>Ga0207065_1001_pt2 | contig 98422 bp, 93 predicted proteins | sample Alteio_BWMinCont_27_FD_153492 | JGI IMG/M metagenome (GOLD analysis project Ga0207065, IMG submission 153492) | Enriched cells from forest soil in Barre Woods Harvard Forest LTER site, Petersham, Massachusetts, United States -... | ecosystem: Environmental > Terrestrial > Soil > Temperate forest >...
TAATTTTCTTATAAGAAGCTTTTCTGTATAATATTTATAATAAACAGATAAAGATATGGAAGAAGCTTATTTACAAACACCACCTACTATAGAAATAAAAGAGCCCCCAGCCCTTCTTTACAAAGAGGAGGAGATGGTGCGGGTGATGTCTTTTAATATTCGATGGGATGACCAGGCGGAAAAGCCGGAATTTTGCTGGAAGCAGCGGAAAAACCAGGTGGCCAGCATGATCCGTTTCCATCGGGTGGATCTAGCTGGTTTACAGGAGCCTTTAAAAAACCAGATGGACGATTTAAGCAGGATGCTGCCCGACCACTCCTGGGTGGGGTTTGGGCTGGATGATGGGGAGGAGAAGGGTCCGATGGATGCGATTGTCTATCGCAAAAGCCGTTATGCTGTTTTGGATCAGGGCTGTTTTTTCCTTTCTGCTACGCCGGACATACCGAGTAAGGGGTGGGATGCTAAATTTCCCCGAGGGGTGACCTGGGTGAAGTTTTTCGATAAGAGAACAGAAAAACATTTTTTTCTCTTCAATACCCATTTTGATTACCATGGCAAGTGGTCGAGGGAGGAGAGCGCCTATCTTCTTCAGGAAAAAATCGCTGAGATTGTGCAGCAAGAGCCCTTCATTGTAACGGGAGACTTCAATCTTTTTCCTGAACTTGGCGGCAATGAGACCTACCGCATTCTGACTCGGAGCGGTAAAAAAATGCTTCGAGATGCGCAGCACAGCGCGATATTCCCCCATCATGGCCCTACCGGAAGCTGGTCTGGTTTTAAAGAAGCAGGCCAACCTGGCATTAAACCTGATTATATCTTTGTGTGCAGGAATTGCAGCGTTGTTTCGCATGGCATCCTAGCAGATTGCTTCGATGGAAAATTTCCCTCAGACCATCTTCCTGTCGTTGCCGACATCATTCTGCAATAGCGTATTGCAAATGGGTATTCGAGAAGATCTGTCTCAAAGTGGCGAGGCTCGCTCTATCCAGGGCCATCGCATTGGTTGTTTGCAGCACATTGACAGGAGAGACCCAAACCCAGTAGGGCTGATCCAGGTACCTTTGGAAGAGGGTAAGTACAAATAGGTTACCCGTTGCCCTCTCTCGCAGTTTACAGGCGATGAAGGGCCTTCCATAGCAGTCAGCTCCTTTCATGAGGGGGGAGGTGAGCATAGAGGGTTGGAGAAAATCGATATAGCCGCCTATACCGGTATTTCTGCCGATATCCAGGGTAGGTAGGCGCTGGTAGGCGGCGCTTCCTCCCAGGGCTTCTACTAGGGCAAACCTTGTTTCCAAAATGAGGGGAAATAGGGCCTGGAAACGGTTTTTTTGGACTTTTTCTATGTCCTGAAGGTTCCACTCCCTCCATGCCCAAAAAAATAGTGGGATGCCGATGATGGTGAGGCAGAGGGCCAGTGCTGAAAAAGCAACGAAGACAAGAGAAGCGATTTTCACAGCAAGCGGATGCTCCTCTTTGAGCCAGGCGATGAGTTTACCCAAGGGATTTAACTCTCTTGGCTGGTGGAAGAGGGGAAGGCCATAGGTAAACTCCTCATAAGCGTCCATCCTGAAAGCGGGGGCTGAGGGGGAGTATAGATCAAGAGACATGCAGGTGAAACGTCTTGCCGGATTTGATTGAGTTGCTCACAGCGCAGTCCTGGATGGCTTTATCGAGTGTGCTTTTAACCTTTTCTACATGGGATGAGCCAGTGACATGTATCGTAATTTCCAATTCGTTCATGCACAATACTTTTTCCGAAGGGTGTTTGTTGACAGATAAAACAGCCTTTCCTTCGATCTGGTTGAACGGGAGATTGGATTTTTCGCAGTAGACCTTGAAAGTGGCGATAATGCAATTCAAGACAGAAAAGGCAAAGAGGTCTTCAGGAGAGTAGCCATGCCCTGGGCCGCCAAATTCAGGGGGAATCCCGCAGGGAATAGGGGGAAGAGAGCCAGCTCTGCAGTCCCATGAGGAGCTGATGCCGCTCGAAGCTTTTGCAGAGACGGTAAAAAGAAGGGGAAACTTCATCATGATACACCTTTTGTTTTTGTATCATAAAGAGGAGTCTATCTTTCGAAAAGAAAAAAATTTTTCTATTAAGATTTTTTTGACTTTAACCAGGAGATCATAGTATGCTGTTCTCCTTTGCAAAGGACATTATGTATTCTGTACGTGAAAAAAGTCTCATCTCTGGCTATCAAAGAATCAATGAACCTTTGAGTTTTCCTGCCTCTCTCATGGTCTTTCAAACCATTGAATCAAAAGATACCCTTTCGATCCTCTCTTTTGTTTCTCTCTTGCCGCCTTTTAGCCAATATTCTCCTGCGAAAAACAGTGCCAGATTCCTTCTTTCCTGCAAGTGATCTAAACGGTATAGTGCCCTGCTAGCTTCGTGAATTCTTCCACCTGCTTTTTCTCCCAAGAGGCATCTCTGCCGAGTTCGTGTGCGAGAAGCCGTGCTGCCCTTGGAGCTATCTGAATGCTTGCCCTTGCATTTAAGAAAAGCGCCCGTGTACGCCTTGCAAGGAGATCTTCAAGGTTTCTTGCCATCTCAAAACGGGCTGCCCAAACCATCTCTACAGGAAGGTAGGGGAGATCGGGATGAAGGGGATAGCCCCAATCGGGGTTATGGATAGTTAGGTCGTAGAGTTGTTTCGCATCCCGTCCGTATAGGCTCCAGCAGTCTGCATGTACAACCTCCTCCACATAGCCATGGAGGCGTAAGGTCTCCGTAGGCGAGGCGACCTCTTTAAGCCTGCCTACCAAACAGGCCTTGTCAACCACATCCTGGGCCATTTTTCGATAGGTAGTCCATTTCCCTCCGCAAATTGTGAGCAGCCCTGATTCAGAGATCAGGATCGCATGCTCCCTTGAAAGTGCGCTCGAGGATTTTTTCCCCTTTTTAACAAGAGGCCTCAACCCTGCAAAAACACTCAGGATATCTTTTTTTTTAGGTGCCTGGTGCAGGTATTTGGCTGTATGCTGAAGAAGAAATTCGATCTCTTCGGGATAGGCTTTCGGCTCCATCTGCGGTTTTTGTCCGCCCGTATCTGTAGTGCCGATTAAGACGTGGTTGTGCCAGGGAATCATGAAGAGCACCCTCCCATCATCCGTCTGAGGCACTAAAATCGCAGTTTCATTGCCCAGAAAAGATTTTGGAAAAACCAGGTGAATGCCTTGGGAGGGCTCTAGGATCGGTTCAGCCTTTTTCTCATCCATCTTTCGTATGCTATCGGAAAAAATGCCTGTGGCGTTGATGACAGCTTTTGCATAGAGCTGGTGGTGCTCCCCACTCTCCTGATCTACCGCCTCCACGCCGCAGATGAGCCCATTTTTCTTGAGCAATTTTTCTACCTTCATGTAATTGATCACCACAGCCCCAAGATCTACGGCTGTTTGCGCTAGAGTAATAGCCAAACGCGCATCGTCAAATTGGCCATCATAGTAGATCGTCCCACCCTTGAGCCCCTCTCCCTCCAAATTGGGAATCCGCGCAAGCGTCTCCTCCCTGCTTAACATGCGCGATTTTTCAATTCCTAATTTACCTGCCAGCATGTCATATATTTTCAGGCCAATGCCATAAAAAGCGCCCTCCCACCAGCGGTAGTTTGGAATGAGGAAAGCCAGGTGGGAGACAAGGTGGGGGGCATTGCGGAAGAGTAGACCCCTCTCCTTTAAAGCTTCGGCTACAAGAGAGACATTCCCTTGCTTCAAGTAACGCAAACCTCCGTGGATCAGCTTTGTGCTGCGCGACGAGGTCGCTTTGGCAAAATCATCCTGTTCCAGAAGAAGTGTTTTATACCCTCGGGCAGCGCTATCTACAGCCGTTCCCAGCCCCGTTGCCCCGCCGCCGATAATCAGCACATCCCAGATGTCGGGAGCATGTTTGATGTAGTCCACCATCTCTTCGCGCAGCACAGTTAATCCCTCTCCTCCCAACTCTTGGCGCAGGCGACCGCTTTTCTCCACTGCTTCATCCTCTTTTCAGCCTCTTTTTCTGGCATTTTGGGGGAGAATTTTTTATCCAGGTGCCAGGAAGAGGAGATCTCCTCCTTATTTTTCCAAAAGCCCACGGCAAGCCCTGCCAGGAAAGCGGCTCCCAGTGCTGTGAGTTCATTGATTTTAGGCCTCAGGACATTGGTGTGGATCAGATCGGCCTGGAACTGCATGAGAAGATCCGAAACAACAACTCCGCCATCTACGCGAAGCTCCTCAACTTTGATGCCCGAATCAAAGACCATTGCATTCAGGACATCGGTTGCTTGAAAGGCGATCCCTTCCAGGGCAGCTCTCGCGATATGCGCAGCTTCCGTGCCGCGAGAAAGGCCTAAAAGCGTCCCTCGCGCATAGGGATCCCAGTAGGGAGCGCCAAGGCCTGTAAACGCAGGGACAAAGACCACCCCACCTGTATCAGGGACGCTCGCTGCCAGGGCTTCAATGTCAGAGGATTTTTTGATGATGCCGAGATTTTCTTTCAGCCATTTGACAACGGCCCCAGCCACAAATACGCTCCCCTCCAGGGCATAGTGGACTTCGCCATCTATTTTCCAAGCGATGGTAGTCAGGAGGTTGTTTTTCGAGAGGAAGGGTATTTTTTCGGTATTCATGAGCATGAAGCAGCCAGTGCCATAGGTTGCTTTTACCATCCCTTTGTGGAAGCAGCTTTGGCCAAAAAGGGCGGCTTGCTGATCGCCCGCTATCCCTGAAATAGGAATAGACACGGAAAAGACATGTTCCGCTGTCGTTCCATAGACCTCTGAAGAGGCCCTCACTTCGGGAAGAAGGCTCTTCGGAATATCCAGGATCTGCAAAAGCTCATCATCCCATTGTTGGGTATGGATATTGAACATCAGCGTGCGGGAGGCATTCGAAAAATCGGTGACATGCACCTTGCCTCGGGTCAGCTTCCAGACTAGCCAGGTATCCACTGTGCCAAAGCATAGCTCACCTTTTTTTGCCCTCTCCCTGGCTCCTGGGACATTATCCAGGATCCAGCGCAGCTTAGTGCCTGAAAAATAAGGATCGAGCAGAAGCCCTGTCTTCTCTTTAAAGGTAGGCTCAAGGCTTTTCTGTTTCAGCTCTTCGCAAAAAGGGGTCGTGCGGCGATCCTGCCAGACAATAGCTTTAGAAATAGGTTTGGAGGTGTTTTTATCCCAGACGATTGTTGTCTCCCTCTGGTTTGTGATGCCTATGGCTGCAATGTCGCTGGCGTTGAGCGAGGCTTTAGCCAGTACCTCGTTTGCTGTTGAGAACTCAGAAGACCAGATCTCCTCCGCGTCATGCTCCACATAGCCTGATTTAGGGAAGTATTGGCGGAACTCTTTCTGGCTTGTAGCTACTATGAGGCCATTTTTATCGATGATGAGAGCGCGAGAGCTAGTTGTTCCTTGGTCTAGGGCGAGTATGTATTTCATTCTGTTTTTTTCAATCCTTGCTATAATCTCGTTTTTGCATGAAAGATACAATTGGAAGCAAGAAGGGAGATGCGAGATGGATATTTTTTTAGCCGAGTTCATTGGCACTGCCATACTGATGCTTTTAGGAAATGGGGTTGTTGCCAATGTGCTGCTCAGCAAGAGTAAAGGGCAAAATTCTGGATGGATTGTCATCTGTTCGGGCTGGGCTTTTGCTGTAGCGATTGCTGTCTATGCGACGGGATGGATCAGCGGCGGCCATATCAACCCTGCTATCACGATCGGTTTTGCTGCCATCGGCAAGGTGGATATAGCTCTTGTGCCTATTTATATCGCAGGTCAGATGTTGGGGGCGATGCTGGGCTCTCTCCTCGTCTGGATTACCTATCTTCCCCATTGGAGCCACACTCCAGAATCCACCCACAAATTGCTCTGTTTTTCTACTAAGCCAAACATCCGCCAGCCTGTCTGCAACCTGCTTACAGAGATCATTGCTACGGCTGTGCTTTTGATCGGAGTGCTTGCGATCATTGATAAGAACAACCATATGGGTTCAGGGTTCGGGCCTTATGCGATTGGCATTTTAATTTTCAGCATTGGCCTCTCTTTAGGCGGGCCTACGGGGTTTGCGATCAATCCGGCGCGGGATTTGGGGCCACGCATCATGTACCAGATCCTTCCGATCAGCGGAAAAGGGAGCGCAGATTGGGGCTATGCCTGGATTCCTGTCGTAGGCCCCATACTGGGAGCTTTGCTGGGAGCTCTTCTTTACATGCGCTTTATCGCACAACTTCTCCCGATGAGTATTTTTTGAATGGAGAATGTTTTTGTCGAAAAGGGGGCTGAACAAGCCTTGCAGGGGATTGCCTACCTACCCCATCTTGTCTTTGAAGAGGAGAGGGTGCAAAAAAGATCTTCACGTGCTTGGAAGAGAAGGGGAGAGCTGCCGCTAAATAAGATCTGGCTGGGAAGTTATTTTGGCCCAGCCCTGCAAAAACAGATTTTTCCTCAAACGGTTTTGCGCTCTATTGGAAATGGGATCGGCTATGGCCTTTTTGCGAGGGGGGAGATTCCTCCTTTCACGCTGGTGGGAGAGTATACGGGGATTATCCGCAGGAGAAAAGCAGCTAAGGATAGGTTCCTTCGCTATTCGATGCGCTATCCTATTGGTTTTTTTTCCTTTAGCACCTGGCTGATCGATGCGGAGAAGCAGGGAAACCATATGCGGTTCATCAATCATAGCCAAAATGCCAATATCTGTGTAAAATCCCTCTTCTATGAGGGGCTCATGCGCATGGCCATGGTCTCTCAAAAAAAAATTAACCCAGGGGAGCAGCTTTTGTTGGATTATGGGCATTTGTACTGGAAGCAGTTAAAGGAGATCCCCCTGGAGATGGGGCCAGCATGCTGACATTTCTCAAGAAATACCGGAGTAAAAAGCAGAGGAATAACCCTCTTCATCAGGCAGTTTTGGACGATGATAGGGAGGCGTTTGCAAAGCTCTTTGCGAATAAAAAGTACCTGGGTGAAAAAAATGGGTGGGGTCTTACGCCCTGGGATCTTGTGAAGTGCTTCCACCGCCATCATTTTTTCTCCTTTTTTGGGCAGAAAGCGGTGATTCCTCCTTTTGAAAAGGAGGGGAGGGTAATTCATTACACTGAGGGGGAGTTTTTCCAAACCTTTGGCATTTCCTACCTGCACCATCTCGAATTTGCTAAGCCTGCTGTATTGGAATGGGTTATCTGGCATTGCAAAAGAGCCTTGCAAGAGGGGATGATCACGCGGGAGCAAAAGTGGTTGGGCAGTTACTACCAGAAGGAGCTCTCCTCTTTTTATGCTCCGCCTGTTATGGTCAAATGGATCGATAGCTCTATTGGATGGGGGGTCTTTGCAGCCAAGGATTTAGCTGCAAAGGATTACATCGGCGAGTACACGGGCTATTTGCGCAAGAGAAAGAAGCGGCTGGACCAGAAGAACTCCTATTGCTTTGAGTATCTGATTGGGGAGAGCGAGGATACTCCTTTTACAATTGATGCGCAGGATAGGGGGAACTTTTGCCGGTTTGTCAACCATAGCGATAAGGCCAATTGCGATCCTATGCTTATCTTTTCGGAGGGGATCATGCGGGTCATTCTGTATGCAAACAAGCCTATCTCTAAAGGGGAGCAGATCGCATATGATTACGGCCCAGATTACTGGGCTAAAAGAGAAAAGCCAGTAGAATCATAAGGGGAGTTGCAATGAAAGCACTAACTAAACCTTTCCATCTAAGATCTTTGCAGATCGGCAATCGCATAGTAATGGCTCCAATGACACGCAGTAAATCCAAAAGAGGAATACCTGGTCATGATGTAGCCCAATACTATCAAAAACGTGCTAAAGGGGGCGTAGGCCTTATTATCACAGAGGGTACTGTAATTGGACACAAAGCTTCAAATGGGTATCCAGATGTTCCCCATTTTTATGGTGAGGAGGCTTTAAAAGGGTGGAAGAAGGTTGTTGAGGAAGTGCATCAAGCCGGTGGGAAAATTTTCCCTCAGATCTGGCATGTTGGGAGCATTCGTCAAACTCACCATCATTGTCATAATGAGGGAGTGGATAATCCTGGAGAACAATCTTGTTACCATGCAAAAGTACCAGGCTATGCGCCATCGCCTGTGCCGCATCCCTATATTGTGGAAGCAGCAGAGATTCCTCATGAGATGACCCTAAAAGATATAGAAGAGGTTATTCAGGCATTTGCCAAGGCCGCTTTAGAGGCGAAAAAACTGGGATTTGATGGAGTGGAAATCCATGGAGCGCATGGATATCTTATCGATCAATTTTTTTGGGATCGTACAAATATAAGAAAGGATCAGTATGGGGGCAAAAGCATTGCACAGAGAGTGCGATTTGGCGTTGAAGTAGTCCAAGCGGTTCGAAATGCAGTGGGTTCAGATTTTCCAATTGATTTCCGCTTTTCTCAATGGAAATTAGGAGATTACAAGGCAAAACTTGCTCATTCTCCTCTGGAATTGGAATCGTTTCTTGAACCATTAGCAAAGGCAGGTGTAGATCTATTTCATTGCAGTACACGTCGTTTTTGGGAGCCAGAGTTTGCAGGTTCCTCATTAAATTTGGCCGGATGGACAAAAAAGATTACAGGGAAAGCAACGATTACTGTGGGTTCTGTTGGATTGGACAATGATTTTGTGACTACCATGTCCCAGCACTTTTCTCCCAGCCAAAGCCAGGATAAGATGAATATTCTATTGCACTCATTTCAAAATGGGGAGTTCGATTTAGTAGCCGTTGGAAGATCTCTTTTGGCAGATCCCCTTTGGTTTCAGAAAGTAGTAGAGGGGCGCTTTGATGAAATTGTTCTATTCTCCGAAGAAGCTCTGAAAAAATTATAATCTAATACTGCCCCCGTTTAGTTTGTGTGAATTTGGACTGGCTCCGACTTTGCCAAACGACTTCTTTTCGTCGCCCTTCCTTACCAGGAATGGTGCTCCTCATGCGAAGCCCTTTGGCTTTGTCTCGCAGAGCCCAAATTTCACAAAACCTAACCGGTCTCAGTATATAATAGCTTATTTTAATTTAATAAAATATATTTAATATTGAAATAAATTAAAAAAATGATGTAATATCTATTTCCTTTCTATAAAAGGAATTTATTATGTCATCTTCTGTTGGCAGTTCTCCTATCCTATCTTCTTTAGCAGTACCACTTATTCGAGCTGCAGAAAAATTAACTATGAATGTGGCAATAAAATACCATCCCCTTGTTTCCTTCACACCAGAATATTCAAAAAAATATGAAGCCGTTGTAAAAAACTTGGGAGAAAAATTTCAAGTAGAGTGTCATATCGCCGTTTGGGGCGTGATAAATGTAAACAACCCTCATCCAACCCAAGATGGTGTGATAAGAATTTTTCAGATGTTTAAAGACGACTATTTTCCTAATATTACATCTTATGATTTTTCTTATGTTATGGAGAGTCTAGATGAATCTTTCTATGCTTTATCTATCAAATTTTTTGCAAGCGGTCTAAATCCAGATACTTTCACTAAAGCCGAATTTGATGAAATGATAAAATCTCTTTCCCCTTTCCTTCATAGGGGCCAGCCTTTGTTAGATCCAAAAAAGCTTTTCAAGAATTTTTTATCACAAGAGCAGATTAGAAAAATCTGGGAGCGGATTCGCCGCTTAGAAGATCCTGCAGAATGGGACCGAATGGCTGAATTGGACATTGCTTCGCTGGGAGAGATCTCTTTGGCTCAAAAAAAGTTAAACGAAACAAGTGTTCAAGTAGCTCTCATTGATAATGAGATTAAAGAAATAGAAAAAAATAGCGGACGCATTCTTGGGGAAGGTCATTCTGTTGCGCAGGAGATGGGCATAGGCTTTGAAGATGCGACAGCTTCCACAATTTCTAAAGGTAAGGTAAAGTTTACAATTAATATAGACAATGATAAGTTAATTGCATTTCGAAAGAAATTTGAGCAAATCCAATTGCTTCCTGCAAAGAGAAAGCAATTTGAAGCTCTCACTCGAGAGAGAAGCGTTCAACTCCTGGAACTTGAATACCTGAAAAAAACAGCAGATCCTACTGCTAAGGATGATTTCTTAATACCTTTAAAAAGAGACGGAGCCTTGGAGTTGAGTGATTTTTTACGGAGTTTTTTCTGATCTATGGCGACTTCAATTACAAACAATCCCGTTATTGGTTATCTAGCAAACCAGCTCTTTGCTGCCTGCCAAGATAGGGTGACCAGCAGCTACGATCCCCCTTCCCCTGAATATCCCTTAGAGTGCCGGCTTCATCAAAATAGGGTAGCAAGAGCTGAAAGACGATTTATCGTATGTTGCAGAGCTGCTGTGTCTGTATCTCTAACGCTTGGTAAAAATGTGGAACAAACGGCTTCTCTGTTTTTTCTTATTAGAGGGAATTTTATTCTCTGTGAAGGTTATGGAGACGCGCATAGGGGTTATCTAAAAAAGTTGGATGCTGTTTTTGCTGTAAAATATTTGGATCTATTCTTAAAAACTGCGGATTTTGCATTAATAACAGAAGATCAATTTACTAATGCCACTGCTAGAGTTTGTAACCTTTTTACTAAAAACAATATTCCTGTTGAAAGGAGGATAAGACGATATGTTGTTTCTAATTTATCACCTGATCAACGAAGACAAATTGAAGCTAGAATCTTAACTCTCTCGAGGATAAATGAAAGCATAGGCAATAGGCAGAAACAGCTTGCTGGGGGAGGAGAAGCTGCTATGCGAAAAGAGATCAAATTTTTAGAGGGATTTATCCCTGCCTTGGAGTTGCGTGATTTTTTACTGAGTTTTTTTACTATATGACGGCTTCAATTACAAACAATCCCGTTATTGGTTATCTAGGAAACCAGCTCTTTGCCGCCTGCCAAGCTAGGGTGACCAGCAGCTACGATCCCCCCTCCCTTGAATATCCCTTAGAGCTCCAGCTTCATCAAAATAGGGTAGCAAGAACTGAAAGACGATTTATCGTATGCTGCAGAGCTGCTGTATCTGTGTCTCTAACGCTTGGTGAAAATGTGGGAAAAATGGCTTCTCTATTTCTTAGTATTAGAGGGAAATTTCTTCTCCGTGAAGATTTTGGATTCGCGCATATGCGTTGTCTAAAAAAGTTGGACGCTGTTTTTGCTGTAAAATATTTGGATCTATTCTTACAAACTGTGGATTTTGAATCAGTAACAGAAGGTGAATTTACTAAGGTCACTAGTAGAGTTTATGACCTTTCCCCTCGCAAAAATATTCTTGAAAATAGGATAAAACAATATATTGTTTCTAATTTATCACCTAATCAACGAAAACAAATTGAAGCTAGAATCTTAACCCTCTCGAGGATAAATGAAAGCATAGGCAATAGGCAGAAACAGCTTGAGGGGGGAAGAGGAGCTGCTATACGAAAAGAGATCGAATTTTTAGAGAGCCTTCTCCCTGTAAAGAATGCGGAAAAAAAGGACTCTTCATGACATGGAATGTTCTTCCTTATACAGATACGCCAAACTCTCTTTTTGACCCTCAGACCAATCCTCTTACAGATCCTCTTGTGGATCCACTTGTTCGCTCTTACTTAAAGATAGCTGTTATGCGTGGCTCTCCATGCTCTTTTACGGATCTCGAATACCAGGCAAAATATAAAAATCTCTTTGAATCTTATATTGTGAAATATTCTACAGATTCCGTGACGACTATTAAGAAAATGATAGAATGGGTAGGAACTGGAGACAAGACAGTTATAGTAACTACTTATCAAACCTTTAAAAGAGTATTTTTGCGCCATCCATCGTTATCTAGTCCTGAATTTGCTCTAACCGTGAAAGATTCTAAAGATGCACTGGAGAGATTGGACAAATCTTTCTATTTTGCATTCTTCTCGCATTTTGCTGAACATCTGGATATAGACACTTTTAATGAACCTGAATTTAGTGCAATGCTCGAACTGTTTTATTCTCGCATCTTAAAGCCAATTGATTCATTCGATTCATTCAAAACACTGAATGTCTTCTTATCACCAAAGCAAAAGCAAGAAATCCGCGAGCGGGCTGTGACTTTAGGCTCTCCTGAGGAATGGGTGCGAAGAGCGCGAGGAGTAGTGATTCCTTTGCCAGAGGAGATCGCTTTACTTGAGAATCAGTTAAATGCTGCTGAAAGCGAGTTACTTAGCATTCAAAAATTTCTTACAGAAGCAGAAGGACTTATAGAACTTTTTTTGACCAAGCGGAGAGATCTTGCTGCTGCATTAAAGATTTCTCCTAAGGAGATAGTAAATACAGTAAAGGATGGAAAAAATTCTGACACAGGCAATGAACAAATACTCGCACTTCGTAGTGAATATCATGAAATGAACTCTAGATATTCAGAAAAAAAAGCAAGATCTAGAATCCTGGAAGTAGAGATAGTAGAGCGAAGAAATAATCTTGATCATGCAAAAAAAATGGCTGATCCTGAAACTGGAAAAGGATATATACTGTCTGTAAAAAAGCATGAAGCTTTGAAAGAACAAGCATTTCTGCAAAAATTCCTTTAAAAGGGTTCTGACCATGCTTAAATCCCATGAAGAGAAACTTGGCTATGCAATAGGAATCGGCATGGGCAAGAATATCGTCACTTTTGCCCATACCATCGACCATCCTGCCCTTTTTCAAGGGATACGGGATGGGATTGCTGGAGTCCATCCTCTGATGAGCGAAGAGGAGATGCAATCCTATGTCTCTTCTTTTGATCAGATTATGTCTTTAAAAGAGAAGGAGGAGGTTCAAAAGAGGGCAGGTGAAAAATTTATGCTCGAAAATGGCGAGAAACCAGGGGTGATCACGCTGATGAGCGGGCTACAATACAAAGTGATCCAGATGGGGCAGGGGGCTTCTCCTAAACGCAAAAACCAGGTGACTGTCCATTTCCGCGGCTTTTTGATCGATGGAACTGAATTTGCCAATAGCTATCACACAGGGCAGCCCCAGACCTTTGCCCTCAATGAGGTGATTAAAGGTTGGGCTGAGGTTCTGCCGATGATGAAAGTAGGGGATGTCTGGCATGTCTATATCCCTTCCCATCTCGCCTATGGGAAAGAGGGTGTGCCAGGAATCATCGAACCCAATTCTACCCTGGCCTTCCAGATCGAACTCCTCTCCATCCACTGAGCGTTACAGCTTTGCTGTTTCTTTTCCTTGGGAGAGGTCTGCTTTTTTAGCCAGGGACTCTTCCAATTTAATCCTATCCCTGAGCTCCTGCCAGGCTGTTTCAGGCAATTCGGTACCTACGACGCAGACGATATGGGAGGCTAGATAAGCTCCCATCCAAGCGCACTCTTTTAAGGGTCTCTCCTTCAATACGCCGAGTAAAAAGCCGCTCGCAAAGAGATCTCCCGCGCCAGTTGTATCCTTTACCGTTACGGGAATGGCGGGAAAATAGTAGTGTTCTTTTCCCTTTTTCACCCAGCCGCCATTTTTTCCCATAGTGACGACAGCCGTCTCGCAAAGTTTGGCGAGGTAGCTGCAAGCGTGCATGGGTTCCAGGCCGGTAAAAGCCGCAGCTTCATCCTCATTGGCAAAGACGATATCCACATACTCTTTTAAAATCTTCTCGAGCTCCTTTCGATACTGTTTCACAAGGGGGGCGCTGCCCAAGTCCATCGAAATTTTAGCGCCTGCCTGTTTTGCCAGGGCAAAAGCTTTATAGAGAAGATCAGCCTCGGCTAACTGGTAGCCTTCGGCATGGAAAATTTTAATCCGTGCAAAGTCTGCATGGTCAAAAGTGATGTCGTTTAACGTTTGGGAAGCGCCGAGAAATGTCCGCATCGTCCTTTGCCCATCAGGGGTGATGAAGCAGAGAACCTTGCCTGTGGAGAGAGGCGATTTGCGCAAGAGCGAGCGGACATGCAGCTCGCTTAATTTTTGCAGAAAGGTCTCGGCAGCGCCATCCGAACCGATCTTGCCCAGGCAAGCGCATTTAGCGCCGAGATGGGCTAAGCCCTTGATGACATTGAGCGCGCTTCCTCCTAGTGTTAAAGAGGAGGAGACCTTTGCCTTTTCGTAAAAGGCGTTCCAATCCTTTTCCGAAATTGCCATCCATCCTCCTTTTTGAAACCCCATCTCTTGCAATTGCTGGTCTGATATAGAAACAGAATAATCTGCCAGTGCTGATCCCAAGGCGAGTATCTGGTAGGGCTCTTCATAGGAAACGCCAGAAAAAATGTGGGTCTCTTTTGCGTTCGCAAAGCAAAAAGAAAAAAGAAGGGTAACTAAAGAGAATTTGTGCAGCATCATAACTCCATTTGCAGTATCGCAGTTTCTATTTCCCCTCTTTTTTCCGCAACAAAGCTGTGCAAAAAAATTGCATATGCAATGTATATTGCTCTTATGAAAAAAATTCTGCCGCTTCTCTTTTTCTTTTTCCATGAGCTGTGTGGGACGATTACGATTCCCTTCACCATGGATGTTGGAGGGGGTTTTCGCCAGGATCATTTAAAGATAGGTATTTTTGATCCTGGGGATTCAGGTGCTTTGACCTATCGTGAGGATTATCAGCACATCTCTTTTGCCCAAACGGAGCTCACATTGCGCACGGTGCGAAGGGATATTTTTCTTCTGGCTAATATCGGCTATGGTGCTATCGGCAGTGGAAAGTTGACGCAAGGGCCTATTTTTTTAGATTTCAGCCCTGAGACGCCTACCTTCTATTTTACTACCTCTGCGCAGGCCTACCATGCGTTGGGGATATTTGGCTACCAGGTCAACCTAACTCCAGACCGCTACTATACGGTAGCCTTTACCCCGCTCTTGGGCTACTCCTGGTATTATGAGCAGATCAACCGGAAATCGCCTCATCCGAACCCCTATTCTTCCCCTGTTTTTCCTGGCGAGCCTGATGTTTTCCAGATGACTTCAGGGCTGCACAAGGATCTGACTGCGGAGTGGAATGGTTTTTTTATCGGTGCGGATGTGCAGATCTATCCTGGAGGCAGGGTCACTCTCAATGCGACCTATGCCTATCATTTCATGGCTCTCCGGCAGCATCTCTATGGAGAGAGCAATGTGCGGACATTTTCCGGTTCGGGAGCTCTTCTTCTCGATGAGACGACCCAGTTCAGCACGAAGGTGAATACCGGAGGAAACCATGGCCATTTGGGGATTTTAAAAGCGGCCTGCGCCTTTACGCAAAAATGGAGCGGCATCCTCTATGGAAAAATCCTCTATCTGACCTCGCACATCAGGACGATCAAGGTGAAAGAACAGACGATCACGAATTTTCCCTCCCATGCAGAAACTACAGAGATCATCCCCCGTAAATATGAGTTCCGGCAGACAACCCTTGAAGTTCTGCTAGAACTCAGCTATGGATTCTGATTTTAAAAGGACGTATAGTTGAGCGTACAATCCTAAAGGAGCGAACTATGACTCTTAGTGAAGAGGCAATGTGTTTTTTGGAAGAGCATATTCCAGAGCTCGCTGATGCAGCATTCAAACAAGCATACTGGGCTGCTTTGGCATCTGGTAGTAGTGTGTTAATGAGTGATAATGGAAGTCTTGTTGAGGTCTTTCCGGACGGAAAACGAAAATTCATTAAACGTCTGCCTCCTTCAACACCAGTGATACGTGGCCAGAGGTTCAAAATTCAATGAACAAGGAACTCCCTCGTCTTCGCATGTTTGCAGGTCCGAATGGATCAGGTAAAAGCACATTCAAATCTATGATCCGTTCTGAACTGCTCGGAATATATATCAATCCTGATGAGATCGAAAAGGAAATTAGCCAGTGTGATTTCCTTGATTTTCAAAGTTATCAAGTAACAACAACGGCAAAAGAAGTAATGGATTTTTTTACTCATTCTTCGCTTCTAAAAGCAGTTGATTTATTAGATGAAGCGCATCGTCATCTTTTACTTTTGAGACTGTGATGTCTTTTCCTGATAAAATAGAGCTGCTCCGCAAAGCGCAGACAAGAGGATATCGAACCTATCTCTATTATGTAGCAACAGAGGATCCCTCAATCAATATTTCTCGCGTTCGTTATCGGGTAAAAATGGGTGGTCATTCAGTGCCAGAAGATAAGATTGTAAGCCGCTACAAGCGTTCTCTTGATTTATTAATGCAGGCTGTCTCATTTACCAATCGTGCTTATATCTTTGATAATTCGACACATGAACACATCTGGTTAGCAGAAATCACCGATGGCCAAGTTCTAGAAATGAAAACAGATCAGGTACCTGCGTGGTTTAAAAAATCCTTGGGAAGTAAATTTCATATAGGAAATATTTAATTAAGTTCTTCGTTAAAATCTATTTTTTATATGAATTCTTAAGAGATTTCCTGTATACTTTCCGGTTTCAATAGGTGAAATATGGAAAGAAAAGGGGAGCCCTTCGACTCTGTCATGGGGATCAACTGCCTCTATGAGCTTTTGCGCCATGCCCCTGAGCGGATTGTGAAGGTATTGGCCCTTAAGGGGGAGGTTCCCAGCGGAAGAAAAGCAGACCTGATTCAGCTCATCAAAGAAAAAAAGATCGATATGCAATGGGCTAACAAGGAGCTTCTCTTCTCTTATACTGAATCCGACTCCCATCAAGGTTTTGTCGCCCTCATCAAAAAAAGAAACTATTCCGACCTCTTTTCTTTTTGCCAAAAACTGCCCGAAAAAGCCCTCATCTTAGCTGTGGATCAGATCTATGATCCGCAGAATTTTGGCGCCCTTCTCAGATCCGCTGAATGTTTTGGGGTGAGTGGAGTACTCTGGTCGAAAAATAGGGGCACTGCCATCACAGCCGTAGTCTCCAAAGCAAGTTCAGGAGCCTCAGAGATCATCCCTTTGCTCAGAGTCTCCAATCTAGCCACAACTCTTTTAGAACTGCAGAAAAAAGGCTTCTCCCTGCTCGCTGCAGACGCAGACGCAAAGGCCCAAAACCTGCTTGAGTTTTCCTTTCCCGAACGCTCCGTCCTGATCATGGGCTCGGAAGGGGAGGGGATTCAGCCGCTCATTCGCAAGATGTGCGACCATATCCTCGCGATCCCCATGTATGGAAAGATCTGCTCGCTCAATGTCGCCCAAGCTGCCTCCGTCTGCCTCTCCCACTGGCGAAAAGATTTAGAAATACTTTCTTAGAAGATTTGCAATTTTTTCCTTTTTTTGAAAAGATAGTACTCAATTTTTTGAGACAGCATGCAAAAGCTCTTTTCCCTAAAACTTCCTCGCGAATCTTTACTCATTCTTCTGATTGTGTTCATGCTCCCTATCGAGCATATGTATGACCGTTTCTTTCGCTCTTTTTTCCTGCATCATACCATGCTCCCAAAAGAGACCATCAAAAGCCTCTACCTCTATGCCTCGGATGTCATTATCCTTTTCTTTTCCCTAACCCTTATTTTTCTTAAAAAAATCCCCCTGAAAGAGTTCTTTTGGCAGAAGAGTGCAAAGTATTTCTCCTCACTAGTCCTCCTCGCCTTGCTATCCCTTATCAATGCCAAAACCGATGTCTCGATCATGCACTGGTCGCGCGCATTCTACCTCTTCATCACTCTTCTTTTCTTTTGCAGCATCCTCCTCATTTTCCGCTCCGTCTCACCTAAACCCTTTCTCTATCTTCTCTTTAGCACCCTGCTGTTTTTGGGCCTCTTTGAGAGTGTTGTCGCCATTTCACAGTATTTTTTACAGGGCCCGATAGGGTTACGCCTTCTCGGAGAGCCTAAAATGCATGCAGGTGGCTTTCATCCAGCTTGCATAGGCATGCCCGACCACTCCCGCTGGCTCCTGGATGGGATTCTGACAGCTCCCCACAAGAGTGCCTCGATCATGAGAGCCTATGGAACAATGGCTCATCCCAATGTCCTGGGCGGTTTTCTTTTTTTCTGCCTGATGGCAAACCTCTGCCTCTTTCAACTGAGTAGGAGAAGAGCTCTAAAGGGGTTTTTGGCCCTGGCCTTTTTCACCCTGACCTTTGCCCTATTCATCACCTACTCGCGTTCTGCCCTATTCGCATGGCTGGGCGCTACCTCTTTTTGGATCCTGCTGCTCTTCCTGAAAGGAAAAAAAGAGGGTGGCTTGCGCAAGGGATATACACAGGTACGCCTGCTCATCCTCATGGTTTTTTTCAGCTTGGCCTTGACCGTTGTGCTCTTATACCCCCAGATAAAATCCCGAGGCGGACTAGTCAACTACAATGCTTTAGCAAAGGATTCTGATCAGGTGCGCCTCCAAAGCCAGTCGATCTCCTGGGAGGTCATAAAAAAATTTCCTGTAACGGGGTTAGGTTTCCATAATTTTGAAAAGGGGGTAAAAGCCCATGTGAAAGGCCCCTTTGCAATGGTTCATAACATCTACCTGCTGGTTGCAACAGAAATGGGCCTGGTTGCCTTGGCCCTATTTATCTGTTTCATCGGCTCATCACTAAGAGGTTTTAAAGAGAATTGGCAAGATCCCTTCTATGCCTCTCTTTTCTGTCTTTTTTGCGGATTTCTTTTTATTGGGGGCTGCGATTTCTACCTGCTCTTTTTCCACCAGGGCAAGCTGATGTTTTTTCTCATAGCAGCTTTGCTTACGGCAACAGCAGTTAGAGAGAAATCTGAGGAGAGCCTACCTATTCTAATTTAGGCCAGGTCAACTCCATGCTATTTCCCCCGTGCATAGATAGCCAGGTGTCTAGATTGTGTTCCAGCTCTTTGCCTCTGACAATGACCTCTGCCAGTTCGGGATTGCCTTCAGAAAGATCTGCTTCATCAAGGATTGCGAGTAGTTCGTTATAGATGACGCTCTCAGGATCGAGCAGCCCCTCCTCTGTATAGTCATCTAAAAGAACTTGCAGCGTTTCGAGATTATCGATCACTTGATCTTTCGCTTTCATGAAGGATTTGTATTGCTCACTAGACATGGGTCACCTTTTAGGTTTTTGGCAGGGTTTTAGCTGTAAAGATCTGCGAAAAACCAAAGAAAATCAGGTTGATGCCGACAATCAGGCCTATAGCCCAGGAGGAGTCTTCTGGCCATTTATTCCAGATGAGGAAAGCGAGGATGATAGCGATGGCGCCGCTCAGGAATATGGCTATCTTAAATGGGGCGGTCTTCCAGCGAAAGGCCATGAGGACTTGAAAAATTCCTTGAGCAAAGAAGAGTATTGCCAAAAGTAGGGTCAGGGTAGCTGCGCTTTGCTTGGGGAAAAGAATGATGAGTATGCCAAAAAGGACATAGAAAAGGGCGATAAAAAAAGCGAGCAGGTTTGAACCTGTTTTAGGCATCTTGAAACATTTGCAGATCTGAATGACCCCTCCTAAAAGAAAGAGCCAGCCGATTGCTATCTCTATTGCAAAGGTGGAGATGTTTGGCCATACAATCGCTAAAAAACCCAAAATGACGAGCAGCGACCCCTCTATGAGGAAAAACTTTTTGTGTTTATGGTCCAAGTGCATAGGGAAATGCCTTACAGTAGGTTAAACCTCTGATTAGCATGTATCCCTTTTTTCTGGTAGAAGATATTTTGTCACCTATTTGACTATTGGGCTAATGTCCTCATAGGTGGTCTTTAGCTTCTTCTCATTTTCATAGCGCTCAAGGGCGAGCTGGATTAGTTTGTCTAGCAGGTCCGGGTAGGATAGGCCGCTTGCTTGCCATAATTTGGGGTAGGGGCTCATGTTGGTAAAACCAGGTATCGTATTGATCTCATTGATATAAATACGGCCATCTTTTTTCAAAAAGCAGTCGACGCGGGCCATTCCTTCGCAGCAGAGGATGGAGTAGGCTTTAATCGACAAATTTTGCACAGCCTTTATAGTTTCTCTATCAAGTTTTGCAGGGATTTCAAAAATGGTTCCTGCTTCATCTAAGTATTTGGCTTTATAGGAGTTAAACTCATCGCTGGGGATGACTTCGCCTGGCAGCGAAGCTATCGGCTCCTCATTGCCCAGTACAGAACATTCGATCTCCCTTCCCTCGATGAACTCTTCGACTAGGATCTTTCGATCAAAAAGAAATGCCTCTTCAGAGGCCCTCATCCACTCCTTTTCATTTTTCACTTTGGAGACGCCGATCGAAGACCCCAAGTTAGCCGGCTTGACGAAGAAGGGAAGCCCTAGCTCTTTTTGCAGTAAAGCAAAACTGGTCTGCAGCAGGGAGGCTTTGGTGAGGGTGATGAATTTCGCTATAGGGATATTGGCATCGCGAAGGAGCCTTTTCATCACATCCTTATCCATGCCAACGGCTGAACCCAGAACGCTTGCTCCTACAAAAGGGATATCGGCCAGCTTTAATAGGCCCTGAATGGTGCCGTCTTCACCATAAGTGCCGTGCAGTACTGGGAAGATAACGTCTAAAGAGGCAAGATTTTTTTTATGGGAGAGACTGACCAGCTGAGACCTGTTCTCTTTGGGGACCAGGGCAACGTTTTCAAGGGATTTGCTGAGATGAACCAGTTTGGCATCGTGTGCATCGACGAGATAGCGGGCGGAGTCCTGTAGAAGCCACTCCCCATTTTTATTGATGCCGATCAAGACCAGCTCATACTTCTCTTTATCGAGTGCATTGACGATATTTTTTGCCGATAGAAGAGAGATCTCATGTTCGGCAGATCTGCCGCCAAAAAGAACACCTACGCGAATTTTTTTTTTCATTTTCCCCTCCTTTATTCACGTATAAATATATACTGAAAAACAGACTCTTTGTCCATTTTTTGCTGATCTCTAAAAATGCGTTTGTTTTTTTATAGAGATTTTCTATACACTTCCCGCCATTTCCACATTAATTATGGTGCTTTAATGCTCGAACTCATCAGACAGATTCCCGTTGAACTGCCAGGAACTCAGCCCCCCTCGAATCCCATTTTTCAAAGGAAAATTGAACTGTTCCAACTGTTTGGACAGGTAGCTAACATCTGCAGCGTCTCCACTAGACACTTCACATACAGCATAACCCATAACACGGGTGGCAGGCTCGGAAAAATTGAGTATATGGGTGATCGAGACAGCTCCTCTCAGACACTTATCAAGCTTTCCCCTTTGCTTCTGATCGATCCTCGGGAGATTCCTCAAGAGTTTAGGACTCCTGATTTTGAGAATGAGGCCTGGTGTCAACGTTTCAAAGACTGGCTCAGTGAAAAAACAGGTCTTGTACCCAAAGATTGTACATCTGGAGACAAAAATACGATGCAGCTCTACTTCCGCTTCTGTTCAGATCCAGAACAGGGAAAAAACGCATTAAAGTTTCTCTTTTCTTCTGCCCTAACCTCCCATAAGAAAGGGACCCCTGCTCTGGTGGGTTTTCTATTGATCTGCAATATTCTCCTGTGCGTCCTACTTCTTACTCCTCTCTCGCTCCTCGCTACTAGTGTGATAGCCACAGCATGTATCATTAATATAGCTATCGCACATCGGGTCAACTCTAACCATGACCATCAAAATGATATTAAGGCTCTACAATCCATCAGCAGAAATCCACAGGATCTGCAAGCCAATGCCAATGGGGCTCTCTTTTTTTTACGCCAGCAAGCAGAGATCAACAGCAACTGGAGAAACCATGTCCTCATGAATCCTGACTCCTCCGCCTTTCAAAAGTTAGTTGCGCGTTTTTGGTTTCATCCGAATGGCGACAGGCGGACCCTTTTCGGAACCTCCTCCTCATCGCGGATCACAAATATAAGTCAGTACATGGCTACGAGCAGTACTAGAGCCCTGCAGCCTTCCTTTGCAATTTCTAGTTAAAAAGGCTGGATCTATGTCTCTTCTTTTCTCTCTATTTCCTGAGATCTCAGCCATTTCAGCTCCCTTCTCTTGTATCCTGTTAGATGCCTACGGAGTCTTTTGGGGGGGCAATAGCTTTGGTCTTTTGCCTGGTGCAAAAGAGGGAATGGAAAATCTAGTTCGCAAGGGGAAAAGGGTGGGCATCCTGTCAAATTCGACGCAACTAGCCTTCAAGGAGAGGGATAAATTCCAAACCCATGGCTTATTGGAAGGAAAGCATTTTCATTTTCTCATGACTTCGGGAGAAATTGCCAAATCAATCTTTTCGCAAGAAGCCCTTCCCTTTAAGACACCCCGAAAGACATTTTGGCTCTTTGGGGGAGTGCATCCGAAATTTGCTTCGCATGCCCCTCTTTTTCAAGGCTCTCCCTATCAGGAGACCCCTCATCTTGAGGAGGCTGATTTTATCTACATCTCCATTCCCCACCTAAATGGAGAGGATCAGACTGATCCCCATCTTTTCCAAGATGCGCTCCAGGAGCTCTACAAAAAAAAGCTGCCGATGGTCTGTCCCAACCCTGACCTTGTGGCCCACGAGGGAAACCCGCCTCGGGCGGTCATCCGTCAGGGAAGCATTGCTGCTTTCTACGAGAAGTTAGGCGGCACAGTCTTCTACATCGGCAAACCCTACCCTGCGGCCTATGCTGCTGCTATGAAAGAGATGTGCGAATATAAGAGCAGCCCTTCTGAGGTCTTGATGGTTGGCGATACGCCCGAAACCGATATCCGCGGTGCACGCAGCTTTGGGATGGCCTCTGCCTTGACCATGCGCACAGGAAACATGGGCGATCGGGTTCTCCATCATGGTTTAGAGAAAGCAGTAGAAGCTCTGCTACCCTCTGATATCCCTAATTTTTTCATTGAACGGCTATAATATGATCTTCGAACTCCACCCCAACCTGGCTTCAAAAATTTTTCTTTTGGATCTTCCTCTCTGCCGCCTGCTTTTAGAGGATAACCGCCACTATCCTTGGCTCTTTCTTGTACCTCGCAAGCCAAACCTCAGCAAAATGATGGATCTTGCACCGCAAGATCAGCTCCAGTTGCTGCAGGAGCTGGATAGGGCGCAAAAAATCCTTTGGGAGCTGTTCTCTCCCAAGCAGCTCAATGTGGCTGCCATTGGCAATAAAACACCTCAGCTCCACTTCCATGTGATTGCCAGGCAGTCAGACGATCCGGCTTGGCCCGCTACTGTCTGGGATCATCCTGTCAAGTCTTCCTATCTTCCTCAAGAAAAAGAGAATAGGGTTCAGCTTTTGATAAACGCCTTTAAGGGCTGCCCTTTACCGCAGAAAAATGAAGTAGGCGAGAAAGAAGCCCCCCAGGGAGATGTTGAAAGGGTTTAGTTCTTTCACTCTTCCTGTGAGGATTTTAAGGAGGGGATAGAGGACGAGTCCTGCACCTATTCCGTTTGCAATGGAGAAGAAAAAAGGGATGCAGATCATCATCAGGAAGGAGGGGAGCATTTCGGTGTAATCCGACCAGTCGATATTTTTAACGCTTCTAATCATGATGGCGCCGACCAGAACCAGAGCAGGGGCTGTGATGAGAGGGTAATTTGCGATCATGGCGATGAGAGGGTAGAAAAAGAGGGCGAGAAGAAAAAAAATAGCGACAGTCAAACTGGACAATCCTGTCCTGCCTCCCTGTTCCACTCCGGCCAGGCTTTCCATGTAGCTTGTGACGGTACTCATGCCAAAGAGGGAGCCTGCCATAGCGGCGAGCGAGTTGGAAAGGAGCGCTTGCTTAGCTCTGGGGAGATGTTCTCCCTCCATCAAGTGCGCCTCTTTGGCTACTGCAATGAGCGTTCCCACCGCGTCGAAGACACTCAGTACAAGCAGGATCAAAATCAAAGGGATGATTTCTAGAGAAAAGAGATGGGAAAAATCAAGTTTCATAAAGAGAGGGGAGAGGGAATGGGGGAGAGAGACTATCTGGCTAGGGAGCAAAAAAGCGATCTCTTGGGGAGCTATCCAATGGAGAGCAAGTGCGGTCAGCAGTGCGATTAGGATAGACCAGAGGATATAGCTTTTGTATCCATAGGCATGGAATACTCCTCCTGAGAGCAGGCCGATGAAAAAGACAAGCGAGCTGGCAGAGAGCTCTCCTAGCTCAAGTCCCGTGACTACATTTTTTACAATCAGGCCAGAGCTTTGCAAGCCAATCAGAGCGATAAAGAGTCCAATGCCTACCACAAGGCCATGCCGCATGCTAGGGCTAAAGACAAGCATCATACGGCTTGTGACTCCCAGCAGAGTGAGCAGAAAGAAAAGCAGCCCTACAAAGAAGACAGCGGCCAGGGCTACCTGCCAGTCATATCCCAGAGCTACTGCTGCAGGAAGAAGCGAGGTCATGAAAAAGAAGTTCTCTCCCATGCCGGGAGCTTGGACAATCGGAAGGCGGGCGTAAAGGGCCATCAGCAGGGTTCCCAGGGCTGAAGCCAGGCAGGTGCCTGTGAGGAGGGCTCCAAAGTCCATTCCTGTAGGCGTTCCCAAAAATGTTCCTGATAAAACAGCGGGTTGGACAAAGAGGATATAGGAGAGGGTCAAAAAAGTAGCGATGCCTGCTTTTATTTCGCGTGAAACAGTCGTGCCATGCCTGGAAAGGGAGAAATAGTTTCCGACCATAACTTATCCTTAATTTTTATCTGTTTATATCCTATCGTGGAATTTTTATCTAATTGACCATACTGAGACCGGTTAGGTTTTGCGAATTTTGACTCTGCGAGACAAAGCCAAAGGGCTTCGCATGAGGAGCACCATTCCTGGTAAGGAAAGGCTGCGGAGACACGAGAAAGTCCAGGCGGACTTTCGCAGTGCAGAGCAGGTGAGCGATAGCGAACTGGCCCGAAGGGCGAAAAGAAGTCGTTTGGCAAAGTCGGAGCCAGTCCAAATTCACACAAACTAAGCGGGGGCAGTATATGATGCACACCATTTCTGGCAATCTCGTGGATATCATCCATGAGACAATCTATCCTGCTACCCTTGAAATTGAAGGGGGAAGGATCTCCAGGATCCGCCGCAAGGAAGGATCGGAAAAAAACTATCTGATCCCTGGCTTTGTGGATGCGCATATCCATATTGAAAGCACGCTGCTTCCGCCTTCAGAGTTTGCACGTTCAGTTCTGCCGCATGGAGTTATAGCAACGGTTAGCGATCCTCATGAGATTGCAAATGTCTTGGGGATCTCCGGGGTGGAATATATGTTAGAAAATGCCTCTCATGTGCCTTTGAAGTGCTGTTTCGGTGTTCCCTCTTCGGTTCCTGCAACCCGTTTTGAGACCTCTGGAGCCTCTATTGGCCCTAAGGAGGTGCGCGCGCTTTTTTTGAAGGACAAACTTTCCTATTTGAGCGAAGTGATGGATGTTCCTGGAGTTGTCAGCAGAGATCCTGAGATCATGGCTAAAATTGCTATTGCAAAAGAGCTGCATAAAAAAATCGATGGCCATGCACCTCGTCTTTCGGGCGAAGCGTTAAAGAAGTATATCTCTGCGGGGATTGATACCGACCATGAATGCACCTCTCTGGATGAGGCGAGAGAGAAGATCCGTTTGGGGATGAAAATTTTGATCAGGGGAGGTTCTGCTGCGCGCGATTTTGAGGCTCTTTTCCCCTTGCTGCTGGAGTCGCCTGAGAGCTGTATGCTCTGCAGCGATGATATAGATCCTGAGGAGCTGGGGCATGGTTCGATAAATCTTCTCGTAAAAAGGGGGGTAGAAAGGGGTGCTGATCTCATGGCTGTTTTGCGTTCGGCCTCTTGGAATCCCATACAGCACTATGGACTTTCTGTCGGAGTGCTCCGCGTAGGGGATCCTGCTGATTTTATTATTGTGGACAACTTGCGGGATTTCAATGTTGTGAGCAGCTATATCGATGGCAATTGCGTAGTTGAAGGGAAGAAGCTCCTTTTTCCTCGTACTATTCCGAAGCGGATCAACCATTTTGCAGCCAGGAAAAAAGAGGTAAAAGAGTTTCGAATTCCTGTGCAGGCGGGGAGGGTGCAGGTCATTGAAGCGCTGGATGGGCAGGTGCTTACGGGGAGGTGTAGTGCGGATCTTCCTGTTGTGAATGGTTTTGTCTCTGCGGATCCTGGCCAGGATATTTTAAAAATTGCTGTTATAAACCGTTACCAGGAGGCAGCTCCAGGCCTTGGGTTCATTAAAAATTTTGGCTTTAAGAAGGGTGCGATCGCCTCCTCTATCGCGCACGATTCGCATAACATCATTGCAATTGGGACGGATGATGAGCTGCTTTGTAAGGCGGTCAATTGGGTTGTTGCGCAGCAAGGGGGGCTTGTGCTTGTAGGTGAGGGAGTTCAAGAGTGTTTAGCGCTGCCGATTGCAGGGCTCATGTCAGATCTGGAGGGGAGGGAAGTTGCCCTTACGTATAAAAAACTTAAAAATCGTGCGCACGCCTTGGGCTCTTCTTTGAAAGATCCCTTTATGACATTATCCTTCATGGCGCTTCTTGTAATTCCTCAGCTGAAACTCAGCGACAAGGGGCTTTTCGATGGAGATGCTTTTACGTTTACCAAACTATTTGAATCAGAAAGTATTTGAAAATTCAGTGGCCCAAGGTTGCGCGCTTAAAATAGGGAAGGGCTTGAGAAAATCCATAAGGCTTATGCCGAGCTTACTGACAGCTTTTCTGAGCTTACCCACTGCGATATCGAAGGCATAAGGATCTCCCTTGCGTCCAAATCGTTTTGCAAAATCCTCAAGCAGGCAGCCTCTTGCATGAGCTGACATCGCTTTAGACTCTTTTCTTGCCTGTTTAATGCGATCGGAAACAGAGTGTTCTTCCGGCCCTTTCAGCAGTTTGATGAGGATCGCAATCGCCCTCATGCCAGCTTTTCTAGACTTCATGTAGCAGTTGTCAGCCGTTTGCTCTTTAGGCGAGCCTAGGCGTTCTATCTCTTTACAGCGATCGTTTTTCTTAGGTTTTTTCCCTTTAGCCAAGCGTTTAGGAAGATCTTCATGCACGAATTCCAAGAAATCTTCTAGAGAGAGCTCATCTGAATTTTCCACCAAGCTCTTAATCAGGGAAGAAGAGACCTTTCGAGGATCGATACAGAATGCCTCCAGTGTTGGAGTAGCATCAGACCTGGCGCCTGTGTTTGCAATGATCAGATAAGAAGTTCCCATAATGATATAAACATCATGTATTTTGCAACTCGTAGGAAATGCAATGATCTCTCCGTTTTGAAAAGCATGGTAAAGCTCCTCTGGTTCGGGCTTTTTTTTCTGTGCTTGCAAGATAGCGATAAGAGGTTTTTGTTCCTCTTCTGGAAGGCTCTTTTGGACTCCTTCCGCAAAAAAATCCCATAGGCGAGAGAGATACTTTTCATTGTCCGAACGAAACCAACCATCATAAGGGAAAAACTGAGTATCCTCTATAGAATTAATCCCGCCTAAAAGTACGCGACCAATAAATCTTTCCTCAATTTTTCTAAGCATCTCCAACCCTTCTCCATTTACTAAAAGTAGAGAGTCTGGCCTGTTCATTTTTTCATAATAGCACATACAGGGGGCTGATTTTTCTGATAAATCCTCTAGAGGATCTTCGCCGCAGCCTTCAAGGATAAGGAGCGTTTGCAAGGCATGTTCCATGAAATCTTCTGAAGAAATAAGATCCTTTTCTACTTTATCCGTTAGACCTTTCAAATGGCTGTGTGCAGAAAAGGAGATCCCCGCAAGATGATCTTTGGATAGCATTGGATCTTTAAGAAGGTCTAAAACAAAAGAATAAAACCCTTTCTCAAATAGCACTTCCCAAAAATTCTTTCCCTCGCTGTTTAAGGCCAAAGGATCGGCGCCTCTAGCAAGGAGCCTTTCGAGATTTGCCGGTAGGTACCTATTTCCAAGTTCAAGATGCAACAAGTTGCTGATTCCTTCTTTAGAGAGGAGGCCCAGGACGAGATCGATAATTTCTAGCGAATGGTTGTTTTGGATTAAAAATTCTAGCAGCTCTCGCTGTTTATTATTTTTTCCAAGAAAGCTGATGGATTTGAGCGTTGTTTTTAAGAATTTCAGCTCCTCTTCATCTAACTTCCCAAGGGGTATTTTCGCGAGGGTCAGCACAAAGGAGGTCCAGTTGTTTTTTGTGAGCTTTTCGGGGTCGAAAGTTTGCAAACTTATGAGGGCAGGAAGGAATAGGTTCGAATAAGCCTGTTTATTAGTATGCAAATTGCTTTGATAAAGGTTAAATGCTATGACTGGAAAAGGAAGCATATTTGAAAGAGTACTCATAAACTCGCTATTATTATAATAAATAATAATTATATTATAATTAATAATTTATTAATATAATAAAACCTTTTGTTAATAAGTGTGGTTTTGTAATACTCTTATAGTAAGAAGCTTACGTTTTTTCTATAGAAAAAGCTTTCGACTGATTACTCTATTGATAGGGATAGCGAGGGGATATGGAAGTGAAAAAAGAGAGGCTCATCTTTGGGGCCTTCATCGCTACTTTAGGCTTCTTTTTTACGGCGGCAATGGGGACTTGCAGCAAGTTGATCAGCCCGCAAACGTCTCTGTTTACCATCCTGTTTTTTCAAAATTGCATCTGCCTTCTATGCACTCTTCCGCAAATTGTCCAAAAGGGATGGTCTTTTGTAAAAACGGAAAAGCTGCCTCTGCATCTCGTTCGGGATATAGGGGGGATAATGGCTACTTTCTGTCTTTTTTTTTCCTTAAAGACTACCTCTCTTGTCACTGGTATGCTCTTGCTGAATGCGGCGCCCCTATGGGTTCCTCTGATCAGTTTTCTCTGGCTCCGCTTGCAGATAAAAGGCTATCTTTGGATTGGGATCATACTCGGGTTTGTTGGAGTATTATTGATCTTGAAACCTGGAGCTGAGATCCTGGCTATAGGGACTCTCGCAGCGCTTCTTTCGGGAATTTTAACGGGTGTCACCTTGATTGCCATCCATAAACTTGCTGTAACAGAGCCTACCCACCGCATCCTTTTCTACTATTTTCTTCTTGGAACGATCGTCACACTGCCTTTAGCCCTCTTTCATGCCAGAATCCCTTCCCTAGAGGATTTTTTCTGCCTTTTGGGGATAGGATTTTCTACAATTCTTGGCAATCTGTTGATCACTTATGCGTTCAAGCATGGCAAGGCATCCGTTTTAGCCCCTATTTCTTATACAGCGGTTGTCTACTCAGGGATACTCGGCTGGTTAATCTGGAACAATGTACCCGACTTTTTTTCCATGATCGGCATGATCCTTGTATTCATCGGAGGGAGCATCTCCGTCTATTTTGAAAAGAAAAACAGAACCATCTAAAACAACATAACATGTATTATCAGACCTTCTTGACAAAACCTCGAAGGCATAATAAATAATTACATTTATTAATATATCTTGAATTCTAATGGTAAATTAATTATAATAAACAGATTAAAGCAAAGCGGTTTACAATTTCATCCACTTCCCTGATCTTTCCTTCCCATATAAATTCTATTATCTCTGAGTGTCTTAACGAGCAAGGCGATGAGCCACAATGGTTTAATCAAAGAGTTATGTACGTTTTCCAAACAGTCGTGCCTTTGGGATCCACCCATGCTTTACCCGATTTTTCCCTGCTAGAAAGACAAAACACAAGCCGAAAGGCCTTTGAAAAAGCATTAATCAATAGCACACAAAGAAAAACCTGCCCTGAAGAGATCCAACTCTTTAATTTGGGAAAAGGCGATCTCCAGAATGCTGAGAAATTAGCTATTGAAGTTTTTGCATCGAGGTCTTTAGGAGAAAAGGTTACCCTGTATACGAGAGGTAATAAAACTGGTTTTTCTACTACAGATATCCCCGAAAGAATTTTTAAATTCGATGATTCTTCGAGAACGGAAAAAAGTTGTGAAGACTACACCCTGCTTGTAAAAAAGGCTCAAAAAATCTGTCAGAAAAACAACCTCTATTTTCTTTATCCTGTGCCATCCAAGACCATTTTTTTGAACAATCGCTACTGCATCATGCAGGAGTTGGTTTTACTCTTAGGAGATGGCGACTACGATTATATAGCGGGACTTTATCAATGGGCAATGCACCATCCTGAGCTTGCTCCTCACATGAAAATCTTGACGGAGCAGATAGGGATTTTTACTAGCCTACTGAACTATACAGATGTGAAATATGATAACATTGCCCTCATCATAAAAAACGGCTTCTTATATGTAGCTCTGTTCGATCTCGATGACAATGCCGACTATCTAGGGTTGTCTGTGGATGGATTGTGCCCCAAAGGAGCAGGTGATAATTGCCTTTTTGGAATGGTTCCATCTGCCTGGTCCAAAGACTTGGAATCAACTACAGCAAAATACTTGTCACCAGAACATGCCCGCTTATTGCACAGCAATCTTTCAAACTCGCAAAAAGTCGCAGAAGAAAGAACGAATGAGCGCTTAAGCAAACAGAAGTTTTTCAAGGAAAAAAATGTCTATAGCTGTCAGCAGCTTTGGGCTTTTAATGGTCCATTAATCGATAGCGCTCTGGAAAAATCTACCACTACCTCTGTGAATAGGGCTTTAATCAGGCAATTTATGGTAATTACCTTCAACCATGTGAATAAAGCTCTTCAAACAGTTTCTAATCTTGATCTTTCTACCGGAAGGACACTAGAATTGGGCCACGAAAACTCTTTTCAACAGCAGTTAGAACAAGAGAATCCTCTTTTCAGCCGAGCCAAAACCTATACTCTTGTCAAGAAATTAGCTCTTCAGACCTTGCAAAAGGCGGGGTACATCCACTCTTTCACGATAAGCAAAAATTCCAAACGCTTCACTTTAGTGAGCTAAACTTTTGGAAAAGTTCCTTTGCTAGGAACTCTAGACTGCTTTATAGAGGAGAAAAAAGGCTCCCTATGAAACAACGCACCGCATACCACCTATACTGCCCCCGCATTTCACAAAACCTAACCGGTCTCAGTATAACCCTGCTCCTGCTTTTTAGCCCTTTCCCCTCTTCTTGTGGCGCCCCTAGCGAGAGTACCCTTTTGGAGAACGAGAGGGTTTCTACAGAACTCTCTTTTGCAAACCAGCAGGATTTTGAGGATGCGAAAAGAGGATTCATAGCCCCTTTACCAAATGGGGGTGTAATCGAAAATGCAAAGGGAGAGGTCATATGGGATTTAAAAAAGTATACCTTTCTGAAAGGCCCCCCTTCCGATAGCGTGAACCCCAGTTTATGGCGCCAGGGAGAGCTCCTCTGCAACGCCGGCCTCTTCAAAGTAACCGAACGGATCTATCAGGTACGCGGGGCTGACATATCGAATATGACCATCGTCGAGGGAAAGAAAGGGATCATTGTGATCGACCCCCTCTTGTCCATGGAGACCGCAAAAGCTGCCCTGGATCTCTATTACCAGCACCGCCCTAAAAAGAAGATCACGGCTGTCATTTATACGCATAGCCACGTGGATCATTTCGGCGGCGTCCGCGGCATACTATCTGAAGAAGAGGTAAAAAAGGGGAAAATCAAGATCTATGCCCCCGAAGGATTCATTGAAGCAGCCCTGGACGAAAATGTAATGGCTGGCAATGCCATGACGCGCAGAGGAACCTACATGTATGGCAGCCTGTTGCCTCCAGGAGTGGAGGGGCAGGTCACTGCAGGGTTAGGCCTCACTACCTCTCTTGGGCAGACTTCACTCATTTTGCCCACCGAGTTCATCTCCAAAACAGGGGAAAAGCGCACCATTGATGGGGTGAAATTCATTTTTCTATTTGCGCCAGCTTCTGAAGCTCCTTCGGAAATGCTCTTCTTCTTTCCCGATTTCAAAGCGCTCTGTGCAGCAGAGGATGCGACACATACCATGCACAATTTGTATACGTTGCGAGGGGCAAAAGTCCGTGATGCAAGAGCTTGGGCGCAGTATCTCAATCAGACGATTGAGATGTTTGGAACTGAAGCAGAGGTGGTTTTTGCCCAGCACCACTGGCCGATATGGGGAAGGGAGAGGGTTGTGGATTTTCTGGAAAAGCAGAGGGACATGTACAAGTATATCCATGACCAGTCCCTGCGCCTTGCAAACCAGGGCTACACGATGCTAGAGGTAGGTGAAATGGTTATTTTGCCTAAATCCCTCAGCCAGGAGTGGTACAATCGGGGCTATTATGGAAGCACCAACCACAATGCCAAAGCGGTCTACTCTTTTTACCTGGGCTGGTTTGATGGCAACCCCTCCACCCTTCACCAGCTTCCTCCCGTAGAAGCAGGCAAAAAGATGGTCGAATACATGGGAGGAGCTGAAAATCTTCTCGCTAAAGCCAAAGAGGATTATCAAGCGGGCAACTACCGCTGGACGGCGCAGGTAGTGAACCATCTGGTTTTTGCAGAACCGTCGAACCAGGAGGCTAAGGATCTGCTTGCAAATGCCTTGGAACAGCTTGGATATGCAGCGGAAAATGCGACCTGGCGTAACTTTTACCTAACAGGAGCGCAAGAGCTTCGCAAGGGAGTACAAAAAGGGCTTGGAGGATCTACTGCTAGCCCTGATATCATTGCAGCCATGCCGACAGAGGCATTGCTTGACTACCTGGCAATTCGGTTGGATGGTCCTAGAGCATCACGCCATGAACTTTCTATCTATCTGGAAATGCCTGATCTAAAGGAAAAATACCTAATTCAGATAAAAAATGGCGTTTTGAACTACTTTAAGAATCGACAGGTCAAAGCAGATGCTACCCTACAGATGAATCGGGCTGATTTCAACCAGGTGCTCTTCGGCCAACTCAAACTGCAGGAGGCGCGCGCGCAAAAAAAAATAAGGCTTGAGGGGAATCCTGAAGCAGTTACACTCTTCTTATCCCTCTTCGACACCTTTGATTTCTGGTTCAACATCGTGGAACCAAATTAATAATTTGAAAAATCACTAAATTCATATTTCTTGATTTGGTGATAACATTTTGGTATCATTCATTTATCACCAAATAAGGGATGTCCAGTTATGCAGCGATCGTTTGTAGGTCGTAAAAGAGAGCTTCAGATGCTAAATGACCTCTTTAAGAAAAAATCGGCAAGCCTTGTGGTGATCCGTGGAAGGCGCCGCATAGGAAAGAGCCGCCTAGCTCAGGAATTTGCTAACAAAATCCCCCATTATATTTTTTCTGGCCTTCCACCCATCAGCGGCATTTCATCTGCGCATCAAAAAGAAGAGTTCGCCCGCCAATTGCATCGTGAAATGAAAATACCTCTACCTAGAGCTGATGACTGGGGGGATTTGTTTTGGCATCTGGCGCAACGGGCGCAGAAGGGAAAGATCGTTCTGGTTCTAGATGAAATTAGCTGGATGGGCTCAAAAGACCCTACCTTCCTAGGAAAACTTAAAACAGCATGGGATCTCTATTTCAAAAACAATCCTCAGTTGATTCTCATTCTATGTGGATCGATTTCAAGCTGGATCGAAAAAAATATCCTTAGCAGCACGGGTTTTATGGGAAGGATCTCTCTGGATATCACTTTAGAAAAACTTCCCTTGCATGAATGCAATGAATTTTGGAATGCAGAGCAAGACAGGGTCTCCGCTTTTGATAAATTGAAAGTTCTCTCTGTCGTTGGCGGTATCCCGCGCTATCTGGAAGAAATTCTGCCGAATCAAAGCGCCGAAACGAATATTCAAAGGCTCTGTTTTCAAAAAGAGGGTTTTCTTTTTAGCGAATTTGAACGAATTTTTTCCGATCTGTTTTCAACGAGAAGTTCCATTTACAAAACCATTGTTGAAAGATTGGCAGACGGTCCTTGTGAACTTAAGGAAATTTATACTGTTTTAGAGGTTGAAAAAAATGGCGTTGTCTCTGGCTACATGGAAGATCTAGTTACATCTGGCTTTGTTTCTCATGATTTCACTTGGCATCTTAAAACGGGTTTGGATTCAAAATTGAGCCACTATCGTCTTAAAGATAATTATTTAAGATTCTACCTTAAATACATTGAACCCAACAAAAAGAAGATTGAAAAACAAGGGTTGAAATTGCTGCCTCAATGGCAGTCTGCAATTGGATTGCAGTTTGAAAACCTAGTTCTTGGCAATCGAAAGACCATCCAACGAATCCTTGGTATTGAACCTTCTGAGATCGTAAATGACAATCCATTTTTTCAACGTAAAGCTAAAGATAGGCCAGGTTGTCAAATCGATTACATGATTCAAACTAAATTTGGGGTCTGTTATTTATGCGAAATTAAATTTAGCAGCCAAGAGATCACAAGAAGTGTGATCGATGAAGTTAAACAGAAAATCCGCAGCTTATCACGACCCAAAAATATCTCGATAAGACCTATCTTAATTCATGTAAATGGAGTGGATGAATATGTAATAGAAAGTGGGTTCTTCTCCTCCATTATCGATTTTAATGACCTCTTACAAAAGCAATAAAAAAAATTGCTTAAAAAGCCTTCTTCATCAATTCTTGTCCGCTCAAATCTGGTGTTTTGATGACTACACGGCTTTCCCTGACTGATGTGAGCACTTGCCACGCCCCTCTTATTAATGGCAATAGAACAATCGGGTCTCTTCCACTTCCTCTAGCAAAAAAGATAGCTGAATATCTAAGCGACTACAGAGAATTTGTTGCATGGCAAAACCTATGCCAAAGGGTTTGCCATAGCAGGCATCCCCTTTTTGATCCTCTATCGGTTAAACACACTCCTTCCATTAACATCTTTTTTACAATTGTTGTACAAAATCGCAATCTCCCTCAAACAAAAGCAATCATGAAAACAGGTTTGCTCGACAGCTCGCCTCCCTTTGTAGACAAGAAGGTGCATGAGATGGCTTGTCTACTCCGTGCTTACCATGGCGATCCCGCGATCGTGCCTCTGCTTATACAGAGAGAGAATGCAAAGGCTATCTCCTCTGCCTTGATCGCAATGATGTGCGGCGGCCAATGGGAACTGGCATTGGAATTGATAAAGAATCTGAATGCATTAATTTGCTGCGCCTCAGAATCTTTTATTGACGCCTCTCTCATTGCAATAGAATTTGGAAATGGGGAATTTGGTGAAGAAATAGCAAAAAAAATACATTTTTTTTACAAAAATGATCATGCGTTAGTCTGTTTTACTAGGATGTTCCCTCACTTGAACCTAGGAAAAGAGAAAGATGGAGAACTTCTGAGCGTGACATCGACAAGGCCTATCGAACTGTCTCGAGGATCTCTCACTCTTCTTTGCTTTGGCCATCCCGACCTATTCATCCATCTTCTTGATGCCTATCCCATAAGCCAGGCCGGCTTTTGGGAGTTACTGAACAGTCCCTCTCCCTATTACTTTCAACAGTGGAAAGTTGTTTTAGCTATTTGTAAAAATATTAAAAAATGGAAAAACTTTTTCAAAGAACTTAAAGGATTAGAATGCCCAATGAAAGGCATAAAAAGTATTCTTCCTTGGCATAAATATGCTTATATTAATCTAAGTCAGATAACTTACTATCCCAAAGAAGGAATTGCTAATTATATAAAACTTATTAAGTATTATGCAGCAAAGGGCTCTCTTCAATGCCTATCACGTGTTTTTACAAGTCCAAAATTCATCAAAATGGATGCGAATAATCAACTAGATCAAATAATAGCTACGCTTGAATCCATTTAAAACAACTTGTAAAACTATTGAGGATTTTCTATTGTCCGATTTGTATGGGCTACAAAAAATGGATTCTTCCCACTTTGGCTATCATGGGAGCCTTGCTTGCTCTTGTCGTTGTCGTTTGGAGTCAAAGAAAACAGCCCGTCCCCCCTATCCCCTACCCTGCTCCAAAATCTCCTTATGAGTATGCCATCTACGGCGCTGGGATCATCGAGGCTTCGAGTGAAAACATAGCGATCGGCACCCCCTTTACTGAGCCAGTGGTAACTATCTATGTCATAGAAGGCGATAGAGTAAAAGCAGGAGATCCTCTCCTCAAGCAAGACACACGGAACCTCGAAGCGCAAAGAGAAACCGCCCAAAGCCAGCTCTCCCTTGCAGAGATCAATTGCGAAAATTACAGGATCCAATTTTCCTTCTATGAAAGGCTCACCGACAAGCGGGCAGTGAGCGAACAAGCCTATGCCTCTGCCTACTATGCGCTCCTCCAGGCGCAGGAACAAGTTGAAGTGGCCCAAAACCAGCTCTTTCAAGTGGAGACCGATATCGAGCGCTCCACAATCAGGGCTCCCGTCGATGGGGAGATCTTGCAAGTGAACGCCCATATCGGCGAAATCTACGCGCCCGTTTCCTACAGCATCACCCAATCCTATGCCAATTTGCAGACAGCGCAAATTTTAATGGGAACAGTATCCCCCTTGCAAATGCGGATCGATATCGACGAAGAAGATTGCTGGCGTTTCCAGAAGGGTGCAGCTGCTACTGCCTTTGTGCGAGGAAATGCAAACATCCATTTTCCGATGAAATTTACGCGGATAGAACCCTATGTCATTCCGAAAACCGCCTTCACAGGAGAGACTATCGAAAGGATCGATACCAGGGTCCTTCAGGTGCTCTATCGCTTCGAACAGATGGATCTTCCCATTTACACGGGACAGCTCTTAGATGTTTATATCGAAGCAGCTCCTTTGATGAGAGGAAAAAAGTGAAATATTTACTGCTCCTTTTGATCCTTTTGGGAGGGTGCATGGTGGGCCCCAATTACCAGAAACCAGAGATCGCAATGCCCACCCAATTTGAAATAGATGCCCCTTCCATTTCCGATGAGGAGCTAGTTCTCTGGTGGAGACAGTTTAACGATCCGACACTCGATGCCCTGATCGAGGAGGTGATTGAAGGAAACTTCGATTTCCGGATCGCTTTGGAGCAGATCATAGAAGCTAGAGCCCAGTTGCAAATCCAGAATTCAACCCTTTGGCCTACCATCGATCTCACTGCGACCGCAATCCGCCAGCGCTTCAGCCAGAACCTCTTCACGACAGCTTCAAACGTACGCTCTTTTGCAAGTGGGGCTACTACATCTGGAATTGGAGCGATCACAGGCCCCCCCGTACAAAACTTCTTCCAGATCGGATTCGATGCGGTTTGGGAGCTCGACTTTTGGGGGAAATTCCGCAGAGGCAAAGAGGCTGCTTATGACCAGTGGGAGGCGAGCCAATTCCTCGCTGCCAATGTGCTTTTGACAGCAATTGGAGAGGCCGCCCGCGACTACATCGCTATCAGGTCATTGCAGCAGCAGATCGAAATAGTAAAAAAGAAGGTCGCAGCAGATGAGCGCGAAGTGGAACTACTGCAAGTGCTCTTTGAAGCGGGGCTGGACAATGAGATCCAGCTGCAAACCCAGCTCGCAGCACTAGATAGCGATAGGGCGCAGCTCCCCCCCTTGCAAACCTCCTTCCAACAGCTAATCTTCGCACTAGCCATCCTGATGGGAAGGCAGCCTGAAGAGATTGCGCATGCCTTTGATGAAGTAGAGCCTCTTCCCGTTTTCTCAGGAAAAGTGCCTGCGGGACTCCCCTCAGAACTCCTCCGCAGAAGACCCGACATCAGGGCATCTGAGAGGCAGCTCGCAGCAGCAACGGCAGAGATCGGGATTGCTGTATCTGGCTTATTTCCAAGCATCTCGCTTACAGGCAACAACTATGGTTTTGAGAGCAACAGGTTCCATAAGTTATTCAAGCACAGGAGCAGCATCTGGAGCATTGGGCCTAGCATTAACTGGGATCTGATCGATTTCGGAAAAACGCTAGGTCAGATCAATGCTGCAAACTCCCTGCAAAGGCAGGCTCTCCTATCCTACGAACAGACGGTCATTTCCGCTTTGCAGGATGTGGAGGGGGCGCTTGTCGCCTATTTCGAGGAGCAGATGAGAAGTCATGATTTAGCTGCACAGGTAGCTGCGGATGCAAAATCGCTTCTGCTCACAAAAGACCTGCTACAGGCGGGGCTTGCAAGCGAGCTGCAGGAGTTGGAGGCGTTAAAGACGCTTCTCGATGCACAAAGCCTGTCGATCCAAAGCGAGCAAGCGGTTGCAAGCGATCTTATCTCTCTCTATAAAGCAATGGGAGGAAACTGGCAATGCTCCTCTACGCCTTAAAAATGCTGATGGGAGACCGGATGAAATATCTGGGCCTGGTGGTAGCCCTTAGCTTTGCCTCCTTTATCATCAGCCAGCAGGGCGCCATTTTTATCGGGATCATGAAGAGGACATTCAGCTACATCACCGATACTTCGCAGCCCGATATCTGGGTCATGGATCCCACCGTGCAATACATCGACGATTTGAAGGGGATGAAAGAGACGGTCCTCTACCGCGTCCGGAGTATCGAGGGGATCGACTGGGCTGTTCCTCTCTATAAAGGGACGATCCAGGCGCGGCTTGCCAGCGGCACCTTCCAAACCTGCGTCTTCATCGGGATTGACGACGCTACGCTTATCGGGGGGCCTCCCTCCCTGATCGAAGGAAATATTCATGACCTGCGCTTTCCCGATGCGATCTTCGTCAATAAGATTGGCGCTGAGGATAAACTCTCCTCTCACGGCATCCCGCTAAGGGTAGGCGATGTCATGGAGCTGAACGACCATCGCGCCTATGTCGCAGGGATCTGTTCTACCTCCCGCACCTTCCAATCACAGCCTGTCGTCTACACGACCTACAACCAGGCAACGCTCATCTCTCCCCTGGTCCGCGATGTGCTTACCTTTGTCCTTGTGAAGGCAAAAAAAGGGGTAAATCCCCGTGAACTCTGCCAAAGGATACGCGCTGTCACAGGATATGCTGCCTATACGACCTGGGATTTTCAAAAGCTGACGATGGTCTACTACGCGAGATATACGGGAATCGTTGTGAATTTTGGGGTGGCTATTCTGCTCGGATTTGTGATTGGGGTTGCGATCGCGGGGCAGACTTTTTTCAATTTCATCTCAGATAATATCCGCTATTTTGGGATATTTAAGGCTATGGGTGCAACCAACTCCCTCCTTATTCAAATGGTTCTTCTCCAGGCGGCGATGGTGAGTGCGATCGGATGGGGAATTGGCATTGGGGCTGCCGCCCTTTTTGGGTGGGCCATGCGCCATACGGAACTCTCCTTCAGTCTTCCTTGGTGGCTCTATCTGTTGAGCGCCCTTTGCCTTCTCTGCATTTGTTTAATCGCAGCGCTTTTCAGCATTGTGAAAGTTATCCGTCTTGATCCAGCCATTGTATTTAAGAGCTAGCAGATGAAAGTAGTGTGTAAAAATGTGAAAAAGGTCTTTGGACAAGGCCCCACCAGGGTCGATGCGTTGCGGGGTATCAATCTCGAAGTGAACGATGCAGAGCTTCTCCTGATTATGGGGCCCTCTGGATCGGGAAAAACTACGCTGCTTTCGGTCATTGCTGGCATCTTGACGCAGACGGAAGGTGAGTGCCTTGTTGGCAACCTCGATTTGAACCACCTCCCTGACCAGGAGAAGACGCTCTACAGGAGCAAGCATATCGGCTTCGTCTTTCAATCCTTTAACCTGATCCCGATGCTCACATGCGCTGAGAATGTCTCCATTCCGCTTTTAATTAATGGCATCGACCATAAAACGGCTGAAAAGAGATCTCTAAAAATGCTGCAAGACCTTGGGATCGGGGAGAAAGCGGACGTGACTCCGGACCTTCTTTCGGGAGGCCAGCAGCAAAGGGTTGCGATTGCACGGGCCCTGATCTACGATCCCGACCTGATTGTCTGCGATGAACCGACCAGTTTTTTGGACCATGAGACAGGGATGAAGATCATGGAAATTTTGCGTGCTATTGCCAAGGAGCGGAAGAAGACGCTGATCATTGTATCGCATGACCCGCGCATCACCTCATTTGCGGACAGGATCATCCGTCTTGAAGATGGGCGGATCATGTAATGAGCTGCTAGCAAAATTTCTTCATCTGTGTTTTGAGCTCCATGGCAGCTACCTTTTCAAAGCCGCACTTGTGATAAAACTCTGAAGCTGTCGGATTTCCTTCCCAGACAAATAGGCCGATCGAGATAAATCCCTTATCTTTTATCTTATCGATGAGATGGTTCACCAATAGCATACCCAATCCCCTTCCTTGATAGTCAGGATGGATGCAGATGTCATAGAACATGCACATGATGCCATCTTCTAGAATCCTTCCAAAGCCAATCAGCCTTTCATTCTCTTTGAAGTAGGCGATGTGGGAGGAAAGAGCTAGGACGCGCTGCCATTTTTCTTCGCTTTGATGAAAGCGCTTTCCCCATCCGACGCTTTCCGTGAGTAGGCCAATCTGCTCAAATGTAAGCCCCTCTTTCTCTTCTAAAATTGTCAGTTCTTTCTCAGCTTTGCCATATCCTATCGCCATAGTTCATCCCTGGGATCTCTTCAGAATTTGTAAAAAAGGACTTTTACGGTTAAGGCCGTCCAAAATGCGGGATAACCTAAATTTTTGTCAAAATTTAGTTGATGAGCTTGTTGATTTTTTTCATGACTTCCCACACTGTCTCAAATTATGTTTATTATTTTTTAATTAATAAACGCAAAAAGCTAATAATAAACATGTTGCGAATATTTATTGTGATATTTTTAATCAACAAACTAAAAATATTAATAACAATGCTGTATTTTTAATTAAGTTTAAATTATAATTAATACTTATATAATATTAAAATAAGGGTTTTTATGTCAATGCAAGTAGGAAGAAGTCCCGATGCGGATAAAATTTACAATCAATATGTCGCCTATTTTAGCGATATCAATGCAAAGATCCATATGATCGACGAGCTTCCTTCTGACAAGTGGAATCAACCCAATGTGCAGCAAGATAGGATCTCCCTTCTCGCTTCGCAACAAAAATTAGGCCCGATCTACCAGACCGATTACAACGATACTAATGCAACGCTTGCGAGTTTTCAGAGCGACTGTTCGGAGATTGAAAATAAGGTAACAGCTGCATTCAACGATGCGATGGGAGGCAACTCCCCTATACAGCAGCAGATACAAGCGGATAATACAAGCGCACAAAACATCATGGCTAACCTGACCCCAAAGATAAACCAGGATCAAGCGAGCTTAAATAGCGCGCCAAATCTGCAAGCAACCCTTGCAAGCCTGCAACAGCAGATCGATGCCCTCTCTCCTGGAGCGCAGAAAGACAAAGCGCAAAATGATCTCAATGCAGCCATTGCAGAACTGGAATCACTGCAATCGGCTATTGGACAAGCCCAGCCCTCATGGGACACGCTCCAGAACGAATGCAGTGCCATTACAATGCAAGGAGGTATACTTGACCAGTTGAATGCCCTTGCTGCCAAGGCAGACCCTGTACAAGCAGACCTGGACCAGGCAAATACGCTGCTCGCGATTGTTCTTTTGGCTGAGAGCGATCTGAACACTTTTGAAAGCAGCAATGCCATGACAGCAGTGAATGGAACCCTCTCCCTCGTAAAACAGGAGATCCAGGCAGTGCAAAGAGATATCCAACCTACTCCCCTGCCAGGAAAGATCGAACATAGCTGCTGGTATATCGATTGGACATCTAGGGATTTTCCTATCCCTCAGGGAGTTACTGTCGTAAATATCTTTGTGGGCACTCTTACTCTGATCAATGGCCAGCCCTCCCTAAATGGCTTTGGCGCTATGAGCCTGGACGACTTGGATGCTTTTGTACAAAAGTGCAGCGCCCAAAACCCTCCGATAGCAGTTAGGGCATCAGTCGGCGGCGGCGGTGGAAGCTATGACAACTGCTGGGATCTACTCACCCAAGATAATGTAGGTGCTTTCGCTCGAGGGCTGGCAGATTTTTGCCATACGCATGGATTGCGAGGTATCGATTTTGATTATGAGGAGTACAAATCGCAAGAACAGGAAATCCTTGTGGGAACACTCATCAGAGAATTCAAGGCAATAGATTCCAACTTGCAAACAAGCCTCTGCACAAATGCTGGTTTTGGCCCGAATTATCCCTGGCAGGCCGTTGTGAAAAACATTTTCGACGCAGCAGTAGATCCTGCAACAGGGAAATGCGCGATAGACCGCCTCAATATCATGTCCTACTACCAGCCTATGGATCAGGAAGAGGCCTGGGTCAACGGGTGGTCAATCTACATGCAGCAAAACTATGGCCTATCCCCCTCGCAAATCATCGTGGGGATCGATGATTTTGATGCTAAGGCTTATGACATAGGAGCATTTTCTACCTGGGCTGCAAGCCAGGGGTTCAGCACGGGGTATTGGGCTTGGAATCCCGCTACACAAGCAGCGTCCGACCAGTCCTCTCTGAAAATTCTCAACAGCTACAATCTTGCCAAAGCAAACCCTGTCGCAAAAACAAAAAAAGCAGCAGGCGAACTCACCTTCGGAAAAGCTGCACTGATCCTCCTCGCAGCCTTGCTTGGCCCGATTACCCTTATCATCCTTGGCATCCTGCTTCTTTTTGGTGCCAAAGAAGAAAAAAACCAGGTCTTAGCAAAAAGAAGAGTTCTTCCGCCACGAGGTTTTCCTAAGCCCTCCGCTCCCCCAGCCCATCTCATGAACTTCTAATGCACGTTCGCTATAATAATTGACGCAAAACCGATACTTATCATAGATTTTCCTTTCCAAAGTTTTTGTAAACAGCGAGGTGGAGAGTGATCAGATTTTCCTGTCTTTTTATAGCTATTGCACTACATTGTTTTGCAGATGTTCCGCAAGATACTGCGCTCGACGATGAGATTGCAGCTCTTGAAAATGCACGGCTGATTCTCCCCTCTGCAGCTGTCAATGAGTGGCAAGAGCAAAAGGTCTTTTTTCAAGAAAACGGATATCTCTGGATCAAGAATTTCTTCTCTCAGGAGCAAGTACTGCTTCTCAAGAGCTGGGTCGATGAGATCAACATCGCCTCGCGCACCCTTTTAGCATTGAAAGAGAATAATGGAAAACTCGCCAAAAATCTCCCAGGAACCCTCATTATCGTTCCTGAAGCCAAAGACCCGATGCAGGTGTGCAGGGCTGAAGATATGCTCTCCTTCTATCCCGACTTCTACCACTTCATCACAGGCACCTTGACCTCCTATATCGGACGGCTTTTAGGTGAACCCTATGTCCTTTTTAAGGATAAGATCAACTTTAAATGGCCTGGCGGAGGCGCCTTCCTCCCCCACCAGGATTTCCCTGCCTACGAGTTTTTCGGTCCTCGTGAACATGTAACTGCTATGATCTGCATCGATCCTGCAACCCTGGAAAATGGGTGTTTGCAAGTAGCAAAAAAATGGCGCGAAACCTTTGCAGAAAACCCCGCCCTCAACGCAGAAGGAGTCAAAACAGGGCACGTTGTTCTTCCCTTCATCACAGGAGGAAGCGCACATGGTTCCATAAAGCCTGAATTCAGTGAAAAGATCTCCTGGCTTCCTCTTGAAACCTCTCCGGGCGACCTCGTCCTCATCGACTCTTTCCTCCCCCATTACTCAGAGACCAATACGAGCAAAAAACCGCGCAGGGCGATGTTTTTCACCCACAATAAGATGAAAGAGGGCGATCATAGACAAGCCTACTATCATGCCAAACGGACTGATCCTGACAACCCTACTTTTCATATAGGCACTCCGACCAAAGCCCGCGGCAAATAAGAAGAGATCATGTACCGTTTTTGCCTCCCTCTTTTTTTTCTACTCCTCCAGACCGCTTGGGGGCTGATCCTTGAAACAGAGACTCTGGCAGATATACATGGCTATCTCGAAGAAAAGACGCTCGTCATCTTCGATATCGACAATACGTTGATTGCGCCAATAGGGATTCTCGGCAGCGACCAGTGGGCTTGGGCGCGTGTGAAAGAGCTAAAGGCCAAAGGGCTTTCTGAAAAAGAGGCCTTTCACCAGACGATGGAAGAATGGCGCCAGCTGCACGCCAATATGAAAATGCAAACGCTTGAAAAAGATACAGCAGCCCTGGTGCAAAACTTACAGGCACTGAACTACCCTCTGATCGCCCTGACAACGAGAACCCCTGAAGATGCTTCTCTCACGAGGCGGGAGTTAGTACAGGTAGGCATTGATTTGAAGCGAACCGCCATCGCGGATGGCCCACTCGAGCTTGCTTTACAGGAGAAGGCGGCGTTTATAGATGGAATACTATTTATTTCTTTAGAAAATGCAAAAGGAGATGCCTTAAAGGAGTTTCTCCATCAGACGGCCTATCTACCTGCTAAAATTATCTTCATCGATGACAAACTCTCGCACATCAAGAGTGTAGAAAAGGCCTGCTTTTCCTTAGGCCTTGATTTTGTAGGGCTTCGCTATGGAGCTGCAGACAATCAACTCTAATCTCTGGCGTTCCTTCCCTATTTCTAATACAATACCTTCCTTCTTTTCTAATTCATTCATTTCTGATATAATATTGATTCAAAAATATAAGAAATAATTTGAGGTATTTAAATGAGTGCAATTGGAAACCCATCATTATTTACAATGGGAATGAGTGCTATAGACGCTTATAAAGATGTTAAGCCATGGGAGAAACAAGGAATCAACTATTTCCATGAGAAAAAATGGCATAAAGCAACTAAATGCTTTCAGAAGGCTATCTATATCTCTTTGGGTGAAGGTCAGAATAAAGAGATCACACTATCCCTGTTCAACCCTTTTGGCAGTCCCCCCTATCATCTCTGGAAACTTCTCGGATGCTCTCTCTACAAAGAAAAAAACTGGACAGGAGCATCTGATGCTTTTACCCTATTTCTTACAGTAAAGTCTCAAAGAGATGTTTTTCTTAGTCGGGCTAAAACATACATTCGTTTAGAAGAGTGGAATTTGGCGCTCTCTGACGCTAAAGCCATTTTGAAATTTCCAGAAAGAGATACTCTCTATGCAGAGGCTTTTGCAATAGCTGCTCTAGCTTATTTTGGGCAAGAAAGGTACCTCAAAGCCTACCAAGCTTGTAAAAGGGCTCTAAAAAGAGACCCTTTTAATCCAAAACTTGCCGACCTTAAAGAGCTCGCACGCCAAAAATGTAAGCCCTAATTATTCCACCCAGTGGAGGAGATCGCGGATGATACTCCATCGCGGCTCCTCGCTTTCGGGCGTGATCCCGAGGATCCAGTACTTTTCCTGTTCCGCTTTGAACCCTTGCTGTTCTTTTAGATAGAGCCAATTGTTAAGGAATTCCAATAGTTGGTAGGCGCCGTTTTTTACGGGATAGGCAAAATATTTTTTTCCCAGGAGGTCATGGAAATTGACCACGACAAAGCCTGGATGGTTCAAACACCAGATGAAGGCGTTGGTTCTAGACCAGACCAGGGCATCGATCTCTCCTGCAACCAAGCTCTCCGTATCTGCCTCAATGGTGAATTGCGCATAGGGAAAATGGCGCAAGGCGACTCTGCGGTATCCGCCAATACCCCCCATTTTTAATTGGCTATTTTGAAAGACAGCCTGATAGTTGATGAACTGTTTTTTTTTCTTTTCAGGGATGACGAGGACATTCTCCTCTTCCGCATAGGTATTGCTAAAATCCATCTCTGTCAGTCTCTTCTCATCCATGATGACTGCTGACATGGCGACATCGTAAAACTCCTCATCGAGCTGTTTTCCCAGGGCATCTGGGCTCATTGGAAAGAGTTCAAGCTTGCAATCCAGGTCTCTTGCGAGTTGAAAGGCATAGGCGATGTCATATCCGACAAGTTCATTATTCTCATTGACATAGCAGTAGGGGATATTCTTTGTGTCATAGCCAACGCGCAACACTCCTGTTTTGAGTATGCGCTGCAGGGGCATGAGTCCCTCTGTTCCCCTCTTTATTTTCTGGAAATTGTCCCAACTATCGCTATCGCGGTGGATCACTGCTTGGACAGGCTGTGTGACAACATCTGCTACTTTTAGCTTTAGGTAGAGATTTTGATAGTTGTCCGTCAGTTGCACATTCTCTTTCACAAAGAAGACCGCCGTTGTAAAAAGCGCGATGGCGGAGAAGAGCTGGATGGCAAGCCTCTTCCAGCGGATTTTTAACAATCCGTAGTAGGAGAAGATCACGAGAATTGCAAAGGTCAAGATGCTGGCTACGCTGAGGAGCACTTGAAAGTGGATGGTTATGGACATCGTCTCATTGAAGAGTTCAAGAGCTTGTTTCGGAAAGCCTAGCTGGTTGATCAAAAAGCGGATCGCATTGATGGGGATGGGGGCTGCTCCAAAGGAGAGTGGAATGGTGAGAAGGGAGAGGAGGGCTTTTTCAGCTAGGGCGAAGGGATGCCTGAAAAAAAAAGAGAGAAAGAGGATAAAGAAGAGCACAAAGCAGTTGCCGATTTGGGCAAAGCTGTATCCGAGAGGGATGATGGTTTGCGATGTCGTATGGAATTTTTCCTGGTTCAGGGAGTGTTTTGCCGCCAAATTGCGCATCACTCGGATGATGAAGGGGAAGGCGATGCTGGGAACGCCGGTAGCAAAGGCGAGGAGGCAGGCCCGCTGAAATTCTTTTATGATCTCTCTATAGTGAAGGCCTGTGAGGTTGCTGAGCAGAATCGGCAGGATAACAAAGGTGATGAACAGGGTTACAACAATAAAAACGAGGACATAGTATTCCAGTTTAAACAGGTCGTCAAAGTTGACCGATCCGACAGCATAGGCGATATGGGCAAAGATGGCGATGGGGGCTACATGGGCAAGCCAGACAAAGATCTTTTCAATTGCGGAGTTAGTGCGTTCCAGAAGGCTGAGAAGAGGTTCTTTTTCTTTGAGGTGCATGACAGCGGTTCCTACGATCAACCCAAAAACGGCAATGGCTGGCACGACGTTGTTGGCGAGGTCGTAGAAGGGGTTTTGCGGAACGATATACTCTAAGAAGTTCTCTGTAAAAATCCTCTCATTATCCAGTTTTCCAAGTGAGGTAGAAAGAGGGGTTGGGATGAGAAAGCTCAGGAGATAGATCATGAGGAAGACGATGGACCAGAGGATGGCGAGGAAGGCGCCGCCCTCCTTGAGCAGTTTTTTTGCGATTTTCGGGGTGATGGAACCGAGTCCATGGATCAGGGAGAAGCAGATGTAGGGAAGGGCTGTCATTTGGAGGAGCATGATAAAGACATCGCCTATTGGCCTGATGAAGGAGCAAAGAGGGCCGAAGAAGAGTCCAGCGAAAATGCCTAGGAGGATCGCTGCGAGCGCTTGATAGGCTAGGCTTAACTGTTTCATGAGGAGAGAACCTGTATCCCCATTGCATACGTCTTTGGAGAAAAAAAGTCTAGGTTAAGGGACTTTTTCAATTTACAGATGGTGATCCTTAAGGAATAGCTATGCTAAATTTTTAGACATGAAAAATTTACACCCTTCTTTCGGATAGTTTTCTTGAACCCATTGGACCTTATAACCAAATTTTTCGTAGAAATGCTGGGCTTGAAAATTTAAAGTATCTAACAGTGAGAATTTACATCCGCGACTAATGGCAGCCTGCTCCAATCCACTTAGGAGTCGAGAACCTATATTTTTCCCTCTCAAATTCTCACTGACCCAGATATTATCTATAAGAAGCCAATAACCAAACGTTCTTCCAGTAGCACCGGCTACGAGAACGTTGTTGGAATCCCTTACTTCAATGGCAAGAGGTTTTCGTTCTTTGACTTCCCAGTGTCCACTATTAAATGCTTCAATTTTACTTTCAATTTCTGCAATCAATTCTTTTGAGGGAGAATCTATTACTTTTATTTCCACTTTAAAAATCCTGAATCGATTTCATAAAAACAGTAAACTTTAGCATTACTTTCCTTGGGCGGGGGGATTTTGTGCTTTTGGAGGCTGGATGTTTTGCTGAGCGGGCGGAGTTTGGACTTTTTGGGTTTGGGGGGTAGGCTGTTTGGAAGCGCCTTGGGCGGGTGGATTTTGCGGAGTGGCTTGTCCTTGGGCAGGTGCGGCTTCTTCAGCGGGAGGGGGAACAACGCCATTATAGCTTTGAGGCCGCCCTTCGTTTTGCTGATTGTATTTAGTCCTTTTTAGGTATTCCATCTCTTCTCGCAGCCTCTTGTCGCCTGTGAGGTATTTGTAGTAGGTGTAGCCCCATCCTTTGAGGACTCCGTCCAGGAAGAATAGGGGGGTTAGGTTATAGGCGGTGAGTTGGGTTTGGCCGAGGGTAGTTTTTTCAGTGAGGTAGTACCAGACTTCATAGGTCTGATCTTCGACAGAGACGAGGGCTTCTGCGCGGTAGGGATAGCCCATGATGCAGAGGATCTTCTCTGCATCCATACCTAGGGAGATTTGCATGAGGAGATACTTGTTTTCATCGGCCTTTTGCCCCGTGACGAGAGGGCTTTTGCAGCAGGCTGCTAGAGAAAGCAAAAGAAGCCACTTCCACATACCCTACTCCGTCAAACCGATAGTATTAATTTATATTAAAAATCAGGCATTGTCAAAATAAAGTATTTATATTTTACTTTAGTAATTAATAGTAAAGACTTATGAAGATAATTAATTGAAACTAATTCTGGTAGGAGATGTCCTGTTCCTCTTCCTGGCCCTCTTGATCCTTCTCTTGCTCTCCCCTCTTGTTCTTCACCTGGGAAAACTTGCGGTTTTCTCCTTTAGATGAGGCCTGATAAGGGACAACGAAAGAGAAAGGGGGCTTAGTATCTGCATTGGTTTGAGCAGCAGCTCCAGCTTGATGGGGAGCTGCCTTGGAAAAAAGGGTTTTAAGCAGGCTTCCTGACTCCGTTTCCGGATTGGATCCCAGCGGCCTCTCCTTTGCGAAGGGATTAAACATGGGGTGTGCCGGAGGAAGGGGTTTGGGGAGCGGTGCAAGATCCCTTGAAAAAGAGGCTGTTTGGGTAAAAGAGGTTCCGCTATCCCTTGAAAAAGAGGTTCCTCTATCAAGATCCCTTGAAAAAGAAGCTGTTTGGGTAAAAGAGGTTCCCCTATTAGGGCTATTTTTTGCTTGCTGGTGTAAAGAGAGAGCTGCCTGTTTGAACAGGTTCTCGAGGAGGGATTCCACATCTCTTTGCAAAGAGGAGGCCTTCTGGAAGAGGAATAGGCGGGCAGAGGAGCTGGATTCAGACAGGGCTTGCTGTACAAGCTCTTTAAAAGCAAAGCTCTTCTCCTCTAATTTACGCCTCCCCTCTTTTGCTGCTTCAAAATGGGATTGAGGAGCGTCCTCTCCTGAAGAAGAGCTTGCCTCCCCTTCTTGAAGAACACCAAGGGCCAGATCCTGCAAAGAGTCCACTCCTTCCATGAGGGCGTCTAGAGAATCTCTCAAAGACTCTTCTCCGTGGAGGGTAGTGCTGACAAGTTTTGCGTCCTGTATAAGTTCATCGATGCGGGGGGATTGGGAAGCGGAGGGTTTTTCTGCTGTATCCATACCCTCCTGCATTGCAGTAGCGGGGTCAGCCGCCTGGAGCAGGGTTTTTACGATTGCAATGTTCTTTACGATCTCTTTTGCCTGGGCCCATAAGCCCTGATAGGGGGATTTTCCCTGGGAAGAGGAGCTATTCTCCTGGGTGTTTTTTGTTTGCAGCAGATCCCTGAATGAGGCATTCTCTTCAAAACGTTTTACAAAAGAAGCGAAGCCATGTTTATTCGCAGGAGAGATGTGTGGAAGCAGGTGAAACTGCTGAGCGCCGAAGGGAAGGCTAAAATCTGGCATTTGGAAATGGAACCGCATGAAAAGGGAGGTCAAAAGTTGCCAGGAAAAAAGGGCGCCATCGTTTTGCAAAAGCTGAAACAGCACGGGATCGATACCTCCGCCCATGACGGGAGGGAGCAGGTGAGTGGCTGAAACTTCATTTGCCATGAACAACCCAAAATGTAATTACAATATGATGCCTAAAAACATAATAAAATCCAAGAATTTAAAATAAAAATATAGAAATATTTTAGTTAATGTAACTAATGAGATTTGTTTTCCACCTCTGGTGGCTCCTTTTTTTCTCCTCTCCCCTTCCCGCCCTTCTGCCGAACCGCTTCTATTTTGGGCCAGATATCTGTTACCGGAGTTTTTCGGAGAGCTTGGCTCTGCCTAGGAGGAGTCAGGAGAAGGGATTTTTGTATGGCTGGCAGTTTGGCTATGACCATCTCGTGAAAAACCAGGTCTATTTTGGCGGGGACTTGCGCAGGGTTTCGGGGCAAACGAGCTATGAGGGGTCGAGCCAAAACCCTCTTTCGGGCGCCATTTCTCCCTGTAAGTCCAGCACCAAGAACAGCCTTTTCACTATCGAAGGAAGGGCTGGATATACCCTCTTTTTTGCCCCTTTTTTCTTCACTCCTTTCATCGGTTATGGCTATCAGAGCTGGCATCGGGATCTTGAAGGGCCGCAGGGGTATCAGGGGTTCTATCAGTGGCAATCTGGACTCTTTGGGCTACGCCTTTTCTACCCCTTCATGAAAGGGGCTATCGGTATGCAGGTTCAAACCATGCGCACCTTGGATGCTGAGTTGCAAATGCGGCGCCTTCTGCCTTGCGTAATCCTCCTAAATCTCGCCCCCACCTGGCAATTTTCCCTGGAACTTCCCTGCTACTGGCGCATCTCTTCCCAATGGGATTGCGGACTTACCTCCTATTTCCGCTATGAACCTGTGGGAAAAAGCGAGATCCTGGACCACCCTCTCCTCCGTTTTACGGTTGAGGAGCCAGAAAGCCAGGCGCTTGTCGTGGGAGCCCTGCTCGAAATCGGCGTGAGCTTTTAAATTTATCCATGGACGCGAGAAAACTCGGTCCTTTAGGGCCGAGATGAATCGCGCCCTTTAAGTCTGAGGGGATGCTTACTGTTCAATATACCGCCGAATCACAGCGATCGGCGCTCCGCCGCATGTCCCTGCGAAATAGCTGAATGTACATAAGAAAAACGCAGGTTCTTCCTCGTCTTAAATCGATTGACAGATTCATAAACCAAGCATAACATAGTGCCATGTTAGTTCGGAAATCATTTCAATTCAGACTACGCCCCACAAAATGCCAAGCAAAGGCGTTGCAAGATCAACTGGATGAGTGTAGGTGGCTCTACAATGAGCTGCTTGAACAGCGCAAATTGTCTCAAGATGAATTAGGCAGACCTCTGTCTAAGTATCAACAACTCATGTTCCTGCCCTTGTTGAAATTAGAAAGATCTTCTCTTGAACGAGTACACTCCCAGGTATTGCAAAATGTCGTTGATCGCCTGGACAAGGGATTTCAAGCTTTTTTTCGAAGATGCAAGGCAGGAGAAAAGCCAGGTTTTCCTCGGTTTCGCGGCGCACATAGGTATAACAGTTTTTGCTATCCGCAAAGTGGATTTTCGCTCATTGGCCAAGAGCTCAAACTCTCAAAACTTGGGGCCATCCGCCTTAAGATGCATCGCCCGATAGAAGGAGAGATTAAAACCTGTACGTTACGAAGAAATACTTCAGGCGATTGGGATGTCTCCCTTTCCTGTGAGGTGAAGGTAGAATCCAGGGCTCCCAAACAAGAAGCTATCGGCATCGATATGGGTCTTGAACATTTCGCTACCTTGTCTAATGGTCAAGAGATTGCAAATCCTCGATTCTTCAAGAATGGAGAAAAGGCTCTTGCAAAAGCGCAGCGAAAGCTAGCAAAGCTGGAGAAAGGTACGCAAGAGAGACGAAAACAGGGCAAAGTAGTAGCCAAGACTCATGAACGGATCCGCAACCAGAGAAAGGATTTTTGCCACAAAGAGTCTAAAAAAATCGTCGATCAATACCAATTCATCTGCGTAGAAGACCTCAACATCCAAAAAATGGTAGAAGGATCGCATTTCGCAAAAAGCATAACAGATGCAAGTTGGAATCAGTTTCGTCAGTTCCTTACCTACAAAGCGGCAGAAGCTGGTAGGAAATTGGGATTGGTGAACCCTGCCTATACGACACAAACATGCAGTCAATGCAATCATCGAGAAGCTAAAACACTCTCGGAAAGGATGCACTGCTGTTCTCAATGCGGGTATAAGGTAACCAGGGATCTCAACGCAGCGCAGAATATTTTGGCCTTCGGAATAGATGGCCTGGGAGCAATCCCTAGAAGCCTCCGTCTTTAGGCAGAGGAGTATTCACGGTTGTTCTGCTATATCAAATAAATAGGAAAAAGGAATAGGATACGGCACTCTTTACTTTCTTTTCTTCTTACCTTGACAGGAAAACGTATGCACATGCCACTCCAGATCGAGCTCCTCCCAGGCTTTAGAACAGACCGCATACAACTCTTTTGCCCTCCCTGTCACTTGTTTTTCTTTTTCGGGTGAGGTGAAAAAGAGGTAGAGCAGAACGAGTAAAACAGCATAGAAGAGCTTTCGCAGCATGCAATACCCGTGGTTAGTAGAAAACCTCTTATTAATATAGATTAACTAAATTGAAAAGACTTTTATGGATAAAAAGAAACAAGTAGTCCTATCTGATTTCCAGATCTTGCGCCCTGAATATGAGTCTACCCAGGAAGAGACCCTCCACTGGCTACTGGCTGCACACACAAAAGCAGAAGAGGGAAAAGGGGGAAATGAATGGACTGAGGAATTGCAGAAGAGCTTTCAAGACAAGTTGCAAGAGCGCCTATGGCATGTAGCCTGCAAACCAGATAAAATCAGCAAAAGAGGCCATGCCATCCCTGATTTTCTCCATCGCGATTGGAAAAGCATGGAAATCTACTCCTTGGAAAAGGAGCCCGCAGGAGCAAACCTATCTCTTAGGCAGAAAGCATTTGACGGGATTGCTGAAAAGGTATTTGCCCGCTACTATGCAACAGAAGACTCTCCCCCTCACGACCTGATCCATGTCACTTGCACGGGATACGTCGCACCGAGCGGCGCGCAAAAGCTAGTCTCACAAAAGAATTGGGGGGATGCAACTACCGTGACGCACGCCTACCATATGGGCTGCCATGGGGCGATCTCAGCGCTCCGCATTGCCAATGGATTTGTACAGGATGGCAGCGAAGAGAAGAGAGCCGATATCGTGCATACAGAAATCTGCTCCTTGCACACCAATCCCTCCATGCATGGATCCGATCAACTGGTTGCCCAATCCCTTTTTGCAGACGGCTTCATCAAGTACTCGGCCCATTTTGGAGAAGAAGTCCAGAAGCCCCATCTCAAGATCCTGGCTGTGCATGAGAAGATCATTCCCAATTCCACAAACGCTATGACCTGGAACCTGGCCGATTGGGGATTTCAGATCTCCCTTGCCAAGGAGATTCCTGTCCTGATTGCAAGAGCTTTGCCCTCCTACATGGAACTTCTCTGTAAAAAAGGGGGAAAAAAGCTCGAAGATGTAGTAGCAAAAGCCTATTTTGCCATCCATCCAGGAGGCCCGAAAATCCTGCAGCAGATCCAGGATTTTTTCCATCTGACAGAGGGACAAATTAAGACTAGCCGTGATATCTTATACCGCTATGGCAACATGTCTTCAGCTACCATTCCCCACATTTGGGAGAGCCTGCTCCAAGACAAAACTGTGCCCAAAGGCTCACTTGTAGTAAGCCTTGCCTTTGGCCCTGGTTTGAGCATTTGCGGTGCGCTATTAGAAAAGGGAGGAGGCTAATGTGGTTCCTCGCCCTACTCCCCTTCTTTCTGCAAGCCCTATGTATTTTTATCGATGAGGGCTACTTCCATCACAAACGCGGGCTTCCCAAATGGGAGCGGATCGGCCATCCTCTGGATACCTTTTCTGTAATCCTCTGCATGGGATGGGTTGTTTTTGTCCCCTTTTCCCTCACCGCTCTAAAAATCTACATCGCCCTCGCTATTTTTTCCTGTGTGCTTGTGACGAAGGATGAGTTTGTGCATAAACACCACTGCCCTGCTTCAGAAAACTGGCTGCACGCCTTCCTTTTTATGCTTCATCCCATTACCCTGGCCATTTCGAGTTTTATTTGGATCACCCTGCATGGCAACGAGGTTCCCTCCTGGCTCTCCTGGTGGCTGGATAAGCCTGTTATCCTCCACTGGTTTTTGCAGGGGCAGCTCCTCTTTATGGGGCTCTTTTTAATCTATCAAATCCTCTTTTGGAATTTCTTATGGAAAGAAAAAAAAGTAGTGAAATTCTGATCAACAACTCCTTTTACGATGCTCTGAAGGAGCAGTGGTACACCTCCTACGACCATCCTATAGCGCTGCTCAGGGCGGAAAATGCCATCAGGACACCTTGGGTGATCAGCTCTCTCGAAAAAAGGCTGGGAAGTTGTGCCAAAGTACTCGATATTGGCTGCGGAGGGGGGCTGCTCACAAATCCTCTGGCCAAGCAGGGATATGAGGTGACGGGCCTGGACCTTTCGCAAGAGAGCCTGAAGACAGCAAAGGATTTTGATGAGACAGGAAGGGTGAGTTATGTCTATGGGAATGCCTATGAGTTGCCCTTTGAAAACAGAACCTTTGATGCTGTTTGTGCAATGGATGTGCTGGAACATGTGGAGAATCCCCATAAGCTGATCCAGGAGGCATCGCGCGTGCTAAAGCCAAAGGGGCTATTCTTTTTTCATACATTTAACCGAAATCCGATCAGTTTCCTCATCATCATTAAAGGGGTGGAATGGTGTGTGAGGAATGCGCCTAAACACATGCATGTCTACAGGCTATTCATTCCACCGAAAGCGTTAGGGAAGATCTGCCTTCAAGAGGAGCTTCATATAGACACGCTGCTAGGGCTAAGGCCGAAGATCAGCCTCCCCTTTTGGAAAATGCTTCTTTCCCGCAAAGTTCCAAAAGATTTCTCCTTTACCTTTTGCAAAAGCCTCCTGACTGGCTATGTAGGAATTGCGGAAAAAAAATAAAAACTTGGGAGAAATTTTTCTTTCTTCTAGTATGAGGCCAAATAAGGGGTTTATGGCAAAAATTACACTTAAGGGCGATACCATCCACACGAATGGCGAGCTGCCTGTTATAGGAGCTAAGGCCCCTGACTTTCATCTTGTTGACAAAGATCTAGAGGACAAAGGGCTCAAAGATTTTGGCATTCGGCGCAAACTCCTCTGGATCGTTCCCAGCTTGGATACTTCTGTCTGTTCGCTTACAACCAAAAAGTTGAATCATTTTGCTAGTAGCGAACTTAGCTACCTCTTCCTGGTCATTTCAGCAGATCTCCCCTTTGCACAAAAACGGTTTTGTGCAGCGGAAGGAGCTGCAAACATCGTCACCCTATCCATGATGCGCAATAAGGACTTTGCCAGGGACTATGGCGTCCTGATTCAGGATGGCCCCTTGGCTGGGCTCTGTGCAAGATCCCTCTTTGTTCTAGATGAGCACAATAAGGTTCTCTATACCCAGCTTGTGCCCGAAATTACCCAAGAACCTGACTATGATAGGGCGATCAAGGCCCTCTCCTCCTACTAGTACGTTCCACCATACATATGTAATTAAATTATTTAATATTATTATAATAATACTATTATTTAATTAATAAATTATGTTAATATTGGTGATAATTTTTTAATTAATGGGTTATTTATGTCAAATCTTCTTCCCTTGAGGACAAGCAGCTCCTCTGTTACACACAATTTTCCTAGCAGCAGCTCTTCCTCTAGTACAGAAAATTCTCTTACTGAGATAAAAAACTTTGGGAATCGCAACATCACACAGGGAGATGTTCACGGAGAAGTAACGGCAACTAAACTCTTTGCATCGAGTACAGCAGCATATGTTCAACAATCAAACGATAGGGACAAAGCCTGGATCTCCTCTCTAATCCGTTTTTTGCAGCAAAAAGGAATAGAGATGCCTTCAATTACCTCACAAGAATGGGAGTGTTTGCATGGAATCTTCGAAAAATATACTATAAATCTTTTTCCTTCGTTTTCAGATGTAATTTTTCATGATTTTTACTTTGATTTAAAAAAGAGCGCACAATCTTCCAATCTTCTCCTGGAACCTGACTCACGACAATCTCCCGTTTGCTGTTTTTACTTACGCGTACCTCTCAATACAATCCTCAAAAGGTTTGCAGAAACTTTTGGGGAATTTTTACTTTCAATTCTGCGTCAGAACTATAACAGAAGCTCGAATGTTCTGAGCCGTCTCGTAAAGAGAAAACAAATGGAAAAAGGAAAATTTTGTTCAATAACATTAGCCTCTTGCGTGAACAATTTAGATAGATTACAAAAAACTGTGGAAAATTTCTTAAACAAAATCCCACAAGATGATAGAGAAAGGCTTCTTGTAAAAATTGCAATCATTAGAAAATTACTATCTATGAACCATGGTCCTGCTTTGCTGACCTTGGATCTTAGTTCTTGTGCATTGAGCAGCTCTCCTGAGACAACGTCCAGCCCTACCCAAGCTTTTTTTCATATTCAAGAAATCTTTAAAGCCTTTTATCCTGATAGTATACAAAGGGAAAAAGACCATGATTTTTTACTAGAACTGATTGATTTCCATATAGATTCTATGGGAACCAATTTACACAATGAGTATCTTACTATATTGAAAGAATTAAGAGGACTTGTTCTAGATAGTAAATTAAACAAAATATCCAGTAAGGAATTTAATGACTATTTAGGAAGCAAAGTAAGAAACGTAATATCTTCCGTACAGATGACAATTGAGTTTCAAAGAAGTAAAAAAACATTAACTTGCGACATGGACATTTCTAATTTGACAACCATTTGCTTTTTTGAGCATTTTGATGGAGTCTATAATGGAACTATTGGACGTAGAACCATGTTTTTATTTTTAAGAAGAATAGAAAATTCATTTAAACTATTTATAAGTTTTTATGAAGGTTTAGTTGCAACAAATGATATGGACATAGAGTTTAATAAAACTCTTCAAAGAATCTTTACTGACAAACAACAACTCTCCTTATTTATTACAAAATGTAAAAATGTACTTAGTTGTTTTAATGGATCTGATCCAGCCGCAGAAAAAGTACAAAAAATCTTTGAATCACTAAAAAAAATCTCTATCAAATTCAATAGTAAAAATACCATTTCTTTAATGAAACAATTGCATAAAAAATATTCCGATCAAATAACTGAACTTTATAAGGAAAATCCTTCCAGTAAGAAAATAGTAAAGATTAAAGAAGCCTATTTTTCTAAGAGCACTCATCTACTTTTATTATTCTTAATTTTCCATGATATTGCAAAAGTCCAACAGCAAGACTTTACCGAAGAAGCTGATTCAGCTATTCTCTCTGATGAGTTACTAGACACCCTGGATCCAGATATTGACACTGATGATATTATACCAGAAAAATTGGAACTTCCCTATAATCAAGAGGAGGATGATGAGACTCTTACCACATCTTTCCTACCGCTCTCCTCCTACCCTACCCCTTTGCCGCCAACTAGCAGCTCCCTAAGCTCATCATCTCTGCCATCCATCTCAAGTTCCTCCCTGCCACCAACTAGTGGCCTGTTAAGCTCATCCTCTTCATCAAGCCCCTCTCTACCACTCACTAGCAGCTCCTTAAGCTCATCATCTGTGCCATCTACCTCAACTCCCTCCCTGCCACCAACTAGTGGCCTGTTAAGCTCATCATCTGTGCCATCTACCTCAACTCCCTCCCTGCCACCAACTAGTGGCCTGTTAAGCTCATCATCTTCATCAAGTCTTTTCCCGCCATCAACCAGCAGTTCATCTTCTACTACAAGACCTAGGCCCCGCACTTTGCAGCAAGCAAGCAGCTCCTCATCAAGCTCATCCTCTACTTCAAGAGCAGATGCAATTGAGAAGAGCCGACTCTTGAAGATTCTGAGCAAAAGGAGAAAATTGCTTAAATTCTTTCGAGAAGAAAGAAAGTTAGTAGCCTCTTCTAAGAATGACGGTAGCGGACATACCAGCTTTTCTACGATAGATGGAAAAAAAGAGGGCGGAGCACCCAATCATGGCCCAGGCACAAAGATCAGGCGAAAAACTCTTTTCAAGATCCTAAAAGATACGGAATAAAATAGAAAACGAATAATTTTTTAATTTGAGATTAATTATGTCAAGTGTCAGCAACAGTTCCTCTAGTACATACATTTCTTGCAGCACAAGCAGCTCTTCTACTACAGATACAAATCAGAGTCAGGAGTTAAAAAATTGGAACGATCGCAAGGTCTTACTAGATACTAAAAACGAAACAAGTGCTAGTGCAATCTTTGCAACAGCTACAGCCTTACGCAACCAGGAACAAATAGATGCTAACAGAAATTTTATCACATCTCTATGGAGTTTTTTTTCAAATAAAGGCGTAGGGATGCCCACCCTTTCTAGACAAGAGGAGGGGTGTCTAACTAGAATGCTCTCCTTACGCGGGCTACATTATTTTCCCTCCTTTTTGGATTTTTGTGTCCATGATCTGTTTTTTGATTTTAAGCGTCTTACTCAACCACTAACGAACCAAAAGATTCTAATAGATTTGCTCCTAAAATCACTGCCACAAAGTTTTATGCAGGTATTTTTCTTCATCCTTAAAGAGAGTAAAAGCAAAAGTCCTGACGCCTTAACTAAAATCCTAGATAGAGAAACAGAAAAAAGAGAACCGCTCCCACCTAAGCCTTTAGAAGAATTCATAAAAAATTTAAATAGGATCAAACAATTCATCGAAAAATTCCTACCTGGCGACGAATCATTTATTATAAAATTAAACATGATTATAAAATTTTTAAATGCGAGATACAGCTCTATTTTATTAACTATACACACTCCTTCTTTTGTATTACCCTCCTCAAATACTCTAATTTCAGTTAACCCATCTGATGCATTTTTTCACATTACACCTACTACATCTTCTACTAGTTCCGGTCTCTATGAGACTTTGTTAATAGAAATGATCGATTTCCATAAAATCGGGATGGGAAAAAACTTAGACAAGACATTCCTTGATATCTTCGATACATTAATAAAAATGTTAGAAGATAGTAAAAAGGGATCCCCTCCTTCTATTCTCATAAATTACGTAGCAAATGATATTCTATCTATGATAGATACAATACATATGAAACGTGAATTTAATTCTAAATCAATAAAACCTAACCAAGACGATGAAATAAATGCTAATTTTAATTTAATTTTTATTGTTGGTATAGAAGAAGTTTATTCTGCAACAGTAGGGGATAAAAACTTCGTTGAATTCATACTTAGGATTGAAAAATCAATCCAAAGTTTTATTGCTTTTTATGAAAAAACAAAAAACGAAACCACCGAAATGGACAATGATTTTCGCAATCTTCTTTACGATATGTTAACAAAAAAAGAATTTAATAATTTTATTCCTAAAATTAGAGTAATAATAAACTCATTTAAAAAAGAATATACGGATAGTGAAAAAATGAACAAGAGCCTTACTGCAATACGTAAAATCTCTACCGTTTTCAATGTAGATAATGCTATTGCAAAATTCCGATTACTTCATTCCAAGTACTCTAAAGAAATAACCGCTCTTTATTACAATCCTAAAAAAAATAAAAGTATATTAAAGATCAAAAAAAAATTTTTTGAACGAAGTACTTGCATCCTGCCATTATTCTTGATCTTCCATGATATAGAGAAGATCAAAAAAGAAGATGATCGCGAAGATTCAGAGGAGGTCCTTCTTCCTCCTGAGCTACTTGATTGCCTTGATCTGGAGATACTAGAACTTGATATCCTTCCCATAGAATTGGAACTGGATTATAACAAAAACGATGAAAACGATGAAGAGGAGCCAGCAATCAGCAGCCCGTCAAGTTCATCATCTTCATCATCAAGCCCCTCCCTACCACTCACTAGCAGTTCCTTAAGCTCATCATCTATGCCATCTACCTCAAGTTCCTCCCTGCCAACAACTAGTGGCCTGTTAAGCTCATCATCTTCATCAAGCCCCTCTCTACCACTCACTAGCAGCTCCTTAAGCTCATCATCTGTGCCACCTACCTCAACTCCCTCCCTGCCACCAATTAGTGGCCTGTTAAGCTCATCATCTTCATCAAGCCCCTCTCTACCACTCACTAGCAGCTCCTTAAGCTCATCATCTGTGCCACCTACCTCAACTCCCTCCCTGCCACCAATTAGTGGCCTGTTAAGCTCATCATCTTCATCAAGCCCCTCTCTACCACTCACTAGCAGCTCCTTAAGCTCATCATCTGTGCCACCTACCTCAACTCCCTCCCTGCCACCAATTAGTGGCCTGTTAAGCTCATCATCTTCATCAAGCCTTTTCCCGCCATCAACCAGCAGTTCATCTTCTACTACAAGACCTACGCCCCGCACTTTGCAGCAAGCAAGCAGCTCCTCATCAAGCTCATCTTCTACTTCAAGAGCAGATGCAATTGAGAAGAGCCGACTCTTGAAGATTCTGAGCAAAAGGAGAAAATTGCTTAAATTCTTTCGAGAAGAAAGAAAGTTAGTAGCCTCTTCTAAGAATGACGGTAGCGGACATACCAGCTTTTCTACGATAGATGGAAAAAAAGAGGGCGGAGCACCCAATCATGGCCCAGGCACAAAGATCAGGCGAAAAACTCTTTTCAAGATCCTAAAAGATACGAAATAAGATAGAAAACGAATAATTTTTTAATTTGAGATTAATTATGTCAAGTATCAGCGACAGTTCCTCTAGTACATACATTTCTGGCAGCACAAGCAGCTCTTCTACTACAGATAGAGGTCAGAGCCTGGAGTTAAAAAATCTTGGAGACCACTGCGTCACACAGGAATTGAAAGGTAAGAAGAACCTCTCAGAGCTTTTTAAGACAGGGACTAATTCATATCTCCAAAAGAGAACGGATTATAATACCTCAATACTCCTTTCTACCCTAATTGAAGTTTTTGCAAAAAATGGTTTAACTTTTCCTGTTTTTCCCAACGAACAACTAGACTGCATTGAGACAATACTTTCACAATGTTCTATCTCTTTTTTTCCTTCACTTTTAGACCTCTTATTTCATGATCTATATTTTGATTTTAAAAGGAGTACAGAACTCTATACAACAAATCCCGTGTGCTATTTTTATGTAAAAAAAACTTGTGTAAATACAACGCCTGAGACGATTTTACGCATGTTTGCAGAACAGGCAGGAAAACTTTTCCTCTCAATCCTAGACAATGAGAAGGGGCGAAGAATGGCAAGCACTCCAGACACGTTAGACGCCCTACAAGCTATCATCAGGAAAGACTCCCCCCAAAAAAGTGATTTTTCTCGGGATGTAATTGAGAGTTTTAGAACCATTTTAGCTATGCTTAAAAAAGCTGTAAGAGATCTTCCCGAGGGAGTTGCTAGCTCTGAAAAAAGAAGGCTTAGTATAAAAATAGAAATCATTGAAAGTTTACTTATGCTTAAAAACAACCAGGTTTTATTCACTACGGGACTCTCCTCCTTGGTTTTTCTACCTTCGCCTGTAGCAAGTAAATCTCCAATGACTGAACCGCTTTTTACTCTTGAAAGTGTCTTTACATCTGGAGAAATCCAAGGTAACTCTGATGAGGATTTTTTATTAGACCTCATCGATTTTCATCTCATCTCTATGGGATCATCCCTATACGAAGGATTCCGGCCTATTTTCTTGAAAATAAGAGAAATGATTATAAGTAGTAAAGATACACATGATTGCAATAAACTACTTACTTATCTCGACGATCAATTTTTCATTGAAATAAATGCAGTAACAGCAGCTATCAAAGTGCGAGCGAGAAATCAACAATCAACAGCGATCGAATATATAAGATTTCTTATTGGAAACAGTTTTACTATTTATATTGAGGGTGTGATTATAGGAACTCTAAAACATAAAAAAACTGTCGTTGTATTTGATAGAATTCGTATTTCTTTAGAATCATTCATTGTTTTTTTCGGAAAACTAAAGGAAGGAAACAATAAAATTAACAACAGTTTTATTAAGATTATTTATGATATTTTTGGTAATAAAGGAAAAGCACAAGAATTTTTAGACCACTCTGAAACATTGATTGATTATTTTAGTAGATCTAAAACTGGAAATTTTTCATTGCAAGATATTTTTAGTTTGGTAAAGTCAACACCTATAGTTTTTGATAAAACAAAAACCATTTCTTTACTTAAAGATTTACACAACACCTACTCTACTGAGATAACAAATTTTTACAATAAAAACAATTCCGATCCAAGAATATTACAGACAAAAGAAAACTATTTTAACAATAGCATTCGCTTGCTTCCATTGTTTTCATCTTTTCATGACATTACAAATTTCAAAAACAACGATTTCAGTAAAGAAGATGATTTTGATTTTATTTTTAATAACTTAATTGATTATCTTGATTTAGAAATTGACACTACTGATCTTACGCCAGAAGAATTGGAACTCCCCTATAATCGAGAGGAAGATGACGATTCTACCACATCTTTCCTACCGCTCTCCTCCTACTCTACTCCTCTGCCGCCAGCTAGCAGCTTCTCCTCTTCATCAAGCCTCTCCTTACCACTCACTAGCAGCTCCCTAAGCTCCTTATCTGTGCCATCCATCTCAAGTTCCTCTCTACCATCAACTAGAGACCTATTAAGTTCATCATCTTCATCAAGCCTTTTCCCACCATCAACCAGCAGTTCATCTTCTACTACAAGACCTACGCCCCGCACTTTGCAGCAAGCAAGCAGCTTCTCATCAAGCTCACCTTCTATTTCAAGAGCCGATGCAATTGAGAAGTTTAAAAACATGAAGAAACTAAAGAAAAAAAGAAATTTGATTAAATACCTTCGAGAGGAAAAAAACTTAGTAGCCTCTTCTAAGAATAGCGGTAGCGGACATACCACTGTTTCTACGCCAAAGGGGGAAATAAAGACCAGTGTGGGCAATCATGGCCCAGGCACAACATTCAAGCCAGGCACTCTTTTCAAGCTCCTAAAAAAAACGGAATAACATAGAAAACAAATAATTTTTTAATTTGAGGTTAATTATGTCAGGTATCAGCAACAGTTCCTCTAGTCATACATTTCTTGCAGCGGCAAGCAGCTCTTCTACTACAGATACAGATCAGGGTCGGGAGTTAACAAATTTTGGAACACACTGCGTTACACAGGAATTGAAAGGTAAGGAGGAAAGAAACTTAGTAGCTTCTTCTCAGAATAACGGTAGCGGACATACCAGCTTTTCTACGACAGATGGAAAAAAGGTGACCAGAATACCGGATCGTGGCAACTGCATAAAGGACAAGATAGGCACTCTCAGGGCTATCATAAAAAATACGAAAACCAAGTAGGTGTTAGCCCCTTTCAAAAAGGTCGTAATGAGGTTTCCAGACAATCTCCTGAAGGGTTTGCTCTATCTCCCCTCGGGTTTTCTTGGGGGCTACTCCTTCTTGAACGGCATGCATCGCTACAGCAAGTGCGATTTGTATGCTGATCTTCCTGAGATCGGCAAGATCTGGAAAAAGGGAAGCTGCATCATCTGCCGAAACAGGAGAGAGAAGGGCCAGTGTCTTTGCCGCCTCCCAAAACATCCCATCCGTAATCATCACAGCCTTCACTGCGAGCGCTCCTAGTCCCACCCCTGGAAAGATGTAGGCATTATTGCACTGCCCGATCACAAAGGTTTTACCCTTGAATAGAACCGGTGGAAAGGGGCTGCCCGTAGCGATGATCGCCTCCCCTTCCGTCCATTGCAGCAGCTCTTCAGGAAATGCCTCCGCCTTGGATGTGGGATTTGAAAGGGGGAAGATGATTGGCCTTTTCACATGCAGCGCCATCTCCTTTACGACCTCTTCACTGAAGGCACCTCCTTGTGCAGAGACGCCAATGAGCGCCGTTGGATGCGCATTTTTCACCGTATCCAACAGGGAGATCTGCTCCACTCCAGACAACTTCCAATCCTTCAACTCCTGATAGGGCCTTGCATAGGGCTTTTGTGCAGCGCTAATTTTATGGAGTTTTGTGTGCAAAAGTCCTTCAATATCAATGATGTAAAGGGAAGCATAGGCCTCTTTTTCCGATAACCCTTCATGGATCAGCGCCTGGCAGAGTACATCCGCTATCCCAATGCCTGCTGACCCGCCGCCTAAAATGACAATCTTCTGGTCTGTTATCTTTACTTTTGCCTTCCGGCAAGCCGCGTAGAACCCTCCCAAAACAATCGCTGCTGTCCCCTGGATATCATCGTTAAACGAAAGGATCTTTTTGCGGTAGCGATCCAAAAGCGGTCTCGCATTCTCCTTGCCAAAATCCTCCCATTGCAAAAGGAGATTGGGGTAGCGCTTTTTTAAAGCCTGGATAAAATGAGAGATGAACTCGTAATACTCCTCTCCGGAGATCCTCTTATGCCGCCAGCCCAAGTAGAGAGGGCTCTCCAATAGTTCCTGGTTATTCGTGCCCACATCCAAAAGGATAGGCAGGGTTCTTGCTGGATGGATGCCTCCGAATAAGGTATAGAGGGAGAGCTTGCCAATAGGGATTGCCATACCGCCAATCCCCTGATCCCCTAGCCCTAAAATCCGCTCCCCATCCGTCACCACGACCACATCAATCGCCTGGTTAGGCAGATTTGCGATGATCTCCTCCAGCTTATCTTGCAAGGGGTAGGAGAGATAGAGTCCCCTCCTCTCTTTATAAAGCATGCTGTATTGCTGGGAGGCTTCGCCGACAGTAGGCGTGTAGATGATCGGCATGATCTCTTTGATATTTTTTTCAGCAAACAGATAGAACAAGATCTCATTGCGGTTGAGGAGATCGGTTAAAAAAACATACTTTCCTAAGGCTGTACGTTTCTTGGCAAAATTCTTATAGAGCCTCTCGATCTGCTCCTTAGGATCGGAGATCTGGCAGGGTAAAAACCCATGCAGCCCGAGGGAGTTGCGCTCTTTTTCTGTGAAGGCGCTTCCTTTATTTAAGAGGGGATCCTGTAGGATCTCATGAGGCTTTTGAGTAATTTTAATGGGTTTCATTTCCGCATATTCCAGCTCCCTATTTTTGTTGTCAAGAATCAGAAGAGTCCGCTTCGCGGTTCCGGATCACTTCCTGCTGCCGATGCGGCATCACGAAATGACCGTGGGGGGGGCACTGCTGCAAACCAGCAGCGCCCTGGTTTAGTAGGGCGCATCACGTACACGCGAAAGATTCTTAATACGCTTGTCTTTATTGCTGCCAGTGATAATTTTTTTAATTTAGATCTAATCTTAAAAATAGCAAAAATGGAAAAGTCTCGTTTTTCATAATAGGGTAACTTTATGGGCAAAAGTAAATAAATAAAAGTCGTTGAAATGGACCAAGCAGAAGAATACGTCAAACGCATCTTGAAAGTGCTGATCTACATCGAGGAAAACATCGATGAAGAGCTAACTATGGGTGAGCTGGCCAGGGTGGCTTGCTACTCCCCCTTTCACTTTCATCGCATTTTTCAGGCGATCGTTGGAGAAACGATTCATCAGTACGTCAAAAGGCTGAGGATGCAGCGAGCTGCCGGGAAATTGCGCTATACGGAGCAAGCAGTGACTGAAATTGCTTTGGATGCCAGTTATGACACCCCCTCGGCTTTTACGAAGGCTTTTAAGCAGTTTATGGGAAGGTCGCCAAAAAGCTACCGAACCTTATATGCCGCTGTAAACACAATGACCCAGAAAATTAAGGAGTTACCCATGATAAAACCAGACAAAATCGAGAAAAACATACCAGACTTCAACCTACTTTTCGTCAGGAGATACGGAAATTACACCCAATCTCCATGGGAGGCTTGGCAGGCAATGATAGGCTTCATCAACGAAAATCATTTGGACCGCTCCAAAATGCGTTATTTTGGGATTTCTCATGATGATCCCCAAGTGACAAGCGAGGACAAATTGCGTTATGATGCAGCCATTCTTGCTCCACAGGGAGCAAAAGAGAAAGGCGAAATAGGCCGTCAAACGCTGAAGGGTGGTAAATACGCCATTTTCACGCATCATGGCTCTTATTATGGCCTGGAAGAGGCATTTAGCAAGATTTTCTTGAAATGGTTGCCTGACAGCAAAGAAAATTTTGATGAGGCTCGATCAGTCTTTTGCGAGTATTTCAACATGGAATACGTCACAACAGAGCCAGAGAAGCTCATCACCAAGCTCTATATTCCTTTGATCTAATCCAATGGGCTGGGCAAATACGCCTGGCCCATCTTTAATAAACTGCACAAAACTACTGAAAAATGCGATAATGAGGTTTCATTTTGAGGATGTTACATAGTGGATATGATACACGAAATCATTCGATGGGCTGAACGTGAAAATGAGATCAGGGTTCTCATTTTACAGGGGTCGCGAGCTGCAAAGGCGCCTATTGATGAATTAGCTGACTATGACATTTCTGTTTTCTGCACTACCTCTGCGCCTTATATCCAGACTGAAGACTGGTTGACTAAGATTGGGGAGGTTTGGATATGTGTAAAAGAGCGGGTCTCTTGCGATGGTAAAGTATTCCCGACGCGCCTTGTGATTTTTGACGGCGGGATCAAGGTTGACTTTTCGTTTTTCTCTTTGGAGTACTTGGATCGAATGGTTAAAGGCCAACTTTCAGATGAGTACAATCGGGGATATCAGGTTCTTTTGGATAAAGACAACCTGGCTCAGCCCCTTCCCAAGCCCGACTACAAAGAGCCCAGAGCACAAAAGCCCTCAAAGCGAGAGTTTCTTGAGACCATTGAGGAGTTTTGGTTTGAAGCCTATCATGTGGCCATCTATTTGAAACGGGAAGATTTATGGTCTGTAAAATTCAGATCAAACGCTATGCATGGGTTTCTTTTGAGGATGATTGAGTGGGAGGCGCAAGCCAGGAATGGATGGAAACAAGCGGTTCCCCCGATCGGAAAACGAATGACTTCATGGGTCCAGCCAAGTGTTTTGCAAGAGCTTGAACGGGTCTTCGCACATTTTGATATCGAGGATAGTTGGGATGCTCTTCTCCATACTGTGACGCTTTTTGAGCGCCTTGCCGTCGATCTTTCGCGTCAACTCGGGTTTGATTACCCGAAGGCCATGGACAAAAATATCAGCGAATTCATTTTAAAGTTGCGAGAGAGGCGTTGATGTTGAATCCAGATTCCTCCTACGAAGATAAGATATTCAAATCGCTGGATTTGGGAGGGAAAAGCCTCAAAAAGAGCGTATTTGATGATGTTGCATTTGAGAGCTGCCATTTTGTGGAAAGTGATTGGAGCCAAGCTCAATTCAATGGGTGTCGGTTTAAAAACTGCAACCTAAGCCTTGTCAATCTGAAAGGGTGCCGGTTGCAGCAAGTAGTGTTTGAGGAATGCAAGATCGTTGGGCTGGACTTTTACAAGTGCGAAAAGATGCTGGATGTTTTGTTCAACAAGAGCATTTTACAGACGTGCAATTTTAGCGATCTGAAGTTAAAAGGGACATCTTTTGCGGGATCGAGAATCAGGGAGGTCTACTTCACAAATACGGATCTTTCCGAAGCCAACTTTACCGATACAGATCTGATGGGAACAACCTTCCACCAATGCAATTTGAGATCAGCTGATTTTAGGAACGCCAAAAACTATTGCATTGATTTGCAGACGAATAACGCGAAGAAGGCCCAGTTTTCCTTCCCCGAGGCGATGAGTCTTTTGCAGAGCTTTGATATCGTGGTTTCATAAAGAGATCACTGATGTAAATGTGCAAGCAGCTGGGAGACCATTTCTTCAATTTTCATAGGTGTAGTGTCAATGACAAGGTGCCCGCGATCCTGACACTCTTTTCGTAAATATCTAGCCCAATTCATCATGTTATCATCCGCCAGGTTTGCTTGACCTCGAACTACAAGCCTTCTCTTCCTCTCTTCATCTTTCCAGCTCTTTGGTTGCCGTAGTTTTACCCGACCCAGAGGCTCCTATGAGAAAAAAGATCTTTTTCATGATTTCGTGCACGAGTCTTGCTTTGCTGATTGTGTAATCGGACAATACGAAAATATGCCCCGGCGGGACCTGAAGCTGCTCATCGATAGCATAAGCTCCATACCTCCAGTTAGGCCAACTTCTATGAATTCCGCCATCCTGAATGGCCACGCCGTTCACAACTACGCTACCCTCAGTAATCTGTATCGTATCAGTCTCCAACGCTACGATGCGGGATACCCACCCCTTCCCTTCGTGCTTGAATGCAATAATGTCGCCTATCTGATGTTGTCGTAAGTATGGCGATACTCGATTCACCAAAATATGCTGTCCGTCCTTGATCGCTGGTTCCATACAATCGCCTGGAACATGATACGGCTTGGCGAATGCCTGTACTCCAATTATCAGTGCGACAACGATTAAAATGATCGTTTTGTAATGATTCTTCATAAACACTCCTATGAGAACAAGATTTTTTTTATGGCTGCACGCAAGAATACTCCCGTATCGTTTGCATGAGCTTGAATCCAATCTTTTTGTACATTGGCTGTCCCATCTTTGACCCATAAAGGACGGCTTGACCGATATTTTTATCTTTTGCTGCCTTCAAGCAGGCATGAGTTACCGCAGTCCCTAATCCCCGATTGCGGAAGGAGGGTAATGTGCCAAGGCAGTAAAGCGATGCCCCGAGATCCCCAAGATAGGCAAGAGATGTAGCTGCAGGCTTTCCTTCGTAAAATCCAAGATATGGGATGTATTTGCCAGTTTTGATCCATGGGGTGAAGAATTGGTCAACAAACGCAGGATCAATATTCAACCACCCTGCGGCAACATTGATCCATTGCAAGTGATCCTCTGAAGAACGCACTTCGCGCACTTCAAGGGTCTCGTGGGCACCGTGGTAGTGATAATCGGCTAAATTTAATCCCATTTCAAAAGTCAGATCGGGTCCAGTAAATCCCCAATCGAGCAAGAGCTGTTCTTCTTGGGTCTCTGAGAGCAGCCAGAAAAATGGCTTTTTCTGATAGAACGCTTTTACTTTCTTGTACCGATCTGAGGTGACGTTTCCATAGACAAAATTCATGAATGGAACTGACACAGAAACTTTGAATGCGATCAAATCGCCCTCTTTTAAAACCTCCCAACCTGGTTCATGAATCAGGCTCATCGATTCTAAAAATAGCTCTTTTTGTAGGCCAGTTTGAATGTGGTTAGTCATGAGAAACTAGCTCCTTTGTAAGCCAGAGAATGAGATCATCATCTACTGGATATTTATTTCCAGGAATAACGGAGGCGTGCTTATAAGTAATCCCCTCGCCGTCTGGTTGGTAGCCCAATCGAAAATAGAGTTGTTGAGCTGCTCCATAGTCTCGATACAGACCAACCCCTATTCCGATTGTAGTATAGCCTTTTTGTTTGGCCAACTGTTCCAAATGAGCGATCAGTGCAGTGGCAACCCCTTTTTTTCTACTTTCTTCGTAAACCCAGACATCATTGATCTCAGGGATCCTATTTTGCTTAAAATGTGGGTACTCGGAGGATGGAAGCAGATTCCCATACCCGACAATTTTTCCCTGTTGCTCGACAATGCAGGCCATTCTAGAACCTGTTTGCTGTTCATTTAAGTAACCAGTCCACTTTGCAACCGTCTCTTCTCTATTTGACCATGGGAAATATAGATCCCCTAGAACTCCAATATCTTGTTCTCGCAGAGGGCGTATATTGGGCTTTTCAACTTTTTTCAATGGAGACATTCAGGAGCCTGCTTTATTTCGTTCCTATTAAATGACCTATTATGGAGCTCTTGAGCAAGAGGTCGGCTGCCATGCACTCGCTGATCCTTGATCTGGGCTTTGCGCGCCTTTTTCCTCTTCTTGGAAATATTCACCGTATTTCAGCGGTTGTCCTACTGCCCATGGACAACAACTATTGCAAAAGTCGACTCGATCCCCAAGTGAGGGATGGTGGCTACGCCAAATTTTGTAAATAATCCCTGGACGTGGATTGGCCAAATGTTCATCCACTGCGTCGGCAAAGAGCTGGGCTGCTACTTCATTATTTCGTATGATTTCTATTCCGAAACGATCGGCTTCTCTCTCGGTATAGCGAGAACCATAATTAAAAATCGGAGTTGACAGAAGGATAAAGAAAGTAACTAGCAAAAGAAGGAGTGGTAGCGAGGCGATGTCATAGAGATGTTGAAATCCCAATTGCTTGTGATAACGAGGTAGTAAAAAGTTCGCTGCTTTGTAGGTCAGATATAAGATCGCAAAGGAGAAAAAACTGAAACAGGCCAACCACCACCAAGCATGATGCAAGACATAGTGCCCCATTTCGTGTCCCATAATGAAAAGGATACCTTCCCTGCTATTTGCCTTGATCGAAGTATCCCAAATGACAATCCGTTTTGTGCTGCCAAGGCCTGCAACATAGGCGTTCCCCATCGTAGTATCTTTGCTTTTATCCACTTCAAAGACTCGTCCATCTTCAATCCCAGCTCGCGCGGCTAGATCTAAGATGCTTCTTTCGAGCTGCTTGTCTTTCAATGGCCCTATTTCATTAAAAAGTGGATCGATCCAAATCGGGTAAGCGAAGGTCATGATAAAGGCAATGCCTATGCTTACCAAGCTGCTATAGAACCACCATCTGCGAGGGCTCTTTTTCAATAAGAGATAAAAGATCCATGTGAAGGCGGCAGCGCTCAAAAAAAGCACCAGGGTCATCTTGCCATAGTTATCAAGCCATCTCCCTAAGGTTTGAGTAGAAAGTCCATACTTATGCTCCCTGATATAATTCGCATAAAAATCAACAGGCAGGTTCAATAGTTGATAAAGCCCTACAAAGAGGGCCAGGTATACTAAAATGGAAAGAAACCAGTTTTTCCCATATTTTTTTGAAAAGACCCCTAATTTCCCTGAATATCCGGTAATGAGAAAAAGCAGAGGCAGACCCAAGGCCCATATCCATTGAAAAATCCACAGGGCATTCCCGCTCTGATAGTAGCTGATAGCCTTGGCGCTGGCTTCTGGGACAGCCACCTGTGCAAGCATGTGGGTAAAAAACTCAATCATGGCAATGATTCCTCTGAGCCAAGTAGCAAATCTATATCCATTATTCCAAGGAGAGGAGTGCTAAGAGACATTTTCACGGAGAAAATTTAATCTACATTTAACCAGATCCTCGTAATCGCTGCCGAGTTCCAGGAGGTGGAATCCTTGTTGGCTTATAATTTTTTTTGCTTTGGGAATCCTGTCAGCTGCATAGTGTGCATGATCAACATTTACATCACCATCACAAGCTCCATGTATTATTAGGGTCGGAGTAGATATGTCTTCAAGCGGCCATTTTTCAATTCTGGCCATTTCTTTTTCATCATTCAATAGACCATCTTTGCGGAGAGACCATGGCGCAGAAGAACTTGCCAATCGTTTAATGAATTTGACCTTGCAGGAGTCCTGAAGAATTTTAGATACCAATTGTTTCTGCTCAACTTTGGAGTAAGTGCTCAACTCATCTACCATAACTAATGCAATCTGCTTGGTAAAATATTTTGCCAAAAAATTAAATAACCACATTCCAAAATTAGAGCGTAAAATTTTATCACTGATTGTATTAGATGCTGTGTATTTGTAAGATTTTGTGACTGCCGCATTGAGACTGACCGCCCAGAGGCGGCTTGGATGGCGCAGAGCCAACTGCAATGCAATAGGCCCACCACCAGAGATGGCCATTACGGCGACTTTCTCTATGTGAAGACAATCTAGCAAGGCAATTAAGGCGTCAGCTTGCTCTGATGGAGATCGGCCTACACTTAGAGGGGTTCGACCATAACCAGGCCTAGAAACAGCCAACAAAGTAAACTCCCCGCTATCCACTACTTCTTTAAAAGTAAATAAAGACTGATCATATCCTCCAGGTGTGCCATGTAACCCCAAAACGACTGGGCCTTGACCATGTAAAGTATATTCGATGCGCCCTTGAGGGGTTTCAATGATCTGGCCATGTCTAGCAAGTGTATCCCGGAATGTTTTATTCCATCGCCACCAAATGTTGTTAGAATAGAGTTCGTCAAGATTTAAAGACATGTATCATCCTCGGCAGGATGTCCTCCTAATTTGCTGGAGGACATTAACTCATGAAACGGATAAAATTGCACGCATAAAATGAGATAAATTATGTTGTGTGGAAAGATGATAATAACTTAATGAACTTTCTAACTTCTTTATGATAATAAATCTGCTTATTGAAAATACGTCTTATTAAAGAGTCGAATATGAAAAATGGGCAGAATCAAAATTTGATTCTTTTTGGATATAAATCCTCTGGAAAAACATTCTTTGGAAGTCTTCTTGCTAAAGAACTTGAAATTATTTTTATAGATACGGATCAGCTGGTCGAAAAGTTATACAAAAAAGAATTTCAGAAGGAATGTAATTGCAGGCAAATTTCCATTAAAATGGGAGAAAGAGGCTTTCGTATGCTTGAGGAAAGAGTGATTGATGACCTTAAAGAGGTAACTAATGCTATCATTGCACTTGGGGGTGGGACTGTATTAAATTCTGAAAATTGCTTGAAACTTGAAAAACTAGGAAGACTTGTCTATTTGGAGGCTGATAAAGAGACCATCAAGCACAGAATTTTTGGTAATGGAATTCCATCCTTTTTAGATCCAAGAGATCCTGAAAAGTCTTTTGAGAGAATGTATGAAGAGCGTAGGCCAATATATGAAAAAGTTAGCTCATTTAAGATTAAGATTCATGGAAAAACTGATCAACAAATTTTGGATGAGTTAAAATCTTTAAAACATCCAAAAACTTCCTAAAGAATTGAAGAGGAAACTACCAACCATTGAAGAAACAGGCTAAAATCGGAAGATCAACAATCTACAAGTTACTTAAAAGGTAGCAATAAACAAATTTTTAATATGGAAATTCATGGCATTCAATCATTCGCACCCATCAAACATATATAAAAATATATTTATCTTATTAATTTGTTTGTCAACTCTTCTCTCTTTATCAAAGGCTTTTGCTTGGACTCCTCTGGATACTTTAAAAATCAAAGAAATTGGTAAAATTGCTATATCTTCTACAGAAAAGCAAATAGCTTATGAAGTTTTGACTCCAAGTGTCAGTGAAGACAAGGGGATATGGTTAACAGAAGTTTACACTTATCAGGTAGATAAACCTGAAACCAAGAAAATTGTGCTTGCTGGTTATGTTCCTAATTCTATGGAATGGTTTCCTAGTGGAGATTCTCTACTTTTTCTTGCGAAAGCAGATGGTAAAACTCGAATTTGCAGATTTTTTGTAGACACAAATCTTACTGAAATCTTACTGGAAGAATCCTTTAATATTACAGGATTTTCCGTATCTCATGCAGGAGATAAAATTGCTTTTCTAGTGTTATCTAAACCAACCACAAATAACTTCTTTGAAGTTGTTGATGAATTTCTTCCTCAAAGTAAACTTCATCTTTTGAACCTCCCTACGCAAACTGTAGAATTATTGACTGGAATAGACTACAGTGTCGGGGCAATTAATTGGGCCCCAGATGATGATTTTATTGTGTTTGATCATCAGCCTTCAGCAAGAGTTGAAGATAAAGTTTTATACTCAAAAATTTCTAAAGTTAATCTTTCATCCAGGAAAATCACACCTGTTATTGATAATGGTTTCTCGAACTTTAATCCTCAATTTTCTCCTGATGGGGAATGGATTGCATACGTTTCTGGTCCAGGAACATGGGAATTCACATTTTACATAAATGTAGTAAATAATTTAGATGGAAAAAGTATTCGTTTATCAAACACCCCTGACGAACAAGTAGACTTGATAGGGTGGCTATCCGATAGCACATCTATAGTTGTGTCAGAAAGGTATCATACTATTCAGCCTCTGTATCGCTTATCCATTAATCAGACCAATGTAGAGGTGCTTACACCAAATGAAACTTTAATTCTACAACCTAAAATTAGCTCTAAAGGAAATTTGATTGCCTATCGAGGTGAATCTTCTAGTCAACCTTCCGAAGTGTTTATCTCCCACATTCCATTTGATCCTATTCAAATTAGTCACGTTCAAACAACTGATTATCCAAAAATTCATACTCAAGTTATTTCTTGGAAAACATCTGATGAAAAAATAATTGAAGGATTATTAACACTTCCTACAGATCGCACAACAGGCCCTTTTCCTTTATTAGTTTTAATACGAGGTCATTCTAGTATTTATTTAAATACCTATGAAGGAGGAATTCATTTAGCAAAAACACCTTATTCAATTGGTGTGTTTGCAGATCAAGGGTACGCCGTATTACGTCCATTTTTTAGAGGTAGTTCTGGTTATGGACGGTTAATGCGTAATTCTATTCAGGGTGATTGGGGTGGAAAAGATTTTGATGATCTCCTTGAGGGAATTAATTTTTTAGTTCAACAGAAAATTGTAGACTCTAATCGTTTAGGAATAATGGGATGGAGCTATGGTGGCTTCATGACAGCTAATGCTATTACTAAAACACATCGGTTCAAAGCCGCTTCAGCAGGAGGAGCTTTGATTGATTTTATTTCTTATACCGGCACAACTGATATTCCTCACTTTTTACCCTATTACATGAATGGTTGGTTCTGGGATAATCCAAAAATTTGGTATGCCTATTCACCTATAAACCATGTTAAAGGAATAACAACGCCTACTCTCATTCAGCATAGCTCTGGCGATAAAAGAGTCCCTTCTTCGCAAGGATTCGAGCTTTATAATGCTCTAAAACATCAAAAAGTCCCGACTAAAATGATTCTTTATTCAGATTCTGGGCATTCTTTAAGCAACCCAAAAATCATTGTAGAAGGTATCAAACATAATGTAGCCTGGTTTAACCTGTGGCTTAAAGAGAAAAATACGCTAGAAATTAAACGAGCATCAACTGATCTGCCTTATGAAACGGATGATACGGCGCATTAAGATGAAACGTCTTGTGAAAGATCGAACCAGATGTATGAAAATATTGAAAATCCTTAGCGTACGTTTTCGTTCCATTGGGCTTCAACCCCCTCCTAGACTCCGTTTGTTTTTCTAACGAAAGAATTAATAGTAGTTTTGTTTTTATATTTTAAAATTAGTTTATTTTTGATATTATTGTGTTTACATGGTTGTTTTGTACTGAAAGTGAAAATGGGGGAAATATGATTATAGCAGTTGGGTCAACTAATAAAGCAAAAGTACTTGCTGTGAAAGAGGTTCTCCTAGACTCCGTTTATTTTTCTAAAGTCAAGGTGATTGAGTTCTCAGTAAGTTCTGATGTTTCAGATCAACCTATTTCTCTTCAAGAAACGATTCAAGGAGCTAAAAATCGGGCAAAAAATGCTTTTGAGAAATGCGATTGCAAATATAGCTTTGGGATAGAAAGTGGCCTGATGGAAGCTTCGGGAACAGCTTCCGGGTATCTACATGTGTCTGCATGTTGTATTTATGATGGAATCAACTACCATACGGGTCTTTCAACTGGATTTGAAATCCCTCCTCAGATTCTTGAACTTATTCTCAACAAGAAAATGGACTTAAGCCAAGCTTGTTTACATTCGGGTATCAGTAGTAATACGAAAATTGGATCAACAGAAGGGCTTATAGGAGTTCTGACAAAGGGGAAAATCGATCGAAAAGAATACTCGAAGCAATGTGTAATTGCAGCAGTTCTTCAGTTGGAAAATTATGAGTGGTATGCTCCCAACAAAGCATCTTTGGCTGAAGTGCCCAAATCAATAAAAGCAGTCATTTTTGATTGCGATGGTACCCTGGTAGACAGCGAATATGCCCATTATCTTAGTTGGAAACATGCGCTTTCAACTTTAGGTAGTGACCTAACGCTAGATGAATACTATCAGTATGTGGGCAAATCTGCTCAAACAAATGCACAGCTATTGGCAGAAAAAACAGGGCGAGATGCGCCTGACTTAATTCTCAAAATGAAAAGGGAATATTATGAGAAGCTTTGTAAGGCCGGATTGCCTCCGATTTCATCGACAGTTGATTTTCTTAAATGTCTAGCAGCGAAGAAAGAATCCCTGGGAATAAAAATAGGTGTCTGTTCTGCAGCAAGAAAGGTAGAAATTTTAGCTCATCTCCGTCATCTTGAAATTGAGCATTTGCTAGATATTGTTCTGTCTGGGCAAGAAGATCTAGGGGAGTATTTTGATCCAGAAGGGGTCAATAAACCAAAGCCTTATATTTATTTACATGCAATGAAGAAGCTGGGAGCCTCTCCTGACAATACTGTTGTAATTGAAGATAGTGCATCTGGAGCGGCCGCAAGTGTGGCTGCTGGGTGTTTTACGATAGCAGTTCAAAATGATTACACACAGCAACATGACTTATCTCATGCTCACATGAGGATCAAATCTTTTGCAGGCCTGAGTGTTGATGACTTCTTTAAAATGATTGCATCCTCCTAAACCTTCTCAAAGTATGCGTTAAAAATGATTTATCCTATTAAATTGCGGTATCTTGCGCTGTTTTGTACTGCCTGAACATCAGGAGCACAATGAGGGACCAGGCAAGAAAAGTAATGAGAGAGCAGAAGCCGACCAGATAGACGGGCTTTGAAGAGGTGAAAAATTGAAAAGAGAGCAGAATAAAAGCAGCCAAAGCTTTAGCTGTCCTGTAACCAAAAACATCGATCACCGCCTTCGCCCTAAATTTCTCATCCGTTTTCAAAGGGATATAGAGCATCTCGCGGATCACACTAAAAAAAGAGTAGTCGATCGCCTTGATCGAGATATAGGCATAGGAGATCATCCCAAAAGTAGGAAAGAGGAGAAAGAGAAGCCCATTGCCCAAAAGAAAGATAGGCACACTCCTGTGCGCATTTTTCAGGCCGAGAAAATGGATGAGCAAAAAACCGCCCAGAAATTGAAAGGTCGTTGTAAGCGAATTGATAATGCTGACCATCCTGCCGCAGTATTGTGTGCGCAAATCCCTCGTAGAAATGTTTGCCTCCAAAAAAACATTGAACTGGTAGTCCACAAAAGCAATCGAGATCTGCATGAAGACAACAACTAGCAGGATATAGGTCAAAAAACGGGAGTTTAAGACCTGGGAAAACCCATTCTTCCCCTCTTTGGCATCAGGAAAAAGGGCCGCGCGAAAGTCTGTTTTAAGCTGGCTGTTCTTATAGGCAAGGGAGTAGAAAAAAAAGAGGGCCAGATAGAGCGGCACCGTAAAAAAGAAAAGCTTAGGCGAACCCATTTTCACCGCTAAAAAACTGGGAATCAGGCTCCCAGCAACCGACCCTAACCCCCCCATACCGAACAGAAATCCATAGAGATACTTGGCTTTGCCTGTGTCCACCGTAGAATGAATCAAAGACCAGAGCTGCTTAAATAGCAGCAAGATATAGATGTCCTTCCAAATGAAATGAAAAAAAGAGAGAAGAGGATACCTCTCCACAAAGAGGCCGCAGATGGCATTCACAAGGGAGACCGCTGCCACGCTTGTGAGAAAAGTCCTCCAGCAACCCCATTTAGGAAGGAAGCGGTTGTAGAGATAGACAATAGCGAGATTCAGAGGTACTGTTGCCAGCCACGCATAAGGGAAAAAACCTGCAGTAAAGTGGGTGATAAAGATCGCATTGCTGGCAGGCCGGATGATCCCATATTCAGCCGAAATCAAAAAAGCAGAGAACATGGCAGCCAGGACAAATAGACGACGGGCTGGGTCAAAGTTGAAGATTTCATCCTTCAGCCGTTTGCTATAGGATTTTTCCCTATTCATCGGCCCATCAAACAGTACGCAGTTTTTCTAGAGCTTCTGCTACAGCCACTTCATAATCTGAAGAGACATAGACCCAGCTCTGCGAAGAAGCTGCAATTTTACACAGGAGCTCCGAACACTCCTTCGCTTTTTCCACCATCAGATGGCTACGGGAAACAGGAAAAGAGAGAGCGTCATCCGAGATAGGCGCCCTTTTGATCTCCCACTCCATCTGCCCCTTGGGAATCTTGGCCTTGGCCTGGATCGATTTAAGTTCCTGCTCAGGCAGATCGAAACTGATCGATATGGCGCGGAAACGGTCTTTGCGGTGGATGATCCGGCGCGCATCTTCATGCCCAGGATGTTTGGAATCCAGGGCTGCGCGGTGAAGCTCTGAGATGACCTCTGAATCGTTCAAACGCAAAAAACTCTCCACATCCTGCCACTTACGAGGCGGATAGACAATTTTCATGAACCTTCGCAAATGGAAATTATAGGCCTTAACCGAAGAGTACTGGTAGACCCGCCTATGCATGAAATGCCTAGCCAGAAGAAGAGCCTCGCATGATTCCAGGCCATTTTCATTAATGCCCAAAGCAAGTTCATCAGGATCTTCAGAGTCCACAGCAGGAAGTATGCGGATCATTTCGATAAGCTGCTGGTAATCAAAAAGGCCATAAGCAACGCCTGTGCTTTTAGAATCGCGCAGCAAGTAGTCGATCCTGTCAGCTCCAAAAAAATCGCCAGTAATGATCGCAGAGATGACCCTTTCCCAGCAGGTAAAAGAGGAACCCTTCAACGCAAACCACCTCTTTTCTCCAATCGCCATCTTCGTAATATCCTGCACCACATTGCGGTCAGGAAAATCCGCATGTAGTCCAGAGCGTTCCATAATCCGGCTCCAAACAGGCGCAAGATAATCAGATTGAATGATTTGCAAAGTCCAATTCTCATGCCCCCCCTCCCCGATCAACTCTTTTTCAGCAGCATGGGAAAAAGGCAAATGGCCTAAATCATGGCAAAGTGCAGCCATTCTCAGAATCCTCTGCCAATAAAAATATTCAGGAGAGCCCTTGCGGGGAACGAGATGGAAGACATCGGGCCTTGCTGTTTTGCACACATTATGGAAGATTTTGCTAGCTAGCTCCATAACGCCTAAAGAGTGCTCGAAACGGGAGTGGGTAGCTCCTGGATAGACCAGGTAAGCAAGGCCCAATTGACGTATGTAATGGAGTCTCTGGAAAGGAAATGAGCCGATCAGCTCCTTTTCACAGTCATCAAAGTGGATGAATCCATGAACTGAATCATAAATTTTCTTTTCAGAAGAAAAAAATTCCTTTGATTGTGACATGGCAAAGCCTGCCCCTTTATCTAGATTAGCCCTATTATTGCCTTTTTCAGACAATATTTTCACTATTGTTTGTAAAAGCAACAGTTTTAAACATAGGAATAAAAAATTATTATTAAACGCTGCTTCTTCTCTTGTATAAGAAAAATAAGAATACCGGGGCAATCATCACTAAAATGCCTATGAAGATCATCGCCGCATAGTGGAGGGGGCTTGCGATCTGGATATCGTCAGGGGGGAAAAAGCCAACAATCAGGGTAGTAGCGCATCCTAACAGCCCTACAAGGCAGGTGATCGCAAGACCGAACTTGCCTCCAGGGATGATAAAGCGGGCTGGCTTTTCAAAATGGGGGGCTCGTGAGCGGAGGGCTGCTAAAAACATGAATACATACATGATCATATAGAGCTGTGTGCTTAGGCCTGTGAGAAACCAGTAAAAGGCATTGATGCTCGGCATCAAAAGGAAGGCAAGGCAGAAGAGGCTGACCAGGAAGCCTTGAGCAAAGAGGATGCGGTAGGCAACGCCATGCGTATTGAGCTTGCAGAAAAACGGAGGCAGAAATCCAAATTCAGCAGCGTGCAGGAGCCCCTTGGCAGGAGCAAGCAGCCAGTTGATGATGCTTCCAATGCTGCCGATTACGATCAGAAGGGTGATGCAGGGTATGCACCATCCCATATGGAAGAGGGTGAAAAAGTCGCTGAAGACCTGCATGACCCCATCTACCAGGTGAATCTCCTTGTTGGGCATGACAATCGCAATGGTCAAAGCGCCTAAAAGCTGGGTTGCAATCAGGATCAGTACAGAGCAAAATATAGCCTTGGGAAAATTCCTCTGGGGATTGTCGATCTCATTGACATGGACTCCGGAGAGCTCCATTCCTAAAAAAGAGGCCATAATTGCTGTCAGGGAGATCCAATTTGCTGACTCCCCCCAGGAGGGAAAGATCGATGAGGCAGAGAACTGAATCTGTATGGGCTTTCCGCTTATCCACCAGATCAAGCCGAGCAAGATCAATAGGCACATCGGCAGGAGCATGCCGAAGAGGGCGCAGATATTATTGACCTTTGTTGAAAGATGCAGCCCCTTTAAGTTGATAAAAGTAAGCCCCCAGAAGATCAGCAGGATAGATGAGACGAGATAGGTCTTATTTTGCGCGAGTTCAGGGTAAAAGAGGTAGGCCATAGTACCCGCAATGAAAGAGAGGATGGTAGGATACCAGACCATAGTATTGATCCATTGCAGCCAGATGGTGAGCATAGCCATCTTATCGCCAAAGGCTGTGCGCACCCAATGGTATACCCCGCCTTTTCCTGGGAAAGCGCGGGAGAGTTCTGCTGCGACCAGGGAGGTGGGAATCAAAAAAACAATGGCAGAAAAGACAAAGAAAAAAATCAATGAACTGCCAAAGAGGGCCGAAGCAGGCAGGTTGCGAATGCTGTCGATCGCAGCCACAATCAGCAGGACAAGAGAGAAGAGGGTGATTTTTTTTTGCTGTTTCATCTTTTTCAGTTCAGTGAGGTCTTGGTTTGCTTTCATGGATATAGGAGCTGGTTACATGGATAAATTCAGCTTTCCTCTGCAGCTCCTTGATGTTGCGGGCGCCTCCATAGGTCATGCCGCTTCTCACGCCGCCTAGCAAAAGACCCAGAAGTTCATCCACAGTCCCTGTGACTGTTGTCCAAAAGTCGATCCCTTCGGCTACCGTTTTCTGTTTGAGCCCCCCGTAGAACTCATTCTGGAAATCCTCGCTCGCCTGTCCGCGGTATTTAGCCTCCCAGCCAGTGGACGATTTCTCGGAAGAGCGTTTAGGAGCTGCACTCTCTTTTGTCGCTGCAAAGAGCTTGCCGATCATGACAGTACTTGCGCCGGCAGCTAACGCCAGAACGACATCCCTGCTCGTGCGGATGCCTCCATCTGCAATGAGCGGCACCCGGAGTTTTTCAGCGATGCGCGCACACTCCATGATGGCGGTGAACTGCGGCATCCCGAATCCTGTCACCATGCGTGTAGAACAGGCAGCGCCTGGACCTACGCCGACTTTAACGGCATCAGCCCCTGCGTTGACGAGATCGTGGTAGGCCATCGCCGTGCAGACATTGCCTGCAATGACATCTTTATCCGGATGGCTCCGTTTGAGCTCTTCGATATGCTTGAACATCCGCTCTGAATGTCCATGGGCTACATCGATGCAAACCCCTGCTGCCCCTAGGTCTAAAAGCTCTCTCGTCTCCTCGATCCTGAGGATGCCTGCAGAGATGAAGGTCCTTCCGCTGTATCTTTTGACCCACTTCTTCTGCTCATCCATCGAGGTGAAGCGGTGGAAAATGGGGACAGAGCCGGCAGCTAGCAAGATATCGGCCAGCTCATAGCCGACAACACTATCCATGTTCGCAGCCAGGATCGGCATATCCACTTTGCGGTTTTTAGTCAGCCATGATTCCAAAGAAGGTTCGGTGCGCGAGGGGATGTTGTTGAATTGGGGGACGAGGGCGACATCATCAAAGGTGTATCCGGTACGCATATCTAATTCCATAGTGAGTGTAAAACGTATAAGTAAATTTGGCTAAAAAAGCAATGAAAAGATCTCTTTTCTGCTAGCGCACCTTTTTCTTTTTCTGCTACTGTTATTCTCATGATCAGCGTACTCATTCTCACAAAAAACAGCCAGCAGACAATTAAAAAAACATTGGATTCTACCCACTCCTTTGCTGAGGTGATCCTTCTGGATACAGGCTCTTCAGACGCTACCCTGCAAATTGCAAAAGAGTATCCTCACGTGCGTATTTTCACCTCCCCATTCATCGGGTTTGGCAGGTTGCGAAACCTCGCTGCCTCCTATGCGCGCTTCGATTGGCTGCTAGCCCTGGACAGCGATGAGGTGCTCTCCTCCCCTCTTGTTGAAGAGATCCGGCAGACCTGCCTGGATCCCAGCAAGGTCTACTCGTTTCCCTTCCTCAATTTTTACAAAGGCAGGCAGGTCAAATGCTGCGGCTGGCATCCCGAATCCCATATCCGCCTCTACAACCGCAAAACCACCTCTTTTCAAGAGTATGAAGTGCATGAAGGGGTCAGGGTAGATGGCCTCACTGTTTTTAGCTTCACCCATCAGATCCACCACTTTCCCTACCTTTCGATCGATGACTTTTTGCGGAAGATGCAGCACTACACCTCGCTTTTTGCCAAGCAGAATAAACATAAGAAAAAATCCTCCTTCTTGACTGCTTTTCTGCATGGTTCGGGCTCTTTTTTTAAGAGCTATTTACTGCAACGGGGCATTTTTTATGGCAGCGTAGGATTTATTATTGCAACGTACAATGCGAGCACAGCTTTTTATAAATACCTGAAGCTTGCCGATGAAAACCTCAAACCTTGATTGCACATGCTGCTAGCCCTTCTCTACCACCGCGTCTCATCGGGCAAGTACGCCAATTCTTTAGAGATGATGGAGGAGCATCTCTCCTACATCGCCAAAACGTTTCCTATCGCCCTTCCTGGAGATCCGCTCTCCCTTGGAAAAATTCAGGTCTGCCTTACTTTTGATGATGCCTACTACGATTTCTACCACTATGTGTTTCCTCTTCTAAAAAAACTCAAACTGCGAGCTCTTCTGGCAGTTCCTGTGAAATACATCCTGCCAACGACATCCATTGCCCCTGAAAAGCGGCTCAGAGTCCCCTACTCGCTTGCGATGGAGGGCAATACCTATCAGGAGCTGGCTCCTTTTTGCACGCGTGAAGAGTTGCAGGAGATGGCAGGAAGCGGCTCTGTCCAGATCGCCTCGCACTCCTTTAGCCACCAGAATCTGTTAGCGCCTGGCATAGACCGGATTAAAGAAATTATTATATCTAAGAAAATTCTTGAAAGTTGGCTAGGGGTCACTATCTCCACTTTTGTCTACCCCCTTGGGAAATTTGACTCTAGCCTTCATGCCGAGGTCAAGCTCCACTACCCTTTTGCCATGAGGATTGGCTCTGCCTGCAATTTCTCCTGGAACAACCATAATGGACTTACATATAGGATCTTATGCGATGGGCTACAAAAGAAAACCGATCGTCTGAATTGCCGTTCTTTTCCAAGCCATCTCTGGTTTTATCTGCTCAATTCAATCAGGGGTAGATAGGACACTTTAAATACTTTATTATTAATTATAACAAATTAAGTTTAAATAGCTTGTTTTAATATTTAATATATAGTATAATATCTATATTACATTAACTTAATTATTAAGAATTATGGCAGTAGAAACATTAAGACCTTTTATTCCTCCGCCTCCTAGAGATCTATTTTTCTCTATTGGAGGAGGAAACTCTGCCAGCCTTGACTGTGTCCAAGCGCAGGATGGGAGCCTTCTGCTAGCTTCGCTTTTGCAGAAGATGCCGCCTGGCTACCTGGAAAAACTACTGAGCGCAGCTTCGGCTGTCTTTTCACCGAAAGACGTAAGTGCAGTTTTTACCGCAACAGATCCAGATAAACCCAAATACTTTTCCCTTTACAATGGCGTATCCCAGGTGGGCGGAGCACCAATCATTGGCCCAGGAAAGGATCAGGCCTATTTTTTGAAGCAAGTAAAAAAGATTGAGCACTATGCAGAGACATGCGGGCTTAAGCCTCATTCTAAGGCTCCGGAAGATCCTTTGTTGCTACAGGACTTTGCTAAAGAGTTAGAAAGCGTCTTTGCAAAGCTTGACCTCTCCAATGCGTTGTATTCGGAGAAGATCAAAGCAATCGTAGACAAGTTAAGCACAACATTTGCAGCGCTTCCAGTAGTGATCAAAGCCCTGGCTAGTATTTTGACAAGGATAGCTAAAGTGGCTCCTTTGGAGGCTGCTTGGCAATTTTTGCAGGTCTTGAATTATCCTTTAGGCGGGCTCTACGCTGCCTCTGCTCTCTTTTATTTAAGGAAGGCTTATAGAGACTATAGCTATGCTATCTCCATCGGTGATCATGTGGGGGCAAGGTGCGCCATTCTACAGGGAATGGATGCTACTACCTTAGGCGTTGGAAGCGGCATATGGATTGCCTCTTTAAAGTTGCAAGACATAGGAGCTACAGCGCTTTCAGGTGTTTTGCACGGTGCTGCCTGGTGGTGTTGGGGGGCAGGAAGCGTGCTGCAGATTGGCTATGCCTCTTATCATATCTATAAGAGCGCTACTCTCTATAGAAAAATCGATGATTTTATGGAAAATCCTCATTTGCAGACCCATCAAAAGATAGAGGGAGCCCTTCATTTGTTGCATGACCAGGTGCGCTTGACCGAAAAAGATCTCGCTAAGGTGAAGATTAGGTTAGCCAAGAAGCACCCGGCTCTCTCCCCCGCTGAGTTCAAGACAAAGCTGGATGTAGAGATCGAAAAAAGGGTCAAAAAAAAACTTGTCAACTTCATCAGGAAGGTAGGCAGGGGGGATGCAGAAAAGGTTCACTCAAAGGTAAAAGGGCTTTTGGAGAGGCTTGAAAATCCCGCCACCAAGCAGGCGGCTTTGCAGGAGGGGTTGGAGCTGATCCAAGAGGTGAGAAAGGGCACGATAAAAATCATTTTATTCCATGCGGCGATGGCGATTGTAGCTTTTATTTTCCTTGCGGCGTGCCTTTTCATCAATATCAGCACGATGGGAGCGCTCCCTGCGATCATAGGCCTTATCTTTCTCCTTCTCTACATGGCAAAATGGATTAAGAAGTATGTTGCCTTGAAGGAAATGCCAGCTCTTCAACCTACCTCTTGACACAAACATCCTCCAAGCAGATAATGTCTCCCCTTTTCAGGGGAGATTTCTATGAGTTTTATATATGGTAGTGTGCAGCCATACATGCAGCCTCTATTTACCCAACTCTTTCCTATCAGCCAGCATCCTATAATCGAAAAATGCGTGGCAGGATACACCGAAAGGGAGAGTGCTTTTGGCTCTCTGGGCTATTTGATCTACCGCATTATTGAAGCCGTAAAAACGGTGCTGGGCTATATCCCCTATTTGGGGGCCTACCTTCCCGACAGTGATTACAGTACTGCCCTCGAGTCTATCAAGGGTTCTCTAACTCCCCACCACTCTGTTCTTCGAGAAGATATGAGCGAGGAGGAAGTAGAGAGGATCCATCAAGTGTTCCGGAAAGAATATGCCCATCGCATTCTAGATGCCATGATCCAAGCTTCTGAATTGAAGCGGCGGCATCCACAATCAGATCTGGTTTTTTTCTTTAGGCAGGAATTGCGGAGTCTAGGAATGAAATCTTTTAGCCTTTATGATGCATCATTTGAATATACAGCAGACTGAGGTTTTTTTATGAATTTTATAAGCGGTGAACTAACGCAAGATATGCGGAGCCTGGTACAAGAGATCTTCCCTGCAAGCGAGCAGGATGCGGTGGGAAGATGTGTGGCAGGATACTCGGCAAGAGAAGGGATTGTTGGCTGCCTGGGAAGTTTGATCTACCGGATTATTGAAACTGTAAAAGCAGTGCTATGCGTTTTCTGTTGTTTGCAGGGATACATTTCTACTGATTACCAAGCAGCGCTTAAGTCCATCCAAACCAGCATAACGCCACCTGCCTATGCACTTGTTCACCACACTCCGGCGCAAATACAGACAACCCTTACTGTCTTGCGAACAGTCTACGCTGAGCGAATGCTCAAGGCTCTGCTCGCATCTGTAGCAGAAAAACAGCAGAATCCTAATGGGGGCACTCAAGAGTTTTTCTTCAGGAAAGCGCTGGACAAGCAGCTGATGGATTCGTTTAGTTTCAATCAGGGAGCATTTATCTATCTAATCCGCGCTTAAAATTGGGACAGCACCAGCAGATGATGAATGCTTGTAGCCTCAATCAGGGAGCATTTACGAAGCCGCTCTTAGACTTTGGGTAGCACCAGCAGTCAGCAGTGTGGTCATTCACCAGCCCAACAGCTTGCATGTAGGCATAGATGATCGTGGAGCCGACAAAGGTCATACCGCGTCTCTTCAAGTCCCTGGAAATGGCATCGCTCTCTTTTGTCATTGTGGGAATCTCTTTAAAGCTTTGCCGCTGGCTGATGAGGGGCTTCCCATTTACAAAACCCCAAAGGTAGCGATCAAAGGAGCCAAATTCTTGCTGGATTTTCAGGAATACCAGGGCATTTTGACGTGCCGAGTAGATCTTTAGCCGGTTGCGGATAATCCCTTCATTATGGCGCAAGGCATCTAATTCATCATTGCTCATCGATGCGACTTTGACGGGATCAAAATGGTGAAAGGCATTGCGATATCCCTCACGCCTTTTAAGGATCGTCTCCCAGCTCAATCCTGCCTGAGCACCCTCCAGGATGAGCATCTCAAACAGATGGCGATCCTCGTGCACGGGAATCCCCCACTCATTATCATGGTAGTCGGCATAGAACTCCTTGCCAGGTTGTCCACCGAAACAGCGTTTTTTCTCTTTATGGCTAGGCATAACCATGCATCCTTTCTAAAATAAGTTTGTCAATAATTCTTCCTATAATTTATATTCTTGGCCTTTAAAAAATCCCACATTTAAACACCGGAAAAAATCATGTCTGCACTAAAGCCCACTCATTCCAGAAGCGATAGCAATCTTATCCTTAGCGCAAATACTCTGCTAAATCACCCTGCATACTGTACAAAAGTCGCAGTAGATTCCCTAATCAAACAAATTAATAACAGATTAAGTGGAGTATCCAATGACAGGACTAGCTTATCTAAAGGCACCTTGGATAAGCTCAACAAATTAAAAGACTCTCTCCAACTGTCCATGAAAAGAAACAAAGAGAATGAAGGTAGAACCATCACAAGAGCTGTAATCCCTGGCATCACTACTCCATCTAAGCAGAAGGTGCTTTCTTTAGTCTCGAAATATGATTCGATTTCAGGTAAAACGAGTCTAGTTAAGCCACCTTTCAATGCACATTTCCACCCATCAGGCAGACATGCTACAACTCAACTTTTAGACTAGGATCGGATATCCGATCCTAATCCCCACTCACTCTTAGAACAATCGACTTCCATTGGGAACTTTTGCTGTTGGCTCAAGAAGGACAACCTCTCCCTTTTCATCCGGTACTCCAAGAGTGAGCACTTCTGACATGAATTTCCCGATCTGCTTGGGAGGGAAATTAATCACTGCGATGACTTGCTTGCCGATGAGATCTTCTTTGCGGTAATTCGCTACAATCTGAGCAGAAGAACGTTTTTTGCCGAAATCGCCAAAATCAATTTCCAGCTTATAGGCAGGCTTACGTGCTTCTGGATAGTCTTCCACATGGACGATCGTCCCTACACGAATATCGACTTTTAGAAAGTCACCGAACTGAATCTGTTCCGAAGCTTTACTTTTTGTTTCCATATGATCGCCTTTAAAAGAAGAGAGAAAGATTGATTATTGGGAAAAAGTGTGATGCGCATAGCGGCAGTCGGATTCGAACCAACGACCCGCGGATTATGATTCCGCTGCTCTAACCAACTGAGCTATACCGCCGCAAAAGAAAATAGCGGGAGAAGGATTCGAACCTCCGACCTTTGGGTTATGAGCCCAACGAGCTAACCACTGCTCCATCCCGCGATAAATGAAAGAATAGCTTAACCCGCAAGAGGATTTATTCACAAGAAGCTTTTGCAAAAGACCTATTTTCCAGGGGTTTTTTTGTTGCAAAAAGGGTAGTCCCACAGGTTAGGGATTACCCAAAAGAGGGTGATCCGCAACATGTAAGGCTAGAGAGAATGCGCTGCGCAGGGTATCACGATGCAAAGAACCAGACGAAGTGCATAGCCAAGTGGCTATGGACGAGGAGGGTGATGCAGCAGATTGGTGCCCTCCGCAAGCAGGATCCAGCATTACAGGTTAAGGATTACCCAAAAAAGGCTCTATCGCACGGTAGGTCTCCCCTAACCTCCCCTTTAAACTATGGATCAGCCCCTTGGTCGCCTCTTTGAGCTGCGCACGGTAGGCCGCATCCTCAAAAAAGCTCTCCAGACGATCCGCAATTTCACCAAGCGGAACCTGCGCCCCCGCCTTCGCCGTAAGGACAATTTTTTTTAGATCTGCCTGGGCCGCCATGTAGGGACCAAAAAAAACAGGCACATGGTAGAAATTAGGCTCCAAAATATTATGGCCGCCAATCTTATCCGTAAAACTGCCCCCTATAATCGCAAGCTCGCTCAACTGGTAGCAGATAGGCAGAAACCCCATCGCATCGATCAATATGACCTTCTCCGTACTCTTCTTCAAATGCAGCTTGCTAAGCGCAATGAAAGGGATATTCTGCGCTCTCAAAAGACTGGCTACGCTGGCAAAACGCTCGGGATGCCTCGGAGCCAGCAGTATCTTGATGTCAGGATCCCTCTGCCAGACTTTTTGCATCTGTCCTGCCAGCCACTTCTCTTCAGGCGCATGGGTAGATGCAATCGTAACAACATGATCCTCCTCATAGATGCCCATCTTCTCCTTCCACCCCCGCAGCTCCTGCGAAGAAAGAAAGGGCGTGTTCTGATCATATTTGAGGTTGCCCGTGACAACGATCTTTTGCGGATCTGCACCAGCTGTCTCAAAACGCTTCTTATAAGTATTATTCTGCACAGAAAAAAGATCGAAATGGCCAAATAGCTTTTGGGAAAAAGAGGTAAAGACACGATAGAGACGCACCGACTTTTTAGATATTTTTCCGCTGACAAGCAAGATCTTTGCCCCTGAGAGCTTTGCAAAATGCAGATGATGGTACCAGAAGTCTGTTTCAATCAGAATGAGAAGCTGAGGGCGGATTTTTTGCACAAGTTTACGCATCGTCCATGAAAAATCAAGCGGAAGAAAAAAGGCGCAGTCGCCAGCTATTCTCCTCGCTTCTGCATGGCCCGTCTCCGTTCCCGATGAGAAGACAATCTTTGCCTTGGGGTGGGATTGCTGAATCTTTTGAACCAGCTCCTTTCCCGATCTCGTTTCACCCAGGGAAACAGCATGGATCCAGATCACAAAATCATCCTGCTTGCGCTCAAAGGAAAAGCTTTTTAAGCCAAGCCTATACAAGAGAGCTTTGCGATATTTTTTGCGAAACAAGAGATCATAGAGAATTTTTGGCAGATACAATAGAAGGAGAAGAAAGATAAAAAGATTATACACAAATAACCACTTCTATTTCACAACAATATTCAGAAGTTTATTGGGCACAAAGACAATATTTACAATATCTCCCGTGAGATGTTTGCTTATAATAGCATCCTGTTTCGCAATCTCCACCAGCCTCTCTTGCGGGCAGTTTTTTGGAAGGGTGAACCTCCCGCGCAGCTTGCCATTGACTTGAATGACATAGACAGCTGTCTCATCCTCCAGATACCTTTCCACCAGTTGGGGAAGAGGGACAAAGGCAATGCTCTCCCTCTCTCCGAGATGCTGCCAGATCTCTTCAGCGATATGCGGCGCAAAAGGATAGAGGAGCTGGGCTGCCATCTTTATCACTGCCTTAGGATAGAAGGGCAAAGGGGCAAAATCATTCATGAATTCCATCATATGGGCGATTGCCGTATTGAACTGCATCGCTTCAATATCCCGCGTCACCTTATGGAGCAGGCGGTATCCCAGGCGCAATGCCTCCTCAGAGGTCTCTTCCGCCACTTTGGAGGAGAAGGCCGCATCATAAAAACGGTTCAAAAACCTGCGGCAACCAGAAACCGCATCAGTATTCCACACCTTCTCCCTTTCAAAAGGCCCCATGAACATCTCATAGAGGCGAAGGGAATCTGCGCCAAACTCCTCGATGATATCGTCAGGAGTAACTCCATTCAACTTGGATTTGGACATTTTTTCCATCTGCGTCTGCAAGAGTTCTCCCGTATGCCGGTCAAAATATTCTCCCTCTTTTTCCACAACATCGGAGGGATCTACATAGGCTCCCGATTTCTTGCGAAAAGAACGGGAGACCACTAATCCCTGGTTGCGCAGCCTTGTGAAGGGCTCTTTTGTATGCACAAGACCCAGGTCGTAGAGAACCTTATGCCAGAAGCGCGCGTACAAAAGATGGAGGGTTGCATGCTCAATGCCGCCGATGTAGAGATCCACTGGCATCCAGTATTTCTCTGCATTGGCGCTCCAGGCTTGCCGGTCATTCTGCGGATCTAAAAAACGCAAATAGTACCAGCAGGAACCCGCCCATTGCGGCATGGTATTGGTCTCACGGGTTGCTGGCTTTCCCGTCTTTTTGTCTACAATATGAACCCACTCTTTCACCTTTCCTAGTGGGCTTTCTCCTGTAGGCGAGGGCTTGAAATCTTCTAGCAGAGGAGGGGTAAGGGGCAGTTCATCGATATCCAAAGGGCGCTTGGAACCATCGGCAAAATGTAAAATGGGCATCGGCTCTCCCCAATACCTCTGGCGGGAGAAGAGCCAGTCGCGCAACTTATAACCGACAAAACGCTCCCCCTTTTTATGCCTTTCCAGCCAAGAGATCATCCTCTCTTTCGCCTCTTCCATGGGAAGGCCATCCAGTGAAAGATCGCCATGTCTGCTGCCTATTAGCAGGCCATCTCTCATCCAGCATCTTTTCCCTTGCAAAACCTCATGGCGAAACTCCTCAGCGGAGAGCTCCCCTTTTTCCTGAGGCGGGATCTGTGCAAGGTCAGGATCATAAACAGGATGGATAGGCAGATGGTATTTTTTAGCAAAAGCAAAATCCCTGGCGTCATTGGCAGGAACGCCCATGACAGCGCCGCTCCCATAGTCAGCGAGTACATAGTCAGCAATCCAGATGGGGATTTTTTCACCTGTGATGGGGTGAAGAGCGAAAGCCCCTGTCCAGACCCCTGTCTTTTCCTTCTCCAATTCAGTGCGTTCAAACTCGCTCTTAGCAGCAGATTCCCTCTGATACTCCTCTACCTGTCCCTTTTTTTCCGGTCTAGTAAGGGAAGGAATAAGGGGGTGTTCGGGAGCTAAGACGAGATAGGAGACACCAAAAAGGGTATCGGGCCTGGTTGTAAAGACAGAGATCATCTCTTGGCTATTTTTCTCCAAAAAAACAACCTTAGCCCCTTCGCTTCTCCCGATCCAGTTGGCCTGAAGGCGTTTGAGATGTTCGGGCCAGTCGAGTTCATCCAGGTCATTTAAGAGGCGGTCAGCGTAGGCTGTGATTCGGAGAATCCATTGTCGGAGAGGCCTTCTCTCTACCGGATATCCCCCCTCTTTGGATCTTCCGCCCTCTACCTCTTCGTTGGCAAGAACGGTACCTAAAGCGGGGCAAAAATTGACGGGAATGCTAGCTTCGTAGGCAAGCCCCTTTTCATAGAGTTTGGTGAAGATCCACTGGGTCCATTTGTAATAGTTAGGTTCTGAAGTTGCAATTTCGCGATCCCAGTCGTAGCTGAAGCCAAGCGCTTGGAGCTGGCGGCGGTAGGTAGAGATATTCTCTTCTGTAGTGATGCGGGGATGGGTACCTGTGCGGATGGCATATTGTTCGGCGGGAAGGCCAAAACTATCCCAACCCATCGGATGCAAGACGTTATAGCCTTTTTGTCTCATGTAGCGGGCGAGGATATCGCTTCCTGTATAGCCTGTCACGTGGCCGACATGAAGGCCCGCGCCGGAAGGGTAGGGAAACATGTCCAAAACATAGTATTTTGGTTTTGCTGCATCGAGAACAGCTTTAAAAGTTTTGTGTCTCTTCCAAAACTCCTGCCATTTTTTTTCGATTTTCCTGTGATCGTACTTGCCTTCCATACCCCTTGCCTTGCCCTCTGAACCGGATAAAGTGTAGCAAAATGAGAATGGATTTTCAACTTAGAAAATTTGAGAGGGGTGTTGCGAAGAACTTTTCCAAAGGTAGGCCCTGATCCCCGATCAAAAGAATGCGCTCGGGTTGGAATTTGCTGACAAAAAGATCAATCCCTGTGCGTTTCATGGATTCAGATCCGCTTTTGACTTCAATGGCTGTGAGGGAGCTCCCCTGTTTGAGCACAAAATCAACTTCCTTATCCCCTTCACGCCAGTAAAAAATCTCTATCTGCGTCCCTCTAATGCTATTTAAAAGATAGGCTCCTACAGAGGACTCAACAAGCCTTCCCCAAAAGACGCGGTCTTCACGCGCTTGTTTAAATGTTTTTCCCGATAGGGCAGACATTAAGGCTGTATTGAACACAGAAAATTTTGGGCTGGAGCCTTTTTGCCTCACTGGCTGGTTGGCAAATTTTTGTATTCCGCTGAGCAATCCTGCTCCTGATAATAGATCAAGATAGTGAGCTAGAGTGGTTGTGTTTCCCGTTTCTTGCAGTTCTCCTAACATCTTTGAATAAGAGAGGATCTGTCCCGAATAGCTACAGCCTAACTGAAATAGCCTTCGCAGTAAAGCAGGCTTATTCACTTGGGTCATCAAAAGAATATCTCGCGAAATGGTAGTCTCTATCAGTGATTCATTAATGTAATACCCCCAGCGGGAGGGATCGGCTTCATCAGCTAATGAGGCAGCACCTGGATACCCTCCAAAATAGAGATAGCGATCTAAATCCCACCCAAAATTTTCCTGCATTTCCCCAAATGACCAGTGAGTGATGGGGATGGTTTCAAAGCGTCCTGCCAAACTCTCTGAAAGGCCCTTTTGCATTAGCCAAGGAGAGGAGCCCAGGATCAGTACAGATAAATCCACCTGATTGCGAGTATCTTGATCCCAGAGCGCTTTAATCGTATCAGACCAGTGGGGAATTTTCTGCACCTCATCGATGATTAATAGAGCTCCCTGCCCTGACTCCACCTTGTTTCTTGCTACTTCCCACTGCTGTTGAACCCATGCCAAATTTTGCAAAGTCGCAAGATCCGCCGAGATATAATGCGAGGGTTTTTTGATCGCTTCAGCAACCTGCAATGCCAGTGTGGTCTTACCCACCTGCCTAGGTCCAAGCAGTACTTGGATAAATTCACGCGGCTCTTGAAGACGCTTCACAAGCTGGGCGTAAATAGGCCGTTTTTTCATAGAACCTTCTCAAAATCTCTTTTTCACTCAATATATAGAGTAATTTCACTCAATGCAATGAGTAAAAATAAAAAATAAACGTAATAAGCTAATTATCAATTAGATGGGATTTTTTAGCCAGCAGGGGCAAGAGCGGGAAGCTGGTTGTTTCGCGCCATTGCTTCCGTAATGCGCGCGATTGTATATTGAGTAGTAGAGGGCATTTCTACCCACAAGCCTTTCAACTGCTCAGCCCTGGCCCCAAAAATAAGCCTGGAAATGGCGCTGATGAGATAGACGATGGGGGCAAGAAAGTAGCCGCCGACAATCCGCCGGAAGGGCTCTAATAGGCCCTTTCGCGTATGGTCGAATTTTTTATCGAGCTGCTCTCTGCTATAATTGCCTCGGACACTAAACCTCTCTACCTCAGATTGGTTAAAATAGAGGCTATGAGGAGCTGCCGCTGTAAAACCTAGCGGGTAATATTTTTTATAATCGACCCTGACCGAGGGGGGCGCTTGATAGCCGATATTATAGCCGCCAAGACGTTGTATTTTGTCCCCTTTAGTCTCATGGATATGCAACGATACAGGCTGATTCTGTCCCGCTACCTTTTCCCGAAATTTTTCCACTGTAGGCAATGAGACGCCAGGAGCATTGTAAATATGGAGGCTGCGTGTAGGGAGATCTGAGCTTCGCAGCTGCACGAGGGTACCGCCGATGCTATGCCCTATCTCCACATCGATAGGTCTTACGTGTAGCAGCCGGTGGGCAGGCTCGTAGGTCTGCCCCGACTCATAGGCAGTTCTTCCTAAATCACGCTCTAGGTCGGTATAGGCAAAACCAGAGGAATCTATCGCTCCGGGCCGCAATTCAGTCCCTCTGAAGACACGCAGGCAAGCTAAATCAGTATCAACAGTTGCAGCGACAAGCGTATAGCTCACCATCCCTTTCCCTGTGATCAGTTTTGCTGAGATCCGGTAGTAGACAATTCTCCCATCTAGCTGTGCGTAGGCAGGGAGTAGCGCTCCCACATTCATCTCTTTCTTGGATATTCGTTTCGCAAGCTTTTCATAGAACTCTTCTCTACTTAAGAGAGGATTGCTTTCGCAGAGCTGAAGCTTCTCTCTTGCAGCAGTGAATGGGTCATACCAGTAGTTCGCCGAACATTCTGTATGCATGCCCGTGATCGGTTGTTGAATGCGTGCACAAGCAGGGAGGTTTTGAAAAGGCCCTTCTAGATGGTTCATAACCTGTGAAAATGTCTGGGCAGGCATTTGGGAAAAGTGGTTCACACGAAAAAGAGCTTGTCTCAAATTTGGCGAAATCCCTTGTGTCCATCTCTCCCCTCTTTGCAGGCCTGCGAGCAACCCCTGCACATCTTCCATATGGACATCTCTTGCCCCTACAAGGATTTTTACTACATCTCTTGAATAGAGCGCCCTGCCTCTACTCATCATCTCGTCAAAAGAGATCCCCATCCTCTGGCAGATCCGCTCGAAGCGCTCAGTGCCGATTCGATCTGTGACATAGGTCTTGAAGAGGGCCAAACTTCTTCGATTCTCATCTGTATAGGATTGCGTAGAGAGGCAAACAAAAGACAATAGCCTATTATACCAGGAGTTGCTGGTTCGTAATTGGAGAGGCTGCTGCGAAGAAGAGCCCTCGCAGACAATCCGGTCGGATAAATACCCGCCCCAAATCCCTAATGATAGATTAGTCATAATAATAGTTCGCTTTTGTTTGTCATAATTGTAACAAACAGAATAAAACAAAACAACAGCATTTAAATAAATTAATACAATCTTAACAAAGCTACACAATCATACTATTATTTAAATATGACCTATCATTCACTTTGTAAACAAAAAATTTGACCCTAAAATCATTTCCACATAGTTCTATGGCTGTATTTCTCAGCTCATTTACAAATTGCTGCTGATTGGAGAATGCAACAAAACCGCGAGGAGAGGAGGGGGAACCATGGAGACGATACTGATTTAAGCGGCATTGAAAAAAAATACTATGGCCTGACCTAGTAGAAGCAGTGTCTGATCTTGGCATCCATATATCAAAACTACCTATAACCATTCCTTTAGAGGAGATATTGGGAGAGTTCAGAAGTGTTTTTAGATTGTCCTCATAGATTTCCAGGGAATCATTCGCAGAAAATACTTTACTTTTCTCACCTCTCCAGGGAAATAATCCTTGAGCAACCTCGTCCTCTGCCTGATTACAAGATTTTGCATCTACAATGAGTTGGATAGACAACTTTTCTATTTCCTTTATAGAATCCACTTCTTTTCGAAGCGATGTAAAAAAAGCCGCATCTGGCATTTCACTTGTTGAGTTACTTATTTTTCCTATCCTCTCCCTACAATCTGTGATTAATTTATTTGAATCTGTAAGTAATTTTTCTGGTTTGTAATAAAAGTTATCTTTCATACAACTAAGCATTTGATTGAAAGTCACTCTTTTTTCATTCCATAATTGGAATAATTGAGAGGATGAGCCATTTGGCAGGATAGTAGTTGCATGGATAAGTTCTATGGTTCTGCCTAAGCACTTTCCGCGAGCTAATTCGGTAGAAAAATATTTATAGGCCTCAGCATCGCTCTTGAAATGCATAATTCTCTTAAAAAGCGGGTAGTGAGGGTGATTTTTCAACTCCTTAAAAGCTCTGACCAAGGCTTTCAAATTAGCTTGCCGAGAGGTGGGTATTTGAGGCTCTACAAGGGGATATTGTCTCCTGATGCCTCTAGCGATTCCCGCCAATGCCATCATAGTAGCAAAAGTAGTTGCGACAGAGGTTGCTAGACCTGCTAAGAGAGAAGATGGGTTGCTATAGCCAGCAACAATCGCACCCGTTGCGACTAGGCCAGCGGCCATAAAACTAACAGGATTTACTGTTGACATGTTTTCCTACAATTAAAGTATTATCTAAAATATTCTCTAGCTATCTGGTAGATACTAAGAGCAAGCATTCCTGACTGAAATCCATCCATTGCCGTTACAGCCGTTAGTAACACAATTCTATCCCCATAGTCCCGTGTGAGACTAATGGCATGTTCACCACAGTTGCGCACGAACCCAACGGTACGATCACCAAAGATTTCTATAAGGCGTATAGGGAATTCTGAACGCATGAAACGCCCGCCAGTTTGACGTCTATGTTCGGCTGTGGCAGCTTTCATTCCGGCTTCCTGTTCAGCTGTTTCACGCGAATCATATGCGACTAGTGATTGAGGGAGTTCAGTGAGTGTAAATGTGGCAAATGGCTCAAATCTAGGATGAAAGTGCCTTGCCTGAGAAATATATACTTTTGCATCACAGATCCTATCATTGAGTAAGTTTTCCAGATTTTCTGGATCAGTGATTCCTTGTTGGCTAAAGAGAGGACTCATAAAACGAGAAATCAAACCAACCCCCCCTGATTGAGATGTTGGCAATGCTAAAGGATGATTTTTTATCAATCTCAAGTCATTTCTAAGTGAATGTAAAAAAAGCAGAGAAGCAGCCTTTATTTTTTCTTCATCAAAAAGCAGTTTTCCTTGAATTAGCAGTTCACCTACATTTCTTGCTTGCCCCTTGAAGAATTTTTCTAGGTGCCCCAAGAATAATTGTTCTGTCAAATTACCAATACTTGGGAAAAACTCAGCCCAAGAGGTATAGGGCATTCTTTTGATCCCTCTCAGTATTTCATAAATGTATGCTTTTCTGATCTTCAACGCTTGGTATTGATCCGCTTGAGTAATGCCAGTCCTATGACTTTCGCAGAAGGCCACTTGTTCTTGAATCGAAAGGTATTGGAAGATTTTCTGAATGAAAAGATCCTTGCTGATCTTGAATCCTACCAATGGAAGAGAACGTTCTGTAAGAGGTGTTTTTCCTTTTCCATCGCTAGATGGAGTTTTGACTTCTGTAAATTCTTGCGCATGCAGAAAATTTCTGACCGTTTGGAAGTTGTTATTGATCCTTTCTAATGAGGCGGGATCAAGACCAGAGCCAGAACTAGAATTTGCTTTCTGCTGTGCATTCAACAGAGTTACGCGGCCTTGTAAATCGTTCAAAGAAGTTCGAATGGAGGAGATATCATCTGAGGTAGGATTTTGATTTGGTTTGCACCGGCTAGCCAGAGTTTCAGCTCTGGAGGTGATTTCTTGAAATTCTCTACTAATAGGAATACACATAAAAAATTTCCTTAAATAAGGTTTATTTTTTAAATTAATTATTAATACTATAAAATATAGAATTTTTTGTTATGAGTGGAATGAATTTTTAATTATCGAAATTAAGATTTTTTTAAATCAAAAGCAGATCTGCACTCTTGCTTTCTAGAGGCTCTGGCTCGATCCAGCGCCCGTGATCTTTGATCAGTTTGACCAGCCTGTCATCGGCTTGAGAAAAGTCTATATCCTTTTCAACGCATGTTTTTCCTATGTAGAGATCCACCTTGCCTGTCTTGGATCCGACATAACCAAAATCCGCATCGGCCATCTCTCCAGGACCATTGACAATACACCCCATGATCGCAATCTTGACCCCAGGCAAATGCGAGGTCCTTTCCCTTATCCGTTTTGAGACCTGCTGCAGATCGAAGAGAGTGCGCCCACACCCTGGACAGGAGATATAATCCGTTTTGATCGTGCGCATGCGGGAAGCTTGCAGAATGGTAAAACTCAAAGAGTAGAGATGGCTCACCTCTGCCTTGGCCTGGAGTGCTATGCCATCCCCGAGTCCGTCGCACAAAAGAGATCCACATTCTGCGCTCGCCTGAATCACGAGATCATGGATATCGCAATCATAGTTGAACGCCAGAATCAGAGGAACCTCTAACCCCTTCTCTCTCATCCACTGGTAAAACTTTCGCGTAGAATGGAGGCGGGCTTTTTCTGGCTTGAAGAAGAGGGCCACAGGCAAGAGCGACAAGAGCTTTTCCCATTGTGCTACCCCTTCCGTATCTACCAAAACAGCAAATGGCCCTTTTACTTTTGGAGATAGCTCTCGTAAAGAGTGAATAGGAGTCATCCCCCCCCCTGCTTTCAGGCCCCAGGACATGGATGCCCATGAGAGAGAGCTTCTCGACCGCCCTTCTCGCCTCTTCCGCTTGCGGGTAGGCTTGCAGGATAATGCCATCTACAGTAGCGAGCTCTTTATGCGGCTTGCCCAGCTGCATCTTACACCCGAGCTGCGCATACAAATCACTCCGCACCATCTCCTCCTCGGAGAGATGCAAAAAGACATTCCCATCGCGGTTTAAAGGCAGGCTTGGAGAAGAAGGAACAGGACGCCTCTGGATGTTCTCAAAATTGCGGTACTTCTCTTCAAAAGGCTCTACTCCCCTGCCTACATAGGCAGCTTGGAAGCCAGCCAGACGCTTGCAAGGATCGATCTCTTCCCAAGGATCTTCTGTCAATGAGACGCGGATGGTATCGCCAAGCCCATCTAAAAGCAGCGAACCGATGCCGATCGAAGATTTTACCCTCCCATCCTCCCCTTCTCCCGCTTCCGTCACACCCAGATGGAGCGGATAATCCCAGCCCAGCTTCATCATTTCAGCTACAAGGAGGCGGTAGGCTGCAATCATCACAACAGGATTGCTCGCCTTCATCGAAAAAATGATGTCATGGTAGTCATACTTGCGGCACACTCGTGTAAATTCCAGAGCCGATTCAACCATCCCACGCGGAGTATCACCATAACGGTTCATGATCCGATCCGATAGCGAGCCATGGTTAGTCCCAATGCGCATCGACTTGCCGAGACGTTTGCACTTTTCCACAAGAGGAGAGAACCCCTCTTCAATCTTTTCAATCTCCTGAAGATAGGTAGCATCATCATACTCAATCACTTTGAACATCGCCCGCCTATCGACATAGTTGCCCGGATTGACCCGTACTTTATCGACAAAGTCTGCGACCATCATAGCAGCAGGAGGATAGAAATGGATATCTGCGACAAGAGGGATCGTATACCCCCTCTGTACAAGGCCATTTTTAATCCCTTCGCAAGCCTCCGCCTCCTTCTTGCCCTGAACCGTGACACGCGCAATTTCACACCCCTTGTCAGCAAGAAGCATGATCTGATCCACAGTTGCCCCCACATCGCGTGTGCTAGAGGTAGTCATGGATTGAAGGCGGATCGGATTATCCCCCCCCCACGCCTACTTCCCCTACCTTGACTACTCTGGTTTTAAAACGCCTGGATC
>Ga0207065_1002_pt1 | contig 58993 bp, 70 predicted proteins | sample Alteio_BWMinCont_27_FD_153492 | JGI IMG/M metagenome (GOLD analysis project Ga0207065, IMG submission 153492) | Enriched cells from forest soil in Barre Woods Harvard Forest LTER site, Petersham, Massachusetts, United States -... | ecosystem: Environmental > Terrestrial > Soil > Temperate forest >...
GGTGTAATCCCCCGACCTGTGGAATCGCTACCACGCGCCCCTGTTCCGGCGGTTCCACTGCCATGGACTCCGGAGCGTCTTTGCCCAAGGCTAAATGCGTACGGGACCGCTGATATAATAGTAGGCAAAATAGCTGTCCAGCGTTTGCCGCAACGATCTCTCATTCCACACGATCACGTGGTCCAGGCACTCGCGTCGGATGGAGCCCACCAACCGCTCCGCAAAGGGATTTTGCCAGGGGGATCGCGGTGCAGTAAGCACTTCCTTGATTCCCATATCGTGGGTCATGGCCGCGAAGTCTGTTCCGTAGATGGCATGTCGATCGCGCAGCACATATCGGGGTGCCTGGTCCCAGTTCCCGCATCTGCGGCATGGTCCACTCCCGCGTGGGATGTTCCGTCACCCCGAAGTGCACTACCCGGCGTCGCTCATGCGACAGCACGACAAAGACGAACAGGACCCGGAAGGTGGCCGTTGGCACGGTGAAAAAATCGATGGCCGCGGTCTGCGCCAGATGATTTGTCAGGAAGGTTCGCCAAGTTTGAGAAGGCGGTTTGCGGGACCGAGACAAATGCCTGGCCACCGTGGATTGCGCCACGGCAATGCCCAATCTGAGCAGTTCTCCGTGAATGCGGGGTGCACCCCACAAGGGATTGGCTTGGCTCATGCGCTGAATTAAATCACGAATGTTGGCCGCAACTTCTGGCCTTCCAGGAAGGCGGCGCGATTTTCTGGTCCAATGCAAGGCGAAAGCTCTGCGGTGCCAACGGAGGACGGTGCCGGGCTTAACCATTTGTAGGCATCGCCGCCAACCGGACCAGAATCGGTACAAGACAACCCACAAGAGCCGGTCGCAACGGTGGAGGCGCAAGCGATGCGGCGCGTTCTTTTGAAAAACCGCAAGTTGGTGACGAAGTGCGAGGATCTCCGCCTGCAGGGCAGCATGTGTTCGAAAAGTGGAGGCGAGCAAAGAGCAAAAGGCGACGAAAAGAGAGCTCATCGTGGTAGCCACCATGATCTCACGAATGATCGGAACCCCTGTGTTTTCAGATCGGACGGAGTATTCGGTAACCACAGTCAATCGTTCAGAGTTGGATCAGGGACAGAGCGGGGATTCTTTGGAAATCGCGGAGGTTCACCGTCGCAACTACAGTTCGAGTGGTGTTTTCACGAGTTGGGCGATGGCAGGTCCGAACCTTGTGAAATCGCGGACGTTCCACGTCAGCAAAGTATTTGCTCCCGCTTTCAGGGCGCAATGAGCAATGAGTGCATCATAGGCGGCTGCACCGACGATGGTCCCAGAGGAAGCTAGCTCAAGAGCTGAAACATATTCCTGCTCGCTGAGCGTAATCAGGGTGAGCCTTTCTCGTATTTGCTTTACGATGATTATGCCCTCCGGCCCGGTAATGCGGGGCCGAAGCGGCAGTCCGGTGAGCGTTGCGTAGACCTCGCCAAGTGTGTGAAGCGCGCAGAAATCGTCTTTTCCTGCGGCTAGGAACAATTCTGTGCAGGATGCGTGCTGCGGATGGTCAGCGTAAAAGACCGGAACCAGAACAGAGCTGTCGAAGAACCGCTTCAAGAACGATTGCCCAGGATGTGCTGCGCCCTTTCTTCCCGGACTTGGTGGATAGCATCATCGACGACGCGCAATGGCAGGGGCCTGCCGGTACGGTAGACAAATAGCCCGTTTTCCCAAACCATGCCACTGCCCTCCGAACCGGTGCCATCTTCTGGCTTAACCGGCAGCTCTTTTTCAACAAGCTGCTCAAGGTAGTCTTCCACAGACAAGCCTTTGGCAGAAGCTAGGGCTTCAAGTGCGGCGGCGATTTTGGGTTTTACATCCAGAGTCATGAAGTACTTTCCAGCTTACCCCCTAAGTTTAAGTGACAGACCGCTCACTGTCACGCGGAAAGAGGCTCATGCCTCTCATAGTAAGACACTTGCCGCAGCGAGGTCGCTGTCAATGGCGACCATCGGGAGCCGCGCACCAACCGCTCCGCAAAGGGATTTTGCCAGGGGGATCGCGGCGCAGTAAGCACTTCCTTCATTCCCATATCGTGGGTCATGGCCGCGAAGTCTGTTCCGTAGATGGCATCTCGATCGCGCCGCAGATATCGGGGTGCCTGGTCCCAGGGAAACGCTTCCCGCATCTGCTGCATGGTCCACTCCTGCGTGGGATGTTCCGTCACCCCGAAGTGGAGATTAGACTTGACAAAACTCTGTTGTCGCGACTTTATAAGTGAGCCGCGCTGGCCAAAACGATTCGAACGGTGAAGGGAGACGACCCGATGCTGCGTCTGCTTATGTTGGCTTTTGTCTTTGCGTATGTGACGTTGCCGGCGGCCTCCGCTCAAGCGACGGACGCTGGCTATCCCGATGAGTTGTCGCCCTCGCTGGCGGGCAGTGCCAAGGCGATGCACGCTATGATTCGCCGAGATCTAGCGGAAGCGGCAGAGAAAATGCCTGCGGATGAATACGCCTTTCGACCGACGCCGCAGGTCCGGACCTTCGGTCAGATTATCGGTCACGTGGTCGATGCGAACTTCTTCTTCTGTTCACAAGCTGCGGGCGAAAAGTCGCCAGCAACGCCCGACTACGAGCAAATCACTGACAAGGCTGCACTCGTTAAGGCGTTGAACGATTCGTTCGTCTATTGCGACCGGGTGTACGCAGCGACTACCGACGCTAACTTCATTCAGCCGATGCAGATTGCGCACGTTGTTGGTACGGGGTCGACCAATACCGTCCGGGGCGCCGTGCTGATGTACAACATCACCCACAATAACGAGCATTACGGCAACCTCGCCGTTTACATGCGGCTGAAGGGTCTTATTCCGCCGTCAACAGCCCGGGCCCAGCCGCGAAAGAATTAGTAACGTCTGGTAAGTTCGTGCGGGTTCAACCCGTCGGTGCAACACCATCCAGTACATTGATCCGATAATGAACTCCGGCGAGACATCGGAAACTGACCGGACGGCGGAAGCTTGGGTTGGAAGACCGCGTTTGCTTAATCTGCCGCAGCTAGGCTGGCGCGTACATCTTGCGGCAAACGCGTCCACTTGCGCTTCCCATCATCTCTTGCTGTAAAGATTTTGGGTCACGTCGAATATCGGCGTGACCCATGTTGTCCCGCACAATCTCCGGCCTTGCGCACCCGAACATAGGGCTGGATGGTACGGAAACCTCCGAAAATGCCCCTTATTGCTGGAGTTGGCCGGGGACGAGTCTCGGCAAATGGTGGCTGCAAACACGCGCGGGCAAAATGGATCCCGGGCGTGTAGTGCGACATCTGCAACCGACTCGCCTATGCTTTAGTCTACAGGGGTTAACAGAATGGCATGGATCTTGCCCTCATCCGGCCCGCTCATGACCGTTGCCATGCCTGAGATTTGTCCGCGCTCATTGATATTGCTAGCCGCGATTATGAAGAGGTTGGAATCTCCGGGAATGAGCGTGTTCAGGTCGGTCATCACATTGTCTTGCCAGATGAAGCCGCGGGACCAGCCCGCGGAATTGAAGGTGCTTCCCACCACCTGGCCCCGGTTGTTGATGCCTGTGGCAAAGGCGGCACCATCTCCCGGCAGAATGCCGAGGTTTGTGACTGCGCTGTGTACGCCGTTCGGCCAAAGAGAGGCAACGATGGTTGTGCCGTCAGTGGTCGAGACATACCCAACAGCTTGGCCGTGGTCATTAATGGCGTAGGCGTCATTTCCATCGTGTCCGAGGTTTGGAAGCTCGAAGGCAGTGTCGTTTTCCCACAATACGGCGTGGGTCGCTATGTTGGTGCAGGTTCCCGAGGACCCTACGGCATGGCCCTGATCGTTGATGCCTTGTACGAAGCCGTCTGGGTCGCGAGCCACCGTAGGAAGAGCTCGGACTTCGCCTCTTTCCCAAAATACCGGCGAAATAATCTTTCCAGGCTTGCTAGGCGAGCATCCGGAGTCCTGGACCGTCGTTTCCGAAATGCCTACTATTTGTCCGCGGTTATTGATAGCGCTGGCCTGCCCGTTATTTCCGCCCAGCGTCGGGAGAGCCATCATGTGGCCGTCTCGCCAAAGAAACGGACGACACGTAAGTTTTGTGCCAAAGGCGCACATGTCTTCACCGTCTGGATCTGGAACAGATGTTTCGGCCAAACCGACGGCTTCCCCGCGATCGTTGATCCCGCCATAGTTGGTCCAGCTGTTCTTTCCTCCAAGCGTGCCGAGGTCGATGTTGCGTCCGTGGGCGTTTATTACCGCGCGGCCACTTGCAATGGTCGTGGAGGTCGACTTGATGGGCGGGTTTACAACCCCATCCATGTTCTCCGCCCAGCCTTCATTATTGAGTCCCATGACCATGCTGAAGTTGTCCGTGCTGTGGTTAAGGCCCATATCGGTAATCCTGTAGCTCTGTTGAGCGAACACATTGCTGGAACAAGCCAGAACAATCGTCGCAACGCACGGTATCCAGAAAATCCGCAACCGCCTTAATGCAGTCATATCTTCTCCTTTTCGTCCGAGCAAAGTCCCCGTGTCAGTGTGCAATTGAGAGCAGAATTGGCCCACAGCCTCACACCCGCTGAGTGAGAACTGAGGGAGCATGCGGTATTCCACGTTCACAACGATTACGCGACGCAACAGGCCCAACACTTCAGAGTTCGAAAACGAGTGGCGGACTAACAAAATCCTGGGACGGTCGCAAAACGGCTAGAGCGACCGTTTCTCCAACTTTTCATACACAAACTGGCGAGAGGTTACAAAATTCGAGAACACCGAGCAGCAAAGAGTCAGACAGATCATTTCGGTTGATTTCTAAATGGATTAACATACATACTGTTTCGTATGTTAGTTGCTCACGAGAGGAAGCGAAAGTTCCGTGATCCAGAGCGTACACGGGAACGGTTGCTGCAAGCGGCCTTTCGGGAGATTCACAGATCAGGCTTTCAGAGTGCCAGCATCGATACAATTCTCGCCTCCACCAACGTCACCAAGGGAGCGCTCTATTACCACTTCGAGAGCAAGGAAGCTCTAGGCCATGCCGTCGTCGAAGAGAAAATCGCAAAGCTTACGCACGACAGGTGGTTGCGTCCTATGCGTTGCGAGGGGGAAGCCATCGACATTTTGATCGGCGTTGTCCGGCGGATACCAGCTGGGCCCCAAGACGTTCGCGCCGGTTGTCCGCTGCTCCTTTTGGCACAGGAGATGTCTCCGCTGGACGAGCAATTCCGCAAGCGACTGGAGAGGATATTCCTTGACTGGCAGGAAGGTGTTGCAACGCTTTTGCGGAAGGGGAAGTCCCAAGGAACAGTTCGCCGCGACCTGAATCCAGACGAGGCTGCCAGCTTTTTGATCGCGACGGTCGAGGGCTACGCCACGTTAGCAAAGAATGCTCAAGATCCGAAGGTGTGGAAAGCGGGAATCAGAAGTATCGTGGGATGGCTGAGGTCTCTTCGGCCGCCGGACAACTACAAGCGGGGCTGACCGCATCGCGATCGGGCTAAGCGTTTCAAACTACATCATGAAAAGGAGAACGAACAATGACAAGGATCGCAATGCCGCGCAGGAATCTGCTCGCGACGGGAGCCTGCGCGCTGGTCGGTGCGGTGACCCTACCCGGACGGGCAAGGGCCAGCGCATTGGGAGGGGATGACTTAACGAACGAGGAGATCATCCGTAAGTGGTACGCTGCGTGGGAAAAGAAGGATTTGGACGCGTTCAATATGCTGCTCGCCGACAACTTCACCTTTACAAGCGCGGCCGGCGACGACCATATCAGCAAGAGCACTTTCAAAGCGCAATGCTGGGACACACAGGTTGATTTCATTGGACACTTTGACCTCGAGCGAATCACCACTGGCGGGGGGGATGCTTTTGTGAAGTATCTTTGCCACACCAAGAACGGTAAATCGTTCCGGAACGTGGAGTATCTCCGCATCAAGAACGGACGGTTGGAATCTATTGAGTGTTATTTCGGCGCAAAATCCACCTTTCCGTCAGCAGTAAGCACTGGGCAGAAGTAACCTATAGACCGGCTGATCCAGGTGCTGGGTTTTTTGATGAACAAATCGAGGATTGCGATCAAGACAGGGAGAATAATGCGCTCAATCGATGTGTTTATCGTTCCCATGGGCACGTGGTCAGACGGATCGGCTGCTCCGGTGATGTAGGAACATCTCATTTAGAAGCAGTGCAATCGTCAGTCTCGCTTCGTGTAGCAGGAAGTCGAAACGAGAGAGCAATGCGAGGGGTTCCACAATGAGCGCCCGCGAGATTCAGGATCGGAAGGCCATTGCACTTGAGATGATGGTTCAACAAGCTGCTCACGCTAATGCGGACGTTTCGGCTAGCCCACTGCCGGGGGATACGATTTGCTCCATCAAGAGTAGACGGGACTACACTCTTGAATCGAAGGCAGAAGACAGGTTCTACGAACCTGCAGATACATCATCGCTTCCGGTAACCCGCGTTGATGCTGCAAACCTCATCCGAACCTTGCAGCAGTTGGAGATTATAGCAAAACGACAGGCGCCACGAATCGCGTTCAAGGCAAAGGGTAGAATCCTATTCTTGGATTTAGCCGAGATCGTGGCAGTGCAAGCCGAAGGTAATTACGTTTCGTTGCGACACCGGCCCAATCCCTATTTGCTGCGCGAGTCCCTCTCGTCCATGGCGGAGAAGCTCAAGCCCTACGGTTTTATTCGAATCCACCGCTCGGTCGTCGTGAATATTTCGGCCGTCGAGGAGATCCAACCTTTACCGACGGGAGAGTACAGGCTGCGTGTAAAAGGCGGGAAGGAATACTTGGTAACGCGCACATACAAAGACAACCTCAGAGATCTGGCTCAACTATGGGTGGGCTCAGAGCGCATTTGCGGCTAACAGACAAGCATCCCAGACACTCTCCGTCTCAGCGTTCACCAGCAGTCCCGCACAATCTCAAGGGAACGGGGATGTTTCTGTTGTTCCCCGCAAGTAATTCCGCGAGCGCTGAGAGCGTTCGGGGCAGTTGAAAGACTCAATTAGGTCTCCTGCCGCGGGACAAACACCACCGACTTGTCTGCGCCGCACTCAAATGTACATCAGCGCAAAGCCGGCTTCTTCGGGCCGATCTTCCTCATCTATAAAATACTGCATCAGTAATATGGACCCGGGCTTTGGCAACAGTTGTGCAACGGTTCGGACGGACAAAGGGTGTAAGTGATTGAAAAGATGGCGGGGACGACGAGACTCGAACTCGCGACCTCTGCCGTGACAGAGTGGAAACAACAAGTACTTACAACAACTTACAAGGCTTCTAGGGACTGCCAAGTACTTGATAATACGTAGTAGCCGAGCGAATCTCGGGTTGGCGTTCGGGTTGAAGATTCCAATCCAGTCTCGCGATCACTTCCGGTTGGTCAAGCAATCGAGAGTTATAAAAGAGGCACAGGTGCCCCCGTCGCCATTCCTCACGCCGGCGGCCCCACGGGTGCCTGCCCAAAATCAAAACAATCCTCCATCCCATCCGACGCCGCATCCCTCGCATTCAACGCCTTCAACCCAAACGCCACTTCGCAAAACTTCACCAAACTCACATGCGAATGAAATGCCTTCGAAATTCCCTTCTTCGCATACGGGCTGATCACCAAACATCCCACTCGTGTGCCATAACTAAACTGTGTGCCCGTGTACACTGGCCCTCCTTTCGGGCCTCCTCCCGTCCAAGTATCCTTCTCCGGTGGATTCACGTGGTCGTACCATCCGCCCCAATCATCCCAGGTAATAAAAATCGCCATCTTGCCCCACTGTGGACTCTTCCCCAGGTTCGTCACCCGTGCCGCTGTCCACTGCGCCCCCAATTTCACCGTCGCTGCTCCCGGCTTCACATCTGGCGGATGTTCGGAAAGGTCGGTCGGCGAACCCGGCGCGTAGACCCAACACACGTTCGGCAATTTTCCCGCCGCCGCGTCCGTATCCAACTCCGTCCACGACAGGATGTTCTTGCTCCCCTTCAACGCAGTGAATTTCGTGAAATAGCTGAACGACGGATCCCCGTACGTTTTCCACGTCAGTCCCGCCGCCTGCAAACTCTGTGGCAGCGACGGCAGACTATACGGCGAAGATGGCTGATAAGTCCGCGATTTGCTTTCGTTGTCGATCACCGGAGAAGCCGCCGCAATCAGCATCAAGTGGTTTGGCTCCGATTGGCTCGCCACTTCCGTGTAGTAGTTATCGCAAATCGTGAACTGCCGCGCGTACGCGAAATACGACGGGATATCGTTTTCGCTGTACTGTTCCTTCACCGCGTTTGTGGCCCGCTCCAACCACGCCACGTGGTCGTGCCGTGGGTCGCCTCCTACCGGTGGATCTTGCGCCGTCGGCAAACTTGCTCCATTCGCGCCCGGAAATGTCCCAAAATAATTATCAAAACTGTGGTTCTCCTTCACGATAATCACTACATTCTCGATCGGGTTCTGTGGTCCCATGGCCCAAGCTACTCCTTGCGTTGTCTCCTGGCTTCACATGCCAGCCGTCACACCCAGCATGCCACAACACCATTACACCAGTGCAAAAAACCACGGCGGCCAACCCATTCCCCGTTCCACTCTCCTCCTGCCCTCGGTTCTTGTCAAATCACCTCGGATCGGAACTCTAGCTCAGAGACGATGCATAGTCTGTCTGCTTACCGGTGGGATCCAAACGACGAGAAACATGGTGCCTACCGAGAATTCCGTCCGTATCAACCAGCATCCTTGTGGCACGCTAACACAGATCTCGTCGATGCACTTTCCTTGTTGGCAGGCACATCGGAGTCTAAAGACTGGCAGTCTCTGCCTCGTCCTGTCGTCGAGTGCCCCCAAGTGCAGGGAGTCCGTGTCGCGAAAGAATCCGGTTATGGATCAACAAGAGTTTGGTCGGGTAGATCTAGGAGAAGCGGCATTTCCGCTCCAGAAAGGCAAACATCGACGCAACTGGCTTGCTCCGGCTAGGCGGCGCGTCGCGTTCTTTTGAAAAACCGCAAGTTGGTGACGAAGTGCGAGGATCTCCGCCTGCAGGGCAGCACGTGTTCGAAAAGTGGAGGCGAGCAAAGTGAAAAGGCGACGAAAAGAGAGCTCATCTTTGTAGCCACCATGATCTCACGAATGATCGGAACCCCTGTGTTTTCAGATCGGACGGAGTATTCGGTAACCAAAGGTATCCGCTTTCGGTTGACGGGCGACACCGCCGGACGTAGGATGGCGCGCAAAGGCACGCCATGACTGCGCAAACCATCGCGCACTATCGCATTCAGGCGAAGATCGGCGCGGGCGGAATGGGCGAAGTGTACCGCGCTACGGATACGCGTCTGAACCGCGACGTGGCGATCAAAGTCTTGCCCGAGGCGCTTGCCAGGGACGCCGACCGAATGGCGCGCTTCGAGCGCGAAGCAAAAGTCCTCGCCTCCCTTAATCATCCGAACATAGCTTCCATCTACGGCCTCGAAGAATCGAATGGCTCCCGCGCGCTTGTCATGGAGTTGGTGGAAGGACCTACACTGGCCGAACGCATCAAGCAAGGACCGCTTCCCCTCGACGAGGCAGTGCCCATTGCGAAGCAAATCGCCGAAGGGCTGGAATACGCGCATGAGCGAGGCATCATTCACCGCGACCTGAAGCCCTCGAACGTGAAGCTGACGCCAGATGGACGAGTGAAGGTCCTGGATTTTGGCTTGGCAAAGGCCCTCGAAGGAGAAACGATCGAAGAGGAATTGCTTAATTCACCCACGCTGAGTGCGGTCGCCACGGGCGCGGGGGTGCTGCTGGGAACAGCAGCTTACATGTCGCCCGAACAGGCGCGAGGCAAGCGGGTGGACCGCCGAGCGGATGTTTGGGCGTTCGGGTGCGTGCTGTACGAAATGTTGACGGGCCACGGCCCTTTCAGCGGTGAAACGACTTCGGACATCCTGGCATGCGTGATTCGCGCTGAACCAGATTGGCCCGCGGTGCCAAGTTCGGTCCCGGCGCGCATCCGGGAACTGCTGCGCCGCTGTCTGCAGAAAGATCCGAAGCACCGCTTGCAAGCGATCGGCGATGGCCGCGTCACGCTGGAAGAAGTTTTGTCGGGCACGCCCCAAGGGGCGGACGCGCCTCAAGCCCAGACTGCTGCGGTGCCTGTTTGGCGGGGTGCAGCACCTTGGGCCGCGGGAATCCTGTTATCGATTGTAGTTGGCCTTAGCGTTTGGGAGTTGCGCCCGCGGCCCGAACCGGCGCCGGTCGTGCAGTTCTCGTTCGGGCCTCCAGCGGCCGATACTCTGGCGGTCCCTCTTGGCAGCACGCTTCTAGCCATCTCACCGGACAGCACCGCCGTGGCGTTCTTAGTTCGGCACAGTGGAATCTCGCAACTCTACCTGCGACGCGTGGATCGCCTCGAAGCCACACCGCTGAAAGGCACAGACGAGGCTCTATATCCGTTCTTTTCCCCGGACGGCCTGTGGGTCGCGTTCTTTGCCGCCGGCAAACTGAAGAAAGTTTCTGTTCTTGGCAGGACGCCAGTGACTCTCTGTGAGGCGCCCGCAAGTCGTGGCGGAACCTGGGCTCCGGACAACACCATTATTTTCGGATCCTCCAACTCAGGCCTGATGCGTGTCCCAGCCGCAGGCGGAACGCCGGAGCCTCTCACAAGACTCAATTCGAGCAGAGGCGAACGAAGCCACCGCTGGCCGAGGGCTTTGCCGGGAGGTAAAGCTGTTCTCTTCAACGGCGGGGACTTCCTTGGAGACTCGCTCATGAGGCCGCCTATTTCCTTGGGTTGAAAACAGGGGAAGTGCGGACCCTGCCTGTGCAGGGATCAAATGTTCGCTACGTCCCTGGATACCTGGTGTTTACACGGGGGGAAGCCCTCTTTGCGGCGTCCTTCGACCTGCAAAGACTTGAAGTGAGCGGCACGCCTTTTCCCGCGGGTGAGGTGCTGATCACGCCAGGCGGAGCAGCAAGCTTTGCTGTCTCGGAGACAGGTTCGCTCGCGTATATTCCAGCCGGGGCAAAAAGCGGAACGCTGGCGTGGGTGGATGCAAAGGGCTCGACAGAAATGCCCGGACTCCCTGCCCAAAACTATTTTAACCGATTGCAACTTTCACCGGATGGCAAACGCATTGTCCTGGTGATCCTAGAGGGAGGGTTTCGCCATATCTGGGTGTACGACACGGTGCGCGGGTCTCTAACCCGGCTGACCCTTGGCGATAGGGACAACGCCAGCCCCACATGGTCGCCCGATGGGCGGCGCATTGCCTTTTGGACCTCCAAAGATGAAAACGGGGTCATCATGACGAAACCCTCCGACGGCAGTGGCAGCGAAGAAACACTCCTATCTTCAGCAAAAGTTGGGCCCCCATCCTCGTGGTCCCCCGATGGGAAATTCCTCGCCTATTGGCAACTTGGCCCAACTGGAAAATGGGAGATTTGGGTTCTCCCTCTCGAAGGGGAGCGCAAGCCCAAACCCGTTGAGACTGATAACCAGTTTGACCACATCAACCCTGTCTTTTCTCCTGACGGGAAATACTTGGCCTATTACTCAAATGAATCCGGGCGCTCCGAGGTCTATGTGAGACCGTTCGGGCAGGGTGGTGGGAAGTGGCAAATTTCCACGGGTGGCGGAGCCAATCCCGTATGGGCGCGCAGCGGCAAGCAGCTGTTCTATCGCGAGAGCGAGAACATTATGGGCGTGGATGTGGCAACTCAGCCGGATTTCAGCGCCTCCACTCCGCGGATAATCGTTCCGGCCACGGTGGCCGCAACTCTTTCTAGCGGGCTGGATGCTTTTGATGTGAGTCCGGATGGACATCGGTTCTTGGTCCACCGGCAGAGTAGTGAAGCGGGTCAATCCCTCCAGATCAATGTCATCCTGAATTGGAGTGAGGAGCTGCGGCGCCTCGCACCCGCAAACAAGCAACCATGACCGGATCTCGCCCGACCCCATAGTTACTGCCATACCCCAAAACCGCATGAGTCTGGGCTGAGAAGAGCGCTCCCATCGGATCGGGAGAGAAATGTCCGCGTGTAAGAAATTTGCAAGTTCCATTGATGCTTGGCACTGATTCTGGTTGGATAACGCGCTAACGCCGGCTTGCTCCATGTCGAGTCGGACTCCTTTTCAAGGCAAGACGCTGTCATTCGACTTCTGGTAACGGATGATCAAAGCACCCTAAATGCACCTGCGTTAAAATCACTGAAATCCTTGGGTTTATAGGCAAAAGTGAGGAGCTAGAAGGGAAGAGGTGCATCTTTTTGCACCTATGGGGAAAACGCCACCGATCCTTAACCTCTTTGGAATGATGGCGGGGACGACGAGACTCGAACTCGCGACCTCTGCCGTGACAGTCTAGGCATACACGGATTATCAGCGACTTACATTCTCGCGGGGGCTGCCAAGTCGCTGAAAGGGACTTAGGAACCGTTCGCTGTGGGTAAATTGGTGGGTAAGAATTTTTCGGTCAGAATGCCTTCTGGGCGTTGGAACGGCCTTCCGTCGTTCCTGATAGTAGCCAGCACCTTCGGTGATCAGCAGAACCTGACCGCCCGGATGACTGTGCCAATCCAACTTTGCACCAGCCTCATAGGTTTTTCCTCTTGCACGCCGCAAGTCGATCTGCTATACACTGAACCATATGGTTCAGTATAGCGAAACCCGCCTCGACGCTTCGTTCGCCGCGCTGTCGGACGCGACCCGGCGCGGCGTGCTGGAGCAGCTCAGCCGCGCCGACGCTTCGATCACGGACCTCGCCGGAAAGTTCCATATGACCCTCACGGGCATGAAGAAGCATGTTGGCGTGTTGGAGCGGGCAGCGCTCGTCACTACTGAAAAGGCCGGGCGCGTCAGAACCTGCAGGCTTGGCATGCGCGCGCTGGAAGAAGAGGCCGCCTGGATCGAGCGGCACCGCCAACTCTGGAGCGCACGCTTCGACGCGCTGGACAAGATTGTCGAGCACTTGAAATGCAAGGAGAAGGCAGATGCCCGAAGGAAAAGAAGGTAACCCCGCCGCCATGAACCGCACCGCCGTGGAACGCAAGGCCGACCGCGAACTCGTCGTGACGCGAACGTTCAATGCCCCGGCGCACATCGTCTTCGAAGCGTGGAGCAAACCCGAATTGTTCAAGCGTTGGTGGGTTCCGAAGTCGTTGGGCATGTCTATGCTCTCGTGCGACATGGATGTGCGCACCGGGGGCGCGTATCGCTTCGTGTTCCGCCATCCGGCCTTCGATCAACCGATGGCGTTCTTCGGCACGTACAGAGAAGTGACGCCGCACAAGCGCCTCGTCTGGACGAACGAAGAAAGCGACCAGGGCGCCGTGACCACGGTGACGTTCGAAGAAAATGCCGGCAAGACGCTGGTCACCCTCCACGAACTCTACCCCACAAAAGCGGCCCGCGACGAAGCCCTCGCCGGCTCGGCGGAAGGCCTGCCCGAACAGTTTGCGCAGCTGGATGAGTTGCTCGCAGGCAGATCGTGACCACACCGCGGCCACCGGCGTATGGAAGGGATGACGGTGACACACACGATCACCGCCGCGCTGGCCAGTTCGGCGCGACGTGAGAACGATTTTAGAACGGCTGCATTCTAATCCAACCTCAAAGGGGCTTAATCGATGCCTATGCTCAGACGCGATTTCCTGAAGACTGCCACAGCGACCGCAGTGCTGACTGCAATCCCTCCCGTTCAAGCCAAGGAGACCCCCACTATGTCAAAAGAGAATTTTGCCGACGTCAATGGCCAACATATCTTTTACAGCGTGCATGGCGCCGGCAAGCCGCTCATTCTTCTTCACGGGGGCATCAACCCAGACAGCTTCGGGAGCAATCTGGCCGAACTGGCCAAGGGCCGGCAGGTGATCGCCGTCCATCTTCAGGCGCATGGGCGCACGCCAGACACCGACAGGCCGCTGCGCTGTGAAACGCTGGGCGACGACATTGCCGCTCTGATCGGCCATCTGAACCTCGGCAAGGCCGACGTAATGGGCTACTCGCTGGGCGCCTTCGTCGCGCTGCAGACCGCCATCCGCCATCCGGACGTGGTCGACCGGCTCGTGCTCATGGCCGCGAGGATGAGGCAGGACGGAGCTTATCCGGAGGTGGTGGCGGCCTTCAATCGGTTGGAGGCCAACGCTGCCATGTTGGGCGGTAGCGTTAAGGCAACGCCGTTAGGGCAGGCCTATCCCGATGTCGATTGGACGAACCTCTTCAGAAAGGTCGGTGACCTGACCAAGCGCAACTTTGACTGGAGCGCCGACGTCGCCAAGCTTCAGGCTCGCACACTGCTGGTCTTTGCCGACGCTGACTGCATCCGGCCAGAACACATGGTCGAGTTCTGGAAGGCATTGGGAGGCGGCCAGCGCGATGCCGGGAGCGATGGCTCACTGCGGCCCGCAAACCAGTTCGCAATCGTGTCGAACACCACCCACTACACGCTAGCCGTCGAGCCGATGCTGCCGGAGATCGTCGAGCGCTTCCTCGGAACGAAATAGAAGGCAGTCAGTCGCGGCGAGGCCCGGAATTTGTCGGACACCCAAAACAACTAGCGGTGCCAGATTTCCGGCCCGTCACCTTCAGAAATTGTGGGTAACCTGGAGTGGAATGACCATTCACTAAATGCTTCAGAATGAATGGCGGGGACGACGAGACTCGAACTCGCGACCTCTGCCGTGACAGTGAGCGGTTCATAAGTACTTGCAAGGACTTACAAGAGCACGGACGGCATCCTAAGTCATTGCAAGACAGTCTTAGACATCACCGGATGCACCGGCACGTCGCTCGAAAGTCGCTCGATGAACTCCAATCGTCGCTGTTGCTGCGCTTGGGTTTTCGTGCGATAGGCACCAGGCACCAGCTCGGCGATGGTCACGACCGACACGCCAATTTCGATTTCGCCCTGAGCCGCTTTCACTTGTTCTAGGATTTCCCGAACGGTACGTCCTCGGCGTTCGGCGGCGATAATGATGCTTGAGTCGAGGACTATTCCCACGCTGGCGGGTTCCAGGGCTTGCGGTGGCTGAGAATTTCTTCTACGTCTTCTGCGAAGTCTGGATCGAGGACCGGGGCCTTGCCGGTTTCTTCTTCGTGCGCTTTGGCTAACGCGATGCACTCGGAGATGGTGCGGCGTACCGGCTCGGCGGCATGAAGGACCGCCACGGGCCGCGCGCCATTCTCGATGATGACCTTAGCGCCTGCCCGCACGCGTGCCATCAGCGCAGCAAAGTCGCTCGCCGCTTCCGCCTCGGAGATGTGGATCACGTCCTTAGCCATAGCGTGATTATACACCCTTCATTCGACCTATGTTTTGGCAGAGCGTTTTCCTTTTTTTGGTCTTTGCCCATCTCGTTCGGACTGCCTTTCTTGCAAGAGTCCCGGGGAACGCACCCAGGGGCGTAAGGCGGTGAGTGAATTGGAGATGAGCGAGCCGCAAACACGGGGAACGAATTATGGGATACACAAGCGGAACTGTTCGCACCGAAGGAAAGGGTGAGAGTAAACATGAAGAACTGTTGACTTTGGTTGATTCAGCAATCGGACTCACGCTATTCTCCCGTTGCTATGAAGTTCAAGCTCGATTACGACAAGATGCTTTTCCTCGACGCAGAAGATCTTGCCGAGGCCGGAATCAAGGAAGCATACCAGTCCACGATGCGGGCTCTTGGCCAGTATGTATCGGAACCTACCGAAGTTCAGGAAGTGATTGATAACAAGGCACCGAGCTATGTCGTAAAGTGTGCTGGCCTGGAATACGTGATCTACTCACCCGCTCTACCGGAGGTTGAAGGTCGGAGTTGGGGAAGAGCGGCACATGCGTTCTTCAAGATAGTCAACGATCAACTGACGAAGTCGGAATACCGCCTCTACGCAATAAATGGTGGCAACGATTTGGGCGGAATGTTTCTGACACAGTCTGAGCGCGAAGCGGCGCGGAAGTCGCTGCCGCGTAAAGAGGACTGGCCCTACCTGCCAACACTCGAACATCCTTGGTACGGCCAGTATCACGGCTAGCTTCCCAAACTTCGGACGTGGGTTCGATTCCCATCGCCCGCTCCATAAACCCTGATGATTCGATTGCCTTTACACGGACAAGTTGCTGGAAACCGGCCTTAAAGTGGCCTGTTTTGGACCGAAGATGGCCCGAAGTCGTTCCAATTGGACCGAACGTCTACCGCTTCGGTTTGAGTGGTTGGCCGCGGCCTGATGTACGATTACCGGATCTACAGAGTTGAGGCAGAGTGGGTCAGGTGTCCGGATTCTGTACTGCTAGTTTGGACAGGAAGACCGCACCAGCAATGAACCCAACAAATGCGGGAAAGATGAATGCAAACGTCCAACCGTGGACATTGCCAGTTTTGACCAGCAGTAAAAAGGAGACAGCGCTTGCGAACCAGCAAATCGCGCCTCTCGTTCTAGTCTGCGTGACCGGTAACCGTCTTCTGTCTAGAAACGAGCCAACAATCGCCAACAAAGTGCCTAACAATAGCGCGGGGATGAAAGATTGGGCAAGCATTGCATATCCCCAATCCTCCGTGCCTCCAAAGCTGAGATTTTCCACCAGAGCGTAAAGGAACACCCCTCCGACAGTCAGGATTGCGCCAGTCGGGAAGACCCAGTTCAACGCTCTCATCTCGTCCGCCGGTTCTTTCAAAGAGTCTCGAAGCATGGAGCTTAGCACCAAATAGATGGATCTACTGCTCGATGAAGTACGTACTTAGCGTCAGTTTGCAATAAACTATCGGCGCACTGTGCGAAGCAACCAAGGGGATATATAGGCCTGCGTTGGCTATCGCAACGGCGTTCTTCTTATCCTCGATCAGGAGGTAGCAGCATTGAGTCGATCAGCGGCGAGTCTCGTAATGGTCTGCCTCCTACCACTAGTCGCGGTTCCGGCGAGTGCCTGCTCGCCGGCCGGGTGCCTGGACAGGGGCATCGAAATGCGTAGCGACTTCGCCGTAAAGATCCGTCATGCGGATCAACCTCTGCCGGGGACGACCGTCGAGATCACAGGACCGCAAGGCACTAGCGGTGCGAAAAAGTTCACTGTAAAGACGGACAAGGACGGTATCGCCCGCATCACCAACCTTGCGCCGGGCGATTATTGGCTAAATGCCGAGTACCTGGACATCGGCGCGGCTTACCATTGCTTCCATGTCGACGAAAGGCCGTCCAGAAAAGCAAAACGCAACCTGGCATACGATTGGGGCGACCTAGCTCCTGGCACTCGCCGCATTGCAGGCAAGCTGCTGGATTCGCAGCCGGGCAACGGCGGTACTCCTATTTGGAATCTTTTGCACCGCGTTGATGTGCCGATTGTCGCCGCAAAGCTCACATTGCAGAATGCGACCACAACAGCTGTGTGTCACACGACATCGGATGCCAACGGCGCTTTCGCCTTCGATGGAATCCCAAACGGCACGTACGTACTGCACATCGACGCCGGGAAGGTCGAGCCTGATCGCGACTATGAAGCGAGTAACCACTTGGTCAGTCTTGGCTCGACCGCGAAACGCAATTCACTTCTATTGAAGCGCCAGGAGGCCAGTGGTGGCAGTTGCGGAGGGACGAGCTTGGAACTGCAGGAATCCAGCGACAACTCTGAGTAGTCGATTATTACAGGCATCAATATTCTGAATCACACCCCTAATCACACCCTTAAAAGCTGCAGGCGAGAAGGGTTATTCTCTCCCTGCTTGTGGAAGCAATGGTATTCAGGCCGTCTCTCCCGAGAACCGTGCCGAGTCCCAGCTACTGCTTTAGCAAGGGACGCTTTTTTCTCGCTCGCTTCCCGTTTCTGCCCAGAGTCCACATTAATAAACAATAATTTGCGGAAGGCGAGGAATGAGAACAAGTTTTTGCCCATTAGTAATAGTAGAGGGCAATTCTCGCTGCACACCTCGCCGTCGTAGAGCACGCCGAACAGCAACAGATCCTCGCGATCCATCGTAGCTTGCTGACCACATTCGGGACGCTGGCGCCGGCGATTTGGTACTCATGTGCTTTTCGGGCCAGCAAATGACGATGCCGTCCGCCGCTGAATTCGCGCAAGCCGGCCCCGCCGAAATACCTCGAGTTCAGAATCTATCTGGGTGAGCAAAAGCTAATCTGTGCTGCAAACCTCGATAGCCAGCAGAAGTGCACTTCAGTACTAGACTTCAGGCGCAACAGCTGTTCGCTTCAGTTACGAGGGGTGATGTGGACTTCACGCCAGCACTTCACCCATCGCTTTGATTCGCTTCACCTTGGCGGTGATGCGAACCTGTAAAAAACAGTAGAGATACCCGTTAAATAGAAGGCCAGGAAGGACGCGGCCAAATTCGGATGAGGCGGGAGCGACCCCACCCTTTGACGCACCGTGCGTCACGGCTTCTGTGGGGTCGCTCCCGCCTCAGTCACGCGCAGCGCGTGACCCATTTAGCCGCGTCCCAGAGCCGGAGTTTCGGAGTTGTAAGACAACGTCCATTACACCCGTAAGGGAGAAAGTAAGGACAAGGATCTAAGCCCCCGCAATACAACCCAAGACGGTAACCTTCCCAGGTTCGTGATGAGCAGGGCATCGAAGGCGTCTTGGACCGCCATGCATAATTCAGTGATGATCCTGATTTCCCTGTGGCTCCCTAGTGGCTTTGCAAATTTCCTGAAAAAAACAAATTTTCTGATTGAGGTTTTCCCTTTTCGAGGCCTCTTACTAGTAGGGGGGTTCGATTGCTTGAAAGAGCCTCGATCTCTGTTTGCAGTGTGGGAAGGTCATCGGCGCACCCGTGTCGGACGCCATCGAAGTGCTGGAGGGAGCCTCCGAGTGGCCGGTCGCCGACGGGGAAGTTTTACGGAGCATTGAGGTTACGTTTCACGCGGCCGTTGATTTTGGACACGGGCAAAACACCGGAGTGGGCTGGAGCGACCCCACTTCGTTGCCACGGAAACCGTGGCGGTCGCTCCAGCCCACAAGTTGAACCGGGGATTCGTTCGCGGCGTGTTTTGCTGGGGCGAGCCGCGAGATTCCGGAGGAGCCACGCCGGGGAAGGGAATCAGAACCTTTGTAAGACAGCACGTAACACAAAACTGTAAGGAGGAGCAAAGAGAAAGCATGGCAATCATCAAGGCACCAGCCAAACAACCACAATCAGTGACGATCCAGGCGCGAGTGGAGGAGTCGGTGAAAACGCAGCTCGATCAATATGCAAAATTCATCGACTCCACTCCGTCCTACGTCATTGCGGAGGCTCTGAAAGTCTTATTCAAACGCGATGACGAGTTCAAAGCCTGGTTAGGGCAACACGCTATCGGCCAGAATCAAAAACAGATCCAAGGAGGGGCTCCGACAAAGACCGCATGACAAATATGAAATCCCGTCCGACACAATTCGGTGCGCGCGAGAATACAGCGTCCTCAAGACGGCATGCCTCGCGCCCTACTTTGGATTCGTTGCCCTCGATGACCGAGGTTCTCCCGAGAGGTTTGCAACATCGGCAACCAACTCCAGTCTTGACATCCCGTGCAAGCGAGCCGGACAAATCAGTCATTACGATGCCGCTGGAAGCGGCCACAGGAGAAGAAAGGGGACAGAGAGTGTGTGCCGAAACTCTTTCCGCTCCTACAACCGACATCACTGCTAAAGAGTCGAGGCAAGCGCCCGTGACGCCGGAGCCGTTTGTCTCGGCAGACGAGGCGGCGCAGTTTCTCTGTGTGAAGCGTCGCTATCTGCTGGAGCTCTCCCGCAGAGGCATCGCCGGAGCTTATGCGCTCGGCACGGGGGGCAAACGCAAAATCTGGGTGTTTCGGCTCTCAGAACTCGCCGCCTCTGTGGTACGGAACGAGACCTCGATTCCAAAACCATCAAAACGGTGTACGATCGGATCTGGCAGTCCCCGCTGAAAAGAGGACTATGGCTTATCAGCGAGGATCACTCAAGAAAGTACGCCGCAAGGAAGGAGAGACCTGGGTGCTCAGATACCGGGTCACGAGCGCGGACGGCAGAAGAGTCGAACACATCGCAACTGTCGGACTTGTCCGGGACTTTCCCAAAGACAGGGACGCATGGCGCGAGGTCGATAGACTCGGGCTCGGAGTGCGGATCAACGACACTCCCGCCGCCGGTCGTGTTTCATTCCATTTTCTTGCAGAGCATTACTTGAAGGCCGATTTCGGTGCGGACGCCGTACGCCCGAAATCGGCAAACACCATACCCATCGTTGAGCACTACGTCCGCGACTACCTCATCAAACGATTCGGTGAGCGAATCGCGGAGGACATCAAGCCGCTTGAAATACAGAAGTGGCTCAAATCGCTTAACGAAACGGGCGGGCTTGCCTGGACGACGATTGCAAAGCTGCGGGGCCTCATGCACCGCATCTACAAGATCGGCATCCTGCACGAACACGTCGCGAAGAATCCTGTGCTGTACGTCGAGACGCGTTCCAAGTCCACCTACCGGGCAATCCTCATCACCCCTGCCCATACCCTGGCGATTCTGAAATCTCTACCTTCTCCGCTCCACTACACGCTGGTGCTCACCTGTGCGGCGACTGCGCTCCGCTCATCAGAGATTCTGGCGCTGCGCTGGGCGGATGTGCATTGGCACGAGGGAAGGATTCAAATTTCCAAGCGCTGGGCCAAGGGAGAAGACGGAGAAACAAAAACCGATGTGTCGGACGGTTACGTCCCGCTACATCCGGTCTTAGCCGGGCACCTTCGCGCGTGGCAACGCCAGACGCCGCATGCCAATGAAACCGACTTTGTATTTCCGTCGATGAGAGCCCGGGGAAGGAAACCGCTCAGCTCTTCTGTATTCGTCGCCGACCATCTGCGACCGGCAGCCAAGAAAGCCGGAGTGCATATCGAGGACGGGCAAAGGTTCGGACTTCACAACCTGCGTCACAGCTTAAGCAACTGGCTGGTGAACAAGGCGAAAGTCGAGCCCAAGACCGTGCAGGGAATCTTGCGTCATGCCAAGATTCAAACCACGCTCGATCTATACACGCAAGAAGACAGCGACGAAACGCGCGCAGCGCAGGGCGAATTCCTAACAGCCGTGGGGATGAGTACGACGGTGAACTAAAAGTTGTGGGTTGAGTTGTGGGTTGGAGTTTTCGGTGTCACGTCCGATAACTCCTTTAGAAAGAATGGCGGGGACGACGAGACTCGAACTCGCGACCTCTGCCGTGACAGGCGGGAAGTCAACCACTGGCGCAAGCAGTATCAGTAGGTTAGACGTGCGGTAGTCGGCAACCGTTGGCTTGATCGGGACTCATCGGCACATTTTGTGCAACGTTTTGTGCAACGAAAGGAAGTTTTGAAAGGGAACTAAAGAAAAGAGCAGTGAGCGGGACGCGCCGCTGCGGAAACAGCGACACGCCCCTAACTCAAAACACAGGAGGGTCTATCTCCCATGCCTCAAGCTTCAGGCAGTGTAATTTATTTCCCCAAGCAATCGAAACCCACGCCCACACCGAAAGTCAAAGCTCCATTTCTGATCGAAACAAAAGAATGGGATTCTCCCACTTTTTGCCGGCTGGTTGATGCAGGGTATATCGTCTCCGGCTTGGTGCTGCTGCGCTTCGACGGCAAGCTCAAGACGTGCTGGGTTTGGGCGCTGAAGGGAAGGGGCCGAGCATCATGGGAAGCGGCTAAGCGCGGATTATACATAAGACGGAGTCGGCTACCGATCAATTCCTGCTCTTAATCCCGTTTGGCTTGTCGGCCAGATAGCATCTGCCGTTTTGCCGTGCTGGCCACCTAACCATCGTCATGATCTCCTCGACTTGACTAGGAATGTCGATGCAAAGCCCGGCTTCGGCGTACGGTGCTGGATAGCCCATCTCTGGCTGTAATGCTTTTCAGCCCAGTAGCGCGACCAGAACGCGCCTATGAGCGAGGAATGCTGGCCCAGCTCGCATGCCCACTTGCCATTTACCTTGTTGAGCCCACCAAAGTGCCACCTGATTGACCGCGATTCGCGATAGACAAGGCCGTAGACGGATGATCGGCCGCTGATAAGCATATACGCCACGTAGACAACCAAAATCGCTGTCACCAATAATAGTGCTTTCTTCATGTTGTCCTGAAGAAAGGGGGCTAGCCCGGGCTAGCCCCCTTTCGTTCTATGGTTGCGGTCCCCACGTGCTCGCAATCCCCGTACCCGTGTGGGGTGCACCCTAGGGTGGGAGTTTTCCCGTTGGTTACCGCCGCTGGTGATGTTTCCGAACCCAGCCATGCTTCCATCAAGTGGCTACCAATAGAGCATTTTGGCCCATTCAGAACCACTGATCCGGCACACAACACAATTTGCTCACCTGTCCTGCGGAAAATGCTATCCGTTGCGAATGCCTTCAAAATCAGCGTCCACCAGTACAACCCGCGCTAAGCCGACGAAAGGATATAACGTTACATGCCCCGTGGCCGTAGAAATAACAATTCGCCAGCCACAGGGAAGCGGCATAAGGGCTGACTGGACGGACGGCGATGGGCTCACGATCAGCACATCTGTTCATATATTAAGGATGCCGGGAATCTCCCAAAGACCTCCTGATTCGGCATCAACCTAAAATCGTACAAGTGGTTTTGGATCGATTTCAGTTGTATGGTGTCGAGGTGTGGTGGGTTAGGTGCGGCCTATCTGTTGCCGCTTCTTCATCCTGCTCTTTCGCCGTAACGAGCTCTGCACGCAGGTGTCACGTGGTGCACCCTGGCGCTCGCACGTGGCGAACCTTCACGCCGATCCTTCCCACCATTGAATTTCCATAGGGCCCGCGTCCGCCGCAATCACGGGCGGCCACGTCCAAACGGCTTTCTCTTCACTCCTTGCCGAGAACGCGCATTCGGTGAAGCGCTAACGTTAATCAGATGGCGCTGAGTCCCCAATCGAACGCAACTCATGGTCAATTCTTTCCCAAAGGCTAGACGCTAAGCCGTTTACCGCACATAACTCGGCTGCCTCTTCCAGCGAGAGGCGGAAATATTTGCAGGCGAATCTGTCGTGAGGGCGGGTGTTTTCGGCTGTAGGGCGTATGCAAACCGCCCAGTCTATTGTCCCGAAATCCAATTCAGCTACAAAACAGTGGTGACGTGCTCGCACGTATGTATCAATCGTGGTGAAAAGAATCGCATGTCGCTTGCTAGGGCTCCCCATCGGCGTTCAAGCAATCGCTGAAATCTACCTGCCCGGTCCACAGCTAATTACCTCGCGTTTATTACCAAATTTCAAGTGCCTGGTAAGTTCTGGTGCTTTACCGGAAGCGCGCAGAGCACCCTGCCTTCACGTATTCGCAAAAACGCGCGTCCGATAGAGCGCTGACGTTTATCAGAAGTTGACATGTCAACGCTTTGGGCCGACCCTGAGTGCATCCAAGCGGTATTATCAGAATTGATGAATCGTTCAAGGCTCGGGATCGCAATCCATGCTGTCGTATTACAATAATTGAGAAGACTCAAGAGAACTAGCGTTTCGTGCCCACGCTGTCCAACTCGCCGTAGGATTGCATGAGGCTATAAAGCAAATGCGAACCGCTCTATGCATCCTCGCCTTCGCGCTCGTTGCCTCCGCTGCTGCACCTGCTCAACAAACCGTCCCGCTGCACAGCAGAGTAACCGACGCACTCAAGCGCATGGAAAGTAAGGACGCGGCGGCGCGAGAGGCCGCCTACGATGATCTCTCGAGTATTTGCGCCGAAGGAGCAAACGCTGCTCCGCAGGCGGCCGCTTCACCCATCAAAGCCTACGGCAACACACTCACTGCATTTTTTGTTCAGCATCCCGAAGAAGCTGACCGAGTAAAAATCGGCTTCATTCGCCTGCTGCGAAGAGAAAACAACGCAAGCGAGACTGGTCAGCAGGGTACGGACACCGAAAGCTACGGAGCGTATGTGTTCGACCTTACCCAAACGGTTTCCGCGCTGCACGACGAACGGACTATACCTGTCTTGGTCGAGTCAATAACCAGAAGTGGCGTGGACTTGCTCCAGTTTGGGGATGAGGCGCTTGAGCCTGTGTTGGCACAACTTAAGAATCCCGACGCCTTGGTTAGGGTTGTAACCTTGGAAACTGCCCTGGGAATTCTAAGAGAGAAAGACGACGTTGCCTCTCGCGACCGCATCAGAGCCTTGATTCTTTCATCTCTCGAAGACCGGAGCTTAGTTGTCCGGAGTGCGGCCGTCGATTCGATCGACTGCCTTGAGGGGCGGCAAGAGTTCGTGTCGACCCTGGAGAAGATCGCGAAAACTGACCCCGATAAGTTTTCGCGCAAGGCCAAGGCCCTGGATGGCGGAGATGGCAATGAACTCTACCCGGTGAGATACGCCGCGCGGCGGGTGCTGCGAGATATCCAAAACAACACGACCTGCCAGCATTGATCTACAGGTTTTCCCTGCTTAACTAGGACTTTGACAGGAAACAAAATGCCTCGGCTTCCATTGTGGGTTGAAAGGCTCAGTTCCTTCAAAGGATAACGAGAGATAGCTCCAAGGTTCGCCCGACTCGTTAGTAATGAAGGTGTTGGCTTCGGCGAGTACCCATAACACGCTCCCAGGCAAAAGAGGTTCGTCTGGCTTGCCCTTTACAGTTGTATGGAGTCCCGACCCGCTTAGAATAACAATCAGAGTTCCCAAACGGTAAGTGATTCCACTTTGTGACGTGTTGCGACCATACCATTGCAGCGACACGTCTGTTTCATCAGTCTTGAAAAGCGCCAAGCTGGAACTGCCGGGTTTCGCATCCGCTGACATCTTGGGGCAAGAATATATTGGCGGGCCGGGCACAATCGTCCCACAAGTGTTTTGCGGTTCGCTTTGGAGTTTCAGCAACTCAATGGTGATGTCGTCGAGCCGGAAGCCTCCATCGGTACGAATGATGTGCGAGGAGCCGCCTGGAGAGTACACAACCTGGCCCGCGGTCATAATTACGTGTACATCCGGTTTGCCAGGCTCAGCGCTAACGAAATCAGCGGAGCCGAGAGTGACATAGACATATGGCCGGCCGTGTTGATGGAGAAGTGTAGCCTCGCGTCCCTCTAGACTTCCCCGGAAAACACGGACATACGAGTTTTCAAATACAAGTCGATGATGCGGTTCGTTGATAATGGGCACACCGCGTGGCTCAGGCGTCTGAACATTCTGTGGCGCGGCGAAAAAAGCGGTGGCTACCAAGCAGCTGCTCTGAAGAAGAGGGTGATTCAAGGTCAGCATCAACGCGCATTTTAGTGCTTAGCCCCGAAGTCTCAAAGGACGGTTCCAGGTCCTGATAAGTACCGGACATCATGTGGCTCACAGTACCTAGATTTCTGCTGAGCGCATCCAAGACTAGACCCTCCTTTCCCCAAGTTCTCCCGCATACGGCACGATGGGTGAGACATGGCGCTGTCATTTAGCTACTACGTTCACGAAAGCTGGTGGAATGGCCAATTCACGGTTGCCATCCATCGCGGTGATTGCATCCACTGCAACCACGGCAAAGGGCAGCTTGTCGGTTCTTTCCTTCGCCGTGGCAAGTGGTACGGTCCCTACAAGCACCGAAGCAAGGCCATAGCTAAAATCGCTTCGCTGCCAACCATTTCGGTGCGTATAACCTGCGAATGCGTTCAATAAGCGCGACAACATCTTTCACGATTTCACGTCTACGGCCTTCCATCTGACTAGTCAAAACCGGACATGTGCCGATTCAGCTTTCGTGGCGGATTCACGCTTTGGCAGTTGCAGGCTAAGCGCAGGAACCGTAAGAGCGGCCGACCTCCCAAGTTCAGTAAATTCTGCCAAAAAAGCTCACTCTATTGCGAATCGACAATTGAATGGCGAAAACTGCCTGATCGACAGCCGCGCGTTCTAAACATTTTCCTACGTTTTCTCTCCGTCGCGAATCCGGGCCGGTCAAATTGACCCGAACCCCACTTATGAGGAGTTAGCGACTTTTGTGTTAGGCAACCTAAATCGAAGACCGCGAATCTTTCCTGATTACAAGCGTTCGAGCATGTCTTTCTTTCACTTCACAAAGCGTGCCGCTGTGTTGTTGTTTCCTTTGTTTTGCGCCGAGCCATTCCTCGCGCAGCAGAAACCGCCTCATGCCTGTTTTGAACAACCGAATGCCGCAAAAGAGGCGATTCGTCGACTTCCTGAGAGTGCCCGTTATTGGCTCGCAGATGATGCCATTTACATCATTACGCCGGAAGAACGTTGCGCGTTTCTGCACCTGAATACCGACGAAGAGAGAGAGCAGTTCATTGTGCAGTTTTGGTATCGCCGCGCTGTGGATCCGGTTTCGCTGGATTACGACTTCAAAACTGAGTTCTACCGCCGCATTGTGTTCGCCAATGAAAAGTATGGCAGCAAATTACTCGCCGGGCGGAAAACGGACCGTGGAAGACTCTATGTGATCTTCGGACCACCCGAGTCTGTAGATGAAAACTCTGGTCGATCGACAGGAGCTGCGGCCCCGCATTCAGTAGAGAAGTGGCACTACCACTACATCAAAGGGATAGGCGAGAACGTACAAATCCACTTTGAGTACATCACCCGTTACGACGACTATGTTCTCTCAGACGCCGATCGAGATTTGGTTGGTCAGGCCCGGCCGAATCCTGACCCTTTCCCCGTGACGCCCGAAAACATAGGGCTGCACGCGGGTCGCCTCGAACGGCCTCGCGAGATTAGGTTTAAAGATTTGGAAGCGCTCGTGGTTTCCCGTGTGGTCCGCGATCAAGTGAAATTCAACGATCGAATCGAGTTCGCCCCAGCCACGCATGCCACGACTTTGGCGAGAATCCATATTCAAATCCCTTGCGAAGCCTGCACCCATGACGCCCAGGCGTCGATCGCGTATCCGTTATTTATCCGCGTCAGCAAACGGTCCGGTTGGGTTGTTCACACTTCGGAGCTAACTGCGGATGCTCCGGTGCACGATGGATCAGATTCCGGACTCAGCCTGACCGCTCATTTGGACGTTCCGCTAGCACCGGGTACTTATCAGTTTGCGATCGCGACCAAGAATGCGACCACAGGCGATGCGGGCGTACTCCGTACCCAGATTGACGTTCCCACCTATGAATCGCTGGGAACGAAAAACTGAGAAATCACGTACCTGACTCGGTCAAATCCCGGTAAACAGCGTACTCGCCAACTTGAACCTTGAACGGCCCGCAAGAGCTGCTGTTGCGGGTGCCATTGCCTGCCGATAGCCGAGGTGTGGGCAGACCATCCGCCCGGAATCAGTGTGAGCCTACAGGTCGAACACAAACAATTCATTGGAAATGGGCACCTCATCGGCTCGTCGCTTAGGTGAACCGCATACTTCTTCGCCTTGATATGCAATCGGACGGATGACCGCATTTTCTAAGAGTGCCACAGGAAAAACCGATGTATCATTCGACATCTAGCCCGCGTACGTCACGTTCACCGTGCAAGGAATTATCGGGACCGAGGCGCGGACCTTCGAGATTGGGTCACCCACAAGTACACGGAATCCCATGGCAGATTGGCAAATGCGAGAAAAGCGGCCGCTCCGAGGACCGGTGCGCGAGGAAGCGGGGCCGACGCTCAAAAACTACATCACACCCGCCGGGTTGCAGCGGCTGAAAGACGAGCATCTGTTCCTACTAAGTCGCGAGCGGCCCGCGGTGGTGGAGGTCGTAGCGTGGGCTGCTAGTAACGGGGACCGCAGTGAAAACGCCGACTACCTCTACGGCAAACGACGGTTGGGCCAGATCGATTCGCGGATTCGCTTTCTCACGAAACGCATTGACGCGGCCGTGGTCGTCGATCCCGCCGCTCCGCGGCCAGGGTCAGCCCCTACGCGCATCTTCTTCGGCGCAACCGTGACCTACAGGGACGCCGCCGGCCTCGAACACGTCGTCTCGATCGTAGGCATCGATGAGGTGGACCTCGACCGCGGATACATCAGCTGGCGCTCGCCTCTCGCCAATGCGCTGATGAAGGCGAGCCCCGGCGACCGCGTGAACCTGCTTGCCCCAGCAAAGAAGGAACGTCTCGAGATCATCGAGGTCGAGTACGCGCCGATTCCGATGGATCCTTTCCGCGAACCGCTAGGAGCTCAGTCGACGCCCAAGGTCGAACGCTCCTAGACCAAGCCGCTTGACTCTTAGCGTTCCCCCCAATCTTTGTCGTTTTTGCACATTGTGTCGTCCGGAGCTGGACAGCGAAACGTTACGATGACTCTCGGCGATTCCTACAGTCGAATTAGCTTATGTCCGGCGATTCTGAGCGAATCACGGGCCACTCCGAAGTTGCGGGCACTTCGTCGGATCAGTACCGACACGCGCTTGTGTTGATTTAAATTGGTGGGGGATTTTACTGGATGGTTAGGCATTAGCGGCGCTGAAGCACAAGCTTGTTCTTAGCGAATCCGAAGAAGAATCATGGCAGTAGACCGTTTCTTGTAGTAGCATTGCCGGGATGAGTAGGAGATTATGAGAGAGCCGCGTCTTTCAAAAGCTGAAACTCGCATCCTGGAACAGTACTGGAAACTGGGGACTGCGTCTGTGCGCGAAGTCCTCGAGAGCCTCCCTGACGACGAACGTGTCGCTTACACCACAGTGCAAACGCTCGTCTATAGGCTTGAGGAGAAGGGCGCTTTGAGGAAGGTTAAGAAGATTGGCAATGCTCAGCTCTTTCAACCGGCCATCAACGAGACCCAACATCGCAGCAGACTAGTAGGCGATTTGCTCGATCTGTTTGGAGGCTCGCCGCGCCTTCTCGTCTCCAATCTGCTGGAGAATGGCGCTCTAACCTTGCGGGATCTCAAGGCGCTGCAAACTGCCACGCGCAGCGATAAGAACGGTCGGAGTCGTGGAGGCAAACGTGCATGAGCATATCGCACAGACGATGTACTACATCAGTATTCACCTAATGTATGCATCGATTGTCGGCTGTGCTGCGTGGTTTCTCACGAGAATCCGCGGGACCAGCGCCACCACGAAGTATTGGATCTGGGTGGTGACGGCGCTCAATTTCATTGTGCCGACGGGCGCGGTGATGGATAAGCTCTGGGCGCCGCATTTGGGATGGGCCACACCGCTTGGCGCCATTGGCGGCCCCATATGGGACATAACGCAAGGCTGGACGGCGGTGGTGCTTGGCGTCATATGGATCGCTGGGGCGTTGGCGATGTTTCTGCGATTGATCTCGCGTATACGCCGAGAGCGCGAGTCTCAAGCCTCGGCCGGTCTGAGCAACCAGGGCATGGTCTCTGGTTTCATAGCGGCTGGCATCCCCGTAACCTTCGACATCAGGCATCGAGCTCCCGCAGTCTGCGGCATCTTTAAGCCATATATCCTGCTTCCTATCGGCATCGATCGGCTGCTCAATCAACGAGAATTCGACGCTGTCCTGCTTCACGAACTCGCCCATGCAAAAAGGCGTGACAATCTGATTCGCATACTCTACGAACTTTCGTTGTGTGCCTTGTGGTTCCATCCACTCGTCTGGCTTGCCGGAGCGCAAATGGCGCTCTACCGCGAACTCTCGTGCGATGAGTCCGTCATTCAGCGTGCGCATGGGACAGAACTGGTTTCTGCGCTCGCAAAGCTTGCACTCCCGGAACGAGAGCTACCTCTGCAAGCCGCTGCCTCATCCCATTTAAGCTATCGCTTGGCGCGCCTCGCCGGGCCGGCCCAAACAACAAAGCCCGCAGCGACTCTGCTATTGACATCACTGTTTGCGGCCGTCATCGCGGCTGCCGTGTTCCAAACCATCGCGCATACTGCCTGCTGTTTCGTCCTGAAACACTAACCTTCGCGTCGTCCTCGCTCACCTACGGCAATCTCCAGCGTCTACTCACCATATAAACGGGAAATGTAGTATTGTTGCCGCACTGTGTAGTAGAACAACCCAATAGGGGAGAGCCCGCCCGTATGAAGCAACTACGAACCTGGTTGGTCCTAGCAGTCCTTATATCTTCTACCGCGGCGAGCGTGACACGCGCTCAACAATCGCAGTCGACGCCTACGCCGACCCTGGTCAAAGCGGCCCGGCTGCTCGATCCGCGCACGGGCCATGTGCTTGCTCCAGCCACTGTTCTCATCGAAGGCGACAAAATCAAGGAAGTTGGCCCGCCTGCTCGGGTGCAGGCCTGCCTGCCGGCGAGCGCCAAGACTATCGATTTGGGCAGCGCCACCTTGTTGCCCGGCTTGATCGACAGTCATACGCACTTGCTGATGGACGACATAGTCTACGTAGCGGAAACCGAGCGGGCGCGCCATGCCAACGGCGGCTATGCACCGGCGCAATTGCTGGCGATTGTCGAATCACCAAACAAACGCGTGTTGATCGGCGCGCAGATGGCACGGGAAGACCTAGAGAGCGGCATTACGACCGTTCGCAACCTGGGCCATTCGGGCGTGGATGGCGATACCGAACTGCGCGACGCCATCAACGCGGGGCGCTTCCCAGGCCCAAGATTCCTGGCTTCCGGACGCAAACTGACGACGCGCGGCGCATACCTACAGAACCTCAATCCTGCGATTGCGGACGCCATCCTGGAGCAGGAATTCTTGTTTGTTGAAGGCGCGGATCGTGCGCGTGAGGACGTCCGCAAAAACGAATTCCAGGGCGTGGACGTAATCAAAGTCTCGGCGGAAGAGAGTCTTACGGTTCCTGAGCTGGCAGCCGTGATCGAAGAGGCGCACCGCGCGCATCTGAAGGTTGCCGTCCACGCCGTCGACAAAGCCAGCATACAAACCGCGGTTGATGCCGGCGCAGATTCTATCGAGCACGGGAACGAGGCGACCGACGAGCAACTCAAGCAGATGCGCGACAAGGGGATATTTCTCGACCTCACACTCACCGACTATGGCGACTTTTTTACCAGGGCTTTCGAGGCAACCATTATGGAGTCTTTAAGGCTGCACGGTGAGCGCTTCCAGTCTGATGAAGCTCACCGGCAGCGGTACAACGATCTGATTCAGCAGTTTCAGAAGTCGTGGCTGAAGTCGCCGGATGAGTCCGATGTGCAGTACGACCAACCATACAACAGCCTGGTTCAACGGGTCCTGAAATCGGGCGTAAAGTTTGCGGCGGGGTCGGACATGGACTGGTACTATCCGGGAAAAACACGCGGACAAACCATGGTATCGACGTTTCCGAACTTGCATGAGGCCGGGATGCCAGCGCTTGATGTTATTCGAGCGATTACCACTAACGCGGCGGAAATGCTGGGATGGCAGGATCGCATTGGCGCGATTGAGCCTGGAAAATTTGCCGATCTTGTCGCTGTTACTGGAGATCCCATCGCCGACATTAGGGAACTAGAGCGAGTTCGTTTCGTGATGAAGGGCGGCCAAGTGATCAGAAATGGCTTTGGGAAGCAAAGCGCTCAGGAGTGAATCGGGTGGAGGTCAAATGAAGAGAATTGTTATCGGCTTTCTTTTGTCATTAGCGATTAGCTTCGTTGCGTTCGGGCAGTGGAACCCGCAGAAGTCGAACACCACCAGTAGCTTAGGCGGATTGAGCATCGTCAATGCAAACGTAGTCTGGGTCAGCGGCACGGGTGGGACATTTGTTCGTACGACGGACGGAGGCGAGACGTGGCAGGCGGGAGCCGTCCCGGGCGGCGAGAAACTTGACTTCCGCGACGTATATGCCGTCGACGCGAAGACCGCTTATCTGCTGTCGTTCGGCAATCAGGCACGCATCTACAAGACGACGGATGGGGGCAGGAACTGGTTGTTGGAGTACACCGAGCAGAACCCGAAGGCGGACCTTGATTGCATGGCCTTCTGGAATGCGACGCGCGGCATAGTGGTCGGCGACCCATTGGACGGCAAGTCCGAGCTACTAACAACCTCCGACGGCGGCGCGCACTGGACGCCGCTCCAGTCGAACACAATCCCTGTGGCAAAGAACGGTGAAGGCTCGCCGGCCTCTGGAACCTGCATCGCAACGTATACCGAGAAGAAAGGGAAAAAGGAAACCCGGCACGCATGGTTCGTGACCGAAAATGCGTCGCGCGTCTTCCACACCGCCGATGCCGGCAAGACTTGGACGGTTTCCGAGGCCCCGCTCGTCACGGGCCTGAACCAGGGAGTCTTCTCGATTGCCGTGGTGGATGCCGACCGGCTGGCGATCGTCGGCGGCGACTATGATCATCCGCAGATGGTGAAGTCAAATTCCGCTTATAGCGACGACGGCGGCAGGACGTGGATAGAAAGCGGCCACCGTCCCGCTGGATATCGCTGGTGCGTCGCGATCGTGCCCGACACTCCCGGTCCCACCGCGTTCGCGGTAGGGCCAACCGGAATGGACTACTCGATCGATGGCGGAAAGAACTGGGATCAGATGAACGAAGTGAGCGACTACAGGATATACACGATAGCCTTCGCCGACGCGCATCACGGTTGGGCCGTGGGACGGAAGGGAGTGATTCTCAAGTTCGAAGGCGCTGTACCGGCCGGGACGGCGACGCCGATGAAGAAGTAATTCACCACGGAGGACACGCATTTGGGCTCAACGAACTTGAGAGGAGCACTCCAATGAAGAGCACACGAATCCTGGTGTCCGTCGCTACCCTGATCACCGGCGCCTTCCCAGCGCAGGTCTTTCACGAAGCCGGTCTTCAACAGCCCGTAGAAGCGCTCGCCTCGACGGCCGCGAACTCAGTACAACAGACCCAACAGCAATCTCCGCCAACCGTTGCTTCCATCGTCGATCGCGACATCAGCGCCGTCGAAAAACAAATTATCGACGTCGCTGAAGCCATGCCCGAAGAAACATTCAACTTCTCTCCCGAAAGCTTGAACATTCCCGGCAGCGACTACAAGGGCGTGCGCACCTTCGCCGTCCAGCTCAAACACGTGGCCACTTCCAACTGGTACATCTGGTCCCCACTCACCGGCGAGAAACTTCCCGAAGGTCTCGGCGACGACGGAAACGGTCCCGCCAATTTGAAAACCAAAGCCGAAATCCTCAAATTCCTGCGAGATTCGTTTGCTCTGGGCCATCGCGCCGCCGCCACTTTGAAACCCGAAAACATTTTGCAGACGCCCGAGAAGAGTAAATCCACGCGACTGCGCCTCGCCGAGTTTGGCGTCTCCCACGCCAACGACCACTACGGCCAAATGATCGAATACCTCCGCATGAACGGAATCACCCCGCCGGCCAGCCGGGCCAAATCCGAGTGATACCAGATGCCTGTCATCTCGATGTATTCAAACCAACAGAGGAGAAGCACCATCGCCAGCGCGAAGGAGAGAGTTATGATGAAGCGGTCTTCCACGCTACTTCGGCTCGTGTTCGTTGCATTCATTCCGCTTTGCACTTCCGGAATAAGTCTGGACGCGCAGAGCCAGGCGCAGAATCAAGCCTCAGGCTCAGTGCGCTCCCGCGCCGAGGAAACACTCGAGATGTGGAATCACATCGGCTACAAGCTCATGGCCATAGCCAAAGATTTTCCCGAAGACAAGTACGATTTCAAAGTCCAGCAGGATGAGCGTACCTTCGCGCAAAACCTGCTGCACATCGCTGCGGTAGATTACGACGTGGCCAGTAGCGCTGCCGGCTCACAGATCGGTCCCGACTTCGGCAAGGATAAGCACAATCCTTCGCCTGATGCGTACAAAACCAAAGCGGACGTTGTGAAGCTGCTCGAAGATGCTGTCGCCGCCGGCGCAGAGGTCATCAAGCAACAAGGCGATGCTGGGCTCGATAAAACTCACCCCTTTGGGTCGCGAATACTTACCCGCGATGGGTGGGTAACCAACCGGCTCGCCGTCCACACCTCGTACATATGGCTCACTGCCATCGAGCACAGCGCCGAACACTTCGGCCAGCTCGTCGTCTACTACCGCGCCAACAACCTCATCCCTCCCGAATCACGCCGCTAATGCTCGCTTCTGTTTTTCTGAGAATGGAGAGGGTGATCCTGTGCGGAACCGCCGGATGTCGGGTATTCGAGAAGCCCCTTAGGGAGGACAATTTGACGAGCCATTTTCGCTCTTTTCGCGCGGCAGCGGCCGCATTACCTTCCTTGCCCTTCTGGGCTTACTTCCGTCGTCGGGCACGACCGGGGCTCGAGGAGAAGCAGTCTACATAAAACATTGCTTTAGCATGACCGGGGATTCACCACTTGTTGAGCAAACTAACCAGCGCGATTGGTTAGAATCCTACACTGTCACGGCCAATTCCCTTCCCCCCGCTCGTCATTTCGCTAAAGAAGTGAGCCGTGGTTTGTACGAATCCACCGCTCAACGTTTTGCTGCAAACTCTGCGCAATCCCGATCATCTCTTCGACTTCGCGATGGGAGATTCCACCCCCAATGTCGTAGCTGCTCACGTTCCTCTTTTTCCGGAACGCATCGAAGGCGCGGATGAACTTCGCATCTTTCCCTAAGGTCAGTTCCAGTGACTGAATGACCTGGTAGTGATGACTCTCCCGAGATGCACGATATCCGGCGGCCGCAAGCGCCGCCGTCGCGGCTTGCAATGCCGCGTTGTAAGCGATCGCGAAGCGCCAATCGTCCGACACGTCTTTCGCCTGGCTGTCTTTCAGGTCCCGCGCCACAATTCCGAGCAGGTTGGCGATCTCCTTGCTTGCTGCTCTTGTGCGCGACGAGCCAGCCGTTATTGACTCAGTCGGCGAAACTCACGCTCGTCTCCAATCACAAAAAGTTTCTTTTCCTTCGCCACGGTGGAAAGAAAGTGATTCTTGGCCGCCAGTTTTTCGCGAAACTCGCGTGGACCGAACACGGTTGGATTCACCTCCCGGCCCAGCTTCCGCTCGATCTCGTTGAGCACGGCCACCACGTCCTTGAAACTCACGTTGCCCACGACCATCAGATCCACGTCGCTCGATGCCTTTTCGTCGCCTCTCGCAATCGAACCGTACACAAAGGCAAGTTTAACTCGGTCCGCCAATCGAGCGAGTCCTTCCTGCAAAATGTCTCGTATTCCGGACGTCTTCGCGAGAATGCTTTTCAATTCTTCGAAAATCGGATTCTCACGATTCGCCCGGTAATAAACCTGGTTCCCGCGGGGACGCCTGTGGAGAAGGCCGGCGCTCGTCAATTGTCCGAGTTCTCGCTGCGTGGCTCCAATCCCTGTTCCGGCGCGACGTGCGATTTCACGGAGATAGAACTGTTCGTCTGCGTGCCCGTAGAGAAGCGCAAGGATGGACCTTCGGCTTTGTCCGAAAAGGACTCTCGATAGGGATAGGATCGGCGTACCCATTCCAGGTACAATTGTACCTATAGTGGGTACGATTGCAGCATCTTTGGATTGACTGGAACAAGCCGCGGCGGCCGCTTTCTCAGGTTTCGTAGTAACGGCCGTTGACTTCTTCTCCGATAATCGCAGCATCAGCCTTCGACGTGTTGAGCGCATCGGACTTCCACGAGAAACCGATCGAAGGCACCTCAACTTGAGCCTCCAATTGGCATGTGGCGCGATTCCCTGAGAACCGGAAACGCTTGGAAGGGTCATCATACTTCACGGGCTCTCCCGCCGACTTCCAGACCATCTTGAAGCTCATTTGTGCGGGAGTGGCGATGGAATCGAGTGCCGGCCACCGTGGTTGATCGACGATCGAGACGTGCTGCATCTCCAGAGTGAACGTCTTTCCGTCCGGGCTGATTGTCAGGCCGTGCTCAGGAACAGGAACGACCCAGTAGAGTCCCGATGGCGCAATCGGAGGATGAAAATCGTGGATCTGGTTTGCGGGAACCGCCGGTCCCCGAAACAATGTGAGTCATATGTGTGTAAACGTACCTTGCTGCGCTGCGCGACCGGCCCAATATTCTCCCTGCATGACGCCGTAATCGGTTGTAGGGCTGCCGAAAGCGACGCGATTTCCCTGATTGTCGGTGCCCATGCCGGTAAAAGTACTGCACCGGGCGACGCGACCCTTGAAATGGTAGATATGAGACGGTTCGAGGTTTGGCCCAGCGGGCTGGTTGTGGCTGCCGTTCTTATCCAGCCAGGGAATTGGATACGGATCGGTGCCACCGTTCGCGGTCATCGCTTCTTGATCACGCAACGAAGAAATCTCAGGCCGCCCTGCGAGCGGGAGTAAGGCCAAGGCGGCACTCGATTTCAGCATGCCTCTGCGACTGTGTCGCCTGAGCGAATCGATAAGGTAGTCCATGGATGTACCTCCAAGCGAGATAGTTTCACGAGCGAAAAGACGCTGAAGTTGCTGGAGCTACTCTGCTGCTTTGGCTGCCAACGTTTCAACTCCTTCGATATTTTTCAGAGGTCTCGCGGCAGGCCGTGCCGATCCATTCTAACCAAGTCGCCCAGCGCGGCGTACCCGTATATTAAGGATGGAGAGCGGACCTCACGGGAGGCCTCGGCTCCGCAAGCATGAGAATGCCTTGCCATCAAGTTCGATCCCAGTTGTCGTATGCTCATCGTGCTCCAAAGAATTCGGCTGGATTGAGAATACGCAACCCCTCGAAACGTTTGAAGTCGCGGACATTGATGGTCAGCAATTGTCCGACGCCGTGAACATACATGCTCGCCGCCAGCCGGGAGTCATGGACCTGCACACCCTGTATGCTGTGCGCAACCAGCAGTGACCGCCAGCGGTCGTGATCCGCGAGAAAACCGTTGACAGGCGTATGGCGCCAACAGCACACCTGCCGCTACCTATGACTTTGACGAAGAGGTTTTCAGGGACGCAAGCGAAGCGGCGGAACAGGCCAGTTTTTCGGATTTGGAATGCGTTCCGTGGCTTCGTTGGCTCAGGGCCGGCGCCTGCTTTTGAAAATCGTGAGCCGTTACACTAGAAGATTAGCTTGCGTTGTTTTTCCGTTGTAAGACCGGGAATGATGGGTAGTGATGGGCAGCTAAGTCGTTGAATTTTCAGCTAAGTCGTTTGTTCAAATGGCGCTGCCGCGGCTTACGAATCGGCTGCTCTACCACTGAGCTACCTCGGCCCTTGATAATAAAAGACTTATTGCCCTGCTAAACCTATTTTCGGCCAACTGCCATCAAACTGCCATCATCGCTTCCGAAATCGGCGCTGCAGTCGCGACTCACGACCGGCTTTTCTCAGCGCGCCAGGAACGACACTCCGACGGGCGATCCTCAGGATTCGCCGGAAGAACGCCTCTCTCCTTTCGTTGAGTACCCTTAAGGAGTCGAGCCGCCAGCCAGACGAACGAAACGCACTGAAGTGAGTTTATCTTTGTCCCATTCCTTTCGCAAGTTCTTGGGTTTGCTGGTCTTCCCGTCTAGCAAACCCGTTCAACTGCCAGAACGCTCGAGGGGAGAATGATAGAGGACAATGAGTCGCAGCTCGATCAAAAGAAAGTCCCGCCAGCTGCACAGCTACCCGATTACGATCGTCAGTCGCAACACCACGTTTCGCCGGCATAAGAACCGTGCTCCGTGTCGCTCCTTGAAATGCCCTCAAGCCGAAAATTGCCGAACCAAACTCGGGTGCTCCCGCACAGTCGGGTCAGTCCGCTTTGGCCAGTTGGTTAGAACGCTGCCCTCTCGTTGGTTAGAATCCTACACTGTCACGGCCAATTCCCTCCCCCGAGCGCATTCTAATGCCTTGGCTATAACGGCGGCTGAACTGATGTACCAGCGATGAATATCAATCCACCACCCCATATAGCCACATTCTTCAAGCAATTTATGAGCTGCCCTTGGAACTGAGGCGTGCCAGCCGCCACCCAGAACCAATGCGATACAAATGTCGCGGGGACGATGGAGTATAGGATTGAAGATCCTTTGATCAGTTTCTCCTGAGCAATTTTCGCCCGGAAGTAGCTGCCCGCTTTCGGACAGGCGCTCCGTTCCCACGACTGAAAGAGCAAGGTGATGTCTTACCCCAGCGGCCGCTTCCTGTGCGAGCAGATTGCGGGTTGAGGCCTCGAAGAACTTCATCACGGCCACGTCTTCGAAGGAGGCAGTGTTCGATACGTCAACCACTCTTGTCATCTGTCGCCTCCTTGAATACTTAGCTTGGTGACTTCGCCGATCGCCGCCCGTCAGACTGCCGCGTGCGGTAGTCGGTCACGAAGAACCCGTTGATGTCGGCGTACGACACCAAGCTCGCGAAGCCTGCGAAACTCCCCTCCGACTTCAACTTCTGCGCTGCGCGCGTGAAACCTGTCCATGCAGCAAGAGCCAACGCGCCGCCGACACTGATGCGTCGCACGCCGAGCGCCGCTAGGTCGGCGACGCTTGAGCCACTGTCCCGAACCACCAGGACGTTGATCGGCTTCGGCCGAACCGCGTCAACGAGCGCTTTGATCGCCGTGGGATCGTGGGGGCCGGGTGCAAATAGCACGTCCGCCCCCGCCTCAGCAAATGCCTGCAGACGCCGGACCGACTCGCGAAGTGGATCCGGATGGCCGACGTGGAAACATTCTGCCCTAGCCGTCAGCAGAACGTCGGTACGGGACTGATCGATCGCCTGGCGCGCAGCGCGCACTCGCTCGATGGCGAGCGGCAGCTCGTAAAGCGGCGACGATGGATCACCGGTTGCATCCTCGATCGATAGGCCCGCGACGCCGGCCGCGATGCAGCGCGTGACATTATCGGCCACATCTTGGGGTGTAGCTCCGTAGCCGGACGCGAAGTCCGCATTGACCGGAACATCGACAGCGCCCGCGATATCAGCAATGTATGCCAGGTTGCGCTCGCAAGTGAGCGCACCTTCGGAGTCAGGCAGCCCCTGCGAGAACGCGTAGCCCGCGCTGGTCGTCGCCAGCGCGGGGAATCCGAGCTGCTGCAGGTACCGCGCAGAGCCGACGTCCCACGGATTCGGAATCACGAAGCACCCTGCCTCGTGCAGAGCGCGAAACGCCCGCCGAAGGGCTGTGAAGTTCTCGAGCGATCCCCGGGCTCCCGTTCCGATAGGGTGCGTTGTCTTCGGTTTTTCGAACTTATCCATCGCGTGCTCCAATCGCTTGACTGAATCGATCCGATTCGCCAAGAGTTAGGTCAAGAGCTGTCGAAGCTTGCCCTTCGTCATATTTTTTCATCGAGCGTCTTGTGGCCGCGACCAGTAATGGCGACCAGCGCGCCCGCCACAATGAAACGTCGAGCTGTAGCAAGACCGATGCCACTGTTGCCACCGGTAATAAGAACCTTCTTGCCTGTGAGCTTCATCATGCCTCCTTTTTGCAGGACCGGCATCAGATATGATCATGCAACTCAGGAATCGATTTCGTTCTTTGCGATATGCAAGCGACTGTCGAAGCGCCCATCTTCAAAAACCGTTGAAACGGTCAGATGTCGCCACTTGTCGGCCTCGGCGGCGCGCGCAGCTTCTGCTTGTTGCACCCGCTTTTCCGCATCGACACCGAGGATCAGCCGTACCGGCACCTCGTCGCTATTTGCCAGTTGCAGAATTACGTCCGCGATCTTTCGCGGATCGCTTTCCCAACGCCCTTCGAGTCCTCCCAACATCTTCAGGAACGAACCGACCGTGGCCTCATACTCCGGCAGCAATTCCGGCGCATTCTTAACGGCGCGCCGTGCCCAGTTAGTCCGAATACCGCCCGGCTCCAGTGTGCAGACCTTTACTCCGAAGGGCGAGACTTCCATCGCCAGCGAGTCGCTGAAACCGCCCACCGCCCACTTGGCGGCGTGATACGGCGTATTGCCCGGAACCGCGTGGCGGCCACCGACCGAAGACACCTGAAAGATGTGACCACTTTTCTGCATACGCATTACTGGCACCGCGGCGCGCGTGGTGTACACCACGCCGTAAAAGCATGTGCCCACGATCGCCTGGAAGTCTTCCGCACTCATCTGCTCGAAGGGCGCAATCTGCCCATAACCGGCATTGTTGACCAGAACGTCCAGCCGGCCGAACGTATCCACTGCCAACTCCACGGCCGCTTTTGCTGCGGCTTCGTCGCGCACTTCCAGTTTCACGGGTTTCACCCGCTCGCCGTACCGCGCCACCAGGGGTGCCAGTTCTTCTGTCCGACGCGCTCCGGCTACCACGCTGTCCCCTGCGGCCAGCGCCGCCTCGGCGATGTCCCTTCCCAACCCGTTCCCGCTTCCCGTAATCAACCAGATCTTAGACATGAAAATCCTCCGTTCTTCTTCTTAGATAGACTAGGGCACGCTTAGACTCGGCCAGCGGGCCTCGCCGGCATCCTTACCTGGCGTCCCCTGCGAGAAGATTCTTTTGCGCCAAACCAGGCGGGGGAAGATAACGATGCAACATCTCGCTGACTGAATCCGGATCTCCTCCTACTAGCGGGCCTTCGGTTGATAGTTACCCACCTCGGTACGCATCGTGATAGCAAGGCGGTTCCAGGCGTTGATGGTGGTCAGGGTAAACACCAGCGCGATCAGCTCCTGTTCATTGAAGTGCGCTCGTGCGCGCTCGAAGACCGCGTCGGGCACATGGCCCTCCGTGATCCGGGTGACGGCGTCAGTAAGCGCGAGCGCCGCGCCTTCGCGCTCGGAGTAAAAGGGCGCCTCCTCCCACGCGTCGAGCACGTAGAGTCTCTGCTCGGTCTCGCCGAGGGCGCGGGCGTCTTTCGAATGCAGGTCGAGGCAATACGCGCACCCATTGATCTGCGAGGCGCGCATCTTCACCAGGTGGACCAGGGATTCCTCCAGGCCTGAGTTGTGGATGTAGTGCTCGAGCTGATACATCCCGCGGAGCGCTTCCGGAACATTCGTGTAGTCAATACGAGCTTTCATCGTAGGCTCTCCTTTTGTCAGAGACTTGTCTGTTGAATATCGCGGAGCCTAGGGCGATCGGTTTCGATTTAAACATAATCATCTCCATGCTCCATTTCTGGCACTCATCCGGCATAAATCAGTTTCGCTGTGCCATATATTTCCGCTTCTTTGTAAATTGAGCATCGACGGTTTCACCAGAAAACCCGATCAGGCGGTCGTGAAGCCACCGTCGACCGAATGTGTGGTGCCGGTCGCATACGTGGAGTCGTCCGACAACAGGTAAGAGACGAGGCCCGCTACGTCTTCCGGGGTGCCGTGGCGACCCAACGGAACAGTCTCGGCAAAGGTCTTGTTGCTGCCCGCGAACACCTCTTCGGCCAGCTTGAATGTCATTGTTCCAGAGATGGGACCTGGACAGCAGGCATTGACACGCACCTTGCGAGGCCCCTGTTCGAGCGCGGCGGTTTTGGTCAGGCCGATGATGGCGTGCTTGGACGCGACGTAGGCGCAGATGCCCGCGCCGCCCACCAAGCCCAGCGCGCTGGACATGTTGACCACCGAACCGCCTTCCCGCATGCGAGGCAACACGTGCTTGAGCCCGAGGAACATGCCGCGGACATTGACGGCCATCACGCGATCGAAGTCTTCCTCGGGGAAGTCGACGATCGGACGAACTGGCGTTTGAATTCCAGCGTTGTTTACGAAGCCATCGATCTGACCCCAGAGATCGAAGGCGCGTTTGGCGTACTCAAGCACCTGTTTCGAATCGCTCACGTCGGCGACGATGGTCTCAAGAAGGCCAGGACCTGAGCATGCGGCCACAAGGCGCGGGAACCCCCCGGCTCTTGATCCCACGGCCAGGACGTTGGCGCCCTGCGAGATCAGGCGTTGCGTGATGGCAGTTCCGAGATCGCCCGTGGCTCCGGTGACGATGATATTCTTGCGTTTGAATGACATAACCTGCTCCTTTTCAAAAAATTGGGGTCAACGCGTTGCGGGTGTTGAAATCATGGTGAATCGACGAAGGTCGATGTCGCCCTCGACAAGGGTCGGCGCTGATGTCAGAAAGGCACGCAGATGCACGGACTTCATGTGCGAGTCCAGATCCTGCATCGAACACCAGTTCTCGTAGACCAACCAGATCTCGGCGTTCTCGATGGACTGGTAAAGGTCGTAGTTGAGGCATCCGGCTTCGCCCCGTGTGGGCGCGACTAGAGCGGCTAGAGCCGCTCCGAGCGCCTCGGTCTGGCCAGGCCGGGCGCGGAAGAAAGCGAGATTCGTGAGCTGAGGCATGGAGTTTCCTCCTGGATCGAGATGCACAATTCCGTCGAGCGCGCGGTGGCGCAGGGAGCAGTCCACCGTTACATTAGGCGAATGATGGGCTTGATCGTGTCCCCTTTTTCACTGTCTTGCGCAGCTTGATTGATTTGATCGAGGCTGTAAAATTTGACCAGTTTCTCGAACGGGAAGCGCCCCTGCGCGTTGAGTTCGATGAGCTGCGGGATAAAAATGTCGGGAACGCTCTCACCCTCAAGAATGCCGCGTATCCCCTTACCAGGTATCATCAGGTTGTTCACGTCAAAGCTCACCTCTGTGCCTAGTGGCTCTGCTCCGACGACGCCGCAGGTGCCGAGAGATCCGAGTGCTTCTATCGCCTGATGTAATGCTATGGGGTCGCCGGAGGCCTCCAACGAATAATCGACTCCGCCACCCGTAATATCTCGGATCGCCTCGACTGGATTTGTCTGTTTACTGTTAATGGCATGCGTCGCGCCCAGTTCTTTTGCCATTTCCAGACGCGAAGGCACGATGTCTATCGCGACGATGGTCGTTGCTCCAACAGCCCGTGCTGCCATGATCGCTGCGCATCCAACTGCGCCCGCGCCGAAGGAAGCGAAGCTTGTACCGGGTCTCACATTCAGCGCATTCATTACCGCCCCGGCTCCGGTCTGAATACCGCAGCCGAGCGGACCGAGGCGTTCGAGCGGTACGTCACGGCTGACCTTGACCACGTTGCGTTCATTGGCGAGCGCGTATGTCGCAAACGACGATTGCCCGAAAAAGTGATCGTGAACTTTCTCGCCTTGGCCGTCGACTGTTGCTGTGCTGCCGTCCAGCCGCGCTCCGCCGAAGGAGAGCGGGAAGGTCTTTTCGCAATGGGCAATTCTCCCTAAGCGACAAGGCTTACAACGTCCGCATGTCAGGAATGTGAGCACGACAGAATCGCCGGGCGCGACTTTGACAACATCCGCTCCTACGCTCTCGACGATTCCTGCGCCTTCGTGGCCAAGCACGATTGGATGCGGTACGGGGTAGCCCTTGTCACGCGCAACCATATCTGTGTGGCACAAGCCGGTGGCCACGACCTTGACCAATACTTCGTCTCGGCGCGGGGCTTCCAAAGTTAGGGTTTCGACGTTAAAAGGTCCACCTTTCTCGCGCACCACCGCGGCTTTAATCTGTGTTGTGTTCTTGCTCATCGAACTTTCCTCCTCAGTTGAGACTCTGTAATAACGAACTAGGCTACTTTTCACGCGGCCGAAAACAGCGAGCTCTCACTCCGGTCGGAGTCAAGCGGGCGCGCCGCCGCTAAGCGGATGCCGGGCAGTTGCCGTGCTGGATGCCGGAATACTTTCCGGTGTAGGCGAAATTCGGCGGGTCCAGTCCACCAAATTCTTTAGCAGTTCCCGAATCAATTGTTTAGTCGGCTCATGGATCAGATTGCCGTTCTCATCGAATCGGTGTGCAGCATCCGCGATAACGACCTCAGGCTGATTCAGGGTAAACAAGTTGAGAGCTACAAGGATCTGCCGCAGATGGTATTGGGCCCGAGCGGTTCCGATTGCGCCGGGAGACGCACCCATGATCGCCGCTGCTTTCCCAGACCAGGCGCTGTCCCCCTGGGGCCGACAGGCCCAATCGAGCGCGTTCTTCAAGACTCCAGGGATGGAGTAGTTGTATTCGGGCGTTACGATCAGAAGAGCATCGGCGCGGCGAATGCGCTTCTTCAGTTCCAGCACTGACGATGGCGGGCGCTTCTCGTCATCCTCATTGAACATCGGAATATCATCAAGCTGAAAGAGGTCGATCTCACTATTCTCCGGGACAAGTAGTTTGGCGGCGCGGAGCGCAGCCTGATTGTAGGAGCCGCGACGGAGACTTCCCGCGATGCCGAGAATACGGACGTGGCTGCTCATTTGTGGTCTCTCCTATTTACTTGCCTGCAGACTCTGGCTTAATGTCTCGCGCAATTTCCTCCGGCCGTGGAAGACCCGGCCTTTTACTGCCGCGACAGAGAGGCCCATGACCAGAGCAGTCTCTCCTGTGGATAGCTCGCCAAGATCCCGCAGCTCGATTGCTTTCCGTATTCCTGGCCTCAACTTATTCAAAGCTGCGGACAGAACTTGCTCCTGTTCTCGATCCAAGCAGCTGTCTTCAGGGTTTGGGGCCGAGTCCGGAAACTCCAGCGGCAGCGCACTTTCGGCCTTCATGCTTGATTCTTCGATCGGCACCTCACGCGACCCACGCCTCCTGCGCAACAACATACGTGCCTCGTTGATCGCAATCCGTGTCAGCCACGTGGAGAATAAGGAGTCGCCCTCAAACTTTTGCAAATTGATGAACGCTTTTTGGAAGCTCTGCTGCACGACATCTTCGGCGTCTTCCCGATTGCGGGTTATGCGCTGAGCCATTGAAAAAATCTTTCGCTCGTTCCGTTCGACCAGCAGCTCAAACGCGCGAGTGTCCCTGGCTTTCGCGGCAGCAACCAGCGATGCATCTTCCTCCGCAACCAGACGATTGGCTGAAGAGCTCGTCGTTTTTGCTCCGCTAATCGCTTCTATGCTCATCGGGACATCAGGACCGGTAGGCCCGCCTCCCGCAGGACCGTCCGCGTGACGCGACCGAACATCCAGTCCCTTAGCTGGGAGTGGCCATAGGCGCCCATAACAAGTAGATCGGCACCGAAAGTGGCAGCTTGCGAGAGAAGAAGGTGACCCACCTCTTCTTTTTCTTTGGCCGATGACAAGTGCCGTGTTTCCACCTTCACACCGCGACGCGCCAAGTGCCGTGCGACCTCTGCCCCCGGATCCTCGCCGTGACCAGCCGTACGCTCATGGTCGACCACTAAGACCTCGACTGCCTCGGCCTTCATAAGCGCCGGCATCGCGTCGGCCACGGCCCGGATGGACTCGCGTCTGGCATTCCATCCCACGAGAATGCGGCGGATCCGGGATACTGTGCTGACTGACGGAAACACGATGATCGGCCGGCCGGAAGTCAGGATAAGGGACTCCGCGAGGCCAGGAGCGCGATCCGTCCGGCCATCAGGCCGCGGTTGAGCGACCACCACCACGTCCGCGTAGTATGCATGCACGCCCACCTCGCCGCTGAAGTAGGGCAGCGACCTCCACTCCGAGTCTGGCGGGAGTCCGTGACGACGCACGATGTCCCCGAACAGATCTCGGTAGTCTGCGTCGATCCTCTCGAGTTGTGAGCGGTGTGACTCGCTTACGCGTTGCATGCCCGTGCCGCGGGCGAAAGTTTCCGCCGGCGTAATCGTGGGCTCCGGCTGCAGGAATACACCGATCAGGCGCGCGCCGTGCTCCTCGGCCAGTTCGCCGGCGAACTCCAACATGCCTCCCGCCTTGGTATGCCCATGGATGAAGACGACGATTTCTCGGAGCGGAGCCTCGGGCTGGTGTGGGCTCAAGGCTGCTGCCTCAGGCGGCGGAGACGACATTGACTGATTGCTGACCATGGCATCCTCTTTTTCGTCTTACTACTCACATCCGAAGATTCGACTTGTTCCTCTCGATGTTGTCCGCGACGTGCGTGATGTTGCTTCTCGGCCCGACGACGAATCATTCACCGGGTCGACGTCGAGCGCGTCAGTTGGTATTCGGCGCGTACTGTTGTTCAGGCACCCTGCCAGATCAGTTTTGGGTTGGTAAGTTCGCGTGCGCCGGGAGCGCCAAGCTCGCGCCCATACCCTGAGGCCTTGACGCCTCCGAACGGTGCGCGGGGATCGGAGCGAGTGAAATCATTGATAAATACCATTCCGGATTCGATCTCGCCGGCAACGCGACGGGCCCTGACGAGGTCACGGCTCCAGACCGCAGCGCTGAGACCGAAGTCAGTGATATTGGCGAGGTGAATCGCCTCGTCGTCGGTCTTGAAGGGGAAAATCATAGCCACGGGACCAAAGAATTCTTCCTTGGCGACCGCCGCCTCGGGCGGCAGCCCCACAAGCACAGTCGGCGGATAGAAATTGCCGGTGCCGGCGGGGATCTCACCGCCAGTGAGAATGCGCGCTCCAACCTTTACCGCGTCGAGCACCTGGCGATGGAGGTTCTTGCGGGCACCGGAGCTGGCCAGTGGGCCGATCTTGATGCCTTCCTTCATGGGATCGCCCATGGGAAGCGCCTTCGACTGTTCGACAAACGCCTTGGTGAAGTTGTCAAACAGGGACTCCGCCACCAGGAAACGCTTGGCGCAAATGCAACCCTCGCTGTTGTTGAAGTAGCGCGACGTCACGGCGAGCTGCACGGCTTTCGCAAGATCGGCGTCCCCCAGAACGATGAATGGATCGGAACCGCCGAGTTCCAGCACCGCTCTTTTTCCGACTTGGGCGGCTTCCGCCGCAACAGCGCGTCCGGCGCGGACGCTGCCGGTAACGGTGACGGCCCGCACCCGCGGATCGGCGATGACGGCGGCACACGCCTCAACCGGGATTGCAAGGTTGACATAGAGTCCTTCGGGGCCACCGGCGTCGCGCACCAGGGTCTCCAGCGCCTCGGCGCAGCCTTGGACCGATTCGGCGTGCTTGATGAGCGCGGTATTGCCGACCAAAGCTGTGGTGTTGAAGAAGCGCAGCACCTGCCAGAAGGGTACGTTCCACGGCTGAACGGAGAATATCGGCCCTATCGATTCGTAGATGATCTGCGCCGGTATGCCTGAGACGGGCTGTGGCTCGAGATAAGCCTCCCCCGTTTCGGCGAGGTGGCGGGCGGCCCAAGCAGATTTCTTGATCTCGAAAATGGAGTCCGCCAGCGGCTTGCCCATCTCAGCGGTGATTAGGCGTCCGTAGCTCTCGACCCGCTGCTCTAACAGCTCGGCGAGCCGAGTGAGGAAAGCGATTCGCTCCCGCAATGGAGTGCGGGACCACCGTCGCCAGCCGTCCCAAGCGCGCTGCAACCGTACCTCGATCTCTGCTTTGTCGTGTTCCGGATGGACACCCAGCAGTTCACCCGTTGCCGGATTGCGTGATTCGAAGTTCATTGAAGTCTCTCCCTTCAACTTTCAGTGGCATATCCAGTTTTATTTTCTTGGTCAGCTAACAATTACGGTCTATTACTCCGCCGATCTAAGATGTAGTCTCAAAAATTAGAAATCGACTTGCCAAGCCTCCCGGCATGGGACGATCAGATCACTCTGAAATAGCCCTCATCGTTCAGGATGTGCCGGGGATAATCCTGCCGCTGCGAAATAAGCTTTTTGATTTTCTCAATGAACGCGGGGTCTTGGTTGTCACCCTTATAAACGGTCATATCTTCTGCCAGCCAGGCAGGAAGGGCCGCGAATCGGTGCACCGTTTGTGTCTCTAAGTACCAGGTAATATGGACGAGCGCGCCACTTTCCTCGTACCAGACCGTGGTCTCGACTCCCGGAGCTACCCGCTGATAGTAGAAGTGCTGGATGGCATGCCGTCCAGCGTGTGGCCCCGCTTTCAGGGTGTAGTCGACGATGTCGGGCCCGACGATGGCAGGTTCGAAGATCCAGCCGTTGGCAAAGTGCCAGCTTAGTCGTGCGCCGAGGATTGTATTGAGCATGTTGATCACGCCTTTCTGAGAACCGAGAACATAGTCGAGTCGTCGGTTTCGAGACGGTACGTCACGTCTCGCTCAGCAAAGGTGCAAGAGGCGGACCATTCGCAAGAGATTGAAAAGACAGAAGAAGAAGGGCGGAAAACTGGCTGTGGATTTGGTGAAATTGGCGAAAATTGCGATTTCACCAGTTCTTGGGAACGGCCTAGCTGAGTTTGAAGTGGCTTTTCCATTTTGTTTCTCCTTTTCAAATAGTTTCACAATTGACAACTTTCCTGGATCGCGTGCTGGCGCAGCTTGGTGCGAAACGGCGTGACGCGCTTAGCCTTCCATTCTTCGTACCGGAGCGCACACTACCGATCCCTATCAGATCTCGATCTCCTTTCCATTCGGATCGCTATGAAATATCGAACTTCCGCCGGATTTGAAGCTGGCTGCCGTCGCGAAGGTGTCCTCCATGAATTGGAAGTAAACGATCTTGCCATCATGCACGCGGGAAAGAATCGAGAAGGGAGATTCGACGGTTTTTCCCTGCGTCTTCGATTTGTAGGTGAATCGGCCAAAGACGGCGACGTTTTCCCCAGCGCCGAACAGTTCTTCGGGAGAGAAAGCCAGAATCTGCCAGAACTGACCGACGCGCGTAAACGTGTCAATGAATGCCTGGGGACCTTTGCCGGTGCCGGTCCACGGCATGATCTTTTTGAGATCGGGATTGTCATAGTTGAGCGACACGTAGGTCGCATCCTCTGCAACGAGACTTTTGACAATCGTTGGATTTGTGGTGCTCGCCAGGAATTGCCTTACGACTTCTGTGGGGGGTTGAATCATTGTTTTGTTCCTCTTTCTTTTTGGTATGGACGGTACTTTGAGGGGTGCGAAAAACGGAAGTCTCAATTCGCTCTTACGCTTACCCTTCTGAGATCCGAGAACATAATTGAGTCGTCGGTTCCGAGACGTAGGTAACGTCTCCTCCAGCAACTCCAGGTGCAAGAAGCGGACCATTCGCAAGAGATTGAAAAGGCAGATATCGTTCCCGGCGACGTCACCACCGGCGGCGCGGCGAGTGCAGCAGTGAGGGCATTAAGCGCCAATCACCCGAAACTGAACGGGCCGAATGGCCTGGCCTGCATGATGGCAGGGTCGCTAGAAGAGGATTACCGGCCGCCCCCGAGGGCTACCGGCGACGAGCGCGCGCTGCGCATCTGCAGCTTTCGTGGGCGCGTATTCCTCAACAACGCGCAGCTTTATCTCCCCGGTTGCAACCATCTTGCGGAGCAGTTCGAGCCATTCGGTACGTTCGAGGACACTGGATACCGTCATCGGCTTGATCTTGATTCCACGCTCGGCGGGATGGTCTCCCCAGCCGCGAACCGGAATGTAGATGCCCCCGTCACGGATGGCGCCAAAGGACTCTTCCCCAAGGGACGCCGTGTCGAGCAGCGCGTCGACGCCATTGGCCAGCTCCCGGCGGATCGCCTTGGCGAAGCCGGGCCCACGCTCGACCACGATATCGGCGCCGTAGCGGCGTACCATCTCGGCATCTGCTGGCTTGGCGTCGGCGATGACCTTTATTCCCTGCCGTTTCGCGGCCGCGATCGCGTATTGAGCCAGAAGCCCAGCGCCACCGCTCACGGCTAAGATCTGACCCTTCTTCAGCCCAGCAAATTCCAGCGCGTTGAGCGCAGTCAGCCCAGTCATCAACAGGATAGAAGCCTGCGCCAAAGAAACACCCTCCGGTATCGGAACGACCGAGGCAGCGGGCACCACGATGTGCTGCGCCTGCGCGCCGCCTTCGGGGCGCACTGGATTGACTGCCGCTATCACCTTCTGGCCGGGATGTAGACGCGATACGCCGGACCCGACAGATTCGATGACTCCTGCGGCATCCATACCCGGCACGATATTTGAAGTCAGATTGGCAAAACCTGGATCACGGAAAAGGATGTCGATCGGATTGACTGCTGCCGCCTTCACCTCCATACGGACCTCACCGGCCGCAGGTGCCCGAACCGTGCGTTCCACGAATTGGATGACCTCGGGGCCGCCTAGAGCCTTGTACGTGACGGCCTTGCTGGTAAGCGAACGATTCGCTGATCGTGCTGCCATATCTTGTTTCATATTCATTCCCTCTGTTAATTGCTAGTTCTTTGGTCTTGGTGAAGCCCGCATTCTCGGGGAACATGACGTAACACGCTCCTGTTTTGAGCAGGTCTCGCCTTTCTTGGCGTCGCGCACGATCGCCTTCAAGCCTCCTTGTGACGATTCCCGATTCATAGAGTCCGATCTTCAGATCATCAATGGCGTTCGTCGGAGAAAGAAGCCATGGCATCGGGTTTCATTGATGCTGCACGGCTAGCCGAAAGAGCGCTGGTCCGTATCTATGGATCAGCCCCTGAAGTAGCAGAGCGACGATCAGCTCGTAGCAGGATGACAAACGGTGACTTGTCATTTGGCTGCTGAGAAGTTCGTTGGTCTCAAGAGAGAGTTTTCGATATCGAAGATCAAAGGGCCGTTCTCCTCTGTCGATTTACGGATGGCCAGCCATGCAGGGTCTGACAAAAACGCATCCCACTTTTCTTGGCGCTGTGCAAGCGACTCCCATGCAAGCAGATAAGTGAGGTGTTGTTCCGAGCGACCAACGATCGTCGTCCAGAACCCGACTTGCAGGAAGCCATGGCGGGCCATTATCGGCACGGTGTGATGTTCGAAGCGTGTCAGCAGGTCCGCCATGCGGCCATTCATAACTCTGTAAAGACGCAGTTCGTAGATCATGTGTTCTCCTGACAATCCGGATTTAGGCAAAGCTGACGCTGAGGGCGAGAGACGCCCTTCCAAGGCGGAATAGTCCGCGAGCTGCCCGCATTGGCTTGAAGGCATTCGTCGTGCGACGGTGTTCGACTACGTCTTGCAATGCTTGATTCATTGATTTTCTCCCGTCATTGCTCGGTGTCTAGACGTGCAGTACTGTTGCGCCGATGGTGCGTCGCTGTTCGAGTTGCTGATGCGCGTGGACCAGTTGATCAAAACGATAGACGTTCGTTGGGTTGACCTTGAGGATTCCCGACTGTATGGCGTGGAAGAGATCGGCCGAAGAGGCAGCGAGAGCTTCTGGAGTGTTGTTGTAGTGGGGCAAAATTGCCCATGTCAGATAAAGCGCTCGGGGTGCCAGCTCAAATGGATTGATTGGTTCCGGAAAACCCGAGGCATTGCCGAACTGAACCAGCGTGCCGCGGGGTTTGAGTACCGCGAGTGAGCCCCGGAACGTATCCTTACCGACCGAGTCGTAGACAGCCTTCACTCCCAAGCCGCCAGTCAACTCGAAGGTACGTTGTACGAAGTCTTCCGTGCTGTAATTGACTACCGCTGTACAGCCCCCTTGGAGGGCGATTTGCGCCTTCTCCGCAGTCGATACCGTTCCAATCACGCCAATCCCAAGCGATCTTGCCCACTGTGTGAAGATCTGACCCACTCCACCAGCTGCAGCGTGGTACAGGACGGTATCTCCTTCGTGGAGTTGAACGGTTTCCTTCAGCAGGTAACGTGCTGTCAATCCCTTGAGCAGGCTGCTGGCTGCCTGGTCGTCTGTCACTCCATCGGGAATTACGGTGAGGCGATCCTCAGGATAGAGACGCACCGTCGTGTACGCACCGAACGCATCGGCGTAGGCCACCCTGTCCCCAACCTTCACCAGCGTCACGTTCGGGCCAACCGCTTCGACGACGCCGGATGCTTCGTCGCCGATGATCGCTGGAAACTCCGGGACCGGCAATGTTCCGCGGCGATAGTAGATGTCTACAAAATTGAGACCGATGACGGTGTTTCGCACCAGAACCTCGTGACCGACGGGATCAGGAACATCCATGGTCTCGAAACGAAAGACATCGGGCTCTCCATACTTGTAAATACGTGCAGCTGTTACTTTGGTCGACATATAGCTTTCCTCGAAACATGTAAGTGTGTCCCGGCGTTGTCGCCAGACTGGAGACAACACCGGTCAAAGTCACAAGTTGATGCGTTTACCTGTTTCGGACGACTCTTGAATCTGTTCGAAGAGCTGCTGCTGCCAGACCGCATAGTGGAATGTCGGAACGACTTGTGTTCCACTGGCCCGATCTCTGCTCAACGCCACATACAAGTCGCCGAGTTCCGCTGCGCCTGTCTGTAGGCCGGCCCGTGGGAACCACTCGTACTTCGCAGGGATTGGGAGATGCTCCAAGGGCTTGCTATCCCCCTGTGCCCCAGTAACAATGAAGTCTTCATCGACACCACCAAATGCTGAGGTGTTTGTGATCTTGAGATCACCTGCATCGCCCGTGATATCGATCTGTACGCCGGAACCGCTCAACTTGCCGCCCTCGATATGGATAGAAAACAGACCACCATCCGCAAGAGTTCCATGCATCAACAGTTCGTCTGGCGAAGTCGTCTGGATCTTTTCTCCTGTCTCCTTAATGGTGACCTCTGGAAACTGATTGGCCGTGAGCGCCGAGAAGCTGGACGGCTTTCCCACCAGTGAGAAGAGGACTGGAAAGAAGTGTCCGCCGAAGATCGCTACGACGCTCATGAAGTTCTCGATCGGCAAGCTCCAACGGACGGCATTCGCACGGATCTCGCCGAACATATTCACACTCACGTGCATCCGCGCAGAACGAACCTTGCCGACATAACCCTGCGCGACAAGGTCATGAACATACCGAAATGCCGGTGCAAACCGTCGCTGCAAGCCAATCTGGGTTTTCACTCCGGCAGTATCTGCGAGCGTCGCCAGCTCGGCAGATTTGGCCGCAGTCGGCGTAAGCGGCCACTCGCAGTAAACGTCCTTGCCTGCAGTGATGGCTGCCCGGATACCCTCCTCATGTTGCTGAGAGGTGGTTAGCACCAGGACCTGGTCGACCAATGGGTCCCTCACCAACGCATCCAAACTCTCGGCTACGTGAGGAATGCCATACTCTTTAGCGGCCGCCATCGCCGCTTCCTTGCGTTGGTTGTAGATAGCTACGATCTCGTACTCCGGCAAAAGCCTCAGCACCCGGAGATGTGCGAACTTGGCCCAATTGCCTACACCGATCATTCCCAGACGAATTTTCTTTTGATCCTTCATACCTTCCTCCCTACGCGTGTCACTTGCTACAGAACTAAAGATGAGGGGTGATACTCCTTTTTGAGATCCGAGAACATAATTGCGTCGTCGGTTTCGAGACGGTACGTAACGTTCCTTCAGCAACTCCAGCTGCAAGAGGCGGACCATTCGCAAGAGATTGAAAAGACAGAAGAAGAAGGGAGGAAGCTGCTCGTGGATTTGGTGAAATTGGCGAAACTTGCGATTTCACCAGTCCTCGGAAAAGGCCTAGCTGAGTTTGAAGTGGCTTTTGCGAATCCTTAATTTCTTAATGCGGTGCTCCAAGGTCGAAGGTGGTACTCGGAGCCTCGCCGCGGCCCCGCTCGGGCCAGACACTCGCCCTCGACTTCCCGCGAGTGCGTCCTCAATAATCCTCCGTTCACGACTGGAGTTCTCATCGACGTCTGCGGGCTCAGGTTGTTGCGGCAAGCTGACACGGCGGGAATCCCTGGACAACCAGGCTGCATCCACAGAAAACACGCCATCAGAACTAACAATGACCGACCTCTCAACAACATTTTGCAGTTCGCGAATATTGCCCGGCCAGGGATAGGATCGAAATAGTTCGACCGTTCGTTTATCGACCTTTTTAAAGTGCTTGCACATCTTTTGGGCAAATCGATGGACAAAGTGTTCCAGCAGCATCAGAACATCGTCTTGCCGTTCGCGAAGCGGGGGAACCTGGATCGGGAATACGTTCAGTCTGTAGTAGAGGTCCGAGCGAAATGTCCCGTTTGCAACGGCGGCATCCAGATCGCGATTAGTTGCCGCAATTACGCGGACATCGATCTTGACGGGTTGCGTGCCGCCAACACGTTCGAATTCACGTTCTTGCAGCACCCGCAGGAGTGCAACCTGAGTGTCCAGCGACAGCTCGCCGATTTCGTCGAGGAAAATGGTTCCTCCGTTCGCCACTTCAAATCGACCGAGGCGGCGCTGCATCGCCCCGGTGAACGCGCCCTTTTCGTGGCCAAAGAGTTCAGAAGAAATCAGCGATGGGGCAAGAGCTGCGCAGTTCACGCTCACGAAGGCGCGTTGCGACCGACGAGATCGCTTATGGATCGCGCGGGCGACGAGTTCCTTACCAGTTCCAGTCTCTCCACTAACAAGAACGCTCGAATCGGTGGGAGCAACTTTCGTTATCCGAGAAAGCACTCCCTGCAACGCCGACGAGGTGCCGACGATCTCTTCGAACATGAACGCTTGGTCGATCTGCTCCCTGAGCACTACGTTGTCGTTTTTTAGGTGATCTCTCAGACGCTTGATCTCTTCAAACGCTTTCTCGAGGTCGGCTCGCGCGCGGTGGTGTTCGGTGACGTCTATTGAGGCCCCGACAAATTCCACGACGTCGCCGCGTTCGTCCAGGATGGGACGGCCGATACTGCGGATGTTTTTGATCGTTCCGTCTGGAAGAACAATCCGAAAATCCGCCTCAAAATCAGTTTTTCTAAGCAAAGCCGCCGCGTAAGCTTGTTCGACCTCGGGCCGATCTTTGGGATGCATCCTGCTGAAATAGAAATCGACCGACGATGCGTCATCTTGGGGTTCAATGCCGTACATTGGAAGCCCTTCCGGAGAGATTGTCACCTTCCCTGATAAGACCTCTTGTCTCCAACTGCAGGTGTGGGTTAAGTTTTTTCCCGTTCCATCCACTCGCGGACGTACTCCGGACAGTTCTCCAGCTTCATCCCATCCGCCTCGCAATTTATAAGAAACTTCACTGCGTCGCGATCTGCCAGCCTCACGTCTCGTAAGTCCAAAACGATGGTCCTGTAGTCCGCATCAAAGAGTGTCTTCAACTCCGCGACCTCCTCAGCCTTCATGTGCCCACTTAGAGTAAAAACCACGAATCCCTGCCGCACCGATCGCTCGATCCTCAAGGTCATTGTTATGTTGTTTGGCACAGTCAGCCATGACGTTGCCGCACTGTTGCCGTCGCCGCTCTCGGATGACAAAGATGCAACACGGCGGCCACATGCAAAGCACTGAAACGAAAGGCTTAGAGGAGAAATTGTATGGCGGAAATCCGACAAGTGTCGGATTCCCGGCAATGGAAAGGAGGGACCGATTACTCCGTAGAGATAAACCTGTGCTTCTTGATCCCCAGCTGCTTAATTTTCGTTTCCAGCGTCGACCGGGGAATTCCGAGTTTCGCTGCCGCACCTTCTGGGCCGGAGACTTTCCCATTACTTTCCGCAAGAGCCGTTTCAATAATTCTTCTCTCCTGATTCTGGAGAGTGTCTGGCAAAGGACCTGACAACTCTTGCCGACCTGCCTCCTGGCTGGCCAGCCAAGCCTTTTCGATCGAAAAAGTGTCGCCGCTGCTCAGGATCACCGATCTCTCAACGATGTTTTGCAACTCACGGATATTTCCCGGCCAAGAATACAACTGACACTGTTTCAGCGTATTCCTGTCGATTTTGCGGATTTGTTTCCCCATTTTCTCCGCGTACCGTTTTACGAAGTACTCCACCAACATCGGAACGTCCTCCTTCCGCTTGCGCAGAGGAGGCACCTCAATCGGGAAAACGTTAAGCCGGTAAAACAAGTCGGCTCGAAACGTTCCCGCGGCAATGGCAGCCGTTAAATCGCGATTGGTTGCGGCTATGACGCGAACGTCGGTGGGAAGCATTCGGTTGCCTCCGACTCGTTCGAACTGCCGCTCCTGAAGCACGCGCAGCAACGCAATCTGGGTCTCTGCGGGAAGATCGCCCACCTCGTCTAGAAAAATCGTACCGGAATGTGCCAGCTCAAAGCGGCCCTGTCGGCGCTGCACCGCGCCAGTGAAGGCGCCTTTCTCGTGGCCAAACAGCTCCGACGCGATCAAGGAGGAAGGAATCGACGCACAGTTTACGCTGATGAACGCCTGGCCAGAACGTTTGGAGTGCTTGTGTATGGCGCGAGCAATCAGTTCTTTTCCTGTGCCCGTTTCGCCCGTGATCAGCACCGTGGAATCGGTGGGGGCCACTTTCACAATGCTGGAGAGCACGGTTTGCAGCACCGATGACGAGCCCACAATTTCCTCGAACATAAATGCCCGATCGATTTGCTCGCGTAACGCAACGTTCTCGTTCCGGAGTAGCTGCTCAGTCTGTTTGCGATCCTCGATATCGGTCCCCGCGACATACCAACGTGTGACGCGTCCCTGGTCATCGCGTATCGGGTTCCAGCGGAAGAAAAACCAGCGATACTGTCCGTCATTTCTCGGGAGACGTAGTTCGGTTTCGTGCGGGAGGCCGCTCGAGAAGTTACGTTGAGCTTCGCTCATCACGCGTGCCCAATCATCTGGATGAGACAGTCTGCGACGAACGGTCCGCCACTCCTCAAAGGTAAGACCGAGATAATCGAGCGCGGCTTGATTGGCATAAAGATTGGTGCGGTCGGGATCAGGCCCTAACACATAGACGTGCTGCGGCGCCAACTCCAGGATCTGTCGAAGCTCGCTTTCGCTTTGCCGGATCTTCTCCTCCGCTTGCTTTGCCGCGGTGACGTCCATCACCGTTCCGACAAACTCTACGAGGTCGCCTTTCTCATTGACGATAGGATGTCCGATCGCATGGAGGTACTTGACAGCTCCGTCGAGAAGAACAATGCGGTAGTCCGTTTCATAGTCTATTTTTTGGATTTCGGACATTTCGAAAAGTTCCTGAACCCGTTTTGCGTCCTCAGGATGATTTCTATTGAGCCAAAATTCCGTGTTCGACTGAACCTCATCGGGTCTCACGCCGAATATTCGATACACTTCCGGCGAGACTATAACTCTCCCCGAAGCGATGTCATGTTTCCAGCTGCCTGTATGGCTCAATCGCTGCGCTTCGAGCAACTCTGCTTCGCGGTGGCGCAGTTCCTCTTCCGCTTGCTTTGCTGCGGTCACGTCGGTTACGGCGCCCACAAATTCGAGATTCTCAGCCGAAGTCTTCGAGCCGCGTGCGATAACATGGAGGTGCTTGACGGAACCGTCGAGCATCAACAAGCGACGCTCAAAATCAAGATTTGCCCCTGTCCCCGAAGCGCTGTCGATACTCTGCCGCACGAGATCTCTGTCGGCGGGATGAATTCGCTGGAGTATCAAGTCCAATCTGGGCGTAACCGCTCGATCCTGTTCAAAGATATTGTAGGTTTCATCGGACCAGAAGATTTCTCCACTCGAAACGTCCCATCCCAAGCTACCCGTGTGACTTATGCTCTGTCCTTGGGCCAGGAAAGCTTCGCTGCGTTGCAGATCAGAATAGAGGCTGGCATTTTCAAGTGAAATGGCGGCTTGCGAAGCCAGCAGCTCCAGCACCGCGATCCGAGTCGGATTGAAGACGTGGGGGGCCAGGTTATTTTCGAGGTACAGCACCCCGATGAGTCTGGTCTGGTTAATCAAAGGCAAGCAGAGAACTGAACGGGCGCGATGCTGACGGATGTACGTATCCGCGGAAAAAGCGTTCCGTGCTGAGCCATCGTCGAGAATCACGCTCTCTCGGGTGCGCACGACGTAACGGACGATTGACTCTGGCAGCCCGGCCCCAGCCGCGGACACATCTCGCAGGCGCACGATGACAGTGTCGCCGCTGGTAGTGGCTTCCGCCTCTATCCGCTTCTCAACACCTCGCGGAAGAATCAACATACCTCGCTCAGCACCCGCGTGTTCAATCGCTGTGCGCATCAGTGTGTCGATCAGTTTCTCCAGGACGATCTCGCTCGAAACTGCTTGCGAGACTTTGATAACGGTAGCGAGATCTAGGTGTTCGACCGGCGCCCCGATCGTGCTCGTCGGCTCTTTCTCCCTCAGGTGCGGATATAACTGATCGAGTTGCCGTACCTTACCATCGGCTCCCCAACGGAAGTAGCCGTACCGGGCATCCTGCAAATATGCATGCGCGATCTTCTCGAAACCACGTGCCGCGTAGAAGTGCGCGGCGAGCTCGTTGGCGATCGCCTCATTGTGGACAAAGCCGTTTTCGTGCGCCGACCGGATGGCTTGTTCGTAAAGGTGCTCGGCCTCGAGCTCGCGGCCTTGGATGCGTGCGATCTCCGCGCTTACCAGCGTGGCGCGGTTTTCGAAATTCTCAGGGCAGTTCCGCGCCCAGATGACGAGCTGGTCCTGGTGAGCTTTTAGAGCCTCGGAATGCCGCTGTTTTTCATCGGGAGGCGCGGAATCCCAAGATGCCGCGTGCGAAAGCGCGCCATAGAACCAAAACTCTGCTGCTTCGAAATGCTGGGAAAAGGGGTCGCCGCCCAGCGGTTGGGCCTTCGATAAGGCATCCGCAGCTGCCGCATAGTCGCCCGCAAGATAACGCGCCTGCATCTTTCGAATCCAGTGCCAGCTGGCGGCTATCACCAGCATAGGGTTGCCGGATAAGTGGTGCTCCATCCGAAGCTCATTAACATGCACATCGTCGAGGTAGCCGAATTGGGGCGTCAAGCCGCGGAGTGTGCGAATCAGTGCCAGCTTCGTCGTCATGGTGTCAATGATGAGGCTGAAGCGCAGCTGGCGGGTGGCCTGGAGATAGCGTTCAGCTTCCACGTCCAGTTCGTCCAGGCGAGCTCCCGATGCCAGGCCTAGCGAGATCAAGTGAGTCTGGCAATGGGCCACAAACAGCAGATCGCCTGTTTCTTGAGCCAGGTCGAGCGCGCGCTGTATCATCGAGGACGCGGCCTGGATAGGCTGAGTCCATGGCAAGACATGGTAGCCGACGACACAGTAGACCTTGCCGCGAAAACGCGCGAGATCCTCGCGCTCCACAAGCGCGACACCCAGATGGCCGAAGCGGAAGCCGTCTCGGTATTGGCCGAAGCGAGGACCGATCGTCATGCTCAACTGGCCGAACGCTAGGGGTGATGCATCGCAGTAACCATGCTCCAGGCTGAGGTTCGCCATGCGGAGGACGGCGAGGTCATGGATCTTCCTCTCGGTAAACAACGCGGCCGGGAGGATGGCCAACAAGACTTCCATGAGCGCGAGGAAATCCGCATCCCTCATCGACGGCAGATCGACGAGAGTCTCGATCGGACGCTCGCCGACGCGCTGCCGGAGTTCATCGTATTCCGCGCGTACCTCCTCTTCACTGGGATGAGCCGACCATTCGATTCCAAATGTTCGGAGCTGCTCCACTCCGACTTCGACCGCGCGATCGATGCGGTCCGTGGTGTAGAGCGCTATCCGCAGGCAGGCTACGGCGGCGAGATCTGCCGAGCCGATGGCCCTCAGTCGCAATCTTGAAAGACGCCCGTCGGCGGCGAGAAACTCACCGGTCAGGAACTCGCACTCCGCCCGGTGCAGAGCCAAAGGAAACCTGAGGTCATGGTGCGTCTCCCAGTGCTCCTCGGAGAGCAAGGCTTCTCCCGCGGCCAGATGGACCAGTGCCGATTTGTAAGCGGTGCTCGCCCGTGCGCGGCGAGCCGCGATCAGATTCAACTCGGCGATTTGCAACCGCTCTGCGTCGGACGTAACGAGTGGCACGCCGCGATTGAGCTGGTTCACGATCTCAAAGATTTTTTCCTGCAGCTTGT
>Ga0207065_1004_pt1 | contig 57118 bp, 43 predicted proteins | sample Alteio_BWMinCont_27_FD_153492 | JGI IMG/M metagenome (GOLD analysis project Ga0207065, IMG submission 153492) | Enriched cells from forest soil in Barre Woods Harvard Forest LTER site, Petersham, Massachusetts, United States -... | ecosystem: Environmental > Terrestrial > Soil > Temperate forest >...
CTGCGACCCCGCAAACGTAAGTCGATTCGCTCGAGCCTTCCAGCCCATGCAGAATCACGAGCACCGGAGCGTCGCGCCCTTTTCCTGGCTGCCAGTGGCAATGCCCAAGAATCCGCGATTCCGGTTCCACCTGAAATAACCGCTCTTCCGCAGGCGGCAGGTTGAACCGGCGCCGCACAAACGCCGCCGCGATGGTCATCGCATGCCCATTCCGCAGCGCCATAGGCGGCTCAAATTTCTCCGTGTCCCAAGTCATGATTCACTGTAGAGCAGCCGGACACACCAGGCAAGTTGCCGCCAACGCAGCCTTGGCCGTCCTCCGACCGCTGTTAACACCCGCCCTCAATTTCCCGTCAATCCAGTCGAAAGGCATACGAGGAGCCAATGACATGAGACGAAGAACTTTGGCATGCACCGTTTTCTTTTTGACTTTCGCAGCGCTCCTGCCTCGCATCTCTCGCGCGCAATCCCCCTCCTCCGGACCCGACCCCTACCTGACCGCACACGAATGGGGCACGTTCACCTCGATCGCCGGCAAAGACGGCCATGCTGTCGAATGGCTGCCCCTCACGGGATCAACCGACCTCCCGTCGTTTGTGGAGCATTTCAGTGGCGTCGCGTTCAAAGGCGGGCTGCTCGGCACGGTGCGCATGGAGACCCCGGTCCTCTATTTCTATACGAACCGCGAAACAACTGTCTCCGTGCACGTCTCTTTTTCTAAAGGCTTGATCACCGAGTGGTATCCGCGCGCCAGCCACGTCTATCCGGTTTCTGCCGTCGCGCCGAAATTTGCGAATTTTAGTGATTGGAGTCTCTACCAGCAGCATCCCGACGGCGGCATTGCCTGGGACTCCGTCGAGCTTCAGCCAAGAAACTTTGCCGAGTTTCCGCGTGAAAATCGCACGAATCACTACTACGCCGCTCGGCAAACCGCCTCCACCCCTCTCCAAATCAAAACATCCAATGGCGCGCAAACGGAGAAATTTCTCTTTTACCGCGGCGTCTCCACTTTTGCCGTGCCCATTTCCGCGACGATTCATTCCGACGGTAGCCTGCTGGCCGAAAGCCTGTCGGACCCGGCGATTCCCGCAGTGCTGCTCTTCGAACGCCGCGGCGACAAACTCGGTTTCCGCATGGCACAGCTGTCCCCCAGTAGTCCCACTCTCGATCTTCCGGAACTCGACGCCGATATCGATTCTCTGAAACAAGCCGTGGTAGACATGCTCATCGCCCAAGGCCTCTATCAAGACGAAGCCCAGGCCATGTTCGAAACCTGGCGCGATTCCTGGTTCGAGGAAGGCAGCCGCCTTCTCTACATCGTCCCCCGGCAATTCGTGGACAGCATCCTGCCACTCTCAATCAACCCCGCTCCGGCCGAAACCGTCCGTGTCTTCGTCGGCCGCCTCGAACTTGTCACACCCGCAACACAAAGAGCCGTGGAGCAAGCCCTGGCCACTCACGACCAAACAACACTCACACGCTACGGCCGCTTTCTCGTCCCCATTCTCGAGAACATGATCGCCAACGAAAGGAATGCGTCCAGACAAGCGCGATTCCGCGAGTATCTGAACTCTTCCTATGCACTTGTTTCCGAATCACGCTGAAGCGCGTGATCTGAACCCTGCCGGGCCATGCGCGGGCGCTCAGTGGAGATTCTCATGGCTCAGTTTACGCTGGGCGGCCGGCTTAAAATTCGGCTGGAAGTTCACAGAGCACTGGGTGCCGAACCCAAGCGATCGGCAAGGCAACCCTCATACGTGATTGGTGTTCATGTTTAAAAGGACTGGACCCCTTGGCTTGCCAGACGCTTTTCCGCCTGGAATAGGAGTTCTAAGATTAGAAGGCGGGCACAAGCCAGAGGACTACGAGAGGCAGATCATCACGCAGCTCAAGGAAAGCCCTACCCAGCCCTGAACGAATCGTCAACGGCCACTTGCTCGCCCGCGCCGTTTTCGAAGCCACGGCCCGAGCACGGCATCCAAGTCGGCGCGCATCCATCGCGCTGCGTTCCCTTCCCGATAGAACCCCCATGTAATCATCGAGCCGCTTAGCACCGTCTCAATCGTCCGCGCCAGCTGGGCAGGCCTCGCGCTCCGATCGAGTTCACCCGCCTCCCATGCTGCTTCGACCAGCCGTCGCAAACCAGCCCGCGTGGCACGTGCCTGTTTGACCAGAAGCCGCCGAAAGTCCGGATCAGTCATATCAATCTGCAGATAGGCCAGACTACGCGCGAGAGCCGCTGGCGAGGCCGCCAGCCCGGCCATGCAGTCTGCGTAGGCGCGCAGCGCCGCCAGCGGAGACGCGTGCTGCTTCGCCAGCCCCTGTATGAACTCACCCGCTCCGTCGGAATACTTTGCGGACAACGCCAGCAGCAACCCCCGCTTCGATCCAAACCGTTGTACCAGGACGGCCGCCGTCACCCCTGCCTCCCTGGCAATCACGCCAAGCGTCAGTTCGCGCGGTCCGACTCTGCTCATCACCGAGTGCGCGGCGGCAAAAAGCTGGCTGTCGCTGACCTTCCTGGGACGCGGGCTCATAGGACTTGACCGTTTCTCAACGCTCGTATAGTATCATTTCTAAATGACCATTTAGTTTAAGCGTTTGCCGCCTGATGAACGGAAAGGAGCGAGACGATGCGCATCGTTACCTATGGTGGAGCCGTCAGCCTGGACGGCTTTCTAGCCGGAGCCGATGGCTCGATCGACTGGCTGCACTTCAGCAAAGACGTCCAGCAGGTGATGACGGACTACTGGAAGGACGTCGACACCATCCTGATGGGACGCAAGACCTACCTAGTCTCGGTCGCTCAAGGACGCCAGTCCAAAGAGAAACCAGCCAAGAACCCCAAGCGCAAAGAGCCCGCCATGCGCACCTATGTCTTCTCGCGCACGCTCAAGTCCATCGAAGATCCCGGCGTCGAACTGGTGGCGGCCGACGCAGCCGAATTCGTCCGCGATCTAAAGCGACGCCCCGGCAAAGGCATCTGCCTGATGGGCGGCGGCGAACTGGCCCAGCCCCTTCTCGCTGCGGGCTTGGTGGACGAAATGGGCCTGAACATTCATCCAATTCTGCTCGGCACAGGAATCCCTACATTCCGCGATCCTGGCCATCGAGTGAGACTCACCCTCACCGCATGCCGCCAACTCGAAGGCGGCTGCATCCTCGCAAGGTACAAGGTCCTGCACGTTCGCGTCGACGCAGGTTTGCCCCCTGCGACGCTTCCGCTAAGATGATTGACGGATGAAGAACTCACGCGCGCATTTCAACACCATCCTTCGGCCGCCCCGGAGGGGTCACTGCGCCGCCGCTGTCCCGGTGTTGCCCTGAGGCGTGCCCCCCGGAAGAAACCTTTCTGAAGCTAAGACGATAGCCAAAGGCGCCATCTCCGCCTACATCGAGAGCCCTCAAGAAGCAGAACGAGCCCTTCCCTACCGACGAAGAATCCTTAGTCGCCCCTCGCGACCTCGCATACGCCGGACCTCCGCCGCCGAGTTCCGGGAAGTCATCCGATTTTTCGAACGCAACGGTTTCCAGTTCGAACTCGCGTCAGGCGGCCACTTCGTCTGTTCTCATCGAGCCTTAAACGCTGCGCCGTAGTTCGCGAACATAACCTTGATATGCCCAAGGGCAAGCTCTTGCCGTTGCTCGGGGCGCAGGCTGTAGCAGAGAAGACCTGCTGGCTTTTTACCGGAAGATAAACCGGAAGATAATCTGTTCCTTGGTATTCGAATGGCAAGCCGCTCCTCTGAAATCCCCGTTGCCACAGCATTCGTGAACTTGACCGCAGTCCCATTGCGCCCTAGAATAGAAGTTTCACAGTGATTGATTTTTGCAATCTGATGCATTCGTCTTCCAGCCCAGCGGCCACCCGCTGGGCTGCGCTGTTTTAAGGCGTTAATTTTCAGAAACGAGGCTGTAATGATTGAAGGTCCGATTCCCGAAGGTCTCACTTTCGACGACGTGCTTCTTCTGCCCGGCAAATCCTCCGTGCTCCCGGCCGAAGTCGACACGCGCACCTGCTTCACCCGCAAATTATCGCTAGACATCCCCCTGGCCTCGGCAGCGATGGACACCGTAACCGAATCCCGCCTGGCCATCGCTATCGCCCGCCAGGGCGGCATAGGCCTCGTGCACCGCAACATGCCCATCGACCGTCAGGGCGAAGAGGTCGACCGCGTAAAACGCTCCGAAAGCGGCATGATCGTTGATCCCGTCACCATCTCCCCGGACATCACCCTCCGCCAAGCCCTCGAGATCATGACCAAGTACCGCATCTCCGGCCTCCCGGTTACACGCGGCTCCCGCCTCACCGGAATCCTCACCAACCGCGACCTCCGCTTCGAAAAAAATCACTCCCAACTCGTCGGCTCCGTGATGACCAAGGAAAATCTCATCACCGTGGCCGTCGGCACCACACTCGAAGAAGCCGAGCGCATCCTGCAGAAGCACCGCATCGAAAAGCTCCTGGTGGTAGATCAGGATTTCAATCTCAAAGGTCTCATCACCGTAAAAGACATCCAGAAAAAACGAGCATATCCGCGCGCCACAAAGGACGAACAAGGCCGCCTCCGCGTTGGCGCCGCCGTTGGCGCCACTGGCGATTACCTGGAGCGCGCCGTAGAAATGTCCAAAGCCAAAGCTGATGTCCTGGCCATCGACACCGCCCATGGCCACTCCGATCGTGTCATGGAAGCCATCAAAACCATCCGCCAACGCCTTCCCGAAGTACAAATCATCGCCGGCAACGTTGCCACTTACGAAGCCGCGAAGGATCTCATGGCCCTCGGCATCGATGGTCTGAAAGTTGGCATCGGCCCCGGCTCGATCTGCACCACGCGCGTGGTCACCGGCGCAGGCGTGCCCCAGATCACCGCCATCATGGAAGCCGCGCGCGCCGCGCAAGGCACCGGCATCCCCATCATCGCCGACGGCGGCATCAAGTATTCCGGCGACATCACCAAAGCCATCGCTGCGGGCGCTTCCTGCGTGATGATCGGCAGCCTCTTCGCCGGCACCGAAGAAGCTCCCGGCGAAACCATTCTTTATCAGGGCCGCACCTTCAAGTCCTACCGCGGCATGGGCTCGATGGGCGCCATGGACGCGGGTTCCGACCGATATGCCACGGTGCAGGACACGGAGGAGCGCGGTAAGTCCGTGCCGGAGGGCGTCGAAGGCCGCGTCCCGTACAAAGGCTCACTCGGCGCACTCACCGACCAGCTCGTCGGCGGCCTCAAGAGCGGCATGGGCTACGTCGGCGCTCCCACACTGAGAGAACTCACAGAAAAAGCGCGATTTGTCCGCATCACCGCCGCTGGCCTGCGTGAAAGCCACGTCCACGACGTCATCATCACTCGCGAAGCCCCGAACTATCGTATGGAGTAATCGCCGATCGGCTACGTTCTGAAGATCGCGTCCAAAATGAAGCTTCATCGGCCAAACTCGCGCAAATCCGGCGGTCTCTTCATGTCCTCGCGGACCTCTGGGTTGAAGTCCCCCTGGGCCCATTGTTCCCAGTTCATCCGAGGAGCGCATCGTGGCTGAACAGCCCTGGCGCAATCCTCGCCCCGCCCCGCATTTGCCGGAGATGCAGCCGCACCTTCACAAGCTGCTGATTCCCGCCTGGCTTCGCGCCTGGTGGCCCGCCGTTGCTTGGGCCTGCGTCATCTTCACCCTCTCGACCGACTCCTTCTCCTCGGACCACACCGCGACCGTTCTCTCTTTCTTCGTGAAGTGGCTCTTTCCCCATCTCACCGAAACTCAATTCAAGTTCATTCACCACATCATCCGCAAAAGCGCGCACTTCACCGAATATTTTATTTTCTGCCTCCTGATCTACCGCGGCGTCCGCGGCGATCGCAAAGGCTGGCGCTGGGCCTGGGGCATCTCCGCCCTGTCCTTCGCTGCCGGCTATTCGATCATGGATGAAATCCATCAAGCCTTCGTGGCCAGCCGCACCGCCTCACCCTACGATTCCCTGCTCGACTCCATCGGCGCCTTCTTCGCCTTCGCCGTCCTCTACTTCTGGTTCCGCTTCCGACGCCCAAAATCTCATTCGCTTCAAGAGCAAGTTTCCGGTCCCACCTCCGCAGCGTCACTCTGACCACTCCCTTTCTTCCAGCGAAAATTTTGCCCCTGCGCTCCAGCAAATGCTACCTTGCTTACCGCTAATCATGGTTGGTTGAGCCGCCAGACATGCGGGCAAAGAATCCTCCCATTCTCCAATACGTCGGCCTCGCGCTTCTCTGCGCGCTTGCTTCGGTGTATCAGATTCGCGCGGTTATGTTTGCCTTTCCGAATTATTTCCATCTCAAGGTCGCTGCATTTCCGTTCACGCCGAATTACGAGAAAGGCCGCCCTGTCCTTCAGTTCGTGACGAAGTCCGCCCGGCAGTCCGGCGTGCGAAACAGCGACATACTGCTAGAGGTGAACGGCCGGCCACTGACCGGACTGGCTCTGTTCGGTGAAGCCATCCGCACCGCAAAACCAGGGGAAACCCTCACCGTTCGGTTCCTCCGTCCCGGTGAAGCAGTTCCGCGCTCGGCCGCCATTCCACTCGAGCAGGCCACAGCTCCTCCCATCAGTTTGTCTGCCGCTTCCCTTTTGGCCGTGAAGCTCGTCGTCCCCACCTTTTGCATTCTGCTGGGATTCTGGGTCACGGCTGTGCGTCCACGAGATCCTTCTGCGTGGTGCCTTTTGCTCATCATGCTGTTTTTCTCTGTGTTTTATAGCGCGGGAGTTGAGAGTTGGGGGCCCGTTGTTCGTGATGTCGCCGAAGGGTATCGCGTAGCCGTTGGCAACGCTTGGCCGATTTTCATGCTGCTTTTCGGCGTGTACTTTCCCGAGCCTTTCCCCGAGAAGGACCCAGCCTGGTGGAGGTGGTCCAAGCGCATTGTCATCACGCTCTTGATTGTCTCCTGCGTAACGAATGTTATCGTGCGGCTCGGTGAATTCGAGAATTTCGCATTCGTAGCCTCGTTGTCCGCGGCTCTGGATCGCCTCAGCATGGTTGACTTCCTACTTAGTTTCGCGGCTATCGGCTCTTTCTTTGCCTGCATTTCCGCCAAGATGAGCCAGGCCGTCACGCCCGATGCCAAGCGGCGCCTGCGTTTGCTCTATACCGGCTCCAGCATCAGCATGACCCCTGCGTGCATTCTCTTTGTTACGCAGAACATCAAGGGCGGCGAGCTCGAGCAGATCTTTCCGGAATGGTTGGTGCTGTCCGCGCTGTCCCTGATGCTTCTTTTCCCCATTACGCTGGCGTACGTGATCGTCGTACATCGCGCGCTGGATGTCCGCGTCGTCCTGCGCATGGGATTACAATACGCGCTCGCGACCAGTGGTATTCGGGTCTTACAAATTATCCTCACGGCCGCCATCCTCATCCTTGGAATCACTTTCGCGCGCAGCCGCCACCTCAGCCTAGCTAACGAAATCTCCACAATTTCGCTGCTCATTGTGGCTGTGCTCTTGCTACGCCGCGGTGCGCTGCGTCTTCGCGCGTGGACGGACCGCCGCTTCTTCCGCGACGCCTATAATGCCGAGCAAATTCTCGAAGCTCTCAGCGATGAAGTGCGCTCCATCGTCGAGAAACGCCCGCTCCTGGAAAGAGTGGCGACAAAAATTGCCGAATCGCTCCATATTCCACGCGTTGCGGTCCTTCTTGCTGAAGGCAGCTCCTTCCGTCCGGCGTTTGCTATTGGATTTCCCACTCCGCTGGATGCGAATTTGTCCGATTCCGGCGCCACGGTTCGCCGCCTCAAGCAAGAAGCCGGCCCCGAGCGCGTTTATTTCGACGACGAGAACTCCTGGGTCAACAACTCGGCCCTCTCAGAAGACGAACACCGCAACCTCGCCTCTCTCCACCCGCAGTTGCTTCTGCCGCTCATGACGAAACAGAATCTCCTCGGCATCATCAGCCTCGGGGAAAAACGCTCGGAAGCTCCGTACTCCAGCACAGATCTGCGTCTCTTGAAATCCGTGGCGACGCAAACCGCCCTCGCCCTCTCCAACGCCGAGCTCACTTCGGCCATCGCCGTTGAAATCAGCCGCCGCGAAAAACTAAACCGCGAAATCGAAATCGCCCGCGAAGTGCAAGAGCGCCTCTTCCCCCAAAGGTTCCCAGAAATTGCCGGACTCGATTACTTCGGCCGCTGCCGCACCGCTCTCGGTGTGGGCGGCGACTACTACGATTTTCTCGCCCTCCCCGACGGCAAACTCGGCGTCGCTCTCGGCGACGTCTCCGGCAAAGGCATCGCCGCCGCCCTCACCATGGCCAGCCTACAAGCTTCCCTGCGCGCCGATGCCATGCGCGCCGGCAACGACATCGCCGGCCTGATCGCTCGCGTCAATGCCATGCTCTACGACGCCTCCGCCGAAGACCGCTACGCCACGCTCTTCTACGCGCAATACGACCCTGCCACCCACCGCCTTAGCTATGTGAACGCCGGCCACTGTCCGCCAATACTGTTACGCAGCGCTGCAAAGCACGGCGCCGTCGAACGTCTCGATCAAGCTGGCGGAACAGTAGTGGGTTTGTTACCGGAATGTGCCTATGAGCAGGCCGAAGTCTCCCTGGCCCCAGGCGATTTGCTGGTGATCTACACCGACGGCTTCAGCGAAGCCATGAGCCCCCATCTCGAAGAATGGGGCGAAAATCGTCTGATCGACGCCATCACCTCCTGCAACGGCCAGCCCGCAAAGGATTCCATTGCCAAAATCATGCAAGCCGCCGACACCTTCGCCTCCGGGGCACCCCAAAGTGACGACATGACTCTCGTCATCCTCCGCGCCCTTTAGAGCCATTCGCTGCGCCAACTCGCCGTCGGCCGCTCCAACGGCGTAAGGTAGCGGTCCGTTTCCGGGCACCAGCGTTTGAACGTAGCCGCCCAGCGGCGGACGCTTCGCGTGGGACGTACGGAGCGGTGGTTGCTTGTCTGCTGAGATAGAGTTGGGTCACAAGGAGGTCCCCGTGACCCATCTACGTAAACTGATGCTGGAAGAACTCCAGCTTCGTAACTACTCTGAAGAAACTATACGCAGTTATATCCACGGCGTCGAAGATTTTTCTCGACGATTCAACTGTCCCCCGGACCGTTTGAGTCCCCGGCACATTCGCGAATATCAAGCCGAGCTGTTCCAAAAACGAAAGCTGTCACCGGGCACGGTTGCCATCCGTCTGGCGGCTCTGCGGTTCTTCTACACCAAGACTCTAAGAAGGGCTTGGAGCGTCGCTGACACTCCTTATCCAAAAAGGGATCATCGGCTGCCGACGATCCTTAGCCAGGAAGAAGTTGCTCAACTCATCGATGCGGCCTGCTCTCCTTTCGATCGGACGATACTGATGACCCTCTACGCCACCGGCGCGCGGCGTGCCGAACTGACGCACTTGAAGCTCAGTGATGTCGACAACAAGCGCATGGTGATTCGCATCGAAGGCGGAAAGGAACGGAAGGATCGTGACGTCATGCTCAGCCCAGTGCTACTTGAAGAACTCCGCGCACATTGGCGCCGTTTGCCGCGAAAACCCAGCCAATGGCTCTTTCCCGGAAACTACCACCACACCGGCGATGAGCCGATCGATACGAAAACCGTTTGGCATGCGTGTCATAACGCCGCCAAGAGAGCGAGCATCGAGAAACGTGTCCACCCTCATACCCTGAGACACTGCTTCGCTACGCATCTGCTCGAGGCTGGTGCCGATATTCGAACTATTCAGGTTCTGTTAGGTCATGCAGATCTCAAAGAGACAATGAAGTACCTGCACCTCTCCCAACGTCACTTGAACTCAGCCGCGAGTCCGTTGGACTCACTGAAACTTAGAGGCAGCTCACCGCAAAAGGACTAGATGAGCCGGCCGCCTCTGGAGGTGGCCGATATCATTCGCGCTGCGGGAGAAGCCTTCATCGAACTAAACCGCCACTGGCTCCGTTGGCAGCATGTCAAAGTCTTGCGCGCCATTGAGCGGTGTCGTACTGCCGCTCTCGGCGGTCATCTCGATGAATGCACTCGCTGTGGACATCGGGCCATCTCCTTCAACAGCTGTCGCAACCGCCACTGCCCGAAGTGTCAGATCGCTGCTCGGGAACGCTGGATCGCTGCGCGTCAACGTGAGCTTCTCCCGATCCGCTACCTGCACGTGGTCTTCACACTCCCCAGCCGCTTGACGCCACTGGTCCTGCAAAACAAGAAGATCCTCTACGATCTCCTGTTCCGCTCCAGTGCCGAAACCCTTCTCGAAGTCGCTCGCAATCCCAGACACCTCGGCGCAGAGATTGGCTTCTTCAGCGTGTTGCACACCTGGAGCCAAAAACTAAAACTTCATCCGCTCGTTCATTGTGTCGTTCCGGCCGGCGGCCTCTCGCCCGATCACACCCGCTGGGTTCGCTCACCAGACAACTACTTTCTTCCCAAGGGAGTGCTGCGTGAAGTCTTTCGCGGCAAGTTCGTCGACGCTCTCGAGCAGGCCTTTCACAATGGCCAGCTCAACTTCCAGGGAGACCTGAAGCTTCTTGCCCAACCCAAGATCTTCGCCGCCTGGCTGCGGCCACTGTACCGACAAGACTGGGTAGTCTACTTGAAACGTCCCTTTGGTGGTCCCCAATATGTGCTGCAATATCTGGGCCGCTACACCCATCGCGTGGCCATCTCCAACCATCGTCTGGTCTCCTTTGTCGATGGCCAAGTCACCTTTCGCTGGCGTGATTCTGCTGACCACAACAAACAGAAGTTGTTGCCTCTGTCGGTCGACGAATTCCTGTGTCGCTTCTTACTGCACATCCTTCCGCAAGGCTTCGTGCGCATCCGAAACTTCGGCTTCCTAGCCAACCGGCGGCGTGCCACTCTCCTACCGCTTTGCTTTCACCTTCTCGGCTCAGCACAACAACCGCCAACCGAACAAAATGTCTCCTCCACTAAAGACTCTTCTGATCTTTGGCACTGCCCCAAGTGCGGTGGCCCGATGAAGGTCGTCGAGCGGCTTACGGCTGCTCAAATCCAACTTCGCTCTCCGCCGGCGGTCACCGTTGCAGCATGAAAGCACTGTCTGCAATTCGTATTCTTCGCGTGCCTCGGCGCGGTTCGCACCTCTCCGCCTGGTCATCGGATTACTCTCTTCTTTCCGCTTCTTCAACCACCTTCTTCATCCTACTTTTTTGCCGTAACCAGCTTCTGTACGTCAGCTGTCGGGTGGTGCACCCTGGCGCTCGGCCGTGGCGAACCTCCACGCCGCTCCTTCCCATCATTGAATTTCCATAGGGCCCGCGTCCGCCGCAAACCGGGCGGCCACGTTCAAACGGCTTAATCGAACGCGCGCAGAGCACCGTGCCTGCTCTTCACGTATTCGCGAAAACGCGCGTCCGATTAAGCACTAGCGTTTACCAGCATTACGATCACTGGCAAGCCGCCCCGCAATCCGCCGGTCACCCGCTAACACCTTTGCAATCTGCATTTCCAGAAACACGTCTGTAACCTCTAGAATGAACACTTACAGGAAAAGAGGTGCAGGGGAGCCGTACAGCCGGGCCACCTCAAAAGAAAATTGCCCGCGGCGTCCTGCAGCAGCGGGCAATCTTTCTCGGAGTACTGTTGATAGCTCATCCCGATTCACTTGGCCCGGAATCGCTCCGGACCCGCGATCTTTCAGGGCCGGATCATGGATACGGCAAATACCTCCACAAGTCATCGAGTAGTCTGAAGCCCGTGCCAGCCGACCCCGTTGCGTCGAAGCCTTCACCGCCAAACATCCAGAACTGCTGTTCGCCAGTTTGCGCTGGAGTGGTCGTCCAATAGGCGGGTCCCCAGCGCGTCCCAGGATTGCTCGTCACATGGGGCCAGACCGCCGGGTCAGCTTGGCGACCGTAGATGCCTGGTTGGCTAACCGCGTCGGGTCCCTTGATCCAAGTCCACTGGCCCAGCGCGATTTTAGCCGGGTTTCCGGGATCGGTTGTCGCACTGAGGGCGTATTCCCAAAGGTCGCCGAGCGAGCCATTTCCGGTGGCATCGAAGCCTTGTCCGCCAAAGAGCCAAAGGTTGCCGTGCGTGTCGCTCCAGGCTGCCGAAAGCCACCGCGCCCCGGGCACGTTGCTAGCAGCCGCAACGCCCTGAGTACCGTAGTTTCCAGGCGTACTTGTTGCTCCCTTCGACCCACTGATCCAAGTCCATTCGGTGGCCGTAGTGTCGAACTTCCACAGGTCATTGAACCCGTTCGTGCCGCTGGTAAACCCGCCGAACATCCAGAAATTCCCCGAGTTGTCGATCCAGGCGACGGTCGCCTGACGCCCCGGGGGTTCATTGGTCGTTGCGGCCGCGCCCTGCGTGCCGTAGGACCCGGCCGAATTCCCGGTGTTCGTGCCACTCACCCAGGTCCACTGCCTGCCGCTGAACTTCCAGAGGTCGTTCAGCAACAGATTCGAACACGTGGGCCCGGTCGAGTCGCAACCAAATCCTCCAAACACCCAAAGATCATCGGAGGCATCGAGTCTGGCGCTAGCTCCCCAACGGCCACCAGGCAAGTTGCTCGCTGCGGCTGTGCCCTGCGTGCCATAGATTCCCGGCACGTTGGTGGAACCGGAGCCAAGCTTCGTCCATGTTTTCGTCGTAATGTCGAATTCCCACATATCGTTCAGGAACGCTAAAGAAGGGTCCTGGCCGCCGAATAGCAAGAGGTGGCCAGTAGCCGGGTCTGTCCAGGTGACCGCTCCCCAGCGCGCTGGAGGATTGAAGTTGGCAGGCGCCACCAGCGTCCAAAGGTTGCCGCAACCGGCACGGTAGTTTGCAGTTCCGGTATATTCCCACAGCTCGCTGAAGAATCCCGGCAAGGTCGAGGGAGGGGGAGTCAAGCTTGTAAACCCAATGCCAGTCAACAGCCACAGGTTACCGTTGTTATCGGTCCAACTGGACGAACCCTCGGTCCCTCCTGGGGTATCGGTAATCGGCGGAGGACATGTTGGTATCGCGAAATTCACTCCGTTGCTATTCATGGCGCCAACCGTAACCACTACGTTGCCGGTCGTCGCTCCGTTGGGTACGGGTGCTGTAATGCTTGTGGCGCTCCAATTTGTCGGTGCCGCAGGCGTCCCATTGAAAGTGACCGTGCTCGTCCCCTGGATCGCTCCAAAGTTAACACCGGTGATCGTCACCGGTGTCCCTATAAAACCTGAGAAGGGGGAAAGTTTTAGGATGCCCGGCGACGGCGGAGGAGGTAGCGTCGGTGGCGCGGGAGCTTGTGGAGTTTTGCCAAATTGATCGACCTGATTGGTGCCATCCATCCACGTCCAGTCATTATGACCGCAGTCAACAACCGGGATAGGGTTAATCGGGGTAGACAGGGCGACGCCGCTGAAACCCCAAATGATGCAGCCTTCGGTCTGCGTGCCTGGCGCAACGAACTCACTGACGTCATATGCGCTGCCATGGGCGATGGGCGTGGCGAAGGTGTAGGGGCCATTTTTGGGAGTCATTAGATTGTCGCCGCCGTTATCCTGTAACTGCATGGCGCCAGTCGTACCCAAGACTCCCACGACACTCACGTCGATGGGATGAAAAACAGCCGGGCATATCACCGAAACGTTGGTGATATTGGATGTCGCCGTCCCGGTGCCTTGGCTCACTGAGCAGGTTTGGTTAGGGCCGGCAGGTTGCGTAAAAACAGTAACCTTATAAGCGCTGTTGACTGGGATGAGGGTCGCAAAAGTGAACCCGCCATTCATGGCGATCGTCAAATTGTCGCCGCCGTTGTCTTGCAAAGCGAAGCCAGTACCTCCAGCATATCCCGAAACCGACCCACTGATGGAGAGCGTTCCAAGGGAGCAGGTGACCTGAACATTGATGGCGACACCGGACGTGGCTGTGCCACTGCCGTTGGTGACGGAGCAGGTCTGTGCCGGCCCGGTTGGCTGAGTAAGAACAGTTACACTATAGGGTTGACCGATAGTGACGGCGGTTTTGAACTGGGCGGTGGTATTGGCCCCGGTAATCGTGAGATTATCAGCACCATTGTCTTGCAGAACCAAGCCTGTGCCACTAAGACCGCCAACGGTGACTCCTACGGCCACGGTGCCGGTGGTGCACGTTACCACCACGCTGGTAACGTTGGCAGTGGCTATGCCATTGCCTGCCGACACCGTACAGGTTTGCGCCGGTGCCGTTGGCGAGGCAAAGACCGAAACATTGTAAACCCCATTCAAGGCGACCGTGGTCCTGAACGTGAAAGCCACGTTCCCCGTGACCGCGAGGTTGTCGCCTCCGCTGTCCTGCAGAATCAAGCCGGTACCCACCAGCCCAGTAACCGTCCCGCCGATGGTGAAGGGACCACCTGAGCCCGTGCCTGTGCCTGTGCCTGTGCCGGAACTCTTAGGTATCGAGCTGCAAGCTGGAATCAACAGGGATAGCGCCGTTAATAGAAAGAAAGGCTTTAGGGCGGCTTTCATAAATGTATTTCTCCTTGGGTTCCTCGCCACTAAAGGCTCCGACAGGATTCAAAACCCTTTCGCATCAGCATGCTGCACAAGGAGGGATCGTGCGGCGCCGGAACTGGTCTCATAATGAGTCGAGAGAGGAGTCACTAAGTCTGTGATGATCCCCGAAGTTTTACATATCGCGTTACTAGAATACGTTTCTATTTCTCTGCAAATCAATTCACACTCGCAATAGTGTGCGCACATAAACAATATCCGTTTGGGACAGCCACAGTGGGAGAGGGTTCTTGGACCCCACGCGGGTGTCAACACCCCATGACCTCGATCCTGGTAGTAGCCAAGGCATTCGCCGCAGGTTCGCCCAGAGCCATGACACTGACACTCTTATTTCTCCAGTCGGTATAGTTCCAACTCGCTTCTCGCCGGCCGTATCCTGCGCATTCCGACTCGCATCCAACCCCGCATGGAATTCAGACAACTTGGCCATTCCGGCCTCCAAGTTCCCGTTCTCAGCTTCGGCGCCGGCACCTTCGGCGGGGCCACCGAATTCTTCAAAGCCTGGGGCAGCAGCGACGTCGCCGAAGCCACTCGCCTTGTGGACATATGCCTCGAAGCCGGCGTCAATCTTTTTGACACCGCCGACGTCTACTCGCGCGGCGCGTCCGAGGAAATCCTCGGCAAAGCCATCGCCGGCAAGCGCAACCGCCTTCTCATCTCCACGAAAGCCACGTTCCCCATGAGCGATGGCCCCAACGATCTCGGCTCCTCGCGCCACCACATTCTCGAGTCCTGCGAAAACAGCCTCCGCCGCCTCGGCGTCGATCACATCGACATCTACCACATGCACGGCTTCGACGCGCTTACTCCCATCGAAGAAACTCTCTCGACTCTCGACACTCTCGTCAAAAGCGGCAAGGTCCGCTACATCGCTTGCTCGAATTTCTCCGGTTGGCATCTCATGAAGTCGCTGTCCATCTCAGAGCGCTATGGCTGGTCCCGCTACGTCGGCCATCAGGTCTATTACTCGCTCATCGGCCGCGAATATGAATGGGAATTGATGCCTCTCGCGCTCGACCAAAAAGTCGGCGCGCTCGTCTGGAGCCCGCTAGGATGGGGACGCCTCACCGGCAAAATTCGCCGCAATCAGCCCCTCCCGAAAGTTTCGCGCCTGCACGAAACCGCAGCCTACGGTCCGCAAGTGGTGGACGAATATCTCTACAAAGTTGTAGACGCTCTCGACGAAGTCGCGAAAGAAACCGGGAAAACTGTCCCGCAAGTCGCGCTTAACTGGCTCCTCGAGCGGCCCACCGTCGTCAACGTCATCATGGGCGCCCGCAACGAAGAGCAGCTCCGCCAGAATCTCGGCTCTGTCGGCTGGAATCTCACTAAAGAACAAGTTGCCAAACTCGAGGCCGCCAGCAACACGCAACCCGCCTACCCCTACTGGCACCAGCGCCAATTCGCCAACCGCAACCCCATCCCCACCTCGCCGCGCTGATTCTAGCGACGTTAAATTGGCTGTGCCCGAGCCTTTGCACGTTTGTAGCGGTCCGCCTTCCAAGACGGTCCGCTCACGCCCGCGCCGCGCTGCTAGGCCGCCGCTCTTTCAAATCCCACGGTCAGGTCGCTACCCCTTCCGGTGTCAGTTGAGTGCCATCGCTGATCTCCGCGCGGCGCGTCACCTTCAAAGCAACAGCTAGAGCCGCCAACAAAACAAGCGCGGCCAGATACCACGGCCCTGCCGGAAACGCTCGCCCCTGCGCGATGCACGCCGTAAACGTCGCCGAAAATATTCCCGGCCCAAAAATCATCGCCAGCCCGCGCAACGAACTCATTGCTCCCTGCAGTTCCCCCTGCTCCGATGCCGAAACGCGTTGCGTCATCATGGACTGTGACGGCGGCCCAGCCAGCCCCCACAACGCGTTCACGGGAATTGCGGCGAGAAAAATCCAGCCGACCGGTGCCCAACCGAACAGCGCGAAGCCCAGCGCGCCAAAAAACAATCCCGCAAAGAGCGCCTTCCGCTCGCCAAACCGTTTCACGGCGGGGCCCACCAATCCCGCCATTGTGATCATCGACGCGATACCCACCACGGCCAGAGATAGCCCGATGGCCTTTTCATTCCACGAGTACCGATACATGGCATAAAGCACCCACACAGTCGCGTAGATTTCGTGCGCCAGATACGCCAAAAAATTCACAACCGCCAACCCGAATAGCTCGTGATGCGAGCGCAGAAGTTTCAAGGCTCCCATGGGGTTCGCTTTCTTCCATCGCAGCTGCGTCTGTCGCTTTTCCGGCGCCAGCGATTCTGGCAGAACGAACAGTCCGTACGTAGCATTTAACAAACTCAATCCGGCAGCCACCCAGAATGGCAGCCGCGCGCTCATCGCGCCAAGCCATCCTCCAATCGCTGGCCCGAGAACGAAGCCGATCCCGAACGCCGCACCAAAAATACCAAACGCCTTTGCACGCTTCTCCGGCGGCGTCACGTCGCTGATGTACGCCGTGGCCGTAGGCATGCTGGACGAGCAAATCCCCGAAAGTATCCGCCCGAGAAACAGCCATCCAAGCGTAGGCGCCAGCGCCATCACCACGTAATCCAGCCCTAATCCGAAGTTGGAAAGTAGAATCACCGGACGCCGCCCGTAACGGTCCGACAACATGCCGAGGATCGGCGAAAAGAAAAACTGCATCAGCGCCCATGTCGTCACGAACAGCCCCATATACTCCGACGAGCGCGCCATGTTGCCATTCAAAAACTCGGAGATCAGCTTCGGCAGGATCGGCACGATGATCCCGAACGCCAGCATGTCCAGCAGAACCGTCACAAATATAAATCCCAGCGCCGCGTGTCGCTTACTCTCCATTTCTGTTCTCCTTTCGCCGCTGGATCGTGTCCAGCGCGTGCGCCATCAAACCAGTCTGCCAAAGTTCATTCGCGCGCCCATTCGCGCACGCTCGCGCGATGCACAATAATCCAGCAAGACCCGCCGGGCAAGTATGTGCAGTGGCATTTGTATTTCCTCCATAGGTTCCGGAAGAGCCCTTGCAAATCGGGGAACCGGGAAACCGTCCGTAACGCTGTACGCCAGCGGCCCGAGGCAATCAGCCAGCTGAACCGGTAGGTATCCGTCCCAGTCTACAGCGAGTGACGATCCGGGTTCAGATGAGTGTCCTTGAAACGCGTTGGATACTTCAATCCGAATCCGAGCATTCTGTCGAGGCCGATGTGAGCGATCCAGATCAGAGAAAGAGAATAAATCGCAAGGCGATTCGACTCGAACGAGTAGGCAGCTAACGCCATCGGGCCCAGATAGGTGTGGACGGCATTGTAGGTGATCGCTCCGACGCGAACACCGGCGAGGTAACCGAGCATCGCGAGATCCGGCAGAAGAAAGAGCAAGGTGAATTGGAGCCAGCTGCCGTGGCTCCACTGGTAGGCGAAGAGGCTGGCGGTGAGGACGGCAGCGCCTTCAAGATGCAAAAGTGGTCGAGGGTACATGGGTTCACGTCGCTCCCTATCTCAGTCTAGGCGGGGCTCGTTTTTATTCCCGAAAAACGGCAACATCGTACAACGCTCTGAATTTTTCGCGACAACTCGGCCGGATATTCATTTGGGGCACTCCCGACGGTCTCGGATGCGCAGCCGAGTACCCTCCAATTACCCAAAGGTGCGGCCCGATCTAGAAGAGCAACCCGAGGAAGCGGACCGGCACACCCCTGAAGGTGGGCTCCAGCACGTCGGTGGAGGGGGTCAGAGCCGGGGAATCGAGGCATTGATTAAGTTGGAAAACTGGGTTACTAAGGTCCCCGTAAGGCCTAAAGCTCTAGTAAAATAGGAGCTTATAGCAGAAGCGTGTGGCGTTTTGGGTCGCTAAGGTGGCCCAAAGCGCGACACTAGGCGTGTATGCGTGGTGCTTAGTCACCTCCCCAGGATGGATTCCGGGCGAGGCGGAGAATGCGGAATGACGCGTTCGGATATGTTGAAAAATGCGGCGACGGTGGCAGGGCTGGCCGGGGTGTACTTCCTCGCCGGGAAGCTGGGATTGCAGCTGGCGTATGTGCATGCGAGCGCGGCAGCGGTGTGGCCCTGTACGGGGATTGCGATCGCCGCTTTGTTGGTGTTTGGGTATCGCGTTTGGCCGGGGATTTTGATTGGGGCGTTCTTAGTTAATGTGACTATGGCGGGCTCGCTGGCGACGTCGATAGCGATCGCTGCCGGAAACACGCTGGAGGGGTTGGCGGGATGCTACCTGGTCAACCGCTTCGCGCACGGCAAGGAAGCGTTTGCTCGGGCCCAGGACATTTTTAAATTTGCGCTGCTGGCGGGATTGGTCGCAACCACCGTAAGCGCGACGATTGGGGTGGCCACGCTGGCCGCGGGCGGTTTTGCAGATTGGGCGGCCTTTGGTTCGATGTGGTGCACGTGGTGGCTAGGACACGCATTGGGCGCTGTGTTGGTGACTCCCCTGTTGCTCCTGTGGTGGGAGAATCCGCGTCTCACTTGGACTCGCGACCAGATTACGGAATTGGCCTTCCTGTTCATGGGGCTCTTTTCCACGGCCTGGATCGTGTTTGGCGAACCTTTCCATTCCGAACTGAAGAACTATCCTTTCGAGTATCTCTGTATTCCATTCCTGGTCTGGGCGGCCTACCGATTTGGGCGCCGCAAGTCAGCGACCGCATTGTGTGCACTGGCAGCGCTTGCGACCTGGGGCACTTTGCACGGGTTTGGACCCTTTGCCAGGGAATCGCGGAACACATCGTTGTTGTTGTTGCAAGCGTTCATGGGGATCACGGCCATTACGACGCTGGCGCTGGCTGCGGAAGTTTCTGGACACCGCCGGGCTGAGGAACGGGTGAGAAATTTGGCGGTGAGCGATCCCTTGACAGGGCTCGCCAACTACCGGCAGCTCGTGGAGGCCCTGGAGACGGAGATCAAGAGGTTTGGGAGAAACGAGCGGCCGTTCGTGCTTTTGCTACTGGACTTGGATGGCCTCAAAAAGATCAACGATGCGCATGGGCATATTGCGGGCAGCCGCGCGTTGTGCCGTTTGGCCGATATGTTGCGGCTGTATTCGCGGGAGATGGACACGGCGGCGCGGTACGGTGGCGACGAGTTTGTGTTGATTTTGCCGGAGACGGATGCAGAAGCGGCCCGGCTGGTGGCGCAGAGGATTTCCAAGCGGTTGCTGGAAGATGGTGAAGAGCCGAAAATCTCCGTGAGCATCGGGATGGCGGTGTATCCGGGCGACGGGGAGACCTCGAACGAGATTCTGGGAGCGGCGGATCGCGACCTTTACCGCGAAAAGGGTGTTCCGAAGAAAAGATTTTTGCTGCCTAGTTGACACGAGCCCTGCCAATCTGGAAGGCACCTGCTTCGGAGTTCAGTTACGTTAGCTTCGACTAGGATCCGAATCAGCTTCATTTCAAATTAGCGTCAAAAAAATTGCAGGCCATGGCGGCGGTCTGCGCGTGAATTTCGTCGCGGAGGATGCCGGCCTGGTCCAGGCACAGTTCGGGGCGGTTGCGACGTCCCAGTTCGCCGCAGGTGGCAAGAAATGTGTAATGGCCGACGGACTGAAAGATAGTCAGTCGGGCGCCATGAATGTGGGCGGCGAAGAACTTGGCTCCGGTTTCTAGAGGGACGGTGGTGTCTAGGGCCCCGGCGACGATTTGTGTGGGAATGGAGATTTTTACGAGAGAATCCGGTTCAAACGCCGGGCCGATCGCCGGAGCCATGGCAAAGATGGCGCGGACACGCGGATCGCGATGCGATTTGGAGCCTTCACTAAGCGCGGCCCGGACGGCAGGGTCGGTCCCAGAGAGAGCCGTGGCCTTGGCGAGAAGACCGGGAAATTCTACAGGGTCGACGCACATTCCGTCGGCCTTGGGAGATTTGCAAAATTCCTGATAGCGGGAGAGCTCAGGAATTCCGCCGGCGAGTTCCAGCACGGTGAGGCCACCCAAGGAAAAGCCGGCAGCACCGATGCGCTTCGAGTCGATGCGAGAACCGAACGTCGAATCGGCGAGTAGCTGATCGAGAACCACGGTTTCATCAGCGGCGCGTTCCCACCAGAGGATGGACCCCTGAACCGTGTAGGCCTCCAGCGAATTGTTGCCGGGATGATTTACAGCGGCGGCGATGTAGCCATGAGAAGCCAACGCGGTGCCGAGCCACGCCATCATGGAAGAGGAAGCGCCGAAGCCATGCGAGAGCAGTACCAGAGGGAATTTTGCCGGAGCGGCAATTATCGGAGAGTTCGGCGCGGCCCTACCTGCACTGGCAAAGGGCGCATCCGGGGAGCCAATCCATTGGGATTGCTCGACGGCCGAAGGATCGGCGGGATACCAGATGTCGGCGATGAGGGCGTGAGTTTTTGCATCGCGCCAGTCGTAAGGTTCAGGCGGAGTGAACTGGCGATTCATCACACCGACCTTGTAAACGACGGTTTTGGGGACGCCGGCGGACAACGTGGATGAAAATAATGCTGAGCAAGAAAACCAGAGAGCGACAATAAAAGTGCGCGTGCGGTTCATGTGGTTTAGGGGGCCATGGGATTTCAGAACTACTTTAGACGATTTGCGGTGGAATGTGTGAATGGTTGAGGAACAGGCTAGCGCGGCGCGCACGAGTAACCTTTTGGCGAGTGAAAACTCGGAAAAGCACCGGTGTGGACAAAATCCTGGGAGGCGGATGGGGGTCATTCGCAAACGTCCTGTGCGGAGCATCAAGGGCGTTGACGATGGGTCAGGTGATCGGCTTGGGGATGGACAGGGCCTTGACGGTGAAGTCCGCAGTGCGCGTGACGGTTTGATTGGTTAGAAGGTCGATGACGTAGACCTCGAGGGAGTAGCGACCGGGAGTTAGAGAGGCTAGCGGCAGGTTACGCTCGATGGTGATTTGCTCGCGGGCTTGTTGCAAGTGCTCGGAGGATTCGTCCTGTTTCCAGACTTGCTGGTGATCTTTGAGAAGGCGATAGGCCACGGAGACGTTTGTTTTATGGGATTCGCCGTCGAGCTTCAGGTTGTAGAGCTGGAGAAAGACGCCCATTTTGTCCACGTTGGAAAATTCTGGATTGATCCGCGGGCGGACTTTGTGGGAATCCAGGACGAAGGAGCCCTGACCGATTTGTGAGGTGGGCACGGCGTGGATTTGGTCGGCGAGGATTAGCGAACTGGCGTCGAGTGATTCTTCTTCGTAGAGCGGGACGCGCAGGGCTGCATCGAGCACACCTACGTTGCCGCTTTGCGCGTCTTTTATGACGACATCGAGGCGATACAAACCGGAGCGTAGGGGGACGGACTTCTGGTAGATAGAAGAAAGGTTCACCGAGGACTGAAACAAGGAGTCTGGAAAATCACAGGAGACTACGTCTTCGAAAGTTTGAACGACGCGGCCGCTGAGGGTGGTGATGCGGCCGTACAAATTCAATACGGCGGATTGTACGCCGGCCTTGCCTCTGAAACTAAGGTCGCGATTCGCCACTTGTAGGGTGATAGGCACTAGAACAGAATCGTGGGTGACGCGGAGGAAATCGAAGCGGTAGTCCATGTGAATCTGGTTGCGAAGGATGCGGACGCTGACCATTTCGGCCAGGTCTTTGAAATGCTCGGGCGGACGCTGGACTTTGAAATAGCGTTCCACATTGTCGAACTCATCCATGCCTGCTGACAATCCGCCGATAGGCACAGGCAGAGTGGTGCCGTTGGTGTTGGTGAAGCGTTGCGCTTTAGTGTAAAGGCCCAGCATCTCTCCGGTGCTGAGGCCTGCACCTGGGACTTTTGCTAGTGCGTCCTTTTCACCGGGGTCCATCGTGAGGTGATATTCGCCGGAACTGCTGGGGTCGACGAATTCGAGCTCAATGTTGTCGCCGATGTCTTCCAGATGGCGGTAGCGCCACAGTTCCCAGGGATAGGTCGTGGTCGATCCTCCGCCCTGCTCGGGTGGACGATCGTAGGTGCCGCCGGAAGGATGGGACTCGATTTCATCGGGTGGGCCCCAGAGGATGTAAATGCGGCCGCGATCGGTTTTCCAGCCAGGGATACCTGAAGAGAAACGTTCGTTGGCGTAGGCGATGCGGCGATAGTGTTCTTCCCGGTAGCCGTTTTCGGGAGAATCCGGATCGGGATTGCGCCGGCGCCAGAATTCCTCGACGTATTGTTGGCGCTCTTCGTTGGTGGCGAGGCGCAGGAAGGCGTCGGATTCTTCCTTCGTGATAATGTAGGGGACCTCTTCCGTCAGCCAGGTGGTGTAGGGAGCGCTTTCCTTGGCGAGTTTTCGGGCTTGTTGCTTGTGGTCCTTCTGGCTGCGCGGTTTGCTGGGCGCATTCGGGGCCGGTGGTTGATCCTGGGCGCTGACAGATTCGGAGGAAAGAAGTCCGAATGAAAGAACAGCGGGAAGAATCGTCCAGCAGACGCGCCGCATAAGGACACCTCGCTCGCAAAGCGTTCTAAGGGTGGCGACGCACCGATCGCGCAGTTCCCTGGCCCGAATCCCGAGGGGACAGCCGTTATGGCATTCAGAATCAAAGAAGCGCGGCGGGGTTGCCTGACTCTCTGGCCCCTTAAAGTGGCGTGGCTAGAATTCAGTCCACCCGGGCTAAGCGAGCTATGAAGATGTACATCGGCGGATGGGACAACATCGGCGGATGGGCATTGACAGGCTGCCGTATCCAGCATAGCGTTCGCGGCCAATGAGAAGCTCGACTTGGAGCCCATGAAAAACAAACTTTTGGTAGCGGTCGTGTCTCTGGCGACGCTAGCGATTGCGGCGTCGCTTCTGGCGAGCTGGAGCTGGGTGTCGCTGCCGGTGCTCGTGCCTGCGATTTTGCGCTGGGTAGCGATCCTGTTGATCGCGGCGTACGCCACGTCGCGGCGTTCGCTGACTGGATGGATCTTCGTTGGATTATTGGCGGGCGCGGAATTGGGGCACGACTGGCCGTCGGTGGCAGTTAAATTACAACTGCTCGGCACGATTTTTCTGCGGCTGATCAAGGTGATTATTGCGCCGCTGCTCTTTGCGACGCTGGTTGTGGGCATTGCGGGCCACGCCGACCTGCGGAAAGTGGGGCGGCTGGCGGTCAAGTCGCTGGTCTACTTCGAAGTGGTCTCGACGCTGGCGATGCTCATCGGCTTTGCGGCCATCAACCTGAGCCGCGCGGGCTATGGTGTAACCCTTCCGGCCACCACGGCCGGAGAAACCATCAGCGTTGTGCCGCACACGGCGACGCAAATCATCATTGACATTTTTCCCGAGAGCATCGCCAAGTCCGTGGCGGAAGGCCAACTGCTGCAGGTTGTCGTGTTCAGCGTGCTCTTTGCCATGGCTTTGATCCTGGTGCCGGAGGCCAAGCGGCGCCCGATGTTGGACTTCGCCGGAAGCCTTTCGGAAACGATGTTCAAGTTCACGAACTTGGTGATGTATGCGGCGCCCATCGGCGTGTTTGGGTCGGTGGCTTACACGATCGGGCACCTCGGACTGGGCGTGATGCTGCCGCTGCTCAAGCTGTTGACGACCATGTATGCGGCGCTGCTCTTTTTTGTGTTGTGCGTGTTGTTTCCGATAGCGCTGCTGGCGCGCATACCCATCAAATCATTTCTGCACGCGGTCACCGAGCCGCTGACGATTGCTTTTGCTACCGCCAGTTCCGAAGCGACTCTGCCGCGCGCGCTCGAGGAGATGGAATTGTTCGGCGTGCCGCGGGAAACGGTGGCCTTCGTTTTGCCCACCGGCTACAGCTTTAATATGGACGGCGCGAGCATTTATCAATCGCTTGCGTTGATTTTCGTGGCGCAAGCGGCGGGGATGCACCTTTCGGTTGGGCAGCAACTCATGATGCTGCTCACGCTGATGATCAGCAGCAAAGGGACGGCCGGCGTGGCGCGGGGTTCTCTGCTGATTGTTTTCGGCGCGGCTACTTCGTTTCACTTGCCGATGGAGCCGCTGTTCTTACTCTTTGCCATCGATCAGCTGATGGACATGGGACGCACCGTCGTTACGGTGCTGGGCAATTGCGTGGCTTGCGTGGTGATTGCGCGATGGGAAGGCGAGTTTCAGACGGAAGAGGCGCATTGAAAAGATAGGCGAAGACGCGCAGCCGATGCGAGACGCGGCGGATCACTACATTTCGCGGTAATTCAAGAGCAGAAGACCGATAAGTAGGAGGCAGGTGGGCCAGAGCCAGGCCATTCTGTCGCGCACTTTGTTTTCCGAGGGAAGACGAAGTTCGAGCCAGCGCGACCAGCCGGCTACAATGCCCAAGACCGCCAGAGGAGCGTGACTCAGTTCGGCTAGGACTTCTTCTTTTATGTTGCCCAGACTGTGGGAGTGGGTGAGGAGAAGAGCGCTGGCAACGGCAACTAGCGCTGGAAAGATAAGGCGAGCTCGTTCGGTGGCGACGCGGCCGGTTTGCACGCGCCATTCAAAGATCGCCAGCGCGATGACTAGCAGCGCGAAAATTCGGTGAAGCAGTACTTCGGGGTCCTGGAGCGTGACCCAAAAGCCATTGGGGCCTAGCGGCCACGTTTCGGGATCGCTTCTCAAGAAAAGAAATAGTGAGAGACCAAGAAAGAGGAGGGGCCAGTTTCGGGCCCAGGGGAAATGCTTCGTTTGGGCTAGAAAAGCGAGTATTCCGATGGACAGAACGATCAGGCCTGCCCAGTGGTGGTTGTACTCCGACCAGGATTTTTCGGCGGGCGTATTGGGGCGCGTTCCGGCTTGGCCGGGAACGAACGATGCAGGCGAGAGCGTGCCGGCGTCGAAGGCCTTTACTTCGGCGGCGTAAATGTCTTCAGGGAGGTCCTCGATGGACGGGCTGGCGAGGCGCGGGAGTTGCGGCGCCAAACGAGCGACGATTTCCTGCTTCGAGACAAAATTTGTCCTTAGATCGACTGCCGGTGGAAGTGAGGTCAGCGATGCAGCGGTGAGAATCACAGTGATTCCGATGCCGATTTCTGCTTCGCCGAAACGTTTTAGGCTGGCGACTACGGCGCCGCCGGATGGTGATCGGGCAATTTGAAAGTTTAAAGCGCCGAGAAGTAGAAGAGTGCCAAAGAGGACGGCTTTTGTGGCAACCATGATGCCGTAGGAAGTGCCGTAGATGGCGTCGAGCGAACCGACGTAGGCAAATCCCAGAGTGAATCCTGCTGCGGCCAGTACGGCGACGCTGATTAGTGCAAGTTTTGAAAAACGCGCGATGAGTTGGCGCGCGAAACGGATATCGGGGCAGCGTGGTATGGCGATCAGGAGATACAAGAGACCGCCGAGCCAGGTGGCCGTGGCCCCTTGATGGAGCGCGGTGACCACGACGAGCGGAAAACGGTACTCGAGGCGAGCCATGGCGTGGCTGGTCATCACGGATGAGAGGAGTATTAGTAAGGCTGGGAAAAGCATGACCGGGTAGCTTTTTGAAGATCTAGCGCCAGCGAGAGCGGCGATGGTCAACGCGGAGGTAATGGCGAGAACGCCGGCGAGAATGAAATTCGCGCCGCTGACGTCTGCGAGAGTCATGTCCGCGGACTGCATGAGGATCACGGCGCTGGCGAGGATATATGCCAACTGCGTGAGGGCCAACGCTACGGCTGCGCGCCGAATCCAGCGAAGGCAGGCTAGGTTGATGACTTCCGATTGCGGGTTTGCACTGCGCGCGACGAAATTCAGAAAGACGATGCCGCCGATGGTGAGCGATTCGAAGCTCAGCGTGCCGCCCCGGAAGAGGACCGAGAGGAATCCAAAGATTTGGAGGAGACGGGCCATGGAAGGGTGTCAGGGTTGCGTGACTTGAAAGGGGATCTCGCCGCGGGTGATGTGCCCGTCGGACGCCAGGACTTGCCAACGGATGCGGTATTCGCCGCGTGGTAATCCTTGGGCTTGCGATGCGAGAGCGTCGGCGGGTCCTTCTTTGGCGATTGTCAGCGATTGCGTGGAAGCATCCGGCTTGAGCAGAGTAAGCCGGGAACGGGTGGCGTCGATGCGAACATTGAAGCGGAGCTTGATAAGGATGTCAGGCCCGGCGACGGTGCTGTTGATCGATGGACTGGATTCCAGAAGGATGGCGTGTGCCATTACCGAGTGGGCCATCAGGAACATGGCAACGACGGCCGACAAACACACGACAAGCAGAACTCCCTGACTTGGGCGCATCACTCTCCACTTCGCACGAAAGTCCAAGCTGCGCGACGAAGCTTCCGCCGAGAACAACGAGGAAGAAAATAACCTGGTACGAATGATTATGTTATTTCAATCCGCGCTGGCTGCCAAGCCGCAAGACTGATTTGTTGCCGCGCGACTTGCCGATAGGAGAGGACATCAGGAACGACAAGTTGACAGCCGCACGTCAAGACGCTTTTGGTCAGTCTCCGATTCATAAGCTTGCTCGTCCCAAAAAGGACCTATGGGCGGCAGCCCAAAAGTAAAGCCTCTTCGTTGTCCTCCGCTGAAGTAGGGCGGCTGGGGGAGGAACCCACCGAAGTGACCGGACCAAAACCCGGCTCCGTAGGAATCCTCGCCTTTAGTGCCAGGAGGATGTCAAAGAAGGAAGAATGGCCATAGGAATGGGTTGCGTGAATTTGCGTTTGAGGTACCAGCATGGTGGATCGCCACTATGAGGAAACAACGCGTGGACACACTCGGCGGTTTGCTGGGGTTGCAGCGGGTCGACGCTGTACTCGGTCTTGTTGCCTTTTTCGTCGATGGCGAGGATACGAAGCGCGGTGACGGTTTCAAAAGGGTTGCCGGGTTTCGGATGCATCATGCGCACGCGAACCCAGGCAAAATCGCCTATGTAAACGATCGCAACAGCTAAGACCACTGCGATCAGGGTGCCTCGGACGATGGTGCGCGTTGCGGGCAAGCGAACTATTCCTTTCGGTAAGTAGGCAATACCCAGAGGATTTCGTCACCCGATTTTCAGGTTTTCAGGAAAGCGCTAGGGCTTTTCCTTCGGGACCTCAGTAGCCTGACCAATCTTGATGGTCGATCCAAACCGCTTGTAGTTCTCGTAACGGACGGTCATGCGAATGCGCACGCCGCCTCCGCTGAATTGCAGGGTGTCTTCGGAATGCGTGTACGTCGGAAACCAGAAATGGCCTTCGATGTTTTCGCGGAAGGTTTCGAAGCGAGGAAAGACGTTCTCTTGTCCGTGCTTCTTGATGTCGGGGACCGCTTTGCCGTCGGTTTTGACAATGCCGAAATCCGCTTGGTCGACCCAAACGCGGCCCTGGAAGTAGCGCTGATTTTTCTCGATTTTCTTGGGGGCGACATCGAAGACGTAGGCATTGATTTCATCGAGTTGCTGCTGGCCGACGTATTTGACGTCGTACTTCTGCACTTCGTCGGTGGTGAGCACGAATGGCTGCACATGCTCGAGGTCGTCGAAGTCCTGCTGCGACATTTGGATGCGCTGCAGGGACGGGGCGGGAGCGTCGGTCACGTGCTCAGTCCGCTTGCCCGCAGGGGTAAAGACGATGTCGCTGGTCATGCGATATTCGCCGTCGGGCCGTCCGGAGTATTCGTCGATGGTTTGGATGACGAAAGTTTGCGTGTATGTGTAGTTATCGCGCTCTTTTCTAAACTCGAGCTCGCGCGCGGCGAACTTCTGCACAATTTGCTCGGGAGGGACTTTAGGCGGATCGGTTGTAAGTGGCGACTCCGTGGTCGTCTGATGAGGCACGCTCGTGGGTGCGGAACCTGGCTGCGGCAAGGGTGCGGGCGCGGAGTAGGTCGGCGGCGGTAATGGGCCTGTTTGCTGCGCCGCAAGCGGTAGCGCGATGAACAGCGTGGTTGATAAAGCAGCAAGAGCCAACGCCGACGGTGCGAGAATTTCTTTCATTTGTTTCCCGGTGATGTGTTGCATTCCTTCCCTATTCCTTTCGATGTCTCGAGCGGCCTAATAGTTATGAGCTTCAGGATAGCGCCGGGGTTGCTTCTCGTCCAGAAGGATGCGGAATCCAGTTTGCGAACAGCGCGCAGGCCAACCTTCGCAGAAGTCGTCGCAAATCGAATATGCTGTACGGTATCTTTAGGTCGAGAGGAGCTGCGGAAGGGCCATGCAAGCCAGCGGGATACATGCGCTTGAGTTGGTGCTCTTGTTGTTGCTGGTATTCGTGGTGTTGTTTGCGGCGCTTGCGCGGAAACTGCAGACGCCCTATCCGATCGTCCTCGTCATCGCAGGCTTGTTCCTCAGTTTCATTCCGGGGATCCCGAAAATTACGCTGAACCCCGATGTGATTTTTCTAGTGGTATTGCCGCCGCTTCTCTACAACGGGGCGTGGCTAACGCCGTGGCGTGAATTCAAATTTAATTTTGTCAGCATCTGCCTGCTGGCGTCCGGGCTGGTGGGGTTTACCGTTGCGGGCGTGGCGGGAACGGCAAAGTGGGTCTTCGAGGGATTCGATTGGAGGCTCGGTTTTGTTCTAGGCGCTGTGGTAGCGACCACGGACGTGATTGCGGCGACCTCAATTGCCAAACGAGTGGGATTGCCGCAGGGCATCGTCGATATTCTGGAAGGCGAAAGCCTCCTGAACGATGCGACGGGTCTGTTGGCTCTGGAATTCGGTGTGGCGATGGTCGTTACCGGCGAAACGCCTACGCTCGGCAGCGGGCTCATGCGGCTTGGCTACCTAATCGTTGCGGCAATCGCGCTGGGTCTGCTGTTGGGAGTCATTGTGGAATCGATTCATCGACATATCGACGACGGGCCGATCGAGATCACCATCAGCGTTCTAGTTCCCTATTCCGTTTATCTTGCGGCCGAGGCCATGCACTCCTCCGGAGTGCTCGCGGTGGTGGCGTGCGGGTTGTACATGAGCCGGCACAGCTCGCACTTTTTTTCGGCAAGTGTGCGGATTCAGGCTTGGGCAGTGTGGGACTCGCTAACGTTTGTGTTGAATGGGCTGGTGTTCATGCTCATTGGGTTGCAGTTGCCATTCGTACTTGCAGGGATCCGCGAGTATAGTTTTCGTGAGCTGTTGCAGTACGGCGCCATGTTCAGCGTAATTCTCATCCTACTTCGCATGATATGGATGTTTCCTGGCGCGTATCTGGCTAACCTGATCCGCAGGCGGGTCCTGCATCAAAGGGTAGGGCTTCCCCCGGCAAGGCAGATTTTCGTTGTCGGTTGGACAGGAATGCGCGGGGTGCTGGCCCTCGCAGCGGCGCTTTCACTGTCCGAGACGCTGGCGGATGGGACGGCGTTTCCGCAGAGAAACCTAATCATTTTTCTAACGTTTTGCGTCATTCTGGTGACCCTGGTCTTGCAAGGGTTGACGCTGCCGCCGCTGATTCGCGCACTGGGACTTGCTGGCGCGACCGGGCACAAAGAAGAAGAAGAGGAAGCACGGCGAGCCATGATCGAAGCCGCGCTGGCGTATCTCAAACAAGCGAGGCTCAAAGATGGCGACAAATTCGCAGCCATCTACAACGAGATTGAACAGCGGTACAAACATCGCCTGACGAATCTGATTGGGCAGGACGATCAGGGAGTTGCGGTGGATAGTCATGCCTATGTGCGCTATCTGGAACTCTCGCAAAGCTTGCTGGGTATGGAGCGGCAAACCGCTTTGAAGCTGCGGGGCGCTGGACGTATCAACGACGAGGTATTGCGCAAGGTGGAGCACGAACTGGACCTAACGGAAACACGACTCTCCTTGATGTCCTGAACAGGGGCCCAGGATGGGGCGGCAAGAGGGGTTGTTCCGCGGTGGGGTGTGATAAGCTTTTAGAGTATCCCCGGTGGGGCCGTGGCGCAGTTGGGAGCGCGCCTCGATGGCATCGAGGAGGTCGTGGGTTCGAATCCCATCGGCTCCACCAACTTTGTTCCTTCTTTTCAATCCGATAGCAAAAACTTCAAGGGGCACTAAGGGGCACTAAGCCACCTGCGAAGGCAATACGAGGCGGACGACCTTACCGTGCGCCGCGCGCTTGCTTTCGTCCATGGCCTTGCCGTAGACGTTCATCGTGGTACGGATGTCCGCATGGCGCATGAGCTCCTGCTGCACCTTCATCGGAGCCCCGGTTTCATCAAGCAGGGTCCGGAAGGTATGGCGGAACGTGTGCCAGCCGATTCGTCCGATGCCGCAACGAATGCCTGCGGGAATGATGTGACGCCGCTCCACTCCCCATGGATACCAGGGTTTCTTGCCTGCCACGAACGGGCTTGCAAATACCCAGTCTCCCGGATTTTTGAAGAGCGTCTTGCGTTGCCAATTCAAAAGCACCTCGGCCAATGCGGGATCAAGCGGGATGCCTGCATTGGAGTATTTGGTTTTGACATCGCTTACTACCCCGGTGACGATGCCCCGCCGCACGAGGAGTGTTAGGTCATCCCAGAGCACGTCACACCACTTGAGGGCGAAGAGCTCGCTGCAGCGGAGCCCCGTGGCGAGATCGAGGATAACCATCGTACGGAAGGGCTCATCGAGCTCTCCGAGTAAGAGACGGAATTGAGCAACGCCAAGAACCATCGGCTCACGCTGTCGTTTGCTTGTGCCGCGGACCCGCACGAGCTTCATGGGATTCTCGCCGATCTCGGTGAGCTCCCAACGCATGGCGCAGTTCCAAAGCACCCGCATGAGATTGTGGAGATGCCCTCTGGTTCTTGAAGCCAGGTCAAGCCCCTTCAACCATTGCTCCACGGCGAAGGGCTTCACCTTAGAAATCGGGTAGTCGCCCCACCGCGGTTTGATCTGGTGATTGAGGTATGACCTGTATCCATTGGCGGTCGAGTGCCGCAGCTCGGGAAGCTCTGTTTCGAGGTATCGGCTCACCAGCATACCGATGGTGACCGCCTGTCCTTGAGGATGATCAGAGTTCACATCAAGCTTGCGATGCTCGATTGCTCGCCATGCATTGGCTTCGGTTTTGAGCATTGAGACGGGACCAATCACTTCAGATCGTTTTGTATAGCCGCCGTCGGGCTTTCGTTCCCGCCAGCGATAGACAAATACGAGGTCCTGCTTTTTCGACGCCCGGGTTTCAATCCAACCGTGTTGATACGTATTTCGAGTTAGCCGCAACATCATGCTCTCCTTTTGGGATTAGAGGAGAGTTGCGGCGCAACCCTGTTGGCCTTCAGTGAAGAGCTTACACCGGTTCGGAGCAGCGCGTCCAAATCTGAGGGGCGAAAATACCATCGTCGCCCAAGCCGGCATCCGGGAATCTGGCCGCTGCGCGCCATGCGCTTGACGGTCTTAGGGTGTAGCCGAAGGAATCGAGCTGCTTCAGCGCAGTCCCAGACCGGCTCGGGAGTTTGATGTCGCTCTGTGCTCGAAGCGAAGGGCAAACCAAATCTCTCGGCTTGCGGCGATGGCTTGCTCTCGGAGGAATTTCCAGTCTGACTTCCAGATCTTAACGACGACGAATCTACTGTGAGGCGCAAGCCATGCACTCTTGGCGAGTCTGGGTTCTTGCGCACGCCGAGTTGGGTGTTGCGTTGTTTCATTGCCTCTTTTCCTTGGTTCCCCCGGTTGTTATTTTCTACTTGACATCCCGTCCACAATATCATATGTTGTTTGCAAACGTAAAGTGAAGATGCATCTTTCTTCGAAAGGGTTGCATCTTACCGACGGAACCAGGAGGAGTACCCGATGGCCGAAAAACCGCAAAAGCCCGAGAAGCCCACCCAGGGGCAAACGCTGTCCCTCCGAATCAGCGACGCTCTCTTTGCTCGCCTGGAGCGTGCCAAGCAACTCATGTCCTCGAAAAAAGGCGACAGTGTCTCGACTTCGGAAGTTGCCAAGCAGCTCCTCGAGTCTGCCCGCGAGGACCGCTTTGAAGTTGCGGACATGATGGCTAAGCCGACAGAGACACTTCTCGAGATTCGAAGGAAGGGAGAAGCGCAGCATATTCTGTCGCGAGCCGAGTGGATACTGCTCTCGCACTTCGTTCAGAAGGGACTCGAAGCTTATGCCGAAAGGACGCCCAATCCGGTCTCCAACGAGTCACTCATCGCCGTGCTGGATGCGTTCCTGGCCGTTTATGAACTGCGGACGGAACGTGCTTCCTCGCGGGATCCGTATTACATGAGCAATCTGCCGTCCGAGTGCCATCCTGCAAAGGCAAAGGGAGCGGACGATTCGGAGCGCGTGACTGCGGAGACGGTTCGCCGGACCGTGGCCGAGACTCGTAAGCGGCTCAGCGAGCCGGCAGTAAAGTGGGGCACGTTTCTGGCGGGACGCAATCTGCTGATCCTGTTGGAGGACGAAAAGCTCCCCGCGGCTGACGCTGTGAATCGTGCCCTTCGCCCCTTCTTCCCGGTTCTGTGGCGGCTGGCCGCGCGCGGCCATTATTTTCTCACGCAAGAGTCGCTCCGAGCCAAATCCTCGAGCCAGGATTCCTTCTATCAGCCGCCGATTCCATCCATCAAAGAAGGGGACTTCACGCTCTCGTTTAATCGAGGAGAGAGCAACGACCTTTATTTGCTCTTGAGTTTCCCTGGTCCACGCGGGCCGATGTATCCAGTCAGTGGCTACCCGAAGATTACAGAATTTCGCGCCATGCTGGCCGCGCTGGCCCCGGACAGCCCGACCCGCCGTTGGGAGGGCGGGCATTTCCTCGGCTATGTCGCAGCTTCCGAAGAAGGCAAGGGGAAGGACTACTGGTTTCGCGCCCACCAGAATGGCATCACGTTCGGCCTCTCCGAGAAGGAGTGGAAGTCGGTCCAAGCGCTGTTCCGCCGGGCGTGGGAGCTTCCCGAAATCCGCATGGCCTGGGACGCGCTGACCCTGGAGTACGGTGAGCTGTGATGCTCTTCAGCCTCACCATGGAAGCCGGATGCGGCCCCGCCGACGGCAGCGTCGCCGGCTTTTGGCCGACCAAGAAAAGAGCGGTGCCTTCGGCACCGGGAGTTGGACTGGACACGCCACCCCAGGTTGGGTGCTGCAGAGCGCCGCGCGGCGCCGTTGGTTAACGTGCTCTCGCATCGCAAGTTAGCGAATTTCGAGTGTCGACGAGTAACTTCCGGCGCTCTGCGTTAACTTCTTTATTTTGTTCGCTCAGGTTTGTGCGAATGGTTTTCTTCAAAGTTTGTCCCAGGAGGTCCTCGTCATGTCTGCCGATCAACTACGGAATCGAACCGTTGGTTCGAAGATGACGGAGAGCGAATACGAAAAGCTTGTCGCTGTAGCCGAGCGCGACGGTTTGACGCTGGGCGAATGGTGCCGTGAGGTGCTCTTGGCGCAAGCAAGCACCACTGAAGGGACAAAGCCCATTGCCACCGAACAGACTCTGCTTGCGGAAGTGATGGCGCTGCGAACGATCTTGTTGAATGCACTGTTTAAGCTCGCTCAGGGGGCAGTGCTCACAACCGAGGAACTGGACCTGTTGATCGAGCAGGCCGATGGAGAGCGATTCGAGAGAGCGCAGGAACGAGTTGCAGAAGTACCGACCGGAGGTAGGTCGTGAAGCAACAATGGGGCCGGAACTCATACGCAGGGGAGTGGCAGAATCGCAGGTCGGTGTGGACGTGGACAGCGGCGTTTTTGGCGCTGATCAGCATGGTGGGAATTTGCGTCTACCGCTATGCCGAAGTGTGGACACCTTTAGAACGCTTCTATGTGCAGACCTACATCCGCAGCGGCCTCCGAAGCCAGGTGAAGTTCTCAAGGACTGACAGCTATTGGACGGTGAACGCCGTGGGCAAGAAAGGAAGCCATTGGGCGCTCGACGAGGAGGTCATCGAAGTAAAGACCGGGACCGGCGAGACTGCGCTTCGACTCACGCCTGAAGCTGTGGCGATCGGCGACGTGCGGCTTGTCATACAAAAGGTGATTTGGGACAACGCAAGGTTGCATGACTTCTTGGGCCGGTGGATCTATCGAGACGAAACCTTCCTGGACTTCATAAAGCCCGGCCTGATAGGAGGCATCGTTGTTTTCCTTGTGGTTCTTGCGTTGGCGATTCCGAAAGATTCCCAGCGAGCCCGGGAGCGCAAAGAAGGACGAAGGCTCAAGGGACCAGAACTTGTGACCGCGCAGGCGTTCAATCGCAGGAATCGTTCCGATGGAATTGGTTTTGATCTGACAGAACGAACCTTGATCCAGAAAGCATTCGGCAGGGTACATCGTCTCATTCTGCCCCGCGTCGCCGAATCGAGCCACATCCTTATTATGGGCGATACAGGGATGGGCAAGAGCACCCTGATCCGGCAAATTCTTTTGCAGGTGGAAGCGCGTGGCGACACCGCCATCGTCTACGATCCGGCGCTCGAATACACGCCGAAGTTCTACAAGCCAGAGCGGGGTGACATCATCCTGAATCCTATTGACCAGCGCATGCCCTACTGGAGTCCCTCCGACGAACTGACACACGTTACGGAGTCTTCCACGCTGGCCGCTTCGTTGTTCCCGCATCGGCCCAACGAGAATGCCTTCTTCACCGAAGGCCCGAGGAAAATCTTCGCGCACCTGCTGACATTTAGGCCAACACCCGAAGAGCTGGCTTGGTGGATGTGCCACGAAGCGGAGATCGACTATCGAGTGAAAGGCACGGAGTACGCGGCCATGATCAATCGGCAGGCCCCCGCACAGCGGAGTGGTGTGCTGGCGTCGCTAAACATGGTAGCGGATAGTCTGAAGCTGCTTCCGAAAGAGGCCGATACAACGAAGCGTTGGAGCGCGGCGGCCTGGGCGAACGAGCGCAAGGGGTGGCTCTTCCTCACCAGCACGCCGGCAACGCGGGAACGGCTCGTTCCCCTCACAAGCTTGTGGCTGGACACGCTGGTCTTGCGGCTGATGAATTATGGCCAGAGAGATCCTCATGCGGTGTGGTTCGTCTTGGATGAACTCGCGAGCTTACAAAGACTCCCGCAACTACACACCGCCGTGACGGAAAACCGCAAATCGAATAATCCTCTTGTACTTGGCTTCCAAGGACGGAGCCAGCTAGAGACGCGCTACGGCCACGAAGCCGAGGCCATGCTCTCGCAGCCCGCAACGAAAATCTTTCTTGCTACGAGCGAACCGAACGCGGCGCGATGGATTTCGGACGCAATCGGTGAGATTGAGACGGAGCGGTTGACCGAGAGCCGGTCGAGCGGACGATGGGGGCGAAGCCGGAACTCGGAGACCCAGAATCTCCAACGGCAACGTGAACCACTGGTGATACCGAGTGAGATCACCGGCCTCCAGCCACTGCATGGCTATCTGAAACACAGGAATCTCGTTGTGGGAATGAGCTTCTCCATTGTCGAACTGCCAGACAGCTATCCTTCATTCATCCAACGGCCGATGGAGATGCCACGAAAGGAAGAACGCAAGACTGCGGCAGCAGCGGCGGGAGCAAACGGCACTTTAGAACAGAAACTCGCGTCGCAGGATGGGAAGCAGTCCCGCGAGCAAGAATTACGGCGAAACCGAACAGAACCTGGACACTTCTTCCGATAGGTCAACAGCACGATGCTAACCATCTCCAATCCACTGAGTGCGACCCAGGCCCAGGCGTATCACGCGGAGGAGTTTTCCAACGCGCGAGAAAACTACTACACGCAAGGCGACCAGATACGCGGTGAGTGGCACGGCAGGCTCGCCGGGCAATGGGGATTGCGCGGCGAAGTGCGCGAGGAACATTTCCAGAAGCTCTCTGAAGGCCAACACCCGACGAGTGGCGAGCAGCTGGTGCGCCATCAAACAGCGCGGGAATACATAAACAGGCACGGTCGGAAGGTAAGTCCGATGGAGCACCGCGCGGGATGGGATGCGACGTTTTCGGCGCCGAAGAGCGTATCGCTGACTGCCCTGGTGGGCGGAGATGAACGAGTGCGGGAGGCACATCGAGAAAGCGTCGGCGTTGCACTCGATGAATTGGAGCGGTATGTCCAGGCGCGCATCGGCGGGAATCTTCCCGCGGAAACAACAGGCAAATGGGTGGCCGCAAAATTCGAGCACGATAGCGCCAGGCCGGTCGACGGTTATGCCGCACCTCAGCTGCATACGCATGTTGTCTTCTTCAATCTCACGGAGACCAAAGACGGCGAAGCCTATGCCCTGCAACCGCACGAACTCTACAAAACGCAGCAATATGCGACGGCGGTGTACCGCTCGGAACTAGCCGCGCGGCTCAAAACACTTGGCTACGAGATCGAACGTGGGAAGAGTGGGCAGCCAGAAATCAAAGGCCACAGCGAAGAATACCTTGCGGCATCGAGCCCGCGTCGCCGGCAGATCGAGGAGCACCTTGAGAAAGAGAATCAGCGAGGAGCAGACGCTGCACAAATTGCGGCGCACAAAACACGTGAGGCCAAGCTCAATCTGTCGCACGAAGAGGTGCAGCAGTGCCATCGAGAGATAGCGGAGGCTTTCGGCAATCAGCCGGACCGCGTAGTCCGAGCTGTCAAAGAAACGGTGCGCGACATCGGGCAGGAAGCGCCTCACCGAATCGTTCAATCGGCGATGACATTCTCGAAGGAGCGGAATCTGGAACGTGAAGCCGTTGTCGATGAACGTGAGCTATTGCGAGATGCGTTGAGACGTTCGATGGGAGACGCGACATTCACAGAGGTGCGAACGGAGTTTGAAAAGCGCGTCGGCGCGGGAGAATTCGTCGAAGTCGAGAAGCAGTCAGGTGGACCAAGCCGCGCGTTTACGACCGAAGAGATGATCGGATACGAGCGAGAAACCATCCAGATGATGCTGGAGGGAAAGAACGAATACACGGCCTTAGCGAGCTTTGAAACGCGGCGAGAAATCGACAACCATCATCCTCATTTAAGCCAGAGCCAACGCGTAGCGGTCGAGCAAATCCTCGCAAGCCGGGATCAAGTCATGGCGCTGGAGGGTGTCGCCGGCGCGGGGAAAACGACTTCTTTAGCTGTGGTTCACCAAGCTGCCGAGCGAGAGGGTTACAAAGTGGAAGGATTCGCCCCGACCTCACGAGCAGCACAAAAGCTCGCAGAGGCCGGAATCGAATCGAGCACGCTCCAAAGGCATCTCGCGCAAGGCAATGAACAGCACGGCGGCCAAAAACACATGTACGTTCTGGACGAATCGAGCCTCGCAAGCACAAAGCAGATGAACGAGTTTCTGCACAGGCTCAGAGATAGCGATCGCGTTTTGCTGGTTGGTGATACACGCCAGCACCAGGCAGTCGAAGCCGGAACACCGTATGAACAACTACAAGAAGCTGGAATCCAAACTGCTCGACTCGACGAAATTATTCGGCAGAAAGACCCAGCCCTCAAGGAAGTCGTGGAGCATCTCTCACGCGGAGAGGTAAAGGAGGCAATCGAGAAGCTCGATACACAGGGCCGCATCCATGAAATTGCAGATCCTAACGAACGGCTCAAAGCGATCTCGCATGAATACGCGAAGCAGCCCGAAGGAACCCTCGTTGTTTCGCCCGACAACCAGTCGCGCATGGAAATCAACCGGATGATCCACACGGAAATGCAAAAGACCGGCCAAGTGGACCACAGGGAGAGAAATGTGAGAGTGCTCATCGCGCGGCAGGAGATTACCGGCGCAGACCGTCAGTGGGCCGAGCAATATGAACCGGGCAACATCGTACGCTACACGAAAGGCAGCAAGACGCATGGCATCGAAGCCGGAGAATACTCGCGCGTGGAAAGTGTCAACGCGAGAGCCAACCTGCTCACGGTCCGGCGCAAAAGCGGTGAGCAGATCAGCTACGATCCGCGCCGCCTGCAAGGCGTGACGCTCTACCGTGAAACGGAGCGGGCCTTCTCCAAAGGCGACCGCGTGCAATTCACCGCGCCGAACCGGGAGCAGCACATTGCGAATCGTGAATTGGGAACCATCGAAAGAATCGAAAAGAACGGCAATCTGCAACTGCGCATAGATTCAGGCCGGCGTATCACATTCAACATGAAGGAGAATCCACATCTCGACTACGGATATGCGGTGACAAGCCATACCAGCCAGGGGCAAACCACGGACCGCGTCCTCGTGCACGTAAACACTGAGCAAGCGGGAGAAAAACTCATTAACCGCCGACTAGCCTACGTGGTCGTATCCCGTGGTCGCTACGATGCGCAAATTTATACCAACGATAAAGCCTCTCTTGCCGAAGGGCTTCGCCGCGATGTTTCACACCGATCTGCATTGGAGTCCAAACGCGCAGAAGAACCGCTTGTCGCCCAAAGGAGAGAGCCGTCCCCATCTCTGAGTAAGGAGAGAGAGCGAACAATCGAACGAGACCTCAGCCCCAGTCGCTAGGCACGCTAATAGCTCCTGCGGCCTTAATTGCTCAGCCTCTTCTTCCACCCGTTCTGGGGTTACGTGTCCGTCCAACTCCCGGCGTCGTAGACGCCGCTCTTCAGGCGCTCCCCGGCGCTCGGGATTTAACCGGGCGGCAGGTCCTAAGTGGTGGCTAAAGGGAGGATTCGACGCGCGTAACCTGTCAGTCCGAGACTCGGAGCTTGTGATATCGACCAGCCGACCAGTAGTAGAGATCGGCACCCTTCTCGATCCACTCGACGTACACACCGTCTAGCTTAGTCTGGATTGACTTCGTGCGCTCAAAGTCGGAGTACTTTCCAGGCTCGGCCTTCGAGATGACCAAGCCAGAGTAGGTCTGCCCGTCTGCGTGATCCAACAGTTTCCAAACGTAAGTATCCCCGGTCGGCCCTTTGCCGAACACCACGATTTTGTACCCAGCAGTCGATTCCGATTTCGGCACAACCAAGGCAGCGTATGAAACTTTGTCCGCGCTCTCGAAATGCCCGATGGCGATGCCCGGACACTCATGAGGATGAGCTTTTAGCCAAAGTCCTCGGTCATCGGATTCGAGGTCGGAAAGTTGTTTCGGTCTCCACTCTGGAAACTTAGACGCCAGAAGCTCGCTGACGGGAGCGGGCAGGGCAGCGCTGCAATCGTTAGCGTCCGGTGCTTTCGAGGCTGTAGTCGTGGGCTGAGCCACGAAGAGAGCCAACAGAAGAAAAACACCCAGTAGCGTTCTCACTGTGAACACCCCTTGCACCTTTTATCGCCGTACCCAGGGAGGTCACCCCTTGAGTTACCTGGCCCTGCTGGTAGCTGAATGTGGATGTGCGGCGCATTCGAATTCTTAGAGGGATGTGCTCCTTCGTCGCGAGCGAACCCGGCACCGCAGTTCGACGCAGCACAGAGAACTTTGTTCACATCACCAGGATTAGTTGGGTAACGTACGTCTGCCGCAAGTCCGGCTGCTCTTCGATGTGGATCGTTGGGTCCATGCGGGGACATGGGAGGCGGCTCGTTGGTTGAGGTTGCAGTTAGTGGTACGCCGCTCTTTGACTCAATACACGTCAAGAGGCTATCCAGCGATGCCCAAGGCTTGGGAACTCCCGGCTTTAATTTATACAGACCAAACGGATCAATGTAGTTCGTAGCGTCGTTCTTCACGTACGCGTAGAGATTGACACTGTCCAAGAAAGGTCCCAGGCCCACTGGATCTTCGCTGACGAACCTGCCCGTGGTGGGATCGAAATACCGGGCACGCATGTAGTAGAGCGTTGTTTCACTGTCCAGCTCGCGGCCCGTGTACTGGAACGGGTTTGTCAGCGATCCAGAAGACGCGGTTTGCTTGCCAAACGAATCTAAGGTGTAAGTTTGCGCCAGTGCTCCGGCTGTGTTGCTCAATGACGTGACAGAGCCAAGATCATCCTGCTCATAGTAGCTTGCCGTACCGCTGCGCAGCATGGCCAGCGGCTCATCGATGTTCTCACCTTGGGCATAGCGTGCAACGGCTGTACCGCTCGAATTTGTTTCCTCGATCAAGTTGTCGCCGTCGTAGGCGAATACGCTCGTGGCGCTGGACGACGACTTATAGATGCGCCTTCCGAAGGGATCGTACTTGAAGCTGGCTGTGGCAACTGAACGCAAACGCCCCCTCTCTGCTCAGGGCGCAATTAGTCCGCTGCTAACGCGCACCTCAACAACTCTCCTATTGGAGTCCAGCTTTATAATCACTTGTGTTCTCTCCGAAACTGGATTTCCTTCCACCATCCTGTCGGCGTATAAGGTATTTTTTGCTGGGTCTAGAATGATCTTGAAGCCGCACTCTTTCAGCTTGGCCTGTGCAACTTCAAGGGAAGCACCCTGGCGTATTTTCTCTTCTATGTGTTTGGCACAGTCGTCCTTGGTTTTCTCGCCGCACGAAGACAGCCACGCCAAACAGAGCATAAGGACGAACAAGAGTGGATGCGTTTTTGTGTTGCTCATGGCAGCGGCAAATTATAGTCGTACCCGGGCACAGTTATTGGCGGCGAGGGTGGTGTAAAACCAGCAGCCTTTGCGGCGCCGTACGCATATGCGTTGCTGTTGGTTTTCAACGGGCTGTACGGAAGATTCGCTTCGATTACCTTCTGCGTGAAGTTCCCCAATTTGCTCGTTGCGCAAGCACATGAAGCCTGGTCATCCTCCAACGTGTCCGAATATACCCCGAGCGGGTCCCAATCCACAGTGCCTGGCCCATAAACGCCGACTGTAGGGACAAGAGGTCCCCAAGATCCTCCACTAGACCCCGAACTGGAGCCGGACGACGCGCCATGTGACGGTCCGCCACGATAGTAATATTGGATGCCACTAGGAGCGGTAACGAGAATGTATGCGTGATGGTGGCCTTCATCGAATCGAAGCTCGACCTTGCAAAAACCAGAGGAATCTCGGAAATTTACAGGCCGATTCGCTGTGTAAGTGAAAAGGTTAGTGCCCGCCTTAAGACCTAATGGATCCTCAGAAAGAAAGCGTCCCGTCGCAGGATCATAGTATCTGGCGCGGTAGTAATAGAGGCCCGTTTCCGGGTCTGATTCGCGGGCCGTGTACTGGAACGGATTCACGAGCGAGCCAGTCGAGGCCGTCAGTTTGCCGTATGAGTCGTACGTGTAGGTGTTTGCGATGGACCCGGCAGCGTTGCTTAGCGATGTGATTGAGCCGAGGCCGTCGGCGTGGAAGTAGCTGGTTGCACTTGAGCGCAACATCGCCAGCGGCTCATCGATGTTCTGCGTCTCCTCGTAGCGGACAATGACACCGCCGGTGGCGTTTGTTTCCTCGACGAGGTTGTCGCCGTCGTAGGCGAATACGCTCGTGGCGCTGGACGACGACTTATAGATGCGCCTTCCGAAGGGATCGTACTTGAAGCTATCTCTTAAACCGATTCGTCGCTTCGTACTGGCAAACCGGCGCATCGTAAATCAAGCCGGGCTTCTGGAGACTGGCGGATGCGGCTCCTCGTCTGCTTTCCACCGAAATCTGCCGAGGACCAATCCGATCGCCGCGTAAAACCCGGCATTTACTAACCCGACGACGAACCACATAAATGCGAAATCGATTGAGCCCGGCTCGACATCAATCAGCGGAATGGTTAGCAATGAGGAGGGACACAAAACCATGAAAATTGTCCACAAAGGGAAGTTCAGTGGCCGGGGAGGAGAGGAATCGGTCAACTCAGAATAGGCCCAGATGACACCGGCCATCGCAAAACCCAGTACTCCCAGACATATCGCTAGCCTGCGTCGTTTGCGCCTAGCGGTGATAGTATCCATGATTCGACGAACCTCCGTGATTTATTGTGGGCCGAAGAGAAGCCCACTGCCGGAACCGACCTTGGGCAAGGGAAAGCCTGTGTGCTTGCCCCACGCGCAAGCTGGAAGGGTAGAGCCAATTCCAGCATCCTTCAGAAGTCCTGCCGCCGCATCATTACTTGTGCCGTAGTCCCCTTCGCCAAACCCGTAGCCTCCTGGTAGCGGTCTATTCCCGCCGAATGCCTTTTTCGCTTTTGAATCGTTCTCACATGAGCTGCCAGGTACGTCCGTGCATTGTGCTTCAGCCGCATATTTATCGTGATCTGTTCCATCGTTCCGCCTTAGGTCAAGCCCGCCCAAACTTCCAGACATCGGCCCATGCCAAGTCCCGTTGTGATAGCCACCCAACGTGTCGCCGTTGGACAGTTTTAGAAAACAGTGGCATGGTGGAGGTCGAAGGATTGCATTGGCGTACCAACCGACGGGCCCAAGATGAGCAGAGCGGCAACACACCTGCAACAATCCGCTTGGATCGATCAAATCTGTCGAGTGGTTGCGGACGTAGAGGTAGAAGTTCTGTCCTCCTGAGAACCGAATGGGATCCTCGCTCAGAAACCTGCCGACGCTTGGATCGTAGTAGCGGGCCCGGTAGTAATAAAGATTCGTTTCAGGGTCGAACTCGCGAGCGGTGTACTGGAAGGGGTTCGTGAGCGACCCCGACGAGCTCGTCTGTTTGCCGAGCGAGTCGTAACCGTAGGTCTGGACCACAGAGCCAGCCGAACTCGATAGGGACGTGACCGAACCGAGACCGTCGGCGTCATAATAGCTGACTGCAGAGCTGCGCAGCATGGCAAGAGGTTCGTCCACGTTCAAACTGTGCGAGTAGCGAGCGACCACAGTACCGCTGCTATTGGTTTCCTCAACCAGGCTGTCGAAGTCATACGCATAAACCGAAGTACCTGAATTCGAGGACTTGTAGATTCTTCTGCCGAAGGGATCGTATTTGAAGCTGACCGCGCCACCCGGCAGGTCAACGCAAGCCAGAAATGTTGAGAGGTTTTGTTTCGCGGCTCTGCAGGTCGAGCAAGTAAACTTGGCTGCTGACCAAATCCCCGCTCCAATTTTTTCGCCACTTTAGAAAAGCTGCAGTTCGGCCGTCAGCAGAGACCCTGAGATCCGTTGCATAACCATTCCCATTCGTGAGCTTCTCCAGGGTGCCCGTACTGACGGTCACTCGGTAAATATCATAGTCATAGCCATGCTTCCCGTTGCTCGCGGCCATGAAAACGACGCTCCCGTCTGGCACGAAGTTTGGGTAAGTCATGATCGGGTTCTTATGGTCTGCTTCCTTCGGAACATGGGGCTGAAGAGTCAGGATGGGCGGCCCAGGTTCAACTAGCGAATAAATCGCGATCTGTCGATTAGTCTCAAGCCCCTCGGTCACGACCACCATGCTCCGCCCGTCAGGGGATATGGAAGGGGACGAAACCATATAGAAGCTCTCTGCTGTGATTTCACGGATGTTACTTCCATCCAGGTCGCACGCATAGAATTTCCAAGCGTGAGCATGTGGCTGGGCAATCGGTGAGTCGTTGCCATACAACTCCGCGCGCGAGAAGACAACGGTTTTGTTGTCGGGCGAGAAGACCGGCGAAGAATCGGTTACCGCCGAAAGTGACCACTGACGGGGATTCAAGCCATCCACATCTACCATCACGATCCTAGACCGTGCTCCCTTTCCGGGCCAGTAAACGTACGCAATTCGCATTCCATCTGGAGAAAACGCCGGACTGGTTTCCTTCCCAGTCGTCGCGTTCGTCAGTCGGGTTGCAATGCCGGAATCCGCAGCAACTTTATAAATAAATGACATATTACCTTTCTTGACATCGACGGCGATGAACTTGCCATCGGGAGAGAGTGCAACTGATCCGACTTGGATGGAAGCATCCCCGCCATACGACGTATGCGCGAGAACGAGGAATAGAAGAAATGTCACGCGCAAAGCCGCCGAAGGCCGAAACTTTGGTTCAATGGCCATCTTCGAATCCTTCCCAGCGAACATATTTGAGAAACGCCATTTGCCGTCTTGCAGTTGCCACACACCAGCATAATGCACTTAGTGAACGCTTGCGGGAGGCGGACTTGCGGGAGGCTGACCGCTCCCACCGCAGGACGGGCAATTTACCGGCTGACTCGGCTCCGGGCCTCCGTTCGGGCCTGCAGGGGGTATGAAGTCGAGAGCTATTCCCAAGCCAATCACGTAGGACCACGGATTGAAAGCATCCGCCGGGTGACTGAGAAGCCCTCCAAGTAGAGAAAAATCGCACTTTCTTTCGCAAACTCGACGCCCCCACGCTGAGCACGGATGCTTCCCCCGGCATTTGGAGTAACACTTGTCGTGGTCGCTGCATGTCTTGTCGACGTGGTCGATGGGTGGCGCATAATAACCGGGGACATTGTGCGACGGAATGAACGGCTCCTTCTGTCCGCCCGTCCAACCGGGCCCGCACCACTTCCCGTGAATCTTTTTGCTCCCGGAAGGGTCATTGAAGACTAGCGGGTTATTCGAAACGTAATCGTAGAAATTGGAAGTGTCGCTCGAAAAGCCAATCGGATCCTCGCTGAGGAATCGGCCTATCGTTGGGTCGTAGTATCTCGCGCGATAATAGTAAAGGCTCATCTCGCTGTCGAATTCGCGCCCTGAGTAGCGGAACGGATTCGTCAACGAACCACTGGACGCAGTTTGATTTCCGAAAGAGTCGAACGCGTAGGTTTGCGCGAGTGCACCAGCCGCATTGCTCAGAGACGTGACAGAGTTCTGACCATCCTGGTCGTAGTAGCTCGTCGTGGAAGAGCGCAACATGGCCAGCGGTTCGTCCATGTCCTCCATTTGCGAGTAACGAGCCGCAGCAGCGCCAGAAGCATTGGTTTCTTCGACGAGATTGTCGAGGTCATAGGCATATATCGAAGTGCCCGAGGAAGATGATTTGTAGATGCGCCTGCCGAAAGGATCGTATTTGAAGCTGACCGTTCCCCCGGAGCCCGACAGCGTTACGCTCGTCAGTCGGTTCTCGTAGTCCCAGGCGAAGGTGGTGGTGTCTGAGGAAACGACTTCCGTGGTTGTGTTTCCGTTCGCGTCGTAGCTATAGGTTGTGCTTGGGGTCGAAGTCAGTTCGTTTGACACATTTAAGCTGTACGGCGACACACCTAGCGACGACTCCCGATTGCCCACGGGATCGAAAGTGTAGGTTTCCGTAGTGGTGCCCCCTTGGGTCACGCCTGTCAACTCGTAGATCGCATCATACGCATAGTTAGACGTCACGCCAGCTCGCTGATCGGTCCTCGCCGTGCGATTTCCTGCGCTGTCAACCGTATAGCTGGCTCCATCAATAGTACCTCCGGACAGCTGGTGCAATGCCGAGGTCAATCGTGAAAGGTTGTCATAGGCATACACAGTGCTGACGGAGTTCGGCCGCGTCATCTGGGTGCGGCGGCTCAGCGCATCGTAGCTAAACCCAAAACTGCCAGTAGTGAATGCCGAAGCTGGGGTCAGCGTCTGCAAGCGATTCAGCGTGTCGTAAACATAAGCAGTAGAACCGCTCTCCGGATCTGTGAACCCGGTGCGGTTCGAAGCCTTGTCATACGCGTAGCCGGTGGTGAAGTTCCGTCCCGTCAGGAAGCCGTAGCTCGTCGTTGTCCCGACAAGGCGGCCCATGTTGTCGTAGGCAAACGCGTATGTTCCCGTCGGATCGTTCACCTGAAGAATCTTCCCCACGAGGTCGTATACGTAATCCACTTCCGTCGAATCCGGATAAAACTTGCGCGACAGGAGGTTCAGTGCATCGTAAACATACTGAATCGTTTGCCCCTTGCGGTCCGTCTTGCTGGTCAGGTTGTTGGCCGCATCGTAGCCATAATTCTCGGCCGCGGTCGACGGAAACGAGGTTTGCGTTACGCGCCCGAACGCGTCGTAGGTGAACATCGTGGTGTGGCCGTTGGCGTCTTCGATGCTTGTCAGATTGTTCTCCGTGTCGTAGGCGTACGTGGTGACGTGACTTGCCGCGTCGGTTACGCTGGTTAGGCGGTCCGCATCGTCGTACGCGTAGCTGGTGGTTTTCCCGTTCTGATCCGTCACCGACGTGCGTCGTCCGCGATAATCGTAGGCGAACTGCGTGGTCGTCGAGTCGGGATAAGTGATTTTGGTCAAACGCTCCATTGAGTCGTAGGTGAAGGTGGTCTGATGGCTCAATGCATCGGTGATCGAAGTGCGGTTGCCATGCGGATCGTAGGCGTAAGTCGTGACATTGCTCTGCGCATCCGTGATGGTGGCAATCAATCCAACGGAGTTATAAGTAATGGCCGTGACGTTCGCCAGCGGATCGGTGATGCTCGTTAGCTCTCCCAGCGAATTGTACGCAAAGGACGTGACGCTCGCGGCCACGCCACTAGCCGGGACCGGAGTGGTCACCGAGGTCAGATTGCCGTGCGAATCGTAGGTGTTCGTCGTCGTTTGGCCGAGTGGATCTTGGGCAGTCAACGGTTCTCCGAAGCTATTGTAAGTGTAGGTGGTCGTAGCGACTGTGTTTGTGCTGACCTGGGCGGTTTGCGAAAGCATATTGTTCGACGAATCGTGCCGGTAGCTTATGGTGTTGCCGAGGGCATCGGTCGTCCAAGCAGGATTCCCATTTCCGTCGTACTGTCTGTGGATGGTTCCGCGCGTGGTGCAACTCGAGCAGCCAGAACCCTCGGCGTCCGTGAATGCCCAAGCTCCACCGAACAAGGAAGAGTTGTAGGTAGTTTGATTCCCGAGCGAGTCCGTTAGTGTGGCTCCGAAGGCAATCGTGAATGTCGGCCCTTGACCTGTGATATTCCCAACGGTTACGGAGACTGGACCCGTGGTAGAGCTGTCGGGCACGGTGGCAATAATCTGCGAATCATTCCAGCTCGCAACCGTTGCGGCTGCTCCGTTGAAGTTTACGGTGCTGGTGCCCTGTGTTGATCCGAAGCCCGAGCCGGCTATCGTGACAGACGCGCCAGGAGCTCCCGTGGCCGGCGTAAGACTGCTCACTGCTGGATCTGGCAGAGAACCGCCGAGAGTCACAGAAACATTGTCGAACGTCGCTGTGGCTAGCGTTGCAGGATCCCCGCTACTCACACCGAAGCCAACGTAAACGGTCTGGGCCGTGGTGAGGGTCTGGGTAGTTCCCACCGGAACCCAGGTGGAACCATTCGCCGAAACATAGGCGCTGAAGGTGTTCGCCGAGCGCACGACTTCCAGCCAATAGGGCATTGATGCGCCCAAGGTACCCGCTTGGACTGTCGATCCACCTGTCAGCGTCCGGCAGTAGAGGTAATTGTAGAAACTCGAAGTATAGGAGAAAAGGCCCGCCGAGACCTCCGTGGAACTTGGGGCGAGCGTCTCTCGAATCATGACCTCGGTCTGTTCGCCGTAGCCGCTGCCACTCGCCACTCGCGCCACAATGGTTCCGTCAGCAGTCAATGGTTGATACACAAAATGAAATGAGTCCACAGTACCGGTTACGGAGTTCCCTGCCCCCTGCACTGTGAAAACACCACTTGCATATGCCGCATTTCCGGTTGCGCCGACCTGCCCGATGTCCTGGTCGAACCAGCCTGAAGGAAGGGGCTGCGAAGTCACCGTGAAATAAACGGGATTGCTGCTGTCCAAACTGGGAGCAACGTCAACGACCACATCTCCGGAAGTCGCGCCTGTGGGAATCGTTACAGTGATCGAAGAACTGCCCCATGATGTGACGGTCATCGCCGCATCGTTCAGAAGCACCACACTGCTCCCCTGGCTCGACCCAAATCCAGTGCCACTGATGGTTAAGGAACTGCCGACGGAACCAGTCGTCGCAGACAATGCAGATATAACGGGAGCCGACGTCGCCGACGAAGTGATTGACACGTTGTCGAATGTGACCGTATTCAAGCCAACGCCACCGCTGCTTACTCCCAATCCCACATAAACATTTTGCTGCATGCTGATTGGCTGCGGTCCTCCGAATATCGTCCAGTTATTTCCATCGGGCGACGTATATCCGGTGAAGTTATTGCCAGTCCGCACCAGTTTTATCCAATACGGCGGGGCCGCCGGGACTCCGGAAGTGGTGTACGTCGCGCTCCCTGCGGTCGCCGTTCGATTCACGCTGTAAACGATATTGGCGTAATCCATGACCGTCATACTCTTTGCATTCTGGTCCAGCGTCTCCCGGATCATCACCTCCGACAGCTGATAGGCATTACTCACGCTCGTCACTCGCGCGATGATCGTCCCGTCCCCTGACAACGCCTGATACACGAAATGAAGACCGTCCGGAGTCGATCCGAACGAACTGCCTGCACCCTGTATCGTAAACGTTCCGCTGGCGAAGGTTGCGCTTCCTAGCGCTCCGACCGTTCCCACATCTTGATCAAGCCAGCCCGTCGGCAACGGGCTAGATGTGATCGTGAAGCGCACTGCGTTGCTGTCGTTCATGTTTGGCGCCACAGATACCACGAGGTATCCCGAACTCGCCCCCGATGGAATCGTGACCGCGATCGACGTTGCGCTCCAGGAATTCACCGTTACGGCTGCACTGTTCAGCGTCACCCCACTGCTGCCTTGCGCAGATCCAAATCCACTGCCCGTTATGGTCACTGGACTTCCAATTGTTCCCGTCGTCGCAGACAAACCACTAATGGCTGGTGCTGTGCTCGTGGAAGTTCCGAGCGACACGTTGTCGAAGGTGGCGGTATATGCACTGCTCGTACCGCCGCTGTCCACCCCGAATCCGATGTAAACATTGGTCGCCATGCTGATGCTTTGGCTCGATCCGACTTGCACCCAGTTCTCTCCGTCCGATGCCATCCATGCAGTGAAACTGCTGCCGCTTCGCACCAACTTTAACCAGTACGGTGCCGTTACGGACACTCCTGCACTTGTGTACGAAGAGCTGCCAGCAGTCGTCGGGCGATAGACGCTGTAGATACCGCCGGCATAAGCTTCCACCGCCATACTCTTTGCATTAGGATCGCGCGTTTCTCGAATCGTCAGTTCGGCCATGGCATAGGCATTCGAAATTGTCGCCATGCGAGCGATAATCGTGCCGTTACCCGACATTGGTTGGTACACGAAATGAAACGCGTCTGGGGTTGAAGCAAACCCGTTGCCGGCCCCTTGTACGGTGAATGTCCCGCTCGCAAAAGTCGCGCTTCCCAAAACTCCTACCACACCGACATCCTGATCTAGCCAGGACGTTGGCAGAGGACTGGCGGTGACCGTGAATCTCAGTGGATTGCTGTCGTTCATGCTCGGCGCAACGGACACGACTAAATAACCTGATGTTGCGCCCGCCGGGATCGTCACGGTAATGGATGATGCGCTCCAGAAATTCACGATTACCGGCGAACCGTTCAATGTCACCAAGCTGCTTCCCTGCGTCGATCCGAAATTCGATCCATCAATTTCGACTTGGCTCGCCACGTCTCCAGTCGTGGCGGAGAGGCTGGTAATCGCCGGTGCCAGGCTTGTTGACGAACTCAGGGAGACATTGTCAAAAGTCGCGGAGTCGGTAGTTCCCATACTGTTGCTGGACAAGGCCAGGCCGACATACACGCTACTGGCCATGCTGATCGTCCTGGTGGTTCCGGCTTGCACCCAGTTCACGCCATCGGATGCTACATAGCTTGTAAACGTGCTCCCACTTCGTACCAGCATTACCCAATACGGTAGTGGAGCACCCGGTGTGTAGCTGGAAGAGCTGCTTCCACCCGTGGTCGTTCGGTAAGCTCCAAAAATCGCATTCACATAATCCAGCACAAACATGCTGGTGGAATTCGAATTCAACGTCTCGCGGATCATTACACCGACTTCTGCATAGGCGCTGCTCACGCTCGCGACGCGTGCCACAATCGTTCCGTCTCCCGAAAGTGTCTGGTAGACAAAATGAAACGAATCGCTCGTGCCGCCCATTAAGTCCGATCCCGCACCGCTAACGGTGAATACTCCGTTCGCGTAGCTTGCGCTCCCTGCTGCTGGAGAACCGATATCGGAGTCTGACCAGGACGACGGGAGTGGCGTAACTGCAAAGCTCGAGCTGGCGGCACCGACGCCACCAACGGTTACCTCGAATGTTCCAGAAGTAGCGCCCGACGGTACCATAGCTGTTATGCTCGTTGTGGACCACGTCATCACTGTGGCGCTCGTCGAATTTAACGTCACCGTGTTGCCTACTTGTGTTGCGCCAAAACCGGTTCCCGTGATTGTGACTGGCATGCCAACGGGCCCGGAGCTCGGTGAGATCGCTGTAATCGCCGGCGATTGACCATATACACGCCCGCAGCAAAGAAACACCAAAGAAACAAGGAGCAGGAGATTGAGGATTTGTTTCCGCAAGCGATTCATCAAAGGCCTCCGACTTTCGCCACCGAGACAGCCACACCACGAGCAACTACCACGAGTGAAAAGGAAAACGGCCGCCAGCTATTAGGGGTAGGAAATCGTTACGGCTTCAACGCCGCCGGCTCGCGACGAGGTCAGCCCACGGCCGCTGCTGTCGTAGGTATGGGACTCGAGAACGATGCCGCTGTTATCCTTCACCGAAGTTATTAAGGACAGCGTATTGTAGGTAAACGATATGGTCGTAAAGTCCGGCTTTGTGACCTGTGTCAGCCGGCACGACGTATCGTAGGAATAGGACAGCGCGGGTCCAACACTCGCGCTGACACCGGTCACCACAGCGGGGCTACAACTCGTTCCATACGTGAAGGTCAGAGTCCGCGAAGCCGAGTCCGTAATCGTCGTGAGCTGATGCGAACCGTTGTAGGTGAGCTGGGTCGCGTTCCCGTTTCGGTCGATAATAGTGATTAACGAGCCACTCGCGTTGTCGAAGCGTCTTTGCTCACCGTTTTGGAAGGTCAAAGTCCAATAGGACGATCCACTCGTCAGCGTCGCTGTTGTGTTTGCAGGTGCAGCCAGTGTCAACGTCGACCCACTGCCGCCGAAGTACCATAGGCCACCGTCACTCCGCGAGTAAACGTCGTAACCAGTAGCGCTGCCACTGCCTGCGGAGATTCGCTCTTCGAAGGTCGACCGCCAGTTCGGCCCAAACATACCGACCGCTGAAGTCGGTTCGCTAGCTGGCCAAATGCTATTCCAATTTCTTTCAAGAGTTAGACCTCCGCCGAGCCCGGGAATGGCAATATCCTTCTCTCGAATATAGGTATTTCCGTTCGTTAAATTAATCGGCGCTCCGCCCACCGGCACGAACTGGCCGCACTGAGGACACCAAACTAAGGGCGGGCAATTTCCCGATGGCACGATGCAGAGCATGCTGTACGGGCCCTGACCGGGTAACGTGCATTGCCATCCAGACGGTACTGGATCCGGCCAATACCAAATCGCGAGGGATTGGCAAGAGTTCCCCGACTGCGCAAACACATCAAGGCAGGTGAACAATTGCAAGGCCACAAGCAAAAACAGCGAAACGCTTACTCTCTTCATAACAGCCCCCATACTCCGCGCTAACTTGCGTTGTTGCAAAAGGCCCGTCCAACTTGCTCTTCTGCGAGTTTCGCCTAGAATTTCGTCTTCAACACGTACTTCCCCTCAAGCGCAGAGGGGTACAATCACACCCGGCCGGCTTCTGGGAGGAACGGTCTATAAATATTCGTTAAGTCTAGCTGGAGATATCATTTTTAGCGGGTATTTAACGTCTTGTCAATGGTACTGCGATGGTAATCCATGAACAATCTGTGAATAAAGTTGACCGAAGCGAGCAGGACCAGCTATCTGGGGACGATTTGGAAGGGACTTACGACATCCACGAGGCTGAACTATAGCAGTGTTGGCGCCGATGCTGAGCGCAAGGGTCGCGAAAGCTGCAAAGCGGGGATTGCTGCGCGGCATACTTATGCCATATTGCACTCTCAACCGCCCGCTCTAACTAATCTCAGGAATCTTCGGGGGCGCTAAGGGGGCAATAAGGATTCCGTCTCTTTCCTTTCAATACCTTTGAAGGCCAGGCTGCACCGCAAAACTCCTTTGTTTCCATATCGCTGGTAGATTCGAATCCCATCATCCCCGCCATCTAGTAAAACGACCGTCCGCCGTGCATCCCCCCGCTAACGCAGACAAAAAATAGGACGCACGGGAAGGCAAAGCAAGGAATTTCACCGCCTTAACACCTCGATGCGCGCGGACGACAGGGGGGAGTGACTAATCTAAGCATATCCGAAGTGAGCATGACTGGCATAAGATCCTGCATTTCAATGTGGCGCGAAATCCCAATGCCCTTGGGTTGTACAGCAGGTGCATAGAGCAGCTCCGCGAGTTCGCGGCTGCGCTGCCGGGCTGGATCGGCGCGATAAGGAAATTCGCTTCCATCTGGACGGAGAAACTTCCGAACTTTCCGACTTGTCCAATAGCGCGTGGGTCTCGAATTGAGACTGAGGATCGTCGCAGAAGAGTTCCATGTGCCTCAGGGCTGGACTCTGTATCGAGTTAACATACCCCCTTCCATATGGTCGCTGACGTGGCAGTGAAAGAGCCAGACGCCAGGATTGTCGGGAATCATATCGACGGTTTTCATTTCGGCAGGAGAAATTGAAACAACATCCAAAGAATGCCCGTATTGATTGACAGTGTTTCCATGCCAGTGGGGTGTATGGAAATTGTTTGCATCCCCGAGCGTCAATAGGTACCACCTCACATGCTCACCTTTTCGCATCGAAACCGTGGGCATGTCTCCAAACATAAAGCCGTTGATGGAATTGCGTAGATTAAGATCGGCAAAACCCTTACCTAGCGAAGCCACAGGACTGCCAAACGGACCTTCGGGAATGGATTCCTTTTTGGTCACTCCGTTGGGGTCTGTCGCGTGAGACTTGATGTTCTCGTCCAGATACCAACTCTCATTTTCGTTGATCGTGATGAAGGTCATAACGAATTCGTGTTGAATGTCTGCGGGACGCCCGTCTGGTTCGGCTTTCCCTCGCGCCGTCACAATGATCGCTCCAAAGAGTCCAGAGGCCACGTCGCGTAATTCGTCGACATGCGAATGATAGAGCCAGACGATGGAGCTGGGATCGCCGGGACCAGGCCCGGCGCGGTCCGGGACTTCCCAAATATAGGTGTGCGTACCGCCGGGAGGAACGGGCGCTGACTTCTGATTTCCGGAAGCCTCATCGTTGTACTCTGCGCCTTCCGAGTCCTTCAGGTACAGCAGACCGTGCGGGTGCATGCTGAATGGTCGGGAAGCTTTGTTCTTGAAGACGACCCTGATTGTGTCCCCAACCTCGGCTCGAAGAATGGGCCCCAGAATGCCCAAGTACTGTTCATCAGGCAGCCGCGGCTTGAACGTCTCAAACTTTGCGTCGATATATTCACGATAAACCGCTTTCTTGTAGATCCTTCCGATTCTATGGGACCAGGTAGCACGTAGCCTTTCTCGAATTCATCGAAGGGACGCCCCATCGCGCCGTTCTGACCCGAAGGCGCATAGTCCCAATTCATTTCTTCGGCTGCAATGAAATAGACCCGCACTCTCTGGTGATGTGCGCTCACCTGAGAATCTTGAGCTTTCGATGGGACGTAGCAAGCAAGGAGACTAAAGCACGTCCAAAGCAGTACTTGTGACCGAGCTTGTGAATCCATTTGTTATCTCCACGTTACAGCAGTAGTTCTTTCGGAGCTTGCGTCGAACTTCTGGATTGTAGCGAAGTGCGTTGACTTGGCAAGACTAGAAATTACAGAATTATTATAATAAGTACTATTGACTTGGTATTGATCACATAATAAATTGCACCCCTACCGACTCATAAGAATCTTTTCACCGGGTGTTCAGTCTCGTGAACAAGGACGGGCGCGATGCGTAGAAGTGTGCGAAATGTTCTGTTTTTTCTCGGTGTTCTCGTTTCCTTGAGTCGCCCTTCCGACGCGCAAACTAACACGTACCATCTTCACAAGGAGGCATCTACAACCACAGGCCTTGACCAACTCAAGACTGCCAATCCCGATGCCTCAAGCGTGGCCTTGCAGACCGCAAATCTGAACGGAGCCGCAACGGGGTCGAAAATCATCAAGGAATTTGACACGCAATCGGGCGATCCGAACCTCTCCGGGGTGATTCCCAGTGGTTCAACCGTTACGTATGCGCTGTGGATGAAGAAAACCGCAAGTCTTGGAACTATGTTTCCTCAGGCTACCGTGAAGATGAACAACTCATCGGGAACGGTGCTGTGCACGGGAACCGGGTCGACAGCGCTGACGACAACACTCACGAAATATACAGTTACGTGCACGACTTCGGCCAACATCACCATTGCAACTTCCGACCGGTACTATTTGTGGGTTGGAATTAGCCTGACAGTTGGCTCAAGCAGTGGAACTTTCGCAGGGGAATTGGACATAGAAGGGACTCTGAACGGGAATTACGACTCCACAGTTAAAATTCCAACGCCGACCGGCACCCCGACGATTTCGTCTTTAACGCCAAATACAGGAGCCGTGGCTTCATCAATTGTCATTGCCGGAACGAATTTCCGCTCCCCGCAAGGAACGAGCACGGTGAAATTCAACGGTACAACCTCCGCACCAACAGCTTGGAACGTGACGAGCATCACAACGCCCGTCCCGACCGGAGCCACGACCGGCTCGGTTGTGATAGTGGTCGGAGGTCAACCGAGTTCCGGGACAACCTTTACAGTCACTTCGGTTCCCAGCATCAGCGGTGCGTCCCCCAATCCCGCCGCTCCAGGCGCCATAGTGACTATATCGGGATCAAATCTTGGCCCGACACAAGGGAACGGCAACGTTAAGTTCAACGGACTCACTGCGACAGCCAACAGCTGGAGCGCGAGTTCTATCATTGCGGTGGTTCCATCAACCGCAACGAGCGGCAACTTAGTGGTGACGGCCGCTGGAGGTGTAGCGAGCAGCGGCTTCAGTTTTACAATTGTTCCGCCTCCCACAATCACGGGAATAACCCCTGGCAGCGGAGCGGTCGGCACTTCGGTCAGTATCGCAGGCTCGAACTTTGGAAGTCCTCAAGGTCCCAGCACGGTGTCCTTCAACGGCACCCTAGCAACGCCGACGGGTTGGACGGCGACCGCTATAGCAGTGCCAGTCCCAGCGGGGGCGACCAGCGGAAATGTCATTGTTCATGCTAGTGGCGTAGACAGTAATCTCGGCGGATTCACGGTCCTCCCAACGCCGAGCATCACAGCGTTGTCTCCGGCATCCGGAGAAGTTGGCAACACGGTGCGAATCGCAGGAACTAATTTCGGTGCCACACAGGGCACAAGCACCGTCACTTTCAACGGCACCAGCGCCAGTGCCACGAGTTGGGCCCAAAACGGAATTGTCGTTACCGTGCCAACTGGAGCCACGACCGGGAATGTGGCTGTCAACGTCGGCGGTATCGCAAGTAATGGTTCCAGTTTCACCTTGATCGCGGGCCCCAGCATCACGAGCCTCAGTCCGCCGTCGGGCGTGGTCGGAACATCCGTCACCATCTCCGGAACAAACTTTGGCGGCAGCCAGGGCGCGAATACGATTTCCTTTAACGGAGCGACATCGACAGCTACAAGCTGGAGCTCCACGAGCATCGCCGCGCCCGTATCCACTGGTGCGACCACTGGCAACGTCGTCGTTACCGTGTCCGGAATTGCTAGCAATCCAAGCCCCTTTACCGTCGGAGTTACTCCTATTCTTACAAGTCTTTCGCCGAACTCCGCCGTAATTGGAACGACTGTCACAATCTCCGGGTCGAATTTCGGCGCCACACAAGGCACAAGCACAGCTACTTTTAACGGAACTGCCGCAACTCCGACGACTTGGTCCTCAACTCAGATTGTTGCCAACGTGCCGACCGGAGCCACGACCGGTAACGTGATTGTGACGATCGCCGGCTTGTCGAGTTCTGGGTTGCCATTTACGGTGAACGCGAGCGGGCCGACGATTACGAGCCTTTCTCCCTCGTCTGGAGGAATCGGCTCAGCTGTCGCTGTGACGGTAACTGGGACCAATTTCGGTGCCACACAAGGCTCCAGCTCGATTCAATTTGGCGGAGTGGGTGTCAACCCATCAAGTTGGGGAACTACCTCGATCGCGTTCACGACGCCGACCTTGCAAGCGCCGAGCGTCAACGTGCTCGTAAATGTCGGTGGAGTGATAAGCAACAGCGCGCTGTTCACAATTGTTCCTGCGCCGATCATTTCGAGTATTTCGCCAACGTCAGGGGGAGTTGCAACGCCCGTAACGATAACGGGTACGAATTTCGGATTGAGCCAAGGTTTGAGCACGGTGAACTTTAATGGAACCGCTGCAACGCCGACGAGTTGGAGCGCGACATCGATCGTCGCGCCTGTGCCGACCGGCACAGCCTCTGGTGCAATCACTGTGACGGTGGCTGGGATGACGGCCAGTTCTGTCACCTCATTCACAATCGTTCCGGTCATCACTGGCATGTCGCCCAATCCAGCCATAGCCGGAACATCGGTGACCATAACTGGCACGAACTTCGGAGCCACGCAAGGCATCGGAGGCTACATCAGTTTCCCTGGAGCATCCACTGCGACCCCGACAAGCTGGAGCGACACCGCAATCGTAGTTCCGGTTCCGAACCCATCCGCCACGGGCGGAGTGTTTGTGCGTTCGACACAAGGAAGCGGATCGTCGGCGCCAAGCAATTCCTACAATTTTACAGTCAATCCCAACATAACTGGTCTTTCCCCCAATACTGGAACAGTAGCGACGTCGGTCCAAATCAATGGCAATGGCTTTGCGTATGCACCAGGCACGGTGACGTTTAACGGTGTGGCGGCTAGCCCGAGTTCGTGGAGTTCCAACCAGATTGTTACTTATCCGCCGGTCGGCGCGACAACCGGAAACGTAGTAGTGACTGCTCAAGGGGTAGCGACAAACAACGTCAGCTTTACCGTGCAACCGGGTCCCTCGATCTCAAGTGTCACGCCGACGATCGGGGTCATCGGGACTTCTGTGACGGTTGCGGGCAACGGTTTCGGTTCTCCTCAAGGATTGAGCACGATCACGTTCAACGGAACGACTGCCACACCGACCGCGTGGACTTCCACCAGCATTACGGTCCCAGTTCCGGCAGGAACCACGACAGGAAATGTTGTCGTGACCGTTGGAGGCGTTGCAAGTAACGGAGTGAACTTCACGATCGACCCAGCGCCATCCATAGGCAGTCTTTCGCAAACCTCGGGTTCGGTCGGTACTCC
>Ga0207065_1005_pt1 | contig 48882 bp, 43 predicted proteins | sample Alteio_BWMinCont_27_FD_153492 | JGI IMG/M metagenome (GOLD analysis project Ga0207065, IMG submission 153492) | Enriched cells from forest soil in Barre Woods Harvard Forest LTER site, Petersham, Massachusetts, United States -... | ecosystem: Environmental > Terrestrial > Soil > Temperate forest >...
CCATGGATCCATCTGTAAGCTCGAGTCCGGGTTTATGATAATTAAATATCTTCTCGTAGTCTTTCCTGTTCTGCAGCGAATCCATATGATAATTCTTAGGTGCAACACGCACTTCGTTCAATTCGGTCGGGTTTACATGAAGTGCAATATCAAATCCTGTAGTGGAATTCATCATGAGAACGGGAAACATCTGCGTAGCGCGGCCCAGATAAGAAAAACGGAGTGAGTCTGACAGATCCACGCGGATCGCATAGTTCCCATTGGAATCCGTGGTGGTTCCTGATCCGCAGCTACAGAGTACACTTACTCCGTCAAGCGGCCTGGTCTTGTACATATTAAATACGGTTCCATGGATTGTAACCTGCTGGGCAATAGATTTTGCCGAGCAAAAAACAAGCAGCGTAAATAAAATCGTCTTTCTCAGATATGCGTAAAAACGAACCAAAAAAATGAGTTTAATAATGTACCTGCACTGTTTTAATTAACCTGCTGTGTTTTAAGTTTTGGGTTTTATCCGATTTCGCTTCGTAGGATAGGGCTTTCGGATTTTTGGACTGAATCTTTGTTCTAAGCATTAGGCTTCAAGCTTTAAGCTTTTGGCGTTAAGCTTTTGGCTTTGAAAGGGCAAAATAGGATTTAGGAAACAAACAATTATGGTTTTAACGGATAATTTGGATTCCCCTTCTAATATATCAATAAACTATAAAGTGCTAGTTGTTAGTTGTTAGTTATTAATTGTTACTTGTTATACTATTTAATTCATGGAGATGAATTATTTGACGTTTACATCTAACAACTAATAACTAACAACTATTTCGGTATTACGCTTTAAGCCTTAAGCTTAAATGATTCGATCCACCTTGCAATCTGTTCAGGATAATGTTTATATTCCAGGGCATGAATTTTTTTAGCCAGACTTTCGGGTGTTTCATCCGGCGAGAGGTTGAAACTGGTCTGGAAAAAAATCCTTCCATGGTCATAGATTTCGTCAACATAATGAATACTGATCCCGCTTTCCCGTTCTCTGGCAGCGATCACGGCATCATGAACCGCAGAGCCGTACATGCCCCTCCCTCCATAATTGGGCAAGAGGGCAGGATGGATATTCAGGATCCTGTCCGGATATGCACGGATGAGTTCCGGTGGAATCTTCCATAAAAATCCTGCCAGCACTATAAACGAAATCTTCCGGTTTTTGAATTCTTCCAAATAATGTGAACCACGAAAAAACTTTTCTTTCTCGATAACGAGCACAGGGATTCCGGATTCTTTAGCAATATCTAAAACCCCGGCCCCTGGTTTGTTACAAACGATTAGTGAAATTTCAACCCGCTTACCGATGACCAAATGACCCGTTTCATGAAAATACCGGATGATCTCTTTTGCATTTGTACCCTGTCCGGAAGCAAAGATGGCGATTCGGATAAATGACGATTCTTCACTCATACAAAAAACTTGAAACCCTGGATGAAAACGGGTGTAAAGATGTGGTAAAAAAACTGGTTTGAAAACTGGGTGTTTTCTCTACAGAAATTACGCTGAAATTAGATGACAAAGAGATGACATTTATTTTTTAAAAAAATACATAATCGGCTGAAATGCAGGCCAGATAAGGGAAAAAAAATTTCAAGCATGTTGGTATATTGTTAATTTCATGGCTTACTTTTGCAGCCAACCGAGATGATTTTTCACATTTATACACTGAATGTATATATGCATCATTACAGACTAAGTGCTTTCCGGATATCCTTCATTTTTCTTCTCACTGTATCGTTCCTTTTTTCCGGAAATATTTCGATGGCTCAGGATGGAAAGGCGCTTTTTCAAAGCGATTGTGCGTCATGCCATAATCCAATCAAGCAGGTAACAGGCCCCGCATTAAAAGGAATTACATCAAGAGTTCCTGATCAGAAATTACTTCATGCCTGGATTCGCAATAACGCGGCCGTTTTGGCCTCAGGAGATAAATATTTTAACGACCTGTATATCCAATTTGGCAAAACGCCGATGAACACTTTTCCATCGCTAACGGATGCTGAAATCGACGCGATCCTGAAATATGTTGAAACTTACCCTGAACCAGGAACAGGTAAAAATCCAAATGCGGGTCCTTCTACCCAAGTTGAAGAGTCTGACAATAGCCTGCTTTACGGAATACTTACCCTGATCCTGGCTGTAATCATGCTAGTACTTCTGCAGGTAAACAGTAATCTGAAAAAACTTTCCGATGATAAATCCGGGGTTCCATCACACGAGCCTATCCCTTTCTACCGAAATAAAGTATATATCACTTTTCTTGTTCTGGTGCTTTTTGTAGTTGGTGGTTATTATGTTGTGCAGGCAGCCATAGGGTTAGGCAGACAACAGAACTATCAGCCCGAGCAGCCAATTTTCTTCTCTCATAAAGTTCATCCCGGTACAAACCAGATCAGTTGTTTGTATTGTCATGGCGGCGCCTGGGATTCCAAAATGGCCGGTGTCCCTTCTCTTAATGTCTGTATGAATTGCCATGCGGCGATTAATGATTATAAAGGTGAACCTCTTTATCATGCTGATGGAAAGGAAGTGGATGCCAACGGAGAAATTCTGAAACTCTACTCTTATACAGGCTACGATCCAAAATCAGGTAAATACACAGAACCCGGCAAACAGATTGAATGGGTTAAAATACATAACCTGCCTGACCATGTCTATTTTAATCACTCGCAACATATCCGTGCCGGTAAGGTACAATGCCAGACCTGTCACGGGAGTATCACTGAAATGAATGAAGTGAAACAGTTTTCTGAACTCAGCATGGGCTGGTGCATTAACTGTCACCGCACAACTAAAGTCAATTTCCCTGATTCAGCCGGAAACGGAAATAAGTTCTATAGCATATACGAAAAGTTCAATCATAATCTGCAAACAGGACAAATGGACAGCGTTACGGTTGAGAATATCGGGGGAACGGAATGTCAGAAATGTCACTACTAGAAAGTATGGGAGTATGGGAGTATGGGAGTATGGGAGTATGGGAATAGAGAACTGAAGCACATTCATTTTACATTCTCAAGTATTTAGGATTTTCAAATTTGAATCTCGATGAGCGAAAAAAAGTACTGGAAAAGTTTTGGGGAACTCAATCTGACTGAATCTTATTTAAAGGATCAGGAGAATGAATTCAGGGAAGATCTTCCGGGTTCATTAGACGACGGTAAGGGAATGATGGATTCAAAACATCCCCGCCGCGATTTCCTTAAATTTCTTGGTTTCAGTACAGCCGCTGCTACACTGGCAGCGAGCTGTGAAATGCCCGTCAGACATATTATTCCTTATATCAATAAACCGGAGAACATGGTTCCCGGCGTGGCTGATTATTACGCAACAACTTTTGTTTCCGGCGGTGACGTGGTTCCCATTGTTGCCAAAGTAAGAGATGGCAGACCTGTCAAGCTGGAAGGAAATGAATTATCAGGTGTTACAAAAGGCGGAACTTCTGCCCGGGTGCAGGCTTCGATCCTGGATCTTTATGATACTTCGCGACTTCGTTATCCGGTACAGATGGTGCAGGGCGTTCCACAGGAAGTAACAAGTTTTGAGGCTTTTGATAAACTGGTGATGGATTCCATGGCCGGGCAAAACGGGATTACTGTTCTGCTTACGCCAACCATTACTTCAGTTACAACTAAGCAGGTGATCGCGGATGCCCTGTCGAAATATCAAGGAAGCAGACATATACAATATGATGCGGATTCTTACAGTGGAATGCTACAGGCCAATGAAGCATCATACACCAAAAGAGCCATTCCTTCTTATCATTTCGAAGAAGCGAAAGTGATCGTGAGTCTGGGTGCAGATTTTCTTGGAACCTGGCTTTCGCCGGTCGAATTCGCCAGACAATATGCGAAGGGAAGAAAGATTGATGAGAAAGCACCTGCGATGAGCAAGCATTATCAGTTCGAGTCCCTGCTCAGTATGACGGGCGCAAATGCTGATGAACGCTTTGCTCATAAACCTTCTGAAAGCGCAGCCGTCGCAGTTGCCCTGCTCGCTGCCCTTGGCGGAAATATAACAGCTCCATCTCTTCCTGAAAAATTAAAAACAGGAATTAATAAAGCGGCTAAAGAACTGCTCGCAAATAAAGGAAAAGCACTTGTTGTTTCGGGTTCAAATAATATACAGGTTCAGACGATTGTAAACGCAATCAATGAAGCCATAGGTGCTAATGGAACAACAATCACATGGGATGTTCTTAACCTTACCCGTCAGGGTATTGACAGTGAATTCTCAAACCTTGTTTCTGATATGAATGCCGGAAAGATCAGCACTTTGCTGCTGTACGATGTTAACCCGGTATATGATAGCCCTGCTTCAAAAAATTTCAAAACCGGACTTGAAAAAGTAAAGACTACAGTTTCTTTCAGTGGTCGTCTCGATGAGACTTCAGAATTATGTAAATACATCCTGCCTTCGCCTCATTTCCTGGAACGCTGGGGAGATGCCGAAGCAAAAACTGGAAATATTTCCATGATGCAGCCAGTGATTGCACCACTGTTCCTTACCCGCCCTTTTGAGGATTCACTGATGACATGGTCTGGCAGCAAAACTTCTTACGAAAATTATTTCAAACAATACTGGACTTCCAAACTAGGAGGCAAGGCAGGATATGAAAAAGCATTACAGGATGGCGTGATTGAAAGGGTTTCTGCTACCACTCCAATCAGTACTGTTTCAACACCCTATACAAACGGGAATGTTGCAGCAGCAGCTTCTGCCATTTCTTCCATGAAAAGTGGAGGAGCCCACGAAATGATATTATACCAGCAGGTTAGCATGGGAACAGGTGCACAGGCCAACAATCCATGGCTTCTGGAGTTGCCAGATCCGATTACAAGAGCGACCTGGGACAATTTCGCAATGGTTTCACCCAATTTCATCAAAGAACAATATGGGATTGATTTGACTGATCACAATCAGTCAGATAATTTTGAAAACCATCCCGATCGTCAGGTGGTTCTTATCAAAGCCAGCGGGATGGAATTATCGATTCCTGTGATGGCTGTTCCGGGAATGCCTGATGGTGTTTTTGCTATTCCTGTAGGTTATGGACGCCAGAGTGCTGATCCAAAAAATACCGGTGCTTTTATCGGACGTGCTGCCGTGGATGCAGGGAAAAATGTTTTTCAGTTTGTAATGAACAATGGCATATCAAACGAGTGGTTCATACCGGATGTAAGTTTCGATAAAACCAATGATACTTATAAAGTAGCGCAAGTGCAGATTCATGGGTCATACGAAGGACGTACATCGGTGATCAAGGAAAAGACGCTTAGTGAATTTATTAAAGAGCCTGATGAAATCCTCGACGACCGGAAAAAAGAACTAGCCAAATTCGGCGGTCTTGATGATTATACTAAAGAAGGTACACTCTATCCATATTTCGATAAACCTGGTATACACTGGGGTATGTCGATCGACCTGAACTCATGCATTGGATGCGGCGCCTGCGTCGTGGCCTGTCACGCTGAAAACAATGTTCCCATTGTGGGTAAGAATGAAGTGCTCCGCTACCACGACATGCACTGGTTGCGTATCGACCGGTATTTTACCGGAAACCTTGAAGATCCAAACAGCATTGAGACTATTTTTCAACCTATGCTTTGTCAGCATTGCGATAATGCACCCTGCGAAAATGTTTGTCCCGTTGCAGCCACTAATCACAGCAGTGAGGGTCTGAACCAAATGGCTTATAACCGTTGTATCGGTACAAGATATTGCGCGAACAACTGTCCTTTTAAAGTTAGACGATTTAACTGGGCAGATTACACAGGTGCAGACAGCTTCCCGAATAACCAGGATCAGAATGGCGTTGGTAAACTAAACGATGTGGTATTGATGATGAATGATGACCTGACGCGTATGGTACTGAATCCTGATGTAGTGGTTCGTTCCAGAGGAGTAATGGAAAAATGCAGTTTCTGTGTACAACGTTTGCAGGATGGAAAACTGAAAGCAAAAAAAGAAAACAGGATATTGAATGATGGCGATGTCAAAACAGCTTGTCAGCAGGCTTGTCCGACTGAAGCCATAGTATTCGGAAATATTAATAACAGTAAGAGCGAGGTGGTGAAGTCAAGGCAAGATAATGAACAACGTTTATATCATGTGCTTGAAGAGTTACACGTTCTGCCAAATATAAGTTACCTCGCAAAGGTCCGTAACCAGGATGCTTAAGCGAAGGATAAAGCGTAATTAAAAAGTTATATCACAGTATGTCTTCATTAAAATACGAATCACAGGTAAGACCACCGTTGGTAGTTGGGGATAAATCCTATCACCAGATCAACGACGACATTATCCGTCCGATCGAGAATCGTCCATCTAAACTCTGGTGGACAGGATTTCTGATTGCGGTTCTTCTGCTTTGTTTTGGGATTTTTTCTGTTACGCGTGAAGTGATTTATGGTGTCGGACAATGGAATTTGAATAAGACGATTGGCTGGGCATGGGATATTACCAACTTTGTGTGGTGGATCGGTATCGGGCATGCCGGAACACTAATATCCGCCATCCTTTTATTATTCAGACAACAATGGAGAACGGGTGTAAACCGAGCGGCAGAAGCGATGACGATTTTCGCCGTGATGTGTGCGGGTCAGTTCCCGATATGGCATATGGGTCGTGTGTGGATTGCATTCTTTTGTCTTCCTTATCCAAATACCCGTGGCTCACTCTGGCCGAATTTTAATTCGCCTCTGCTCTGGGACGTATTTGCGGTATCAACTTATTTTACAGTTTCCTTACTATTCTGGTATTGCGGTTTATTGCCGGATCTGGCAGCTGTAAGAGACCGCGCCAAATTGAAATGGAGAAAGTTTTTTTATGGTGCAGCTTCTTTCGGATGGAGCGGTTCAACAAAACACTGGCAAAGGCATGAAGCCCTTTCCCTGGTACTCGCAGGACTGGCTACACCATTGGTGCTTTCCGTTCATACAATTGTGTCCTTCGACTTTGCCACTTCTGTTGTTCCAGGCTGGCATACTACTATCTTCCCACCTTATTTCGTTGCCGGGGCGGTTTTCTCAGGATTCGCCATGGTACAATCCTTATTAATTGTAACGCGAAAAGTTCTTAAACTGGAAGATTATATCACAATCGAGCATATCGATGTGATGAATAAGATCATCGTACTCACTGGTTCCATTGTGGGAATAGCTTACCTGACAGAACTTTTTGTTGCATGGTATAGTGGAAGTCCGTATGAAAGTTTTGCCTTCCTCCAAAACCGGGTGAATTTATTATCACCTTATGGATGGGCTTATTATATCATGATGGGTTGTAACGTCCTTTCACCACAGATATTCTGGTTCCGCAAACTACGTAGAAATTTAACGGTTACATTTTTCATGTCGGTCATGGTGAATATCGGAATGTGGTTTGAACGATTTGTGATCATCGTTACATCTGTATACCGCGAATATCTTCCCAGCGGCTGGAGTACTTATTATACGCCAACAGTTTGGGAGCTTGGATTTTATCTGGGAACCTTTGGGTTGTTTTTCACCTGTTATTTCCTATTCTCGAAATTCTTCCCGGTCATTGCACTTTCAGAAATCAAGCACATTCTAAAGAAGGCCGGCGATAATTATAAAGCGAAGATGGGTCCTGAAGAAAAAGAGACACCGGAAGAATTTGCACATGAATATGAACATGCCCATTAAATATCTTCTAAAGCGATTATATGGCTATTAAGAGATTTGTTGTTGGAAGTTTTGATGATGAAGCAGTATTGTTTACTGCAGTGAAGAAAGTTCGTACGGCCGGATACCAGATACATGATGTGTATACTCCCATGCCCATACACGGTTTAGACCATGCTATGGGGTTAAGGGAAACCAGTCTTCATACAGCTGGATTTATTTATGGTATTACAGGAACAACAACCGCATTGACCGGGATCAGCTATGCATTGATTTACGACTGGCCACTGAATTTCGGAGGTAAACCTCATTTTGCCCTGCCTGCCTGGATACCGATTACTTTTGAACTTACGGTATTATTCTCAGCTGTAGGCATGGTACTTACGTTTTGTTATCTCTGTCAGATGGCTCCGTTTGTAAGGAAACATCATTTCAGTCTTCGGGCGACGGATGATTTATTTGTGATGGTGATTGAATGCACATCAAAAACCAATGAGGTTGATTTACAGAGCTTTTTAAAATCGATAGGAGCAGCAGATGTGCATACTCAGAATGCAGAAACCGGATGGTGGCTTGGATCTTACAGCAAGAACATCCCATCAGTAGATAACGCAAAAACTATTCTGGCATAACGAAATGAATGTAGAAATGCAGATCCAAAAAAAATTGATTCCTTTCTGTTTATCCCTTGTCGTGCTGGCGTCATGCAGTAGTGATGTGCGGCGTGATCCGGGAAGGATTTATATGCCGGATATGTCATATAGCCGGGCATATGAAACTTACGCTTTGACATCTGAAGAAAAGGAGATTTTGTTGAAGAAGGGAATTCACTTTAGTAATACACCGGTTCCCGGGACCATGAAAAGAGGCGTGTTGTTTCCATTTGATATTCCGATGGATTCAATAGCAGGGGATACTACTAATTATGTTGCTTCGAAACTGGTAAAGAGCCCGCTGACAGGTTTGGACGGAATAACTATGGTAGAAGCACAACGTTTATACCTGGTTAATTGCGCTATTTGTCATGGACCCAAACTGGATGGTAATGGTCCATTATATAAAGGAGGAGATGGTCCTTTTCCGGCAAAACCAGCTACCCTGGTAGGTGATGTTAAATATGAATCGATGCCTGAAGGACAGATGTATTATTCTGTTACTTATGGCAAAAATAAAATGGGAAGTTATGCTTCCCAATTGGATACAAGGCAAAGATGGATGGTAATTGCTTATATCAAATCGAAGCAGGCAGGAGCCAAACCAGTTGCTGCAGCATCAGATTCAACAAAAAATAAAAAATAAGCAGAGCAGTTTAAAAATTATAACGAATGTCTATTAAAGAACGTTTTGAAATTCCTTCTGGTTTCAGGATGTGGTCGATGGGTTTGATGGTTGTAGGATTTCTTTCCCTGATCATTGGATACTTTGTTTACGGCAGAGGCGACGAAGCGCATCAGACAAGGTTCTGGGCTACCCTTTTACAGAACAGCATTTATTTTTTACTGGTTGTAAATGCTGCTATGTTCTTTTTTTGTGCTGTTACCCTTGGCATGGGTGGGTTCCAGATGACTTTCCGCCGTGTAACTGAAGCCATTTCAGCTTGTGTGCCTATAGTTGGCGGAATTACTTTCGTGATCCTGATGAGCATAGTGCTGGGCCACAAACATTTTATTTATGAATGGCTTGATAAAGCGGCAGTGGCAAAAGATCCTGTCCTTGATGGAAAGAAGGGATTCCTGAATCCGACTTTCTTTATCATCTGGACTACACTGACTATTGGCTTGTGGACTGTGCTTGGATATAAAATGAGAATGATCAGTCGCGAACTGGATAATCATGTTCCTACTGTTGAAGAAGGCAAAAAGTATATTTTTAAGAATACGGTTTGGGCTGGCATTTACATTGTCTGGTTCGCCCTTACTGTCGCATCCACTGTCCCCTGGCTTTGGCTGATGAGTATCAATGCTCACTGGTTCAGCACGATGTATAGCTGGTACACTTTTGCGAGCACATTTGTAGCAGGAGTTGCTTTGATGACCCTGTTTGTAATTTATCTGAAAAACAAGGGCTATCTCGAATATGTAAACAAGGAACACCTCCATGACCTGGGTTTATTTCAGTTTGCTTTTTCTATTTTCTGGACCTACTTATGGTTTTCTCAGTTCATGCTTATCTGGTATGCAAATATTCCGGAAGAAACCACTTATTTCAGGCCTCGTTTTGAAGGTGCCTATACCGGTATTTTCTATCTGAATCTCGTTATAAATTTTCTGGCTCCGCTGCTTATTTATATGCGCAGAAGTTCCAAACGCAACTACGCTGTATTAACCATTATGTCTGTAGCTTTGCTATTTGGTCACTGGCTGGATTTTTACCAGATGGTTTTTGCAAGTCTGTTTCCGGATCATGTGTCCTTGAACCTCTTTGATATTGGAATAGCTGCGGGATTCGTGGGACTGATCATCTACCAGACTGGTAACGTGTTGGCACGTTATCCGATTTATGCAAAAAATCATCCGTTTTTTAAAGAGAGTATTATTCACTATACTTAGTCGTTCTTGTTATTCGGGAAGAGTTAAAACGATTAAATTTTTTTAAGTATCATGTCTACCATTTTTCTGTTTGCAATTTTATTGATGGGTTTTGTGATCACATTTCAGATTGCGAAAGCCAGTGAGTATGTTGGGATCCTGAAAGGCGAAAAGAAAAATAACGAACAGAATAACCGGATCAATGGATTTCTGATGATTGTTTTTCTGGTTTTGGGTCTGATCGGTGTTTACTGGTGTAATGAATTATTCAAGGGTAAAATTCTGGGGAAAGCTGCATCAGATCATGGAGAGAAGATTGACTCAATGCTTTATATTACGATTGCCATTACAGGTGTTGTATTTTTCATTACTCAAATCCTCTTATTCTGGTTTTCTTTCAAATATCAGTATTCAGAAAAAAGAAAGGGATATTATTTCCCGCATAACAATAAACTGGAAGTGATCTGGACCGTTGTTCCCGCCATTGCACTGACCGTGCTGGTAGGTTTCGGACTGATGTACTGGTTTCAGATTACAGGAGAAGCTCCGAAAAATGCCATGCAGGTAGAAGTTACCGGCAAACAATTCAACTGGATTTTCCGATATCCTGGGAAGGACAATGTTTTCGGAAATAAATATTACAAAAATATCAGTGATGCTGAAAACAATTCCCTGGGATTATTATGGGATGATCCAAAAACACATGATGATATAGTAGTAACAAATACTATGTATCTCGTGGTGAACCAGCCCGTGAAACTGATCATCAATTCTCGTGATGTGATTCATGATGTGGGCCTTGTAGCTTTCAGAATGAAAATGGATGCGGTTCCGGGAACTCCTACGACCATTTGGTTTACTCCGAAGTATACTACGCAGGAGATGAAAAAAATGACAAATAATCCGGATTTTGAATATGAGATTTCCTGCGATCAAATGTGTGGGAAGAGTCATTTTTCCATGAAGGGAACAGTTCAGGTTGTTACACCGGAAGAATTTATTTTATGGCGTGCAAAACAGGTTCCCAATTATGCGCAGGTGATGAAGGATAAAATGCCTCCGCTACCGGCAGCTGATTCAGTTAAAACAACTGCTGTGAATATGCCTGCGAAATTGGTTGCGGCCAATTAAGCGTTAGGCTTTCGGCGTTAAGCGTTAAGCGTAAAATGGATTAAAATAAAGAATTAAATTTTTACTGATGAGTACTGATTCGACGATACATGGGACGGGTGAGGTAATCGTTTCTCACGATACGCATGATGCGGGTCATGAAGTCCATCATCATAAGGAGACTTTTATCACAAAATATGTTTTCAGCCAGGATCATAAAATGATCTGTAAACAATTCCTGATCACAGGAATGATCTGGGCGATTCTCGGTGGATTGATGTCAGTATTGTTCAGACTTCAGCTAGGTTACCCTGATTCAACTTTCCCCTGGCTGGAAGATATTCTGGGTAAATGGGCAAAGGGTGGAAAAATTCAACCTGAGGCTTACTATGCCCTGATTACCATGCATGGAACGGTACTCGTGTTTTTTGTACTGACTGCCGGTCTCAGCGGTACCTTTGCAAATTTTCTGATCCCCTTACAGATCGGAGCACGTGATATGGCATCGCCTTTTCTCAACATGCTTTCTTACTGGTTTTTCTGGATGGCAAGTGTGGTTATGATAACTTCTTTATTTATTGAAACAGGCCCGGCAAGTGGCGGATGGACTGTATATCCTCCTTTAAGTGCGTTGGGAGATGCGAATATGGGTTCGCAGGCAGGAATGGATTACTGGATTACTTCGATGGCCCTGTTTGTTGTTTCCTCTTTACTAGGAGGACTGAATTATATCACCACCATTCTCAATATGCGAACAAAGGGAATGAGTATGACAAGACTTCCCCTGACCATTTGGGCTATTTTATTTACAGCTATATTAGGTGTTCTATCTTTTCCCGTACTTCTTTCCGGACTTATTTTATTACTATTCGACCGGCACGCTGGTACCAGTTTTTATCTCTCTGATATTTTTATTTCTGCCACGCAGAAAGCACTACCCAACGAAGGTGGAAGCCCTATTTTGTACCAACATTTGTTTTGGTTCCTTGGTCACCCGGAGGTTTATATTATTATACTTCCTGCCATGGGCCTCGTATCTGAGGTGATGGCCATCAACTCGCGTAAACCGATTTTCGGATATATGGCGATGGTTGGATCTCTAATGGCAATTACCATTCTGGCTTTCCTGGTATGGGCACATCATATGTTTGTCACCGGACTAAATCCATTTCTTGGATCAGTATTCGTATTGCTGACCCTATTGATCGCAGTACCTTCTGCCATTAAAGTATTTAACTGGCTTACCACATTATGGCGTGGCAATATTCGGTTTACCCCTGCTATGTTATTTGCTATTGGATTTGTGAGTATGTTTATTTCAGGTGGTTTAACCGGTGTCTTCCTTGGCAATTCAACACTGGATATACATTTGCATGATACGATGTTTATAGTTGCGCATTTTCATATTGTAATGGGAGTTTCTGCTTTCCTGGGCATGTTCTGTGGTGTATACCACTGGTTCCCGAAAATGTATGGCAGATACATGAACAACACGATGGCATATATCCATTTCTGGGTTACGTTTGCCGGCGCTTATCTTATTTTCTGGCCCATGCATTATGAAGGACTGGCGGGATTACCACGACGTTATATGGATTATTCAGGCTGGTCATCATTCAACCAGTTCGGAGGTCTGAATAGATTTATATCTACAGTTGCGATGGTGGTATTCGCCGTGCAACTGATGTTTGTATTCAATTTTTTCTATTCCATATTTAAAGGAAGAAAAGTAATTTCTAAAAATCCCTGGCAGGCAAATACCCTGGAATGGACTACGCCTATTCGCCCGGGTCATGGCAACTGGCCGGGAGAAATTCCTGAAGTCCATCGCTGGGCCTATGACTATGGTAAAGACGGTAAGGAATTCATCCTTCAAACTGAACCACTTGGAGCCGATGAACAGCACCATTAGTTCAGGGGGTAAACCCTTTATATTGAACTCACCAGAAACTATAAAACAATCCGGTTCTTTTAAGATTGCGGACAAGCTGAAAGACTATATGCTGCTGGTTAAATTTAACCTCAGCTTTATGGTTGTATTTTCTGCAGTTATTAGTTACCTGCTGGCGCCGAAAGTAAAAGTTTACGACTGGAGAGCAATTATACTTTTGTTTGTTGGCGGAATGCTGGTTACCGGAAGTGCAAATGCAATCAACCAGGCCATGGAAAAGCAGACAGACGCGATGATGAAACGTACTGCCGGCCGACCAGTTGCTTCGGGAAGAATGACTGTTACTGAAGCAATGTCTTTCGCCGTGATTTGTGGGTTAGCGGGCACAATGTTGCTCTGGCATTTTAATTTTTTAACGGCGATTTTGTCAGTTTTCAGTTTGTTTTTTTATGCATTTATATATACACCATTAAAAAAAGTAAGCTCGGCAGCGGTTTTGGCCGGTGCAATTCCCGGCGCTATGCCCTGCCTTATCGGATGGGCAGCAGGAAATGATAGTTTGAGTGCAGGAGGATGGATACTTTTTGCATTGCAGTTTTTCTGGCAGTTCCCGCATTTCTGGGCAATAGCCTGGATTGCACATAAGGATTATAGTGCGGCCGGATTTAAATTATTGCCCTCGGGAGATGGACAGACAAAATATTCTGCACTTCAGGCAGTTATTTATTCGCTACTTCTTTTGCCGGTAGGATTCCTGCCATATTTTAACGGAATGAGCGGAAGTGTTAGTCTGGTGATTGTTCTGATAGCAAATATTTTTATGATCGGACAATGTGTTCGCTTATACAGGGAGATGACTATACAGTCGGCGAGAAGAGTGATGTTTAGTAGTTATATTTATCTGCCGGTGGTCCTGCTGGCTTTGCTGATTGATAAAGTCGCAAATTGAAATTATTAAAATGACCCGGAGTCTGGAACTAAATCGCGTGGCAGATCAAAATAAAAAAATACATCCCCATAAATTCATTTTATGGGTTGGCATCGGCAGTATCATCATGATGTTTGCCGGGCTCACCAGTGCGTATATTGTAAAAAGGGAGCAACCTGGATGGACTTCTTACACAACGCCGATTGCTTTTTATTATTCTACCAGCATCATTCTGATAAGTAGTCTGACGATTTTTTTAGCCGGGAAATCTTTCCGGGAAAGACGAATGATCCGGTATAGGAAACTGGTACTGGCTACTGCCTTTATGGGTCTGACATTTATGTTTTTGCAATGGCTTGGGTTCCGGCATTTGTGGGAAAGCGGTATTACATTTCATGGATCAGGAGCAGGTCAGTTTTTCTATATTATTGCAGGATTACATGCGCTGCATGTATTCGGAGGGGTTATAGCTCTTTTTGTGGTGTATTTTAGGGCAAGAAATGCCAGGATCCGAAGTTATAATACTGTTCCGGTGGAAGTGGTATCAACCTACTGGCATTTTGTAGATCTGTTATGGATTTATCTGTTCATTTTCTTTTTAATGGTGCAATAAAGTATGCTTTTTGTTAGATAAATTTGTGAACCTGTTCAAAACAATCTCATGGCACATACAGTTCCAATAGGTCAAAAATGGTGGAGCGGAGGCAGGAGTCCCTTTAATGTGGAATATGGAAAACTCATGATGTGGTATTTCCTCATGAGTGATGCTTTTACCTTCGGTGCATTCCTGATCTCTTATGGAACCATTCGCTTTTCTTCCAGTTCCTGGCCCAATCCAAATGAAGTATTCAAAAGTTTTCCCTTCATTGGCGAGATGACTGTGCCCCTGGCATTTGTGAGTCTGATGACATTTATCCTGATCATGAGTTCGGTTACCATGGTAATGGCAGTAGGAGCAGGGCAGGCGCAGGATCGTAAAGCTGTGATGAAATGGATGTTCTTAACGATTCTAGGAGGACTGGCTTTCCTGGGTTGTCAGGCATGGGAATGGACACATCTGCACAACGAAGGAGCCTGGTGGGGCAGAAATCCATTTATGAATATTGACGGTACACAGTCAACAACTAATTTCACGAATTTCTTTTTTACAATTACAGGTTTTCATGGATTCCATGTATTCTCAGGTGTGATCATTAATACTATTATGCTGATCAAGACCTGGCGAGGGGATTTTCAAAGGACGGGTCATTACCTTATGATTGAAAAGGCCGGATTATACTGGCATTTTGTGGACCTGGTATGGGTTTTTGTGTTCACCTGTTTTTATCTGTTATAATTTAAAATGGATGAGTATATGAGTTCTGTAAGCCCAACATCGGCGGATTTCGGAAAAGATAAAAGTTCATTTGATTCGAAAACGGTCTGGAGAACATTCTGGATTCTGCTTTGTATAACTGTGTTTGAGCTCATCGTTGCTATCGTTTATTATGAAACTCATTTTTTCCCCAAGCATATTCTGAACGGCGTCTTTGTTATTATGACGCTTGCAAAGGCATTTTTTATTGTTGCAGAATTTATGCATCTTGGTCATGAGATCAGAAATCTCGTTATGACAATTGCTATCCCTGCCTGCCTATTTATTTGGTTTCTCATTGCATTTATGTGGGACGGCAGCTCTTTTCACGATCTTCGTATGCGGTATGACAAATATCAATACGAACAAAGTAAGACGAAAGTTAAGCCGGTTGAACATAAAGAGGAAGGGAAGAAACCAGGAGTAGAATAACGCCTAAAGCTTAGGGCCTAAAGCTTAAAGCCAATCATTAGAATTAACAATTGACAATTAACCATTGCTCCGCGATGGTTTTTTTATCTAAAAGAAATGATGTGAGTAAGAAAGCATTGACAGCTGTTTTGTTGGCGATTATGTTACCGGTAATTAGCTACCTGATTGTAAAAAAGGCCAGCGATCGCTCAATTGGTATGCCAAGAAGATATTATTATGACAGTGTTATTTCTGTAATCAGAGATGGGAAAACAATCGACGACACGCTCTGGCATTCTGTGGAAGATTTTAAATTTCAAAATCAGCTTGGAAGAACTGTTTCCCTGGCCGACCTTCCTGGTAAAGTAATCGTCGCTGATTTTTTCTTTACGCGGTGTCCTTCCATTTGTCCAAAGCTGACTGCCAATATCAGAAAACTTCAGGATGCCTTATCATCGAAGGATCAGTTCAAACAACTGAATCCGGCTTTTATACAATTCCTTTCTTTCAGCGTGGACCCTGAACGGGATTCGGTTCCTGTATTAAAAGCCTATGGAAATAAATTCGGAATCAATCCGGATCTGTGGTGGCTGCTAACCGGTCACAAGAAACAGATTTATGATTTTTCCATGAATGAATTGAAATTGGGTTTGGCAGACGGAGAGGGTGTTGATTCAAACTTCATTCATACTCAAAAACTTGTTCTGCTCGACAAGGAACATGTAGTAAGAGGATATTATAACGGACTGGATAGCGTGGACATGAGTAAGATGGCAAATGATATGGTGTTTATAATGCTGGAGAAAGATAAAAACTATGTGTCTCCGTTGAATGAAATAAAACCAATTTTACCAATTATTATTTTTATGCTGGTGGCTACAGTAGGGCTGGTAATTTATCTGTCCAGAAAAACTCAAAGCTTAAAGCCAAATGTTTAACAATGAAAGAGAAGAGTTATACACTTCCTATTATTACCATTTCAATTGCCATTCCAATGGCTGTTGCTTTTCTGATTGTAGGTTTAAAAACAAAAGTCAATCTTGGATTCAATACGAGCAATCTTCCTTTATTACATGCGATTCTCAATTCGACTACCGCCATTTTACTATTAGCCAGTTTGTATTTTATAAAAAATGGAAAAATAGCTGCCCATAAAAGAGCTAACCTAACAGCTGTAGTGCTGAGCTCCATTTTTTTAATTTCTTATGTAATCTATCATAGCTCTAATCCATCTGTAAAGTACGGGGACCTGAATCATGACGGCATCCTGAGTGCAGATGAAAAACTGCAGGCGGGAAATCTTCGGTATGTTTATTATTTTATCCTGAGCAGCCATATTATTTTATCAGGTATAATCATTCCGTTTGTATTATTTACCCTGCAGCGCGCCTTCCAGGATAGATTCATCGCTCATAAAAAGCTGGCGCGATTCACATGGCCCATGTGGTTCTACGTAGCAGTTACGGGTGTTATTGTTTATATAATGATCAGTCCTTATTATAGCTAAGAAAGTATGGGAGTATGGGAGTATGGGAATATGGGAGTGTGAATACGGTCATCGGTCATCCATCATTGATTGGAAGAGAAATTATAAAAATTCAGTCCCAGGGTCCCAGAATTTTTCTTTGAAGTTAACAATCACGTCATCCTTTACCAGGATACCTTCTTTCCGCAGGAGTTTTTCCATTTTCCCCGGCGGTTTGAAATGATGTTTTCCTGAGAGAAGTCCGACCCTGTTTACGACACGGTGTGCGGGTACGGTAGGATTTATTTTATCAGCCCCGTTCATAGCCCAGCCCACCATTCGGGCAGAAAGTTTTGTGCCCAGGCAGGCCGCAATCGCGCCATATGATGTTACACGTCCGTAGGGGATTTGACGCGCAACTTCATACACCAGTTCAAAAAATGATTCTTCTCTTTTACCTGATGGATTGATCTTTTTTAGATTCGATGTTGATTTTCCCCGTGGATCTTGTTTGCTTTTTTTTACAGGCATATCAAAATGATTCAACATTTTCAATTTGTTTCAACAGCTCTTGCAATATCGGATCCGGAAGAGGAATTTGTTTTACGGGTAATGCAAAACGCAAATAATAAACCTGTTTACTATCTGCGATATCCAGTTTTTCGTAATGCGTTATTATATTTATCTCGGGTGGATTTTCAGTTCTTGCGTGGACATCTTCTGAAACATCCTGAATATCCAGTTCATAGATATCTGCCATGAATTTGGTAAAATGAAATAGTTCAGGAGAATCTGTTTTTAAATGTATGGTTCCACCAGGTTGAAGTATGGATTGATAAATTCTTAAAAAGCGAGGATGTGTTAATCTTTTTTTTGCACGGGATGTGCGTAGATGTGGATCGGGAAATGTAATCCATATTTCGCTCACTTCGTTGGTAGTGAAATAGGAATCGATTTTATCAATCTGGATGCGGAGAAATGCTGCATTGGGTAAATTATTTTTTTGACATTCAAGTGCACCGGAATATATACGGTTGCCTTTAAGGTCAACGCCAATAAAATTTCTTTCAGGATGAAGGGAAGACAGACCGACTGTATATTCTCCTTTACCGCAGGCAAGTTCGAGGGTTATTGGATTTTCATTTTTGAAAAAATCCTTCCATTTACCCGGCATTCCTTCCGGATATTGAAGCACATTTGGAAAAGAGCGAATCGCTTCGAATCGTTGAAGTTTTTTATTGCCCATGTCCAGACAAAAATAAGGCTTAAGCTAATTAATTCTCGGATGACAATGAAAAGCTTTTTTCACTTTGCACATTAACATGCTTATGAACTGACATGGCAAGGTTTCTGTCAACAAGGCCCTCAATTAAAAAGATTGCTCCAAGTAACCCTGATATGTTCTGGGACATAGATATCGCTACACCCTTTGTGTCTAAAATCGTATGGAAAGAATAATTTCCGGTCATTCCGCTGGTGCCAATTTCCCAAAATTTGTAAACGATTCCAATAAATAGTGTTGCCGTAATAAGGATCATGTATGCAATTGATTTTGAAATGCGCATTTTAACTGTACAGATCATATAGAAACAAAGGGCTAGTAAACAACTCATTCCAAAATGCGCGGAGAAATGAACCAGTTTATCATGATCAGAAAAGGAATCAGGTAGGAGTACTCCAAAACAAAATGCACCCGTTGCAAGCAGACAGAGGATCAATTTATCTTTAATACTATATTCGTTCTTCATATCCACAATATAGCCCAGGAAAAGACGAAATCCATGCCAAATATCCTTGTTTAAAGAACATTAACTTAGTAGTAGCGGTTAAGGTACCAAAATGATTCTTAAATTCTATCGCAGACATGATTAAGACCCCATACTTTTTTATTTCCCCGCAGGCGAGATCAACTAAAATATTCCCATCTGTTTTGATTAGAAAAATTGTTGCCACCTTCTTCATCTTTAATGCATCTTTTTTTATTGCATCAGCACAACGTGAAAAAGGGGAGATTGATTTTCCCAACTTACCTATTGCAAAAAACCACTACCTGCCTGAATACAATTTCGACAAGCCTACTGACAGTTCGCAATGGATTACTCAAACTGCAGGCCTGCATGTATCGTTCGTAACATCTAACAAGCATTATTTCAGAACTGAAGTACCTGGTGTAAAAGAAACTGCTGACTGGCAGGAAACAGGCTGGAAAGGTGAGCGCCTGAATGCTATGATCCTGGTATGGTCGCCAGATTCGCTAAGCCAGGTAAGGTTTACACTGCATAACCTTGTTAACAGAAAAGGCAGAGTTCTATCAAAAAATACCATGCAGTTAAATATAGTGCGCTATGTTATATCAAACTATCCGTACAATTCCACTAATGTCACGTGCGACGTATCACCAAATAAAAATGGTTATTTAATGCCAGACAGGTTTGAAAATTTTGAGCGCTTTGATGTGCCGGGGCACACGGTTAGACCTGTATGGTTATCTATTAACGTGCCCCAGGGTATTGAGGCAGGCGTTTATCGAGGCTCCATTGAAGTGAACACTGAAAAAAGCCATATCGTATTGCAAGTGAATATCAGGATACAAAACCAGTTATTGCCCAAACCCCATGAATGGCATTACCGGCTTGACCTGTGGCAAAACCCCTGGATTATGGCATGGTACAATCATGTGGAGCCATGGTCGGATGAACATAAAGCACTGTTGAAAAAACACCTTAAACTATATGCTGATGCTGGTGGAAAATATATAACAACATATGCGGTCCATTCCCCGTGGTCGGATAATTCATACAATATAGAAGAAGCAATGATTGATTGGGTGAAAAAACAAAACGGCTCATGGAAATTTGATTACAATATTTTTGACCAATATGTTCAACTTGCCATAGAAACAGGTATTGATAAAGCAATTACCATTTATACTCCTGTTCCCTGGGGCAACCGCTTCAGGTATAAGGATGAAATAACAGGTAATTATATATATGGCGTTTGGCCGCCAGGCTCAACTGAGTTTAAAAATGTATGGAATGCTTTTCTTAGCGATTTAAGAGCACACCTGCAAAAAAAAGGATGGCTCGAAAAAACATATCTAGGAATAAATGAAACCACGCTTGAAGAAACGATGGCAACCATAAAAGTGATAAAAGAGCATTCACGAAAATGGAAAATAACTTATGCAGGCAACTGGCATGAAGCGCTTGATACGATGTTAAACGATTATAGTTTTCTGTATGGTAATGAACCCCCCGCAGATAAATTAAAGGCAAGAGCTGCCAGGGGCGCTACGTCCACCTATTATGTTTGCTGCACCCCGCCAAAGCCAAACGATTTTCTTTTCTCTCCACCTGCAGAAGGCAGATGGTTAAGTTGGTATTCTGCTGCACGTGGTTATAATGGTTTTTTACGCTGGGCATATGATGCCTGGCCTGCAGACCCATCAAGGGATGCTAGACATACACTATGGCCTGCTGGTGATTGTTTTTTAGTGTATCCAGGTGGCAACAGTAGCCTGCGTTTTGAGAAATTAAGAGAAGGTATTACTGATTATGAGAAAGTAAGGATACTAAAGCAGCTGGCGACAAAATCATCCAGTAAAAAAGTAAAAGAATTGGTGGATGAATTGAATGAACATTTACAATCATTGATCTCTGAGCATGATTTTAATACAGAAAAAATTTCGGCTGATCTTGATAAAGGGAGAATGATAATTGCGCAATTAACCGATGAACTAATCCCTTAAAGGGCATCTGATAATAATTACCAGTATGAAAAAAAACTTGTTGGTGTTTTTGACGATGAATGTTTTATCGTGTCAATGTTTTGCCAATAAAACCGCCCATGCTGTTAGCTGTACAGAGTTCGATGATTATATTCTTACACATGTCTTAACACCCTTTGGTCCTGTGCCTACAGCGTTTGACCCCAATGGCATATATCCCTATACAAGCTATTGCGAAACATCCAACAGACCTGTATTAAAAAAATATCACTTTGTTGTATTAGAGAATGAACTGGTAAAAGTTACGATATGTCCTGATTTAGGCGGCAAGGTTATATCGATGATACACAAACCTTCAGGTAAGGAGGTATTATACGTGCCTGGCATTATCCGCTATACAAGAATTTTACCGCGGTTTTATTTTGTGGCTGGTGGTATAGAAGTAAGTTTCCCTGTGTCGCATACGCCTGTTCAAAACGAAAAACTTTTGTTTAAAATTGACAGAACAGTAAACCGCATATACGTAACCTGTGGCGAAAGAGAATTGCACTTTGGTATGCAATGGTCAGTAGAATATTCGCTCGGGGACACTGATAATTTTTTAACCGAGCGTGTCGTGTATTATAATCCAGGTAAGTCGGCCTATCCATGGATGTCGTGGTCTAATGCTGCTTTACCTTCTGCGCCTGATTCAAAATTTGATTTCCCCACAGGAAAAGTTTTATCACATTCATCACAGGTTGATACGATAAACTGGCAACAGCTGGGCCCGAAAACCGAAGCGGATGTTAAAGAAATGACGGGCTTTTTTTGGGAAACGAAAAATGTAAATGCGTTTGGTGTGTACACGCCCTCCGCTGGTACAGGCTTATATCATATTGCGGATGAACGTATAGCATCGGGTATTAAATTATGGACTTATGGTATGGGTGAGGATAGCGTTTGGTCTGTGTTAAGTACCGCAAAACTTCAAACATATCTTGAAATACAAGGTGGCCCGCTTGGTGATCAATCAATTAAAGCGGAACTACAACCAAATGAAAAAAAATGGCATACCGAATACTGGATACCTACAGATAAGTCTTTGGATATTTACATGCTTAAAACACCTGCCATTCAGCTAAGGGCCATTACTGAAGTACCGCTTTTTGGATGGGCAAGAAAAGAAGAAGTGAATCTATGGCAAATATTGTTGAATGCCTATTCAGCAAAAACCTTATTACCGCAACCACCCGCCATTGAGCAAAACTGTTGGGCACCATCTGGTATGGAAAATTTAGATGGGGCCTTTCTGTGGGCAATTAGCATGACAAATGGCGACAATGCGGAGCTGTGGAAGTTTTATTATGGAACATGGCTTGCAGGGCGAAATGAACCTGATTCTGCCATAGGCATATTAAGAATATGTAAAACAGGAATAGCTAAAGCATTGCTTGCACGGTTATATAAGGCAAAGGGTAATAACAAAGATGCCGTAGCAGCTATAGAATCAATCAAAGAGCCGTGGATGCAATTGCATCCCCAGGTGGTCATAGAGCGTGATAAATTACTTAGAAGCATGGGGCCGCAAACCATTGCAGAACGTCAAGACTGGCTGATGAAGACTGGTGCATTAAAAGATGAATGGCTGGTTGAAAGACGGGTACAATTATTAATTGATAAAGGCAATATTATACAGGCTAAAGAATTACTCTTATCAACTCCTTTTCAAAAAGTGCATCAAACCTATACACGTACAGCCTTATGGAAACAAATTACTGACAAGTTAAATATTCCATTTCTTCCGATTCCTCAATCCCTCGGAGAAGACAGGCTGGCAAATTTTGGTGCATACAGGGAATATGAGTAGTAAATTTTTATTTTCCTGAAGATAGTCTGCGGCAATCTGTTTTAGGGAAGAAACGAAACAATATTCATCTGATCAACATCACTGTGCCCTTAAGGGATTGGCTGACTCCGGTTTGATCAGAATAATGAATAGTCCATACATAAGCGTCAAGGGGTTGAGCAAGGCCTTTGAACGTACCATCCCATCCCTGAGACGGATCGGAACTTGAAAATATTTTCATTCCATGGCGATTATAAATGGATAAGGAGAATTGAGCCGGAGGATAATTGTATAGTATTCTAAAAACATCATTTTGTCCGTCTCCGTTGGGTGTAAACGCATTGGGTACAGACAAGTTATAATTGCATTTCTCATAATTCACCGTCTTTTTAACCTGCACACTACCGCAGGCGTTCGAAACTTTTACGTAATAATTACCGGAATGAGTCACGACATAATAAGACTGCGTTGAGCCATCCTGCCACAGGAATTGAGAGGACGAATCGGCCACTGGTCTCAATACGATGTTCCCTCCGTTGCAGGCAGTCGTATCTGCAGCTCCAAGTGGGGATAACGCAGGAGCAGGAGTCCAGTGCAGATAAACAGAATCTGTGTTTAGACAAACACTATCGTTTTGCACTTTGCAGAAGTACCAACCAGATCCATACCCTCCAAGCCCTGAGGTAACATTAAGGGTAGATGCCTGTCCCGAGGATATTAAAGTATCGTTTCTAAACCATTGAATAGAAGATCCGGCATAAAAAGACGCAGGCTGCATTTGAAGGTTGAAAGAACTCGTACAAGGGGTACCAGAGGAGATACTCAACACTGGCTGTGGAACGCTGGATACAAACAGTTGTATATTATTCAGGAAATAGGAATAGTTAATTTCAAAAAATGTTCTTCCCTGGTAAACAAATGAGTCTAAACTGGCAAAGACCGTGTCACAACTCGGGCCTAAAACAAGCGCCTGAATATCCTGACCCGGGGTAAACATAATGGAAGTATTGACCCAGGTACCAGGCGCACCATTCACCTTGACTGTTCCTAATAAAATCCATCCTACGCGTGAGGGACATCCAATGATTGGTGCGGCGGAATTTAAAATTCCACAATCGGTTTCACCGAACAAACTAAATTTTTCCTCAGGTAAAGATAATTGCGGTCCAAGAAAAATTCCATTGGGCGACTTAATGACCGTATCTCTATGCTTTCCAAATCCCACATTAAAATTTAACTGGTACAAGGAATCTTTACGCAAAATGGTTTTCGAGCAGGTAGCCAGATATGATTTATGAAATGGATAAACATAATAAAGACCCCCAAATCCAAAATCACTTACGGCTGCAACACCATTTCCGCTGGGTATGGGTTGGGGAACAAACGGGTATATGGAAGTATTGGGCATAATCTGAAATTCATTCAGAATGGTGGAATCAGGAATGATAAAATCTGTACAGGCATTCAGGAATGCTAACGGCACTTCATTTGTCGGACTGGTCCAGCCCGGCACTAAGCTATACCCCGATGTGCAGGGCACTACATCATTTTCGAAAGTTGGGTTACTAATAGCATTAATCAGTCTGGTAGGTACCTGAAAACAGGTGTCCTGGCTATAAGCATCAACCATTAACCAAAGCATCCACATTAACGAAAGACTTTTTTTCATCGCTTTGTTTGCCTTTAAAAGATACTTATTTTAATCATGTATTCGTCGTTCGGGACAGGATTCCGTTTAACTAGTTTGCTTTTGATTTATACTGCAGAAAACTGCCCGGGATTAATCTTTATTCTTCCTATATAAGAAAGATAATTACTGGCAAAAACGCAAAGTCAATGCTTAAATCAAACTTAAACTTGCAGCGTTTTAGAAAATTTAAATGAAGGTTTAAACAAGTTTAATACGTAAATATTTTAAAATGGTTTGGGGGAGGCAAGCAATTCAATCAAGGCTGACTCTTCGCGCCTTCCATTTTTAATTCCAGCCCTCTTAGGAAAGCAAGCTTTCCACTCTTCCTGGAATTAGAAATGCCCCACCTAGGCGGGGCATTGATTTCATTGCTGTAGAGGGAGGATTCGAACCTCCACGGGGCAGTTAGCCAAGGCACAATGTTAGTGGTGGTCAACCCCAGTCGGCCACGCTTTGCAGCGAGACCGGCATTATGCGATGTTTATCCTGTGATCCCCACCCCCGAGACAAGAGGGCATGTCTGCCAAATTTCATCACTCCACAGTATTGTCGAGGTTTTGCAACCTTTGACTATGCAATATTATGGCAAATAGGCCAATCTATTGCATAAATACTAACATATATTTTGAAATTTTTGATAATATTCAATTAATAACTATATTTATTAAATATTATTAAAACAATCATTCAAAATGAGCGGTAAATTTAACTTAGATAAGCTGGATCTGCAAATAATTCATGAAATGATGGAAAATGCTGAGATCTCTTATGCTGACCTCGGTAAAAAATTATTTGTCTCTGGCGGCACGATCCATGTCCGTATAAAAAAACTGCAGGAGTTCGGAATTGTTAAAGGCACGAAACTTAATGTAAATCTGAAACACCTTGGATTCGATGTGATCGCCTTCATCGGTATTTATCTGGAGAAGAGTTCATTGTATGATTCAGTTGCAAAGGATCTTCGCAAGATTCCTGAAATCGTTCGATTAAATTATACAACTGGTAATTACAGCATGTTTGCTGAAATCGTCTGCAAGGATATTAACCAGCTTCGTTTCGTTCTGCATGATGAGCTGCAGAAAATCAAAGGAATTGAAAGAACTGAAACATTTATATCGCTGGATGAAAGCTTCAACCGTAATGTACCGGTTTATAAAGAAACTTAAATTCAACAAGGAAACGAACGATGTACAGACGTCAAAAGACTTAAAAAGATATAAGATCACGTAAGATGGAGTAAACTGTAGGGAACAGGAAAGGCCGGTGAAGAATTTCCAGGTTAGAAACAACTGCTCAGACCTTCACATTTAATGCATCCCTCAATCCATTACCCAACAGATTAAATGCCAGAACCAGCAGCATAATAGCGATCCCGGGTGCCAGTGCAAGCATTGGATTATGCGTTATTATGAAATTGTAATTCTCTTTGATCATCAGTCCCCAGCTGGGTTGTGGTGGCTGGACTCCTATTCCTAAAAAACTCAAACCCGCTTCAATTACGATTGCTGAAGCGAAATTTGACGCAGCCACTACCATCACCGGGCCGAGGATATTGGGAAGAATATGTCTGATGATAATCCGGCTGTCTCTGTAACCCAATGCAGTGGCGGCTTCGATATATTCCAATTCTTTTACAGCAAGTACCTGGCCCCGAACTATACGTGCAACATTTACCCACATAGTTAAACCTATCGCTATAAATACCTGCCAGAAACCTTTTCCAAGAAGAAGAGTAAGGGCAAATACTAAAAGTAAAGTAGGAATGCTCCAGATTACGTTGAGAAGCCACATAACAATCTGATCTGTTCTTCCTCCATAATATCCTGCAATCGCGCCAAGGAAAATACCGATACTCAGGGAAAGAATAACCGTTATGAGTCCGACTGCGAGACTTACTCTCACACCAATGATGAGCCTGCTGAGTATATCACGTCCATAACGGTCTGTGCCAAGCAGGAAAATTTTATTTTGGATCCGGAGATCTGTATACTGAGGCGGATTAAAAAAAGCAGCTCTCTCGGTGATGCCTTCATCAATATATTTCTGAACGATTAAACTGTCGCCCTGCTGTAACCATGACTGGATGGGTATATATTCATAACGGTCATCTACACCTGAAATGAGGCGGCCAATAAATGAACTGGACGGAGCGGTCTGTTGTTTTTTAATTAGTAAAAAACTTTGTTGGTAACCTGGTTTTTGTCCACCGATTTCTAAAACCATCCGGTTAGCATAAGGACTATGGTCAGGTGCCAGCATGTAAGCAAAAACGGCCATAAATATGGCAATTAAAATGATGACTATTCCAATTACGGCTCCTTTGTTTTTCTTCAGACGGCGCCAGGTATCGGACTGTAAAGAATCATTTTTTTTCAATCTGTTATTTCACTTTACGGTTTTTCCATTCATATTTACCAAAACTACCAAAACTGCCTGCAATCACCGTATAGAGAATATGAAATGGCTGGCATAAAGGAAAATATTTCATCAACGACTGCTGCTGAAAGAACCGGGCAACCTTAGAAACAAAAAAGTATTCAGAAATTGTTTTGAATGCTATAAGGATCAGGAGCCACTTCCAGTGTCCGAAAAAAAAACAACTTATGAAAAGCAGGATAAGACAGAAATTCACAAGAAACACAAGAGCCAGAGTAAGAAATGTAGCCCCGTGTTTGTAATGCGATATTTTACTTGCCCAGCGAATACGCTGTCTAAGAAATTCCTTAATGTTTTCAGCAGGCTCTGTATTTACGATTGCGTGCAGGTCTTTTATATATCCTGTCTTACCAGGAAATGCTGATTGTATTTTATTCATTAATAACATATCATCGCCTGAAGCAATATGATCTATATCTGAAAAACCTCCAACAGTGTCGTAAGCTTTCCTGGTATAAGCAAGATTGGCGCCATTACACATAGGATACAGGTTTTTGTAAACTGAGGCTCCGGTAATTCCCTGCAATGAAATAAAATCGAGGGATTGAAAAATTGAAAGCCAGGATCCATCAGGAATTATTTTAACAGGTGCTGCGATGAAATGCATTTTTTCATTTTCATAAAAGGAAACGATGGTTTTTATCCATTCCGACCCCATGGTACAATCCGCATCAGTGCAGATGATCAGTTCTCCTGAAGAATGAGCAATACCGGTTTCAATTGCTTTCTTTTTATATGAATTCAGGTTTCCAGAAATGTAATCTGATAAATTTATAAGCTTGGTTGTCATTTTGTGTTCAAGTACAACGGCAGCGGTTCCATCTGTTGAATAATCATTTACGACAATTACTTCGGTGTATTCTTTTGGATAAGATTGAATAAAAAGTGAATCAAGGCAATTTCCGATTCGCATAAATTCATTCCTGGCAGGAATGATGACGGAAACCGAAATGGTAGTTGCGTGAGCAGGTGAATCTGACGGATCAAAAAGAGCAGGTATCTGGTCCCAGATGCGATGATAGTAAAATATCAGCAGGGCATAGACCAGCAGGAAGATACCCGTAATAACGATGAGTAAATGAATCAATGGATGCCCATTCAACCGGAAATATACGTTGATGCGGTTCATCATGGATAGGGAATTAAAAAGGGACCTAAAATTTGATGTTTCCGAAGAAATAATTATTTTTATATAGTTGTTTAACTAACTATATGCCAAACAACCAATTTAAGAAAGGTGAACTATATAGCTTTGTAACAGGTAAGGCATCCATTGCCATTGCCCGGCGACTGCAAAAAAAGTTTAACAGTGCCAGTCTCCGGATAACAATTGAACAATGGAGTGTTCTTTATCATTTGTGGAAACAGGACGGGCAGAGTCAGCAGGAGCTTTGCAATGCAACTTTTCGCGACAAGCCAAGTATTACCCGGCTTGTGGACAATCTCGAAAAGTTGCAGTTGGTAAAACGAGTGGCTTCGGAACAGGACAGGAGGATTAACCGAATATGTCTGACGAAGACTGGTCTCAAACTTCAGGAACAATCGATGATGCTTGCAGAACTTACTTTAAATGAAGCATTGGAAGGAGTGGCTCCGGAAGAAATTGATATTTGCAAGGGTGTTTTGCAATTGGTATATGATAATTTGAAATAACAGCTAAAATTTCAGCAATGAATACAATAACCAGTAAGCAAACAGAAATCAAGGGAGGAGAATGGCTGGTACGCGATTCTGAAGCAGCAGACTCCTTTATACCGGAAAATTTTTCTGAGGAACAACAGATGGTGAAAGATATGTGTGCTTCATTTCTTGATACGGAAGTACTGCCCATCATTGACAGGATTGATAAATTGGAACCGGGTCTTATGCCTTCCTTGCTTGTTAAAGCGGGTGAGCAGGGTCTGCTTGGCACATCCATCCCTGAAAGTCTGGGAGGTTTAGGAAAGGATTTTGTTACGGCCACACTGGTTAATGAAGGATTAGGTGGCGGATATTCTTTTTCTGTTGCACTCGCTGCACATACCGGTATTGGAACCCTTCCCATTTTATATTTTGGAACAGAAGAACAAAAAGCAAAATATATTCCTAAACTCGCCAGTGGAGAATGGAAGGGATCCTACGGATTGACAGAGCCGAATAGCGGAAGTGATGCGCTGGGAGCGAAAACGACTGCTACACTATCGAAAGATGGTAAATATTATTTACTTAACGGACAGAAATGCTGGATAACCAATGGAGGTTTTGCAGATGTCTATATTGTTTTTGCAAAAGTAAACGGTGAAAAATTTACTGCTTTCATTGTAGAAAGAAATTTTGAAGGATTCACCCGTGGTCAGGAAGAACATAAAATGGGTATTAAAGGATCTTCTACTGTACAACTCTATTTTCAGGATTGCAAAGTGCCGGTGGAAAATCTGCTGGGTGAAATGGGCAAGGGACATATAATTGCATTCAATATCCTTAATATCGGGCGGTTGAAACTCTGCGCAGCCGCGCTGGGTGCGGCTAAGCGTGTGGCCGGAATTTCTATTGAATATGCAAACACCCGTGAACAATTCAAAACCATGATTTCCAATTTTGGTGCCATCAAGAATAAAATTGCCGAGATGGGTATCGAAATCTGGGTAACGGAGTCTGCTTTATACAGGGTTTCGAAATGGATTGAAAACAGGGAAGAAGAATTACTTGCTGAAGGGAAACCTTTTAATGAAGCGGTATTGGGAGCTGCAGAGGAATATGCCATTGAGTGTGCCTTATTGAAAGTTTTCGGCAGTGAAATGCTGGATTATGTAGTAGATGAAGCAGTTCAGATTCATGGTGGCAATGGATTCAGTGACGAATATGCTGTGTCCAGATCTTATCGCGACAGTCGCATCAACCGGATTTTTGAAGGAACAAATGAAATCAACCGGCTCCTGAGTGTTGATATGGTATTGAAAAGAGCGATGAAGGGGAGACTGGATATTTTAACGCCTGCAAAAAATGTTGCTAAAGAACTGGTAAGCATTCCTGATTTTGGTTCGGCGGATGATACTCCGTTCGCCGAAGAAAGAAAACTTATAAGCCAGTTTAAAAAGTCCATCCTGCTTACCGCTGGAGCTGCAGTTCAAAAACTCATGATGAAACTTGAATCTGAACAGGAAGTTCTTATGAATATAGCAGATATGGCAATGATTATATTTCATGCTGAATCCGCGCTGCTGCGTGCAATGAAACTCAGTGTCACTAAAAATGAAAATGATTTAGCTTTTGAACTGGATATTCTGCGCACCTTTCTATATGATTCTGCCGATAAAATAGATAAACACGGAAAGGACGCCATAAATGCTTTCGCTGAGGGAGATGAACAAAGAATGCTTTTGATGGGGTTGAAACGGTTCAGCAAGGCAAGTCCTTTCAATAGCAAGGAGGCAAAAAGAAGGATAGCAGATAGATTGATTGCGTTAGGAAAATATCCTTTATAAGCCTAAAGCTTAATGCTTAACGCTTAATGCCAATCTTCAACGAGCGATTTCTAAAAAATAAAATATCGAGTAATGGCAGAAGAAATTAAAAACATTTTTATTCATCATGTATATTTCTGGCTTGCAGAATCAGGAAATGCAGGTCATAAAAGATTATTGATTGAAGGCCTGAAAAAACTTTCCAGTGTTTCCACAATTCAACGATTCCATATTGGTGAGCCGGCAAACACATCCAGAGAAGTAATTGATTCCTCTTATTCTGTTTCCTGGATTTTAATTTTTAAAAATGCGGCCGACCAGGATAGTTACCAGGTAGATCCCATTCACCTTCGTTTTGTTGAAGAGTGCAAACATTTATGGAATCGTGTGGTAGTTTATGATTCAGTGGATGCGTCTTAAGCGTTAAGCTTGGACGCCGCCGCTTCATCTACAAAAAAATGTAATTCACCCTGCGTAGGAATGATTACCTGTGAGGGATATAGGCCCGGATTTTTTTCACCTAACAGTACCTGATGCAGCGCGTTTGCTTTTTCGCTGCCGCTGATGATGAAAACGATATGGTTGGAATGATTGACTATATTTTTTGTAAGGGTAACACGGTACATATTCTGTGCTTTAAGAAAAAAACTGGCCACCCACAATTTTTCTTCATTTATTACAGGTGTTCCGGGAAAAAGTGAAAGTGTATGTCCATCGTCTCCCATGCCGAGTAGTACCAGGTCAAAAGTTTGGTCAGGTAAAACGTCGGTTCCGAAAAATTCAAAGAGTGATTCTCTATATTCTACAGCTGCTTGTTCTGGAGTCAGGCTGGTATCCATGATGTGGATCTGATTCCCGGGAATATCCACTTTGTTCAATAAAGTATCAAATGCCATGCGTGCATTATTTCTTTCATCTTCAAAGGGGACAGCACGTTCATCTCCCCAAAATATATGGACTTTTTTCCAGTCTATTCTTTCTTTGTAGGGTGATGAAGCAAGCAGCAGATTTAATTTTTTGGGCGTATTGCCGCCGGAAAGTACAAAACTGAAACTGTTTTTACGGGTAAATGTTTCTTCAATCAGACTGGTAATCCATTCAGCAAGTGCCAGACTCAATTGATCGATATCTTTATATACTTCGAGATTCATAAGCTGAAGGTTGACTGTTGACAGATTACATTTAATGCTCCACTTTTAGCGTTAAGCCTTTCGCCTTAAGCTTTACGCCTTAAGCTTTAAGCCTTACGCCTTTTACATGACGATCCACTGATGACCATCTCTTGCAATAAGAGCTTCGGCATCTTCCGGTCCCCAGGATCCGGGCGAATAGTTTGGAAAATTAACGGGTGGTCTGTTTTGCCATGCTTCCTGAATTGGCATAATAATTTTCCAGGCGGCCTCCACCTGATCTTTCCTCATAAAATTGGTAGCATTTCCTTCCATTACATCGAGCAAAAGCGTTTCATAGGCTTCAGGTTCATTACCGTCGTATACATCCGCATAACGAAAAATCATATCCACAGGATTCAGCGTCATGGATTGTCCCGGTCGTTTGGATTGAAAACGAAGGCGAATATCCATCTCAGGCTGTATACTTATAGTGAGCCGGTTGGCACGCCATGTTTCTGCAGCTTCCGGGGGAAATGCATAACTGGGCGCGGGACGAAACTGAATATTGATAACCGTTGTTTTTTCGTGCAGTCTTTTACCTGTCCGGATATAAAAAGGAACATCCTGCCAGCGCCAGTTGTCGATGTAAAATTTAACTGCTGCGAATGTATCTACTGTTGATTTTGGATCCACATTTTTTTCTTCCCGGTAAGCTGGTACTTTTTCACCTTCCATCCATCCGGCGCTAAATTGTCCGCGTACAGCATATTTCCCAACTTCATCTTTGGGAATCCTGCGGATAGCATTTAGCACATCAACTTTTTTATTCCGTATTTCGTCGGCATCGAAAGATACCGGCGCTTCCATAGCAATCATGCATACAAGTTGAAGAATATGATTCTGTACCATATCCCGCAAAGTGCCGGACCCTTCAAAATAAGCACCCCTTCCTTCCGATCCTACTGTTTCTGCTGCAGTAATTTGTACATAATCTATGTAGTTGCGATTCCATAATGGTTCGAAAAGAGCATTGGCAAAACGCAGGGCCAGGATATTCTGTACAGTCTCTTTTCCAAGATAATGGTCGATACGGTAAATCTGTTTTTCATCGAATAAACTCATGAGAAGTTTGTTCAGTTCCTGCGCACTATCCAGGTCATGACCGAAAGGTTTTTCAATTACGATCCGTGTAAAGGCCTTGTCGCTGCTAATATTTTCTTTACCCAGTTTTTTTGCAATGTCAGGTACCAGCTGGGGAGCAACTGCCATATAGAAAATGATATTGGGATGTTCTCCGAATTCTGCTTCTTTTTTTTGAACCAGTTCAGATATCGCATTGTATTTCTCATCTTTTTCAGCATCCATTTTCAGGTATGAAACATGTTGTGAGAATGCCTGCCACTGGGTATCGGCAACATCTTTTCTTCTGCTGAATTGTTTAATCCCCTCCAGGAGGCGGCCCCTGTAATCCGAATCGGAATAGTCGGTTCTGCCAATTCCAATGATGCTGAATTTTTCAGGCATCCAATTATCAATAAAAAGATTGTATAGGGCAGGTGAAAGTTTTCTGAAATTAAGATCTCCGCTTCCTCCGAAAATAAAAAGAATCGTAGCGGAGGGTCTTTTATGATTTTCCATATATGTTTTTAATTGTCAAACGTTCCCCACTCTGTGTGAAAAATGCCTGGCAAATCTATTCTTTGATAAGTGTGTGCGCCAAAATAATCTCTTTGTGCCTGGATTAGGTTTGTTGGAAGAAATTCACTGCGATAGGCTTCAAAATAACAGAGTGAAGTCATCAGTCCTGAAACAGGAAAACCGGTTTGTGTTGCGTGCATGATCACCGATATCAGATTATGTTTTTTAGCCTGCAATAAAACTGCTACGCTCTGATCGAGTAAGAGATTTGGAAGTTTTGGATTATTAGTAAATGCCTTGTAAAATATTTCCAGCATGGCTGAACGGATGATGCAGCCACCACGCCAGATACGCACTACTTCGGGAAGCGGGATATCCATTTTAAGTTCGGAGGAAGCTTTAAATAAGAGTGCCATTCCCTGCGCATAACAAATGATCATTGAAAAATAAAGAGCATCTGAAAGCTGGCTGATAAAAACTTCATCAGGGACAGCAATTTTCTGTGTGCCTGCTTTATAAAGTACCGAAGCCTGTTTACGTTCTTCCTTTGCCGCAGAAATATCACGCATGGATACGGCTATATCTATAACCGGAACGGGTATGCCGAGGTCCATAGAATCCTGTGATGTCCATTTCCCGGTTCCTTTGGCACCTGCTTTATCCAGGATCATATCCACCAGTCTGTTGGATGTTTTGTCGTCGGGCTGGAGAAAAATGTCACGGGTAATTTCAACGAGAAAGGATTGTAAATCGCCTTCATTCCAGTTTTTATACACCTTATGCAATTCATCATTTGAGAGTCCCTTTCCCATATGAAGGAGTTGATAAGTTTCGCTGATCAGTTGCATAATGGCATACTCTATTCCGTTATGGACCATTTTTACATAATGACCAGCAGCACCATTTCCCAGATATGCTACACAGTCGCTTCCTTTTACTTTGGCTGAAACAGCTTCCAGAATTGATTTTACCTTTTCATATGCGTTGATATCTCCCCCTGGCATGATACTGGGGCCAAAACGGGCGCCATGTTCTCCCCCGGAAATGCCAATGCCCATAAAATGGAATCCCTTATCCCTGACAAAATTTACCCGGCGAAGAGTATCTGTATAATGTGAATTTCCGCCATCTATAATAATATCACCAGGAGAAACCAGGGGGAGAAGGGAATTAATTACATCATCTACCGGTTTTCCCGCAGGGACAAGCATCATTATTTTCCGGGGTTGTTGAAGATTTTGGATCATTTCAGCTAGGGTATTCACGCCTTTTACAATAGTTCCCTGGGTAGCTGAAGCTTCCAGCAATGTTGCCTTGGCGAGGTCCATATCAAATCCTATTGCCTTAAATCCATGATCGGCCATATTGAGTAGCAGATTCCTGCCCATTGTACCCAGGCCGATCATGCCAAAATCAAATAAATTGTTTTCCATACAGTAAAAATGAGCGTAAAATTAGGCATTTTGAAATATAGTAGCGGTTTCCCATTATACCTGAATTTATAGGAGTTTTCAGATGTAAAAATCTCAATGTGAGACTTGGTTATCCGGGAAAATCATTTTACTTTTAGCATTCTTTTCAGCAGGTCCATTCCTATTAAGAAATCCGGATTCCCTTTTATCCTGCTATAAAATCACAATTCCTTCCAGCCTTTAAATGATCGATTGATGCCCTTATCGCTCCTGTTTCCATTTCACTGTGGTTAGAGCATTTTTATGGGTATATATAGTTTTTGAAAATGAAGAAGATTGTCCTGAAACCTTTTCTGATCATTTGGTCATTATTCATAGCCGCAGTAAGCCACGCTCAAACGGACGTGCTTACCCAACATAATGATTTTAATCGTACTGGATGGAACCCAACTGAATCTGTTCTGAATACATCAAACGTAACGCCTACCAATTTTGGAATACTGTATAAGCATGCTGTGGATGATCAGATTTTTGCACAACCACTGATTGCCTCTGGAATAACAGTAACTGATCCTCTGACCCATACTCAGGTATCCAGGAACCTGTTGATTGTAGTTACTGTAAAAAATACGATGTATGCTTTTGACGCGGATGACGGAACCCTGAATCCATACTGGCAGATTAATTTTACTCCTGCAGGTGAGATAGCTCCGAATGCGGGAGACATACATGCCAGCCTTTGCAATTTTTCTTACACTGACTTTAGAGCTTCCGGAAATAATCTGGGCCAGATAGGATCTTTTGGAACTGTCGGTACACCGGTAATAGATAAGTCAACCAATACCATTTATTTTGTCAGCCGTTACAGGGATCAGACTGTCGACAATACACCTAAAAATACCACCGATCATGTGAACGATCCTGACTGGTCTTCTGCCGGATTTTATCAACAGGTACATGCACTCGACCTGAGTACGGGTGCAGATAAATTTGGAAGTCCGGTATTGATAGATCCTACAACAACATTTGTAAACGGAACTGGACCTGGTAATGTTGGAAACATCATTTATTTTGACCCACGAAGACAGAATCAGCGGGGGGGACTCTTAATTTCCAATGGAATTGTGTATATACCTTTTGGCGGTCATTGTGATATGGATAATTATCATGGCTGGATACTGGGATATAAAACGAATGATCTGACCCAGCAGCTGATCCGATATGTAACAACTCCAAATGACGAACGAGGAGGCATATGGATGAGTGGAGCAGGGCCAGCAGTTGATGCAAACGGCAATATTTATTTTGCAGTGGGTAATGGAAATAATGCCAGTCTTTCAAGCGATCCGCAAAATGTAGCTATTAGTGTGGTTAAAACAACGCCGGATTTAGTCAATCATACTCTTACAAATATTTCCTGGTATAAACCTGTTTCTTCCACTTATAATGCATGGAATACAAGTGACCTTGATTTTGCAACCGGGGTTATATTGATTCCAGGCACTAATATGCTGGTAACAGCACATAAAAGCGGAGTAATCATGCTGCTCTCGCAAAATATTCCCTCGCCCGGCGGAGAGTATAATGAGTCGTCTCCCAATTTTCTGGGCACATATAATCTGGGAGCAGTAAGTGGCGCGCAAAGTCATTCTTCACTTACATATTTTGGAGGCGCAACCACTCAATATGTTTATCAGTTTTCAGAAAATACACATGTAATGGCATACCCCGTGAATACAGCCTCACAAACCCTGGGTACGCCTATTCAAAATACTTCCGTCCCTGTGAATACTATTATGGATGGCGGATATTCTTCTGTGAGTTCTAATGGTACGGATCCAACTACCGGCATTCTCTGGGTAACACAATTAACTGGAACAACCGGCGGTACCATTCATGCATTAAAGGCAGATGATATTACGCAAGAATTATGGAACTCCGACGGTAATCCATTGGATGTGCTGGGAAATTATGCAAAAATGTCTCCGCCAACTATTGCAAACGGTAAGGTTTATGTACCGACCTTTTCGAATACCCTGAATGTATATGGTTTACTCGCAAGTAACAGCCGTTGTATTAACAACGTGGCATTAAATAAAACTGCTCACGCTTCTGCAAATACTGATGTCGCGGATGGATTCGTAGCAAGCAATGCTTTCGATGGAAATACAGCGACTCGCTGGGCTATCTGGGGAGGGACAGGAGGGCCAGGAACATATCTATATGTTGACCTTGATTCTCTTTTTGATATCTGTAAGATTTCAATACAATGGAATAATACTGGAGACAATGCTCAGGGATTTACAATTGATGTAACAGATGATACACTGGCAGGCTGGACTACTATCAATACGGTTACCGGAAATGTTTTTGCAAATGGTAGTCCAACGATCAACACATTCAACGAACATATTACAGCAAGGTATGTGCGGATGAGCGTTACGACATCAGGAACATATGGTGTATCTATTTCCGAATTTCAGGTCTTTGGATCTCCGGCCAATAATTGTATTTCTCCTGCACTTACCAATATGACGGTAACAAATATTACAGAAAACTCTGCAACTCTGGGATGGACTCCGGTTTCAGGTGTTACAAATTATATTGTCAAATATAAACCGAATACCATTTCCAGTTATGTTACCCGAAACGTACAGGATCTTTCGGGTTCGGGTAATCCGTTAAGCATAGATATTGTCGGGTTATCCTGCGGTTTTGGTTATGAGTATGATATACAATCAGACTGTGGGAATGGTATGCTGAGCACACCGAATGTAAAATTATTTACTACATCAACCTGCAGTTCACCCTGTTTAAATCTTACCAGATGGTATAATGCTGATCTTGGAGATGTACAGGTAGCTGGAAAGACCTGTTATTCTGAACCTGTTCCGGGCCAGGGAACTTTTACCATGAGTGGTGCTGGTAATGGCATTACAGGAAACGGCGACCAGTTCCAGTTTAATTATACCAATTTATTTGTGGATGAAGAATATATTGCAAGCATTGCAAGCCAGGATGCTTTGCCGGCAACAAACCAGGCAGGCATCATGATTCGCGACAGCTTAACAGATATATCGCGTTTTATTTTTGTAGGCAAAACCGGGAATAATCAGCTCGCAGTGATTTATCGGTCTGCTCCCGGCGGACTGGCAGTAAGTTTATTAGCGGCAAATCCGACGAATGCAAATTTTTTCAGTATCGTGAAGGCAGGTACAATCTATTCTACTTTTTATGGTAATAGTGTATCAGGACCATGGACACAAATAGGTAATCCTGTTGATTTGGGATTTGGAAGTTTACCTGTTTATCTTGGAATGGGTGTATCCAGCACGAACGCAACTGCAACCTCTACGGCAGTATTTACAAATGTTACAGAAAATTCTTCGGTCCTCCCGATCCAGTTATTGAATTTTACGGCAACCAATGAACGAAATCACTATGTAGCGCTGGCATGGCAAACGGGTATGGAAGAAAATAATGATCACTTTGAAATTCAACGGAGTGTTGATGCCGCCGATTTCGAAACGATCCTCAGGGTGAAAGCTGTCGGCAACAGCAGCATTACGGAATCCTATTCAGCCGTCGATAATAAACCTGTCAGGGGAATAAATTTTTACCGTTTAAAGCAGGTTGATTTAGATGGCCATTTTACGTACTCGCCTATTGTAACTGTAAAATTCGGTACAGGCATTGCACCCCTGGTGTATCCGAATCCTGTAAGCACTGTCTTTACTGCAGTACCAGGCTCTGAACTGATAAGAGAAATTGTGATTTACAATGTGGAAGGCCGCGCCGTCCAATTCGCCATTGGTAATTCTACCGAAGAAGCAATGAAAGTGAATATTTCCCTTTTGTCTAAAGGAGTTTATTTTCTTAAAGTCAAAACAGATTCACAGATTTATCAGTATAAAATTGTAAGAGAATAAAGTCTATTTATGCAGGGGCAATAAAGGCACCGGACTTCCCTGGTGGCAGGTTTTGCACCATACCTTTCCCCTGGTGTTCATCTGGCCTGTGAGTTTTATATTGAAATATTTTTTATTCAGCTTCATAGTCATCAGAAGCATATCTCGCGCTATACGTTTATTTCGTAATTCATCTGAAACATAGTCGAATTTAAATTCAGTCCCATTTTGTTTTCCAGGATGACAGAACAGGCAGTTAGTTCCCAGATTAACACTGAATGTCTCCATCACATAATCCATGTCATCATCACTGATATTTTTTGAGAGTACCCGGAGGTTTTTATAGACTGGTTTTTCTTCCTGGCGAGGTTTTGCGGCCAGGATGCCAAACAAAACAAATCCGGATAGTCCCGCAAGGACTATGATTTTTTTATTGTGAAGAAACATGTTTGCTTGAAATTATACTGGCCTAACCAGCTGGATGTTCTTTGCCATGATGACAGGTCATGCATTCAACCGTAGGTACAAACTGACCCTGTTCATTTTTATTGTAGCTGAAAAATTTTTTATTAATCTTGCCAGTCATCTTGTACATTTTCCTGGCGATATTTTTTTCCGGTTTATCATCACTGGCAAAATCAGGATGATGGTTGGCTGTGTCCTTCGATGGGGCATGACAAAAGGTGCAATGAACACCCAATGCATCTTTAAAATTATCCATCACCTTGTCCAGATCATCCGGGCTGATATCTTTAGGAAGAACTTTCAGATTTTTGAATTTATGATCTGCAGCCGGTTTGGTTGCGGCGATACCAAATACGATAAAAAGACCAACCAATATGATTACGATTGATTTCCTGTTAAAGATCATATGCCTGATTTTAATACCAAGCTAATAAAAATCCCCGAAATCCTGTGCCTTTTGATCTATTTTCGATGCTCTAAAATGAAAAAACAACCCGCCATCGGATTTATTTTTATCACTTTACTTATAGATGTAATAGGCTGGGGACTGATTATTCCTGTCATGCCACAACTTATTGCTGGTTTGAAACATATTCCGGTAAATGAGGCAAGCAGGGATGGAGGCTGGTTATTATTTGTATATGCTTTCATGCAGTTTGTTTGTGCACCCATCCTGGGAAATCTCAGTGATCAATATGGAAGAAGGCCGGTCCTGCTGTTTTCATTATTTGGGTTTGGAGTGGATTATATTTTCCTGGGATTTGCCCCAAGTTTCGGGTGGTTGTTTCTGGGTCGGACCATTTCGGGAATTACAGGAGCCAGTTTTACTACAGCTTCCGCCTACATAGCTGATATAAGTAATTCAGATACCCGTGCGAAAAATTTCGGATTGGTGGGCGCTGCATTCGGGCTTGGATTTATCATTGGCCCGGCCATTGGTGGCTTACTAGCGGGCTGGGGTATACGCGCACCATTTTATGCGGCGGCTATTCTAACATTACTAAATTGGCTTTACGGATATTTTGTTCTACCAGAATCGCTATCCAAAGAAAACCGTCGTAAGTTTGAATGGAAAAGAGCCAATCCTCTGGGATCACTCATGCATCTCAAAAAATATCCCTCCGTAACGGGACTGATCCTGGCATTAACACTTGTATATCTGGGTGCTCACGCTGTACAGAGTAACTGGAGTTATTTTACGGCGTACCGTTTCAAGTGGACACCGAAAACCATAGGGATTTCACTGGCGGTAGTTGGTGTACTGGTTGCTTCAGTGCAGGCTGGTCTGATACGGGTGATCACTCCTAAGATAGGTAATGAACGTAGTATTTATTTAGGATTGTTCTTGTATTCAATTGGTATGTTCCTTTTTGCTATTGCCAATCAGAGCTGGATGATGTTTGTATTTTTAGTGCCTTATTGCCTGGGAGGAATCTCCGGACCAGCTTTACAGGCTACCATTTCAGCGCAAGTTCCGCCCAATTCGCAGGGAGAATTACAAGGATCTCTTACCAGTTTGATGAGTTTAACATCCATTATTGGTCCACTGGTTATGACCAATCTATTTGCTTATTTCACTTCCGTTCAGACACCTGTTTTAATTCCGGGCGCGCCCTTTGTTTTAGGAGGCATTCTGATGCTTTCAAGCAGCATCGTGGCATATAAATCTTTAAAGCAAAGTTGATAATTGATTATTTTGATGTATATTTGCAGCGTCTTAAGTTGATCAGCATTTAGTAAGTGAACAAACATTCTGCTACGCAATCTTCAGTACGGTTAGTTAGTCGCCTTTACTCCTGCTTTCAGTCAGCTTGTATTTTTATCATTTAATTTTTTATTTAAGTATGAACATTTATGTTTCAAATTTAAGCTTCAACGTAACAGACGAAGACTTAAACGAGTATTTTGCAGAGTACGGTGAAGTTTCATCTGCTAAAGTAATTCTGGACAAATTCACTCAGAAATCACGTGGATTTGCATTTGTTGAAATGGCAGACGATGAAGCTGCTAAAAAAGCAATCTCCGAATTGGACGGCGCTTCAGTTGATGGCAGGACCATCAACGTATCAGTAGCTAAACCCCGTGAAGAACGTACCGGCGGCGCTGGTGGCGGAAACAGAAGCGGTGGTGGTGGTAATTTCCAGAAAAGAAATAACTACAGTAATAGCAGATATTAATCGCTTTTAATTGAAATAGCCCCGCCTCAGGCGGGGCTATTCTTTTTAACAGGATTTTATAGGTCTATTTCTCCCAGCCGCCTTTATGCCATCTGTATCCCTTATTGCCGTTTTCCCAGTATCCTGATTTCCAGTTATGACCCTCTCTTGGATGTTGCCATGACCCTTCGTGCCAGCGGTAACTGCCTCCACTCCATTCCCATTCTCCGCCAATCCAGACATATCCAGGTCCCGGAGAGACAGGTCTTACATAGACTACATCCGCAGGCCGCGTTGTAACATATCCGGCTGTACAACCCGCAAGTAAAAAACAGGTAAGAATACTGAAGACTAATAGATAATTTTTCATTTTTTAACTGTTTATAATAAAAGAAGGCAAAAGCCGTTCCACTGAACGGTCCATATGTTGTAATTTGCAGGAATTTAATTCTAGATGATAAGTGAATCCCCTATAGCCGCACCCCTGACATCCAAGGATTTTGTAACAGACCAGGAAGTTCGCTGGTGCCCCGGATGTGGCGATTATTCCATTCTTGCCCAGGTTCAAAAGGTAATGCCACAGATAGGGGTTCCCCGTGAAAATATTGTTATTATTTCTGGCATCGGCTGCAGCAGCAGATTCCCATATTATATGAATACTTATGGCATGCATTCCATTCACGGAAGGGCAACGGCCATTGCTTCCGGATTAAAAGCAACACGTCCGGAACTCAGTGTATGGATAGTAACTGGTGACGGTGATTCGCTCAGCATCGGAGGTAATCATACCATTCATTTGCTTCGCCGGAATTTCGATGTGAATATACTTCTGTTCAATAATCAGATTTATGGATTGACTAAGGGGCAGTATTCTCCTACTTCTGAAAAAGATAAAGTAACCAAATCAACCCCCCTGGGAAGTATTGACCATCCATTCAATCCCCTGGCACTGGCTATGGGTGCAGATGCGAGTTTTATCGCTAGAAGTATGGACAGAGATCCAAAACACCTCCAGCAGATGTTAATGCGCAGTCATCAACACCGGGGTTCTTCTTTTCTTGAAATTTATCAGAATTGCAACATTTTTAATGACGGGGCATTTGAAATATTTACAGAAAAAGGTTCCAGGCCTTCAGAAACTCTTTTCGCAGAACAGGGGAAACCCCTGATTTTTGGTTCCCAGCAAAACAAAGGGATACGCCTGGATGGTCTAAAACCAGTTGTTGTTGAAATCGGTAATGGATTTTCTGCTGAAGATTTATGGATCCATGATGAAGCGGATCTGTACAAAGCGCAAACACTTGTTCGTATGTTCGATGATCCCGGACCGGAATCGCATTTCCCCCGGCCCTTTGGTGTATTCTACGCAACCCAACGCACCTGTTATGAAGATGTGCTCAATATGCAGGTGGAAGAAGTAATAAAATCAAAAGGCAAAGGCAATCTTAATAAGCTTTTGAGCGGACGGGAAACATGGACGATTAATGCTTAAAGCAAGTGTGGTAGCATGGTAGTGTGTTAGTTTGACCGACAATGGCTAACGGTCAACGATTCCAGCACCTTGGTACCTTCAGTTAATGATTTTCCTTTTTTATAATTATACCACCAGCAGGGCGCTGTTTTTTTCATAAGTGTATCAAGATGGCGCATGCCAAAAAGATTCCAGGCTCCTTTTATTTTTCCTCCGATTCCAGGTTGAAGTGCTCTCAGACTAACGGCAAAACCGCTATCAATATATTCCATATGATGCCAGTAACCTGCCGGCATAAAAAGTGTTTCTCCATGATCAAGCACCAGTTCATAACCTTTTGCCAACTTTAATGCGGGAAATCTTTCAAAATCTAGTTTGTTATTTTCACTGTCGTAATATTTTTCAAAGTTCACCATACTTAAAACCTCCCAGGGTTTTCTATAAAGTTTGTGTTGTTCTTCGTGCGGAAAAAGCAGGATACGTTTTTTGCCAATGAACTGGGTGTGAAAAATATGTGAAAGGTCAATATCGAAATGGAGATGCGTTACCGAACCTTTGCCACCCGTAAACAACATCGGGAATTTTTTTACAAATCCCTTACTGTATTTTTCCGGCCAGCAGATATCCTGAATCATTGAAGGTGCATGTTCAAATAAATTGAAAAGAAATATGCGCCATTCAGCTGGGCCATTTCGTATCATGTCGATATAGTCGCCGAATTTCATGTAACTGTCAGCCCTATTAACAGGTGTATATGCATCACTTTTTACATTATTGTAAATGCCTACTTCCTGATTGCCAACAGCAGCCTTGAAGAAATCCCAATTCCATTTGGAATAAGCCGGCCATTTTTTTGCCAGTCCGCTGAAAACAAGCGGTGTTAGCGGGTCGTAATAATTCTTTTTAAAATCCTCCGGAGAAATATCTTCCACTCGTTCGACCAGCCTTAACTGCATAACGGGAGTTTTTGCAAAATTAATGTAAACACAATAAAGAGGTTTTTCTTGCGGAGCTGCTTTCGTTACATTGTGGAATGTTCCTAAAAGTTCATCCTGATAATCCACAGGACAGGTATATTCAAATAATAAAAGAATGTCTTTTATCCGGTGGTATTATTATTTATCCCACAGATACTATTTATGGACTGGGTTGTGATATATTTCAACATAAAGCCATTGAAAGGATATGCCGGATCAAAAAGATTGATCCTGCTAAAGCCCAGTTATCTTTTGTTTGCTATGACCTGAGTGATTTAAGTATGTATACTAAAAGTATCTCTACCCCTCTATACAGAATATTAAAAAATCATTTGCCCGGACCTTATACATTTATTCTTCCGGCAAGCAAAGAAGTTCCGAAAATTCTTAAGAGCAGGAAAAACAGTATTGGCCTTCGTGTTCCCGATAATCTGATTGCGCGGACTATTGTGCACGGTCTGGGCCACCCCGTTTTGAGTACTTCTCTTCCTGGTGAACTCGTAGAAGAATATACTGATCCTGAGATTATTTACGAGCAGTTCGGAAATCAGGTTGACATTGTAGTAGATGGCGGATTAGGAAATATGGTCCCTTCAACGATTATAGATTACACTTCGGGTGAAGCAGAAGTCATCAGGAAAGGTGCTGGTGTGTGGGAAGAAGCTTAATACAAGTGTGAGAGTGTGAGGGGTGAGAGTATGAGAATGATCAGCGAATTTTTTCCTGAAGATTTTTTTTCACCTTATCAAACCACTCATCCCTGAGAATAGAAAGTACAATCGAGTCCCTTCTTCCATTTTCAAGCGGCATGTTTTTTCGAAGTACGCCTTCAGGTGTGCAACCGATATCTTTCATTGCCTGAATGGATTTTTTGTTCCTGAAATCGGCTCTGAATTCTACTCTTTCCATTCCCCATTGTTCAAAAGCATAACTTAACATCAGCAGTTTGCAATGTCGGTTCAATCCTGTTCGCTGGAATTTTTTTCCATACCAGGTATAACCTAGCTGAGTAGTCGCTAAAGCACACTGGATATCATAGAAACGTGAACTTCCCGCATATTCATTCACCTGTTTATCGAAAATAATGAAGGGGTATTCATTTCCTGAATGTTTACCACGGAGCGCATATTCCAGGTAAGCAGACATTCCTGATTCTCCAGCAGCACTGACGGCGGAATAGATCCAGGTCTCCGGTTCATATAATGCAAAAGGTAACAGAAATTCCAAGTCATCTTTTTGCAAAGGCCTAAGCAATACACGTTCGTCTTCCAGCTTCAGATCCCCGGGAAATTGAATCATTGATTTTCGATTGGATTATCTTCAAAGCATGATAACTGATTCGGAATAATATTAAAACTTTTTCGGTGGTAAACACATAAACCATGTGAGGCAATTACTCTGCGGTGTTCAGCAGTTCCATAGCCTTTATTATTGAACCAACCGTAGTGCGGATATTCATAATGTAAATGTTGCATGTATTCATCCCGGTAAGTTTTTGCAAGAATACTTGCAGCTGCTATGGAAGCATAAATTCCGTCCCCTTTGACTATACAGAGATGCGGAATTTTTTGATACTTGTAAAAAATATGCCCGTCGATCAGTAGAAATTGGGGTTGTCTTTTTAATTTTTTTATTGCCAGGTGCATAGCTTTGAAAGAAGCTTTCAGTATGTTGATTTCGTCAATTTCTGCATTGTTCACCTGGTCAACCGCATAATCCAACGCATTCGTTTCAATATAAGTTCTGAGTTCGGATCTTATATCAGGGCTTACCTGTTTGGAGTCATTGAGCAGGGGATGATAAAAGCCGGGAGGTAAAACAACTGCCGCTGCAAAGACCGGCCCTGCAAAAGATCCGCGGCCGGCTTCATCACAGCCTGCTTCAAGTAAATGGGAATGGTGATATGCTTTCAGCAACTTTATTTTTTCATCAAAAATAAAACAATGCATGATTGTACAGCCGGTTAATAACAAATAGTTGTCACCATTGTGAAAGAGTTTGTGATTTTTTAAGATACTTAAGGAAATAGTTGCTTATAGCGGTTAGGGATGAATTATTTTTGTTGAATGGCTCTCTGGAAAACGAAATCTGTCAACAGTGCAGTTGCATATTGGGTGCTGGCAGGCACTGGCATGTTATTTATCCAGGTCATGCTGGGAGGGATCACCCGGTTAACGGGCTCAGGACTTTCCATTACAGAATGGAATGTTTTAACGGGTGCAGTACCTCCTCTTAATGCAGGGCAATGGACTGCTGAATTCAATAAGTATAAACAGACACCGCAGTTTCATCTCCTGAATGCTGATTTTACTCTCTCGGACTTCAAATTTATTTTTTTCTGGGAATGGTTTCACAGGCTGTGGGCCCGGCTTGTCGGAGTGGTGTTTATTATTGGTTTTGTTTTGTTGATGTATAAGCGAAAATTAAAAAGCGAAATGATTATGCCTCTCCTCATTTTGTTTTTTCTTGGTATGCTTCAGGCGGTTATCGGATGGATCATGGTGGCCAGTGGTTTAAACGGGGATGCCATTTATGTGGAACCAACAAAACTCGCCCTGCATTTTATATTTGCGATCGGTCTAATTTCCTATGCATTCTGGTATTCCCTTAAACTTTTATTTCCGGTTACCCGATTCCGGAATTCCCGCAGGATCTGGGCTTTTTCCATAGGGCTGCTCGTTTTGGTTTTTATCCAGTTATTGTTTGGAGCTCTTATGGCAGGTAATAAGGCGGCAGCCGTTGCGCCCACCTGGCCTGGTATTAACGGAGACTGGATTCCGGATAATCTCTTCCGGCAAAGACCATTCATCTTAAATTTCATTGGAAATAAGATTACGATTCATTTTATTCATAGAAACCTGGCATATCTCATCATGTTGAGCATATTTATCTGGACCCTTCAGCTTTTCAGGTCTGGTATCATTCGTAGTCAGCGAATGCGTTTGCTTACTCCACTGGCCCTTGTGGTTTTTCAAATCCTGCTGGGCATCCTTGCATTATTTTCAAGTAAAGGCATTCAGGCTAATCATTGGGTTGCCTTCGACTGGCTGGCACTGTTACACCAATTGAACGGTATGCTGCTTCTTTTCAGCCTGATTTATGCGATATATGTGCTAAGGCCTTCTATGAAGTAATTTTAGTCTGGTCTTTCCGTTAGGATATGGATACGGAATAAAGACTGTTCATATTTTCAATTAACTTTCAATTAGATCCCGGCGGAACGATGCGATACCTGAAAGCTGTTTATTATTCTTTCCCAGTTCAGCTGATATTACTTTATCTGAAAAAATATCAATTGCTTCTGCTTTTTTGGGGAATTCTTTTTTCAACCATTCATGGAGGTTTTATGCATTCTTTTGGTGCCGACGCCTTATTCCTGGCGCCGGAATACCTTGGAAATGTAAACGCACTGAGTGGAGCGATCGTTGGCGCAGCTGCAGGTGCATTTATTATGTGCTGGAACGTAACCACATTTATTCTTTATAGCCGTCATTTTCGATTTCTGGCAACAACAACCCGCCCCTTTCTGAAATACTGCACAAATAATTTTATACTGCCAGGGATCCTTCTCATTTTTTATTTTTTTGAAGCAATCGATTTCGACAGTACAAAGGAGTTGATGACCAACAGCGAAATTGCATGGCTGATAGCCGGATTTCTTACAGGATTTTTTTTGGTGATCGGACTTTCCCTTTTATATTTTTTTGAAGCAGATCGCACTATCAAAAGGCAGATGACACCATTAATTGCGAATCCGAAGCTTTTCAAATCGCAGTTCAAGTCAAAAGATATACAACTGAACAATAGCCGCCTCATCCATGTAAACTGGTATATGAATGGCCCATTTTCGATCAAACAGGTGCGCGATGTATCCCATTACAGTAAGGAATTTATTGAAAGGATATTCAGCCGCCATCATTTCGCCGCCATTCTATCCATCTTCATTGCATTTCTTTTTTTAGTCGTCGTAGGTTTTTTTATGGATGAGCCTGCTTTTCAGTTACCTGCAGCAGCGAGTATATTTCTGTTTTTTTCCATCCTTCTAGCTGTGTCCGGCGCATTTTCATACTTTCTGGAAAGCTGGAGTATTCCATTCCTGGTTTTATTGTTTATTGTGCTGAATATTTTATACCGGTACGAAGTGATTGATCCAACCAATAAAGCATACGGACTGAATTATACAAACCGAACCGAGAGACCGCTGTATGACCGGGAACATCTGCTGGACATGTGTTCTATGAGTAATGTAGAATCAGATAAAGCCCGGATGATAAAAATTCTGGAAAACTGGAAGAAAAAGCAAAAGGAAGAAAAACCCCTTTTGCTGATTATCAATACCAGTGGCGGAGGGAGCCGCAGTGCAGCCTTTACCATGAATATTCTTCAGAAACTGGATAAAGTGAATGGTGGCCGGCTGATGAATAAAACTTTTATGATTACCGGCGCTTCCGGAGGGATGTTCGGGGCTGCATATTTCCGTGAACTTTCCAGAATAAGGGATTACAAAGATTCCACCATCAATCCGGATGACAAAAAGTATACCGACGCCATTGCAGGCGACCTGCTCAATCCGCTATTTTCATCATTTGTAGCACGCGATTTATTTTCACCTGCGCAGAAATTTTATGTTGGTAATTACGAATACATCAAGGACCGGGGATATGCATTTGAACAAAAACTGGATAAAAACACCGGAGGCGTTCTTGACAGGCAGCTCCGGGATCTGGCACCTGATGAAGCCGCAGCAAGGATTCCTCTCATGTTATTCAGTTCTGTTATCACACGTGATAGCCGCACGATGCTGATCAGTACACAACCCATCAGTTTCCTAATGCGTCCTGTATTCGACAGCAGCCGGATCAAAACTATCGATCCGGACGCGGTTGACTTCGGAAGTTTTTTTTATAAGCAGGATCCTATGAATGTCCGCATGTTGACAGCGCTGCGCATGAATGCAACATTTCCCTATGTATTGCCAAATGTCTGGCTGCCATCAGAACCTGTAATCGATGTGATGGATGCAGGATTCCGGGATAATTTTGGCGAACAGGTGGGCATCCGGTTTGTAGATGTATTCCGTGAATGGATTCTTAAGAATACAAGAGGTGTTCTGCTTATCCAAATCCGCGACAGGAAAACCGGTGGTTGGGAATATCCCTTCGAGTCAAAAGATATAACAGAAATTATTACAAAGCCGCTTTTATTACTTCAATATAACTGGTATAAAATGCAGGAATATAACCAGAACGA
>Ga0207065_1007_pt1 | contig 47832 bp, 37 predicted proteins | sample Alteio_BWMinCont_27_FD_153492 | JGI IMG/M metagenome (GOLD analysis project Ga0207065, IMG submission 153492) | Enriched cells from forest soil in Barre Woods Harvard Forest LTER site, Petersham, Massachusetts, United States -... | ecosystem: Environmental > Terrestrial > Soil > Temperate forest >...
AATGCTGTCGCGCTGATGATTGCGATCCTATCGACAGGAGGACATAAAAGTGCGTCAGAATAGCGTGCCGATTTTCCAACAAATGTACTTGCGCGTCGTACTAGTTGTTTTTGCAATTTCAAGCCAACCCTCGTTTGCTCAAAATCAGCTTGGAGATTTGCTAAAAAATGCGGTAAATAAAGCAGCTCAGCAAATGCAGCAAAAGCCCTCAGCAGGGCCGCCGCCTTCTAATACACAACAATCCCAGACGAATCCATCAAACCGGGTAACTGATTCGGAAAATAAGCAAGCTGCACCGGTCGCCGAGATCTCAGGTGGCAAAGGTCCTGACATAGTTGGCATGCGCGTCGGAATGGGTCCGCAGCAGGCGCGGGCCGTTTTTAAGATGCGAGGGTTTGGATCAAACGCTCTCCCAAACACATATTTCGAAGCGCACATGACGTTGGCCGTGCGCGCTGCAGGTGGGCAATTGCAAGCGGTCACAAACGGTGCATATGTCGAGCGGATAAGGGCGTTCACTAGAAACGGGCAGATTGGCGCGGATCAGCACATAATGACTGTTCGTTTCGCTCCGATTCCGACGGAGCAAGAAGTCGTTTCCATCTATGCAAATAATAGTTTCTCGACAGATAAGAGGCCGACGTTTGGTACTTTCCGCAACGCACTTATAGAAAAGTATGGAACGCCTACCCTTTCCAATGATATTTCCAAAGACGTTGGCCCGGAGCGTTTCGAATGGAGCTTTGACGCCGACGGCAAACTGCGAAAGCCAGGTTCTATTAAATTCGGCGACTGCATCGCAATCGCGGCGATTGACGGTCTAGACAATACGAACGACTGGGTTTTAACAATACTGCCGTCCATCCCAGAAAATGAAAAACTTCCTGCGCGATGTGGTTCGTTTTTGGTATCAGTGGTTCTTCTTTCCGACATGAATCCGTCCCCGAATTCACTCGTTTTCGGACAGGCTGCCAATATTGTCGGCATTGACGCGGCTCTACGTGCTTTGCACGCAGCTCGTGCGATCATTGGCAAAGCACAAGGCGAAGTGAACGGCGCTGCAATCATGCGGGGACGACAGCAAAAGCCCGATCTTTGACGTTACGGAAATTGGGCATTGCCAAGACATGTGATTTCAATTTAGTCGAGCGATATCTGCGAGTCCCAGGAGTGGCCAGGATAGTTTGGCTTGGGGAGCCGAAACGAGCTCAGACCGTTTAGACAGCGTTCACCTCACGCGAACGACTGCTTCTGGCCGTAAGCCGACATTCAGATATCGCTAAAATCGGTCAATTCCACCGCGCTGCACAATTGACGTTCGATATCTTTCGCGATCATTAAGATTCCACCCCGCCTCATCACCTCCCTAAGTTGCAGGTCGGGGTATCGCGTGCATACATCAGCGGTAGAGGCTGCGGACGCGCTTTCTTGGGCTGAACTGGATGGGGTCGAACGACCGCTTTCGACCCAAAGCCGACGTTCCTGATCGTCACGGGTGCCACCCTACAATCGGACCTCCTCAGCCAACGCCGAGGAAGGTTTCCGTTTCTTCACGGTTTTCAGTGCTAGTGCTTTGGCAAATGCGTTTACTGTTCGGTAGTACAGCGTTGACCCAGATGTTCTCGCGGAAGAGCGCGCTTACGACTGCGTATGCCTGCGGTCCATTTCAAAATCCACCTCCGGATCTTCCGGAAGCTCCGGCCCCGGCTTTCCTTTCGACGAGGCGGATTCCTGCCTGCGCGATTCTGGTGCGCGCATGCGCATATTGAATATCCAGAAAGCCACCATGGCGAGCGCAATCAGCCATTTTTGCAGCCTATCTTCCGGCGGGCCCCAGAAGATGCCGTTGATTTGCCCGATCAATGTCACCGCCAATATCGAAGCAATGAAGCTCTGGCGCCACTCATGTCCCTTCCGTTGCGCCTCCGCGATCTGATCGCGATAGTCCTCCAATTTCCCCGTCACCAATGCCCGCATGTCGGTCACGCCTCGTATGACGGTGCCCTTCTCATAGAGTGTTCGCTCCGTGACGTAGTTGAAGACATTCGGAAGGTAGTTCGACTTCATGTACTTGTCCGCCGCCGCGAGAAGGTCCACCGCATCTCGCAGAACAGAAGCATTGTGCCGCTGGTCAATGCCAAACAGGCGGGACAAGACCTTGCGCGGATCCCAGGAAGATTTTTCATTCCGCTTCAGCGACTTCAGTAATGTCCTGACGTTACTGGCATTACCCCCATCGAGATTGCTGTCGGCATTCGAAATCAGGAATTCATTGTGCAGAAGGACCGAATGCGGCATCAGCAGGTAGGGACTGATGCCGATCTTTTCCTTGCTTGCCTCCATTGCCCGGTCCGACCGGGTAATGCAGATAAATGTGCAGCGACTGATCTTCAGAAACGCCTTCGATTCCGGAAACGTCGGCTCGAACGTGTCCAGGATCTCCTCGGAATCGATCTCGTCAAAATCGAAAATTCCCGTGACGATGCCGGCAAAGGGCTTCAGTTTCCCTTGCATCTTCGCCTTTTCCCCGGAAAACCTCTCCTCGTTCGCGGAAGTGAGTTCGCCCTCTTCGGCGGCCTTCTCACCCCGCCGGGCCTTTTCCAGCCACGCGAGGGGCCCATTCTCCGTCACGATGATTTCCACGGTGCCGCCGCTCGGCGCGACCGTCGTGGGGGCAGTAAACCCGGCGGATGGCGGCACCAACTTGCCCGGCAGCTGTTTGACGTCGACCGGGGATTCGTTCCCTTCGACCTGAAACCTGACCAGTTTGGCGAGGTCGGTGCTCTCGGATCTGCCATCGTAAAGATGAATCAGGGCAATGACGTCGTAGACGCTGAAGTCGGTGACCGGCGTGAGCACGATGTGCCAGACACGGATGCCGGCAGGTGGAAAATCCGTGCAGGAAACCAGCGCTCGCGCATGCAGGATCCGGTTCCTCGGCTTGATGCGTCTCCACATGCCTTCAGAATTGAAGTCGATGAATTCGGGCAGATGAACCACAACTGGAATCGGTTTCGTACTCAGGCAATGGCTTCTCAAGGTTGCACGCGAGGTCGCCCGATACTGAAACTGATACGCCAGCAGGTCCCGCTCCATGGACGTAAACGCGTTGGGCTCGTCCGAGTCGACTGCCGTTTTTCCTCTGATGAACTCAACGTAGTGCAGCGCAAACGCAAACCGCTTCAAATCACGCTTGTGAATTTCGGCCGGCGCAATCGGATTTTCGCGGCTTCCGGGATCTGCCGGAACGACTGCTGATGGTGCAGATTGGCTTGCGGTCATAGGTCACTCCTTGCGCTTCAGTTCTTCGACGAGAGATGACGACGCCGAGTACGGAGATCGCATGGACAGCTTTTGCTTGCGGACCCAGCCCCCGGCATCCAGGAGCGAAATCCGGGAGCCGTTGCGGCACATCCGTTCCAGCGAGCTCAGTTGGACGCCGGCGGTCGGGTTGTCCTGCGCAGGCCGTCCCTTGAGCACGGAAATACCGAAGAAGCGCCGAAGGTGCTCGCGGAAAATACACGCGTCGAGGGCACTTTCCCCGGCACCCAACACGGAGAGGACCAGGTTCTCATCCGCTTGCTGGTCGTCCGACAGGGGTGGCTGCGCGTACGGAAATTCAATGATGCGCGCGCCGAGGGAATTCCATATCCCGATGCGGTCCACCTGATCCAGGCCCGAGTGCCGGCTGTCGAGATCATAGTCGGCGCGATCCATGCGTACGGGATCGTTCTGCTCGATGAACATGAGCAGCGCGGCCTCGCGCCATGCTGCGTCGGGCGCAGAAACGGCGACGTCCGCAAGGAAAACGCGGGCGACGTGCTCGCAACATTGCACCAGCTTCTTGAAATACCCGTGCCGTCGATGCTCCTGCAGGACAAAGACGTAGTTTAAATTCATCCCGAGGCTGCAGGCGTCATGCCGCTCATCGGTATCTGTTGCTATCGGGTAGCAGATGAAGTTGCCTCCACCGACTACTCGATTCGCGCCCAATCCGGGATCGGTCGCCACGAACACGATTTCTCGGAACGGCCCGTAAAGGTCCGCAAGCGCCTGATAATGAGGGGGAAGATTGAGGGCGAGGCATTCGCGAAACCCCCGCAGGGATTCCTTTTCGCTGGGGAGGATGAACGAATCGTCGTAACCAGCGAAAAACCGGTCGACGACACTATCCTCGGGGTCGATCGTGGCCTGGATTTCCAGTCCGCCCACGGGCAAAGTAAGATTTGTCGGGCGATTTGTCATGTCTGGGGCAATAAGGTTAAACGATACATCTGAAATGACGTCTCCTTCACTCGACCAACCGGTTCCCCTCATGCAGGGCCCCTGGCTAACGCTGTCCGAAGCGGAGGCGGATGGCTTTCTGGAACGACTGACAGCCGTCCTTTCGCACGCGCATCAGGAGGGCGCATTTACGAAACGGCTTCCGATCTCGGATCTTAGAGCAATGCCGCTCTCGTTTTACCCGGGCTGGCTGCTCGTCGAGGGAGAAGCTCAGGTGACGCCGGAGAGAGTCGGGACTTTTAATGTTCTCTACGGGCCAGGGTTGATGTGGGCGATCGACGGTTCATCCGAGGTCATTCACGATTTGAATAGTGGTCGCATCCCAGTTGTCGAATCGAAGACTGTCGCCGTAGCCGGAACGGTGGTCAATAGAGATGGAGGAGGACCATCATTTCTGAAGTCACCGATGGCTGACCTAGACCTCATGGTGAAGGGGCCTGATTACTTACGGTTCTTTTGCGGGTCCGTCTGGGGTGACGAAGGACCGTTCAATCTTGTTGAGAGCGTGGATGCGCCAGTCCTTCAAGGGGTGAAATCTCCCAATGACACATGGCGTGACAGGATCAAGCCCGTGATCATGCATCAGGCGGGCGAATCCTTGATTGCCGAAGCTTTGGTCGTTTACAACGCAGGACTTTTTGGGGCCAAATTCATTATTTTTAAGGATGGAGTTGTCTCGATGGCCGACGACGACCCGATTGCTGACGTCGAACTTCCGAAGCAAGAGTTGCTATCTCCCTTTCGCAATCTCCGACCGGGTGCCGTCAGAATTATGTCTTCGAAGGATGGGCGCTAATGGATCGTTATCTGTCCGCTTCAACTCTGCGCCAACCGGATGAATTGCCGGAACCCGGTCTCTTGGTAGGTTGGTCGCTTGAGAATCGCAGGGTGCGACGACCGATTGGATTTACGTACGGCAATCCGCTGAAGAATCCCTCCACGGGCTATTTTGATCCAATTCTCTTTGACTGCGAAGGTCACTTGATGACGATCGCACCAACTGGAGCGGGCAAGGGCATGGGCTGCATCGTTCCCGCTCTCTTACGTTATCCGGGCCCGGTCATTGTGATCGACCCAAAGGGCGAAAACGTTGCGATCACGGCGCGGCAACGGAAAAAACTGGGACAGCGAGTGGTTGTCATCGATCCGATGGGCATCACCGATATGCCCTCAGACACCTTAAATCCACTTGATGCGGTAGATATTCGCCTAACAAATGCGGTCGACGAAGTAGCGGTACTCGCGCAAACGCTGAGCGCCGAAGCGCGAGATGAGCGCAATCAGTACTGGTCGAGCCGCGGCATGCACCTTTGCATCGGGGCTATCCTGCAGACGTTAGTTGACGCCGACGAATCTGGTGGCGATCTGCTACAGGTACGCGATCTCATCAATACCGCAGCGGCCGATCCCGCGAAACTCGCAGATAAGCTTCTAAAGTCGCCGCACCCCGAAGTGCAGCGCATTGCGCGTACGCTCAACATTGGCGCCCCTGAAACCCTAGGGGGAATCATCTCGTTTGCTCAGGAAATGGTGGATTTCCTGCGCGGTGAGCAGATACAGGCGAGTGTTGCGAAGACCTCGTTTGATCTAAGCGACGTGACGCGCGGGGCGCCACTGTCGATTTTTATTGTTCTGCCGCCCCATATGCTGGAGTCGCATGGACGGCTTCTTCGACTCTGGCTTGGCGCGTTGATGTCGTGCATTAACCGGCGTCGCGCGAGACCCCATCACTCTACGCTATTCATTCTCGACGAAGCAGCACAGCTTGGAGAACTTCCGCAACTTCGGCAGGCGATCACACTTCTGCGCGGCTATGGGCTACTAACCTGGAGTTTTTGGCAAGACGTCAGCCAGCTGCAGATGCTCTATCCAAACGATTGGAAGACGATGGTGAACAACTGCCGCGTCCTTCAATGCTTTGGTCCGCTCAACAAGATCGCTGCCGATGAGATGGCAGGGCTCACGGGGTTTATGAGCGGTGATGCAATTCTTGACCTACACAAAGGTGAAATGATCTTGCAACTTGCCGGGGATGAAGCGGTCATCGCACAGAGGCCCAACTACTCGAGCGATGCACCATTTCAGGGGCTCTTCGACGTCAATCCTTACTTTGATGAAAATCGCGCTGTTATGCCACGCGAGGCGGCGCCTCAGCACATGTACGCCCGATCGCGCCCGAATGGCGAGAAAGCTCCTGTGGTTGCGGGCACTATCCCCGTTGAGGATTCGTTCCTTGGTGAATTGCTCGCAAAATGGGAAAAAGTCTGATTTAAGGCATTTAGAATGGCAAATCAGGCTGCGATTTCGGGTCCGATTAACGCGTACGGAATAGAGGTCAGCGCACGGCTTCGCAGCGGGGTATTACGTGGGTCCAATTGGCCCTAGAGGCAATGAAAGTGCCTAAGAACATCGCACGTTTTGCTTTGGCCACTTTTGTGCTTTTCGCTGGCATTGCTTACGGCCAGCGACCGCTCGATGCGAACGATCTCAAGTTATACAGCGGGGTCTATTCCCCTAAATGCACTGATTCGACCGCACCTCGCTTGCGTGTAACGGGCACGGCGCTGACTGTGGAACACAACAAGAAGCAACTTGCTGGACGTAGTCCTACATCGATGGCATCGTATTTCGGTCAATCGGGGCCCGAGAATTTCCAGACGGCATTGCTTGGCGACGTAAGCGCCAATATGGTTTTGGTATTTCTCGTCTATCGAGACAAAGCTGGTCAGTTCATTACTTTGGACGGTCATCCAAAGGTTATTGCCGCACTTGGCAAACAACTAGCAGGCCTTAAATATCGCCGCTGCGGCAGGCCGTGATCCAGCACTAATTGTGCTTTGGTTGACCTGCCACCCAATGATAGTTCCAGGCTGAAATGAGGACTTTGCGAATGACCGCTTTTGGCCGATAGCGGACGTGTGAGCTCGTCGATCGAGATAACCATGATTATCGAAGACCAAAACGAGTATGCACGGAACGATTGGATCTGAACCCGCTGCCTGGTGGATTGAGAAGCGTTGTTAGTCCCTCGCTAGTTTGAGTGTGCAGTGTCTGCATTATTTCCAGCAGAAGCAAAGCCAAGTTGACGGCAGCAAGCATTGCATCGTGGGACTACATGAATTCCAACTTCAACTTACCACCAGGTGACAAAGAACTTTCCAGTGTGCCCGTGGTAATACCTGAGCAAGCGTTCACGCGAGCCACTAGGCGTCGTGCTGCCTGTTCGGGTACTAATTGCGCCACGAACCTGCTGTCTGCCGCGTGAATGTCGTACAACTTGAAATGATCGTTGCTACAGTTGTACCTCATACTCCACGGCAGACCGAACAACTCCTCAGCAGGTTCAGCCATTACTGCCTCGCCAGTTTGAGGGTGCACTCGCGGAGGACACCATGCCAACCGTTTACCGTTCCTTTGCCTTCAAGTGAATTTTCCGAGAAGGTGGCGGAAACGTGTGGGTGCGATGGCAGCCCCGCGCTTGAATTCCAACTATTCCCTTGAAGCACAACTTTGTTGCCGGAAAGGGTGCCCGTCCAGGATTCTTTGATATTGCCATCGTCGTAGTCAAGCGTGGCGTCTTTACCTTGGACAACCAGCGTTATGTTTCTACGGAACGGTGAGGGATCTACTCCGGGTCCCGGCATGATCTTAAATTCGCCGCACGCCCACTCCCCTTTCCAATCGCCGTCGAATCCTTCCTGATGTTTCTCGACTTTCACCGAAGCCACGACCGAAGCCTTTTCCGGCACGGCTTCCACCTTTTGAACAACTGGAGCAGGCGTCGGCACTGGCGTCGGCACAGAAGCAACAGCAACTACGTCAGCCTTGACGATATTCGTGCGTACCGTTTCCAGATTGCGAGTTCGCTGCGACTGCTTCTTCGCTTCGTCCTCGGCTTTGCGCGTCTGCTCCGCAAGTTCTCTCACCTTCACTGCGTCACCCGCTTTCTTCGCCGCATCTTCCTTCATGCGAGCCAATTCGACTTCCAAGTTGGCAAGCTTCTCGTCGCGCTTGGCCGACTGAATACTTCTGTCCAGGTCCTCGGTTGCTTTTTGCGAAGTGGCGAGCCGTGCTTCAGCCTCGGCGACACTATCCTTGCTCTTGCCGCGCTCGTACATGACTGCGCCGATGATGGCAGTTACCACCAGGGCCGTGGCAATGATGAGAATTCGCCATTTACGTTTCATGATTTCTCCCAGAAGAATGCGAACTACGATCACATCTTGCGATCATGGAGCCAATTAGTGGCAGTCTCCGATTGACGCTTTGAAAAGAAAATGACGTGATGTTTTAACTGCGACTATCAAATCTAGGTTAATTGCGTGGGTCAATACCGTGAGCAGTCAGAGCGTCATCGAGATAGTTGCGCGATGCGATTCTGGTATGCCTTGAGCATGCATTCCACATCCGAGCACGCGCCGCGTTCGGTCTTGAGCCAAGAAATTTGCTCGCGTTTTACGACATCCTTGTTAGACGAGCCGTTCAAGGCAATCCGGTAGAGCTGCGCAAGTTTCACATCCGCTGCGGAGAGTTCCCTGTTCGAGCAAATCAATCGCTCTGCGCCGCTGGAGACCTTACCGCAGTCGAAGCTAGGTGCCCACGTTACCCTTTCATCCGTCTGAGCATTGGGAGCCGACGTGGCCATCGGGGGGGGCGCGGAGGGCAATACGGGGGCTGGAACCGTTGCTGCTGGAGTTTGTATCGACGCCGTGGGAGCTGCCGGTCCGGGGGCTTGTGCGTCAGTTGTCGAATTTGAGATCGGGGCGCCGTTTGATGTAGGAGCCTTCTCGGCGATTGCCGTGGTGTCGGCAACCGCAGCCTGCGGTTTATTCTGAGACTGCTTTACGATCAAAGCTAGAGCGATTGCAAGAATCGCTCCACCAATCACAGCCCCGAGTATCCCCCATTTCCAATGCGCGATCTTCGTATTCGGCGAAGAGGGCGCCGAGGTTGGACTAGCAGGGGACGTTGACTGCGTTGCGCTCGGATCGGCCGGTGATGACTTTTCCTTTGCTTCCTCTTCGGCTAGTACTGCCGCGATTAGCTTCTTGTTGTAGCGACCAGCCGCAAGAAAACCGTCGGCAACAACGATTAGCATGAATGGAATAGCGGCTAATCCAAATGACACGATCCATAAAAACACGACAAACGGAAATACGATGAGTCCAAGGATCCATCGGCCGCAATAGGCATAACCCGCGCCTGGCAGAACAAGGTTTAGGAAAGCCGCCAACCACCCAGATTTCTTCTTGGACTCAATCTTTAAGAGTAGTTTCGTGTTACTCATATATCCCCCTTGTTAGAAATCGGTAGACGGTGTGCCTCAGACCCAACATCGCAGAACAAAATACGAGACGAAGCGCTGCTCGTTACGTTTCCCTGGAGCGTTTTTACGGTAATTGCTCCCTAGCCTTAATGCCATAACTAACTATAGTTAATGGTCTCAAGTTTGCCAAGGCGCCAACCTTGGCGGCATGTCGCGGGAATTCGCGGCCCTCAAGAAAAGGCTCGGAACGAAGATCCGAGATCAACGGAGCGCGCTCCGCATGTCTCAGGAGGCTTTAGCTTTTAACGCTGACCTCAGCCCGACATATTTGTCGCAAATCGAGAGCGGGAAGAGGAATCCGTCACTTGACGCGCTATTCCGCTTAGCCACCGCCCTCCAGATGGAGCTGTCGGAACTCCTAAAGAACGGCTGATGGCACTCTTGCCTGGTCACAAGAGTCCTCGCTCTGCGAAACTCAATGCGTATGCTCCGGCCACAATGAAGTGGTCGAGTACCTTAACGTCCACCAGGGCAAGGGCATCCTTTAGATTTCGAGTGAGCAATTCGTCTGCATTGCTGGCTTGAGTGACGCCGCTCGGATGATTGTGAGCGAAGATCACCGCCGCGGAATTCACCCTGAGCGCCGCCTTGACCACCTCCCGGGGATAGACGCTCGTCTGCGTCGGCGTTCCACGAAATAGTTCTTCAAATTCCAGCACCCGGTGCTGCGCGTCCAGCCAAATCGCGCAAAAGACTTCGTGTTCGATTCGCGCCAAGCGTAGCGTCAGATAGTCCCTAACTGGCTGTGGCGCTGTGAGCAAGATGCCGTCTCGGCGCAGTTCGGATTCCAGCAGGCGCAGCGCGCGCCGGATCGTACGCTCGGCTGCGAGCGCCCGTTTGCCTGCGTCATCGGGCATGTTGGGGGTCCTTTCATTGGATTCTTACGATTCAAGCGTCAGCCAGACGCTTTCAGCGCGTATTCGGGGTACGGCCGGCCAAGGAGTTCGCTTGGCGGATAGGCCCCGTTCTTAAACCGCCACGCCATGACGTCCCAGCCGCGTTCAAGCACGTCTGCAAGCGGTGCCCGGGCAACCCTGGCCACTGCCCTGGGAACAGCCTCCAGCGCGACCGGCACGCGCTCACAGGCTTCCAGGCGGTCTGCTTTCGAGGGAATGCCATGGCGGGGGTCTGCCAAGACCTGCCAGCACGTGCCGACGTACCCCAAGTCCTCAACCAACGCCCACAGGCTGTAGCACTGGCCCGCGCAGGCAATCTCCTGGAGATAGAAACGGTTGCCCGTGTGCCTTATGTGCCCGCAATACCAGCCGGTCCGAACGAGCGGCACGAGCAACTTCCCTAGGCGCTTGGCGGACGCGAAACCGTCAGATCCGATGAGGTCCCCGAGTCCCGGCAGATCCAGCACCACCCTCATCGGGTACGCTCCCGGCGCCGGATGCCGTGCCGCCTGCCAAATGCGGCCAGGGCACTGTTGTTCTGCCAGAGTTCGGCGTCGCGCACATAGCGCGCGAGAGTCGCTTCGCTGCGGTGGCCGGTCTGCTGGCGGATCTTCCAGCTGGGGACTCCCGCCCGGGCGGCTTCGGTCACCAGGCCCGCGCGGAGGCTATGCGCCGAATAGGACTTGGGATCGATGCCAAGGGCCTCCAGTCGATCCTTTACCACCTGGGAGACATAGCCCCCGTCCAGCCGGAGCGCGGTCAACCCGCCGCCCCGGTCGAAGCTACGGAATATGGGTCCTGCCTTGATCCGTGCGGATTTGAGCCACTTCTCCAGGGCCGTCACAGGACAGAGCCTGCCGCCAAGCAGGGGGATCGCCACCAGTCGCCCCCGCTGCTCTTGATCCGTTTTGCTGCGTTTGATGCGCACCATGAGGCCTTCTTCGGTGGGCTCGAGATCCTCCACGTCCAGCGCCACCAACTCTGAGCGCCGGAAGCCGCCGGCGAACCCCAGCAGGAGCAGCGCCCGATCCCGGCGGTCGATCGGCGAGTGGTCCATCGATCGAACAATCCGGCGAAGCAGCTTGCGTGTGAGGGGCTTGGCTTGTTTTTGTGCCACGCCAAACTGGCGTCGAATGCCCCTGAGCACCTTCTTCACTTCTGGATCGTCCGTTGGCGACCGAAGTCCGCGCTCAACGTGCGCGTTACGGATCGCCATGACGCGCCGGCAAAGCGTCGCGACCGAGAGGTCATACGCGCGATGCATGAGATAGCTCTCGACGGCTGCAGCGCTGCACGGAATCCGGCCGCCCCATTTTATGAATTGCTTCAGGTCGGATGCGTAGGCGTAGCGCGTGTTCTTGGCGAGAGAGGCTTCGGCAAGTTCACGACGCGTTTGCGCCGCAGTATGGCGCGCGGCTACACCATCGCCATGCCGCCTTGGTCTTGATAACTGCCGATTACCTCGGCCGGAAACGAGGTCGCGCCGGATACGTATTGACAGAGGAGGGGTATGCAGCAAACTATCCACGAGGCCTCCGATTCGATAGAACGACTGAGTTCGACACCGTCACCAATGTGCGCGGCGTTTTCGACGAGCTGTAAAGCAGGTACCGGGCGCTGGGCCGCGGAATGGTCAGGGAAAGTCGGGCATTGAACTCGCAGTACGGCCAAGCTCGGGAATACGAATCCAAGCAGAGGATCGACGATGGCCTAAAGTGTCCGTCCTCTTCTTCGCCGCCCAGTCCCGCCGCAACCACCCAGTGGTGGAATGCTCCGCCGCGGGAATCGATGCCAAGGATCGCCACGTGACCGTTGCGCAATCCACGTAACCCATGCGAAAGGCACGCTTGGTGCTCTCCGCTCTCACCCCTGGACACATTGATATTGAGTGATGCCGCCTCAACCGCTGCGGCGAGATCGTTCTCACTCATTCCTGAGTGGAAGACCGATTCCGTCCAGCGCCGAATCCGTTTTAATGCAGTTTGGCGACTGTGGAGCAGTCTCAATGCATGTTCGCGGTCGATGATTTCGAGCAGTGTGAGTGCCATGGCTAGCGCATAAATTCCACAGGCGGAATCCAGTGATCCTTGCGAAAGCAGCGCTGATCGGCCACTTCCATCGCTGCAAGCGCGAAGCGGGCGATCCATACGCAGCATCGGATGGAGTCTCTGAACATAGAACGTGGCCATCAGTATTCCTCCGGCAGCAGGATGGTCGTCAGGCGGTGGTCGGACTCCGTTATCACCCAAACTTTGTCTGTCGTGCCGATCCGGTAGGAAGACACGATTCGTAAACAGTGCTCGACCGCGAACTTGTTTGCCGCTGCATCCTCTGGCGACACTTCGCCCCAGTCACCGCGCTGGTGGCGCTGGAGCAGTTCCACGCCGTCCACGGCATGGCGATCCAGCAAATCGAGCGCTCCTGGCGTTGCGAGCAACCGGCCCAGGGGGAAGAGCACTTTGCGTGCGCGCCGCGCACGGCGTACCGGCCGGCGACGCCGGTGGATTGGTTTTTTCATGTCTTATTCCCTTCCGAAAGCTGGTGGCGTGCGGACGCCTCGGACGAAAATCCGAATGCGCGCAAACCTGTGAGGACCTAAAGGAAGCTTTACTGCGCGTCAGCCGCGGGGCGTGGGACCTGGCGGCCTAACTTTTCGTGCTTTTTCTCGCGATCGACGCTTGGATGCGGGGCGATCTGTCCTGGATATCACGCTAAGTTCGCTTACTTAACTTCATTTTAGAGATGCGTGTAAGCAATCACATTATAGAGAAAATTAGCTGAAAAATCAAGCTTTTATCCATAATTTATGTAATAAAATCAATGAGTTAAGATGCTTTGCATAGTGAATTTTGCTCCAAACGCCGCTTTCGTGCTATAGTGCATTAGTGCTGAACTACGGCACCATAAAGCGTTGTCAACCGGCGCGCTACGACTAATAAACAAGCGTGCTTAAACATGAACACTCTCGATATCCCTAGCAGGACGAGCGTTAAGGTCATTGGCTCGAATGGACAGATTTCGCTTGGCAAAGAGTTCGCTGGACGCCAGGTTCTTGTGGAAGAGCAAGAGCCAGGGGTTTGGCTTGTCCGTACGGCGTCTGTCGTACCGGATAACGAATTCTGGTTGCATCAACCTGTAGCGCAGGAAGATCTTCGCCGTGCTATGGATTGGGCAAAGCGCAATCCTCCTAAAGAGTCCGACCCAGAGGCTACTCTCAAGAGCATAGAAAATGTCGGACGCACAAAAGGCAGGAAACGTTCAGCTTGATCTGAACAATGAGGTTTTCCAGAAGAATTGGTTGGAACTGGATAAGTCGGAAAGCAATCGAGTAACCGACACGCTCAGAAAATTACGGCAGCTCACTTGGGATCAGGTTTACCGAGATCAGGGTCTAAAGTGGGAGAAGGTCGCAAGCGTTAAACCGCCTCAAGGTATCGACGCGATTTACACGCTTCGTATTACGCAGTCGCGGCGAGCGACTGCATATCGACACGGCAACTTCCTCCGGTTACTTACTATTGCTCCAGACCACGATGCCGCCTACGGGAAAAGGTAGGCGGGATAGCGGGCTATCCGTCTGTCCCTAAAGTCCAGGTGTGGGCTAGGAACGCCTAAAACTTCGCGTTCTTGCGGCGCCATCGGACGACATTCAACATGTCGATCGGGATTCGGGGTGGGGTTGCGTCACCACAGTAGTGTACCGATTGGTCACGATAATGACTCTTATCCCTGGCATCGATAGCTGTGGTTATCGCTGATTGAAGCCGGAATACAAGCTGCGGACTGTTAATACTCAGCGCGGGCGCGCATACCGAGGTGCTGCCAAAAAACACTATTGCGCCTCGAAGAGCAATACGGTAGGAAGCGGAAAAGTTCCAACGCCAAGAAGTTTAGGAGATTTGCTGCCAACTGAATTTATCGCCACTCCTGCCGAGTTATCTCCTGAAAGGTTAAGTGCAACTCGGCAACCAAGCCCCCCACCCGCTACCGGCTTACTCATCCACAATGCCATGGGTAGCAGATGCGTTTCATTCTGAGTAATAGCAATTTTCATCGTTGATTCATCGACGATGCAGATCGCGGTTCGCACGTAGCGCGGTTCTGATTTGGGCTCGCTTGACGATATTGCCACTTTCGAGATTGGTTCGACGGGCACTGGCCCAGCTTGCAAAGCTTGATGGCACGACCCTGGCGTATATCGAGCAACGGGGATGATGTCCCATGTCCTGATGACCCGGCCCTGGCAAAGGACGCCGGACCATCGATATTGTGAATACTCCGAAGTTGTAGAAGGAATAGGTCGCTTCGATTCCTCCTTTGACAAAGTTGAGTACACCTTTCCATCAACGACCAACAATCCAAGAGGCACATCGACGCGATAAGAGGAGAATCCTCCGTTAACGAGAATCCATTCCTTTCCTTGGTATTTCTTATCTCTAGAAAGTTTCAGTGCGAAGCCATTTACCGATAGCTCTGTAGATCTAGGCGACGTACCTAACTCAAATGGAACCGAAAGTATTCGCAAGTTCGCTTTCGCTAAATCAATGGTGAGGACGCTGACCCGGACCAAAGAATCCCCAGTCCCCTGGAAAGCTCGCGTCTCGTCGATCGACCACCAACTCGCCGCGATAACTTTTGAAGAAGCTGCAACCATGGAGACAGCGATCACTATTAGGGCAACTACCCGCATAAGATTCATTTTTTCGTTGACGTCAGTAAGAGATCTTTAAAGACTCGCACGCTTCCTTCAATCCGAATGCGACCGCATGTGAGTGCCTTCGCAGGTGTCGTAAGTTTGAAAGAAAGTCGTTGAACTAGATCATCGTCGCCAAATTTACCGACATGATCTTGCCACCAGTTCTTTCCCAAAACGATCGTAAAATTTGATCCCTGTTTCAGTGTGCGAATTAATTGATCGCCCAGAAATACAGAAATTAGTTCAATGTCACGTTCTGGCACGCTACAAGCGGGCTCATCCGAAGTGTACGTGATCAGCCAAATATCAATTGCTGCTTTTTGATTGGGTTCGAGACTTAAGCGAAGTTCTTTATCATGTTCAACTTTAGGTCGCAGGTCGAATCCGAACAATTGCAAATAGTCCAAGCGAATGTTGCTACGAGAGGCAACCTCCTCAATTGAGAAACCGCCTTGGATAACATCTAGATATGCGCTCCGAATTGCTTTGACGATACCAATATCGACATTACCTAAGAGGTATAGCCAGGTCGCCGCCAACAGGACAACTAGCGGAGGTAGCACGACGACCACGGCAAGGACGACAAGAAAGATATGCAATAGTCCTTTTTCAACGATTTTCTTGAGCCACTCTGGCAAGAGTGCGACCAACAATTGCGCACACTGCTCGGTCCACCTTGGCTTCGCGGGATGCAGCGCAGGCGTCTCGGGAGATCGCTCGTCTGGCTCTACGGGTGAGTCGTCTATTGCCATTGGAAATCACCTCGCACCAGTGCCCAGATTAATTGTCCAGTCCCACGCACTAATTTCCAATCACTGCAACTCAAAACCGCTTTGGATAGTGGGATAAGGATTCATAGTTCATGTCGATCAAGGCTAGCATCGAATGATCAATTCAAACTCAATATCGAAATTGCAATGCGGCATGCGCAGGGCGGAGACAACAACTCGCCGTTGAGTATCCACTCTACTACTAGGTGAAAGGTATCCAGAACGCGGGGAAGCGTGACGTAAACTATGCGCATTGGCACGTTTTGACGAGTGAGGGCGGGCCAATAAACAATAACTTACACAATCGGCCCTCCGCTTTTAATCCGATGGTTGGCACCATTGGCTTCATTTCAATGCAGGCTTCAATAAGTGGTGTTATCGAAAATTTCAAAGTGATCGGGTTCGGTGGCGGTCATGCACGCCAGTTGCATCTGATCACTGTGACAGCGAGCGCTAGTTGACCGCCTACAAACGCCGGCGTAGCGTGGTCATGCGTGAAGAGATTTTCTTATCGCGTTGTCCTGTTAGTTAGATGCAGGGTATTTCACGGGCGTATTGATCATGTCTTCTGAGGAGATTTTCAGCCAACTTGGGCAAACGTTTTTTGGGAGGATTAAATTGTGAATACAGTCATGAAGTCGTTGATTATTGCTAGCCGATTTTTGCGAATGTTCGGAATGGGCGCTGCTGCGATTGCACTTGGCAGCGTCGCCGCGACGGATCAGGTTTTTGCCAAGCAATTTGTCAGCAATGGCACCGCCGTAAACCTTCCCCCAATGATCTATGATCCGAAGACGCAGATGATGGTTGACCCGACATCTCGGATGCCAATTTATGAGGACGCAAAAAAGCTTCAATTGGCTCTTCCAACAGTCACTTCGGGATGCGGCGACTGTCCAAAGAAGGACGATGACGGTTCAGACTAATAACGACAGTCGGAAACTTGCATGGTCTGTCATGGAAAGAGTGACGTAGGCCGCGAATATCGAACCTGATTTTGGGGTGCAATCTAGTTCACCGCTAGTCGTTGCTCTTGTCTCTGATCTGCCGTTGGCATCTGTGCCGAGTAGGCGGTGAAGAAGACCTGTCTTCTTGTAACCGAGCGGTTCGAACCCACCGCCGATTTGTTGATTGCCGAGCTACGACGAAGGGGTGTGCCATGTCTACGGTGGAATCTGGATCAATTTCCTCTCGGCTCTAGTCTCACTTTTCGCGCCTCAAACGCAGATTTCGGCGCGGAGGTCATTTCTGACGGCCGGCGGGTTGATCTCGAATCTATCGGAAGTGTTTGGTGTCGAGGATTCCAGCCTACCGGATTTCCAATTGACATCGGCAGCGCAGATAAAAAATTTGCCGAAACCGAGGCCCGCCGTGTACTTGCCGGACTCATGTCGGTCGTAAAACCTGTGTGGGTCAATCACCCGCATAGCCATGCACTCGCAAACTCAAAACCCGCCCAGCTTTTTATAGCCCGCCAGGTCGGTCTGGAAATTCCACCGACAATTATTTCTAACGATCCGACTGAAGTCGGTTCTTTTATTTCGAAATCGAAAGAACAGACCGTCTATAAAACGCTATCTCAGAGCTTGGAACTAGAACGAGGCAAAGCGTTGTTTACTAGCGCAATCTCTGAGAGGGAGCTTGCGAAGCTAAATCTCATTCGTCTGACCCCAGGAATATTTCAGCGATTGATTCCGAAGGCCTTTGAGTTGCGTGTAACTGTCGTTGGCCCTCATATCTTTCCAGCCAAGATCGATTCTCAGGCAAACGTTGAGACGAAGATAGATTGGCGGCATGCGCCGTTCGAAGTCGATGGACAACCGATTGACCTTCCATCTGATGTGAGGACAAAGATCCAGGCGTTTATGGCGGCGTTCGGGTTGATATATGGCGCCTTTGACTTTATCGTGACCCCGGAGGGACACCACGTGTTTCTTGAGCTAAACCCGAGCGGACAGTACATGTGGATAGAGGCGAGGACAGGACATCAAATAACGGGGGCATTGTCTGACGCTCTATGTCAACCGTGTCAGTGATCTACTTCACTCTGCAGCGTTAATCGTCGCTTCGTAAAGTCTGGCGAAAGCTCAAAGAAACTTTTCGTATATCCACAAGAGATCCGTAATCTTCCGCGATCTTCTACTTGCATTTAGCGGTATCGGGAATCGCAGCATCTGGTGCGGGATATTTGCCGTGACAGACATTGTTGTCTCTGACCGTCTTCTTCAGTTGTTCAGACAGCTTACAAACGGCAATTAGATTAGCGTTCTGGTTTTCGATATTTTGCATGATTCGCTGCCGGCTCTTCTCCCAGGAAAAAGCGTCGTACCCGTAATTAACGAAAAATTCGCCCATCGATAGGTTTCTAGCAAGAACGGGCGCGAGTGCCAATTTAAGACCATCCGAGGCGAACGACAGGCGATTTTCCCTCAAGATCGCTGCCCCTTCCGGATCCTTTCGCATTTCCTCGAGCGTGGCACTGACGGTGTCGCCATTGCGTCCCACTTTGGTGGCCCAGTCCTTAAGGTCAGTCCATGCCGTTGTGAGATTCGAGAATGGGTACTGTGACAATTTCAATCCATCGATAGCGCCATTTAATCGTGCCGTTTGCGACTCGAGTTGGCGAGATTCTTCGAGCAGGCGCTGCCATCGATCACCATACGGTGCGTGCCTTGCAAATTCTTGCTCTACTTTTTCGAGGCGACTTTGCGAGATGTCCTCGAGTTTGCCCAGCAAAGAATCGTGAAGAAAAGTGGCCGCATGCCTGAACGCGCCCTCAGCGGCTGCGTTGTTATTCTTCGTCCAAGATTTCAATTCATCATTGGTCGTCTGAATCAAGTTTTCCAAATCACCAAGCGCCTGCTTGTCTCGAACCAGTTGCTCATCAAGTTCTTTGCAAGTCTTCTTGGAGCAGTAGTAATTTTTCGCGTCTTCTCCAATTAGGTGATCGCCTGGTCTGCACTGTGCTCGCACTACCGAAGGCAAAATCGCAATCGAAAGAGAGATTGCGAACGACATCCTAGCGAAAAAGCATTGACCCAATGCTAACTTTCTTGACGGTATTCGTGTTCGAGCGAAGCAGTCCAAAGGTGTTGTCACGTGAAGGGATCAGTGATGACTATCGGTGCATTGAATCGTATTGACGGCATTTATCTGTCGTACAGGACATTAGATCTGTTGATGTACCGTCGAACTGAACGTTGCCACATTTATTCTTCATTTCTTCCAGGCTGGACGTTGCGGTAATTCCCGTGCAGTGACCGGCCAAATTTGCTTTGAGTCGTGCCACGGCAGCCTCAAGTTGGGATTTGTAATTTGTGAGTTTCTGCACTTTAAATTGGGCAAGGGTAATGTTATTTGAATCCTCTCGCATCGCCGCGGAGAGTTCGGTGCCACGTTGCTCCATTTGCAGCAATGGAGGTTCTAATCGGTCATGCTCCGATTGCACCGCGGCTCGTTGCGATTGACAGTTTCCCGTGTTCGCCGGGCGCCCAGCGCAGGCGGAGTTGTAGCTCTCGGCGTGTTGGGTGAACTGCTGCCGAAGGGCGTCATATTTTGTCCCGATGTCGTTGAATTCCTCTGCGTGCCGTTGCTTTTGCGCCTGCAACTGCGAAACACTTGATTTGGTTTGGTCAATCTCCTGATTGACGCCCACAATCTCGGCTTCTTGCTTAGCAATAGCGTAGACAAGTGAGTCGTCAGCATGTACAGGGACGATCGTCGTCAAAAAGAAAACTGCCGCAAAAATATATTTCACGGTTCCCTCCCAGGGTGTGGTGCAACAACTCTGTGGACGTGGCGCGCAAATAGGTTCGGCGATCATCGGTGCCTACAACATTACGCCTACGCTAGATTGCAGGCCATACGCATTGGTTACGGCTTAGCCACACCAGTCTTATCTCGTTGTCCTCTTGCGCTCAGATAACCCTTTGTAGCCGAATACGGTCTTGTTGTTGGAACTCGGACTTGTCACCTGAACGTCGCGGACTAGTTGGCGCAGTGGCGTCTTGTCATTCCGCCGGCGGTACCGGATCGATAGAAACAGGGTCGCGATGGCTTGAGATAGGATTCATCTGTTGCCTACCGCTGCTACACAGATTGTTAGTCGGAGGTACGAATGGCGTTCCATGACTCACAACTCGGACGGTTTGGAGAACTGTGTTCGGCGCACTTTGGCGGTCATGGTGACCCGGATGTGCGAGCTGCTCACGCGTTAGCGTCCAACGGTGTCAGTGCACCTGCTCGGCCCAATCTGAAGGCTGTGTACGGCACGAAGATTCTCAACGAGGATACGGACCCAGTTTGGCGCCCTTGGGCAGCGGCATTCGGTGGATTTCTAAATAGATATCAAGCGAAGGGCGGCGCTCCTCTGGCCGCACAATGTCCCGCTCCTTGGCCGCAGTTGCCGGCAGGATTCTGCATGCATGAGCTAACGCCCCCTCTTCGCTATTGGAGCATGCGCAGTTTTTCGAGCAGATTGAGAGCCGTGAATATCATCACTCGAGCCGACGGCACAATCGGCGTGGATCCATCCGCAAAGCCGACTTGGAACTATGTCGTCACGCGTCGCGGTGAGATCTTGGTCGGAGCCGAAGATTTCGGGTGGATCAAGCACACCTCTATTGCCGCCGGCCAATCAGTATGGGCCGCGGGGGAGGTCGGAATCGAGAATGGCCAGCTCCGTCTTGTCAATCTCCAGTCGGGACACTACGTAACATCGGGTGCGGCGAATATTACGCCGGGATCAGTACTCGCGGGTACGCTAACTCGGTTTGTCGACGATGTGGTGAAAGAGTACTTCAAGGTATTTAATCTGCCGAATCTACATTCGGCTTTTCAGTGCGTGTGGGTATAGGAGACGTTAATGCCTGAATGGATCATCACGTTACTCACAAAGAACTACGACGAGAATTACGGGGTCGTGAACAGCCGGCCCGTTGTCGAGGCAGTGGTGAAAGAATCCAAGTATCCGTTTCGAGATGTGGCAGAAACGTTTTACGAGGCTTCTCAGCGATGGCAACTACCGCTGGTAGATGCCATGCGCACATTGGCTGCCACGGGCTACTGCACGTCTAGCGATGCTCGGTTGATGTTGGATGCAACGCGCGTCGTGGCCGAAGATGCAGGGAGTGAGGAATACTTCAAGACAGTAAATGCGATGGCATCAGCGCAGGCGTTGGCTCCGGCTGTATTTGATTTTGTCCGCCTGCTTTTGAGTGAAACCAACGAGTCTCGGCGGCGTCTCGCATTTTATACGGTTGCTCTACTCGCCGAAAAACGTAATACCCTGGTTCCTGAACGCCTCCGTGCCCAACTGAGAGTCGAAGCAGATCGCGAGACATCACCCGAGCGCCAGAGACAATTCCGAGACGTCCTTGAACGGCTATGAGTGCGGTCTAACAATGCGATGGAGCCGACGGAGTTGGAACTAACGTGCGCGACGGCTCATCGTGCGGCTGTTAGGGCGAATGATCGCTTCCGACCACTGAGCGGCCAGTGGCAGGCCGAAACGCCATTTGTATCTTTGCGTCGATTACTCTAGAGTCCCGCGTTGACGGGCGCCCATTTCAGAGAGCAGAGGACTGCATGACCACCTACAACACTGAATCTACTAAATCGTGGTCAAAGCGATCAGCGCTATGCTCACTGAGCGTGACAGCTATCGGCGTTGCATACACCTGTCTGATGTTAAGCGGTAGCGCGCTTGCACAGAACGTAAAGAAGGCGCCTATCGCGGAAGAGGACTCGACGGTCTACGTTGTTGGCAAGGTCCAAGAAGAGAAAAAGAAGGTTACCGATGAAATAAGCCAGATAACCGCTAGTGCCAATGACTTGGCCGCTAAACAGAGTCAGGCAGAGCAGAAGCGGGATGATTTTGAGCAGAAAGGCCGCGCTTTCGCGAACTCTGACGAAGTCAAACAGTTCATAAAAGACCATGAGGCCCACGATGCCGCTTGTGCCAGGGGAGGTTTGTCTGCTGGCGAGTATGCGCGCTGCCAAAGTACCCTCGTGTCCATTAACGAACGAACCGACAGAGTGAATGCGACTATCGAGAGCTACGTGGCACAATTCAGAGCCCAGCGCGCCCTGGCTCAGCAGTTAGCGAACGACCATACCCTTGCGATGGCGAGAATCGAAAAATTGAAGAACTATTTGTCGTGGTTGACAGCCGCTGACGGTAAACTTTCCATGGCTCTCGCGAAGAGTTGCAAAAATATGCCCGGCAATGCAACGATTGAGGAGCTTAAACACCGCTGCGGCAACATTCAGTTCGACGCCGCACGCGCTGATCTGCCTGCGTGCGAAACTGAAAGATGTGAGGCTTGGGTTAGATACGCGAAACCGCAGCGGACTCCTGAACAGGCGATTCAGGACTATAGAAACAGCGGCCAACAGAATCCGACACCCAACCCGCTCTTGGACAGAAGGCCAGTTCCGCCGCCTCCGAAGCCATGAGAACCATAACGAATCTTTCCCGTGACCAGGATTTCTGAGCAACCTCTTTTGGTCAACCGATAGTCTATCGTTGACCTGCCTCTCTCTATGTGCGTCTTCCGGGCGATCGAATGGCCAGCTTTTGCTGAAAAAGGTTCTCAGTTGGTTCTAATTTGAGCGGGAGCAGGCGCAGCGTTCATCTCTAATTGGGATGGATGCTCGAGCATCGTGGGCACGGCGTCATTGCTACATTAATGTAAATTTCTGTTGATTCCAACCGATCGGAACATTCCGTATCAACTTGGCGAGCGTTAGGGCCCTATGTTGTTGACCTGCAAGAATGCTTTTTACAATTTCTGGTGCGAGAAATGCCAATCGCATCGTGCGGCTCAGGTAGCGCTCATCGACCCCCGTTGCCTTCGCGAGCGTACGGTCGTGTAAGCCCACCTTCGATAATTAACCTTATGGAAAGGGTTGGCCAGGGTGATGTAGGACTTGGCAGCGCGCTAGAGATCAATACCAAAGAACGGGAGAAACAACGCGATTCCCACAAACGGAAGCCAGCTAAAGACGAGGCTATAGAGAAGACCGGCAGCGACACTGCGGGCGCGACTTTGGACGTGGCACAGCTTTCCGTACGCGGACCACAGGCGGAAAAGAAGTACCGCAGGGACCAGGAGAGCAAGGGTCGCTGGGATAAAAAACCACGGCCCGCTAGATGTCTTCGCTAGTCCGTAAGTCACCATCAAGAAAACGAAAGCGAGAGCAGTAGATGTGCCCCAATAGTAGCAGTCGGCGATGGCAAAGAGTCTTAGCGGAGCTGCACCAACACAGAGCCAAGAAAGCCGCAAAGCAATCGCCTCCAGAGAAATAAAGAAAAGAAGCCCCGCAAAGTAAAGTGCAGCCTGTAGTTTGGTAATCTGGATTGTAAAAGCAGAAACGCCAAGAAAAAATGCAATCAATGCCATTGAGACAAGCAGAAACCTTGCTGCCTCGAATAGCGGATGCTCTAGCTTTCCTTCCGACAGACATTTGGAAATGAATATCATGGGCTGAACCACCATTCGTCCCATCGCGATGAAATATTTCGGTAGATAGCGAGGGTCCACCAAGTCTAGGATGGCGGGCATAGGGGGTGCGCTAATCCAATGTGTTTACTCTGTCTACCTGTTCGATTGCGGAAAGCAAATGCCATTCGAAAGTAGCGATATATAAACAAGTCTCGTTCGAGTTAGGTTCGTGCGACAAGGGCAGGTCAGTCATTCAAGCGATTGGCTACGAAGAACTGATATTGCTTCGGTGCGGCAATGCTGATTGGCGTGAAAATGGCACTGCCGGATGGCTGGAAAATGTCCTTTCATTTTGGCGTGGGCCAGGGATTTGGAAAACCCGATAGGGGGATATCCTTCGCTATCGCTTGTAGCGGGCTCTCGGCTACTCTGCGATATCGTACCCAACTCGTTGCGCAAAGGGGAGCCTTCCCAGGCAATGCCGGGCTGCCTTTCGAATCTCGAAGAGCCCAGGCCTGAGCGATCGTGTCTTCGCACTTGGCGAGTTTATGATCATCCAACCACGTGCTGAGCGACATGAAACCGCCGCCAAGTACCTTGGAGGCGTCCGCGTCGGCGTTATGCCTTATTTCCAATTCACACCACTTTTGCTTGTCGTTGGCACATTGCTGTCCTAGCCAATGTATGAAATTCGCCGGATTTGAAGGAAACGCTGGAGGAGTGGTGCCTGCCGGATTGAAGGCAGTCGCAACGGTCGCTATGGTTTCAAGCCAATACTGCTGACGCCAGTTATTCCCTCGGTACCCGCTCGAAGGTCCCTCTACCGTGCAATGCCGAAGCACGGCAAAGATGCCATTGAAGATCTCGCACAGAGGGTAGTCGGGGTAGTGTTGGTGGGCCGCGTGACCGCGCCCAGTCACATACATAGCGCGCGGGCGCGTGTCTTGCGGGTCATCGCCAGAGTCCATGTCGACGTGAGCGAACGAATCGCCGACAGCATGCATTGCGAGGCCCAGCGCGCAGAGGGCCTCGTTCGCGTCAGGAGCGGGTGTCTTGACCTTGGCAGCCGCTTGCTGGGAGAGCATTTGAAAGGTCGAGGCGGTAATTTTCTGAATTTGAGCTGCGTCCGGACTGCCAGTGAGAACGTGCTGAAGCCGCTGCACGAGAATCATATTCTGAATCTTAGGGTCATCATATTTGTTACCGAGTCCCCAGCTTGCATATGTGAACGGATTCGTCTTGAACTCCCCCCATGCTTGCTCAGCGGCATCAAGTTCGACGACCTCATCTGGTAGTTGGGCGCAAAAGCTGATCACTCGTGCCTCTTGCGGATAGGCGGGCATCGCCAGCGACAGGATGCGAGCAGCGGAATGAAAGTGTCCCGCCTTGTCGAAAGCGAGACTCTGGTGCGTAACGAGCATAGAGGAGATCGTGAGGAACAGTACGCATACGCTTCGCCGAATTTCAGTAAGAGCGTTCGCGTCCACGGTGATCAGAACCGAATGGAAGAGAGCAGGACGATCCAGATGAGCCCCAATACCCCTGCGAGCAACAGTCCGATCGCGCTTCCACTGGACCATTTCTCGTGAGTGGTGAGGTGATGCTGGTAGCCGAAGTAGGCCGACCGCAATCGCCTCATGCGTCGTCCCTCAAACCGCACCTCCGATATTTCGGAGAGCTCGCGAACCAAGAACCATGCGATGACTATTCCGATGACGAGCAGCACAAGCACGACCCAATGAGCACCTCGGCAACCGAAAGCGGCACCGAACGATTCGTCATCATTGCCCCAGCAGATGAACAGTCTCGCGATTCCCCAGTACGCAAAAAAGAGAAGCGCTGCGCCCATGACTCCGACGATGGAGTAGCTCTTGTGGTGTACACGGCGCTCCCGCCGGGGAGCCTCGAGCGACTGACGTTCGCTAGAAACGCTCATTGATTGCGCTCCTACTCATATTGGCTTTGCGCGAGGCAACGCTCTGGCCAGCTTCAGAGTTCATTGGCGCACTAACCCGAGACGCGATCGGCTCGATTGAACCAAGAAGATATGCGAACACCGTCGCCCAAGGTCCGACGCTTTTCGTCGAAAAATGCCTCTATGCGACCGCGATTGCATCTCCCCTTTTGCAGACCGAATAAGCATACTGCGTTATCGAAGAAGATTGCTCGGCGTACTGAGTCGGCATTTGCACCAAGGTCCGATTTATTGATGGCCCCAGCGAGGCGGACGCATAGACCTTGAGCAAAATCTGCTGTTCCGATACTGATCGATATACGGAAAAGCGCAACGTGGCGTCACTTCGAGGATCCGCTCGAACCGGACGTTGTGTCTCCGCCTAATTTCAACTGAATCGTGGTTGAGTTCGAGGCAACCGGGTTCCGAATGCTTGACAGCGACAGAGCATCAACGGACCCGAGGGATCGTTGAAAGCTCAGAGTCACTTGTGGCATCAGTTTCCAGTTCAAGGAGAATTCCTTTAGGCGCCCTCCCTGATTGTTCACGCTTTGCACGTCCGCCTGTATCGTGAAAGCCTTCGGCTGCGTGGCTCCAAAGACCTTTACGAATGTATCAGCGAATCCAGGCCAGTACTCCTGAAAATACGGAAAGACGTACGTATAGCCGTCGATTCGGCCGAATGCATAGTTGGGTGGTGGCTGCGTGGCGGTCGGTGCGCCCATTTTGTTTTGGTGCTGTAGACCTCCAGAGAGTGCAAAGTAAGTGAGCGGGTCTCCAAATTGATCCTGGAAGACGCTCCCCGCCGCAGGAAAGAAGTATGCCTCTGTGATGTTTTCGTATCGATAGGAGACATTTTGCGGAGACGTACGATCTCGCAGCTCGGCGACGCGAAGGGTCTGGGAATGGAATGCCGGCGCAAGTGAACTGCTCCAAGGAAGATTTTGTGTTGACGTTCTAGTTACTCCAAGACCGAGCGCCCACCAGTCGGGTTTGGTGATTTTCGCCGGCGTGGGGTGCATGGCATTTATATTCGCATCTACGAATGCGAACGGTCGCCAATCAATACCGTCTTTGGGAAAGCGGAAGACGAGATTCTCTTCCGGCATCCACCGTGCTTCCCCCTGAACGGTGGACGTCGTCTGCGCGTTCTGATCTTGGGTCTTGAACGTTACTCCCTGAGAGCTCGTTAGCAGACCAAGCACATGGTCCGGAATCGTAGCAAGGAGCTGATTTGCCGTCGGTACAAGCGGTCCCGACGTATTCGAAAAAGTAAGCCCTTTCATGATTGGCGAGAGCGCGCCCGCAGAGTCATCAGATTGGGAAGGCCCCGGCGTCTTTGGCGAAGCTCGGGGCTGTCCTTCTGCGGATCCAGGTCCGGGCTCGGGGTTGTCGCAATATTGCAATTGCGTTTTTGACGGAACTACGCCTTCAGCATTTGTGGCTGTTTTGTTTGCTCCCGAATGCACGATGTCATTGATCACGGTGCAATCGACGGTGCCGTCGGGCTTCTTGTACTTCTGCGCATAGGCGACGGCTGCAGAGAGTACCGTCTGCTGCGTTTCTGCGAATTGCTCCTGTTCGTTTGTCTTTCTTAGAAGCTCATTGTCAGAAAGCAATTTCTCGAATCTAATTTTATCGATCGCTGCCCGCTCACAAACCGGACTCTGCTCATTGTCTGTTTTCTTGAGCCGTCCATGGTTCTTGAGCGCAAATACAAGCTCAAACAGAACTGCTCTAAACCTTTGCCGCGCCATGGCACATTCGCCCATGCATTGGCTTGCATCCTCCCGCTCCTTATTTGGAGGGAGTTTGCCTAGCTGCTCGCTGTACTTCTCGGCCGCATCTATTGCCTCGCTTATACCTTTTTGCTCGCCGGGCGAGGCAGGCCGGCCACAGACATCGGCCTCCGGGGAAATGCTCTTGGTAGACTGGGAAACAGCGGAAACAGACCCAGAACCCGCGAACAAGAGGAGACCAATGAGGAGCGAGCTCCAAGTGCTAGAAACTACGCATATCCGTTGGGCCCAGCACAATAAGGCTAGATCGCGCACATAAAGCCCCTTGCGCCCAGGCGGCAAAGGTCCGCTGAACGCGACGGATGCTTGACCTAAGGGCGGCTAAGCCTACCGAACACCGAGTGTCGCTTCCACACGACAATCTACGTTAAGACGAATTTAGTCGCTATCACTCCAATGGGCTAACCCTTTCGGGTAGTGCGGCCGGGCTGCGCCAGGAGTCCTTGAACACGCACTGGTTCCTGTTACTCGCCGAACCGATCTCTTGACTAGGCAATTTGCCGGTCTATCTCTCGACCCACGTTCGATGCCGTGCCATCAAAGTAATGCGTGTGAGCTCCGGCGCCGACGCAGAATTCAGCAGTGTCGACCGACAGTCTGGGGGGCGTTGAGGGTTGGCCGGAACCATGAGGCGGAATTTCTCGCGAGAGCCGCCGCCAATTCCACGGCGCCCATTGACCTCGTCCGGTCCAGAAAAACCTCCCGATGTAGTCGCCGCTCCTGTAACCGTTAACCCAATGGTCAACCCTGGCCAATTCGTGGACGTCAGGCACCCGTGGGTGAATCCGATCGCTCCGGGCCCAATGGTACAAATGCGGAAACCGAAGGCCGTAAATCTGCCGAATCGGGGATCCGAAAGTCATAAGCCGAATCGGCGAAGTTATGCCGGGCACGGGAAATATCTCGAGATAACGCAATAGGTCAGCCGTGATGACCGTGCCCTGGCTGTGGCTTACGATGACCACACGGTCGTAGCCCATGGCGCAGACGTGCCTGAGCAGCGCCAGATAGCGAAGAGAAATTCGACCGCGTGGATTCCGTTCAATCGGGACTTCCTTAAGCCAATTGTCGATATCCAGGGCGATGCCGATGGCTTTCGTGGTCCCTTTGAAAGCTACACCGCGAAGCGCGACAAGGAATCCCGCCGAGCTAATTATTACGGCCGCAACGATTCTGAGGGTCGAGTCGCCTTGAATGTCTCGTAACCACGCGCCCCACTGAAGCAGCCTCGACAACTGCAAGATGGGAAGTACGCCCAAGAAACCGATCAGCGATATATATCCGGCTATGCGCGACAAAATGAACCCGGTATCCAGCCAAAGTCCCATCCGCTCGCTCAGGCGGGGTGAATCGCCGACCGCAGGGAAGATCTCAAAAATAATCGAAGGGAGAAGAGCGACAACCAGCAATGCCAGCGCCCCAAGCGACATCGCGATGAACGCGTTAAATCCGGGGCCCGCCGAGATGGTCAGCAGCCGGTCGATGCATTCGTGGACGGTTTCTGCGGTACCCCGGCAATCGACGCCATCGAGCAGGGCAGCGGACCACGAGGGGAAGATGCTCTGATACCTCACGTTTGGAACATTCTTGACAAACCCGGTAAGAAGCTGCCAGCCGAGCAGGCTGACAACGAAGAACAGGGAGGCCGGCACGAAGATGCCAATCTTGCCAGTCCATATCGCCGCCTTTGTTCTCCACGAGTTGGATAAGAAAGACGCAATAAATCCGAGCAGGCATGTTGCCCACGCCGCAAAGATGAAAACTGTCCAAGCGCACGCTATCAGAACGAACATTCCTTCGCCGATGGTCATCGCAATCTGTGTCGACGTTGCCGGTGCGCCGAACGGACGCGACGAGGTTCCCAAAGCCAGGAGGCTCAGCCAGATTGCGGCGCCGATGAAAGTCGCGACGTCGGTGGATACGGCTCCTCCTTCGCTGCGTCTATTCGCCAACTGGCGCGCGCACCAATAAAATGCCGCCAGGGAGACAAATGAAAGAGTAACGAAGAGAACGACTCCCGACGGCTTTCCTAGCATTCCGATCCATAACAAAGAGGCGCTGAATCCCGCGGGTAGCGTGGAAGAATATGCGATGAAAATACCGATCCCACGCCGTCGCAGCGCCGCATCGGGCAGGGAATCTAACGAGCCGTCTTGCCACAAAAGGTATGACAAAAGAGCCGCGATTCCACCCGCGAAAATCAGGGCGATGATTGTTGCGTGAACCAGGATCGAATCAGAGGCGAGCTGGCCAAAAACCGGCAAGATCGCAAAAAGAAGCGCAAGAACCAGCACGGGCAGCACACCGGCGAGCATCGACTCGGTGAGTGTCTGCGCCTTGAGAACCGATTCCAGCCTCGAGCGCTCGCTTTTGCTTTTCAGCCAGGCCAACTCCACCGTTTTCTGACCAACGCTCGCGAGGTGGAACAGAATCTGGTAGAACTCGCCCAGAATCCTGCCTATCCAGCCCGGGAGCCGGGACAGGTCGCCCCAATACATCTCGAAGAGATCCACTCGATTTGCCGTTCCATTGGAAGTGCGCGCTCCCCCGATCCTGATGCTTCGATATATGGATGATTCGTAATCCAGCCTGGCCTTGGCAGTCGCCTCGCGAGTAAATAGAACGTCGTCCATTTCAGGATCGCGCGGCGGCGGAGCTTCCTCTCCTTCGGCAGATTCCCGCAATCGACGCGGCGCATCGATGGGGCCGGGTGAAATCGATTCGTTGACTTTCAGACTGACGTAGCGGGAGCGCACATACCAGGGGTGCGCTTTTGATTTCTTGGGAGCCTCGCCATCTGATCGGGGGCTGTCGCCATCGGTCTTTTGGGCAATGTCAATTTCGGAAAGCGGCGTGACCGAGATTTCATAGCTACATTCGCAGAAATCTCCGTAGACCCCCGGATTTGAACTCTGAAGCAGTGCGGCAATGTCGCGCACCATGCTTCCGGGAACCGGCGTACCCACGCCGTGTACGGCGATTACGGCGGTGCCCCCCGTTTTGTTTTGGCTCACATGCATGACAAAACTAAGTTACCCGGCCTCGAACGGATACGCGACCTATAGCGATGCAATAATCTGAAGCGCTTTGGCGATATATCCCGCGATTTTTCCCGCGGTGGCGACATCACCAACGATCTTTTTTATGGCTGCCTCGTCTGCCGACAGCGTGGCCGCCTGCTGCTTCAACGCCGCTGTCGCGTTGTCAAATTCAGCGTCGTCCGAGATGGCTTGAGCATGGAGGATCTGTGACAGATAGGAGTCGAGGTGACTGTATTCGGTGTTTAGCTGGATAAGTGTCGCCGGATCCGTGGTGTTTCGGCTTTGCGTCAACAGCAACTGTTCGGCGGAGCGAATCTGGCCTACTGCGTCAAGAAGGCTTTGCTTTTGGCTGGTGGTCGACATTTAGGATTCCCTATGTCTGCGATGTTGGACTACTTGTTAAGCGCCGAAATGATGCTGTTTACGTGTTGTGCTCGTGCGACAAGATCGTTCACGGCCGCAACAACCCCGCCTGTCCCGGTTTGCGCGAGAGCGTTATTCGAATTGACCACGGCATCCAGCGCGGCATTCAGTTGCTTGGCCACGTTCTGCGGGTCCAGCGCAGGATCGGCCGTGGCGTCAGTTGTCGTCAGCGGGGGTGCACCGAGCGGATTCACTGAACGCAAAATATTCCTGGCGGTGATGACATCAAAGAAGCTGCGGGGCCCCTCTCTCTTCTGCGCCTCGGCGAGAGCTACCCGCAGAATTAGTTCCACCCCGTCTATTTTGCTGTCCAAGACCGCGGAGGACGCGAGGTTTTCACTTTTCAAAATCTCGACCACCTTGGAAAGATGAGGCCCCATGTTCTGGGCGGCGCTTCGGATATCGTTGTACCGACGCTGGTCCAGGACCATCTCGGCTATTCCGACCACCGCCGCTTCCACGTCGCCCGCAAGCGACTGCGCCGAGGAAGGCAGGCCGTGCCCCTTAGCCAGCGCATTGATCTGGCCGGCCAGATTTTGGGAATTGGTGTCTAGAGTCTTGTTGTTGTCATCGGTCGCGAGAGCCTGGATCTTGTCGGCATAGAGAATGATCGAGTCCATGAGCGCCTGACGACCCTTGATCTGCTTGTCGTCGAGAACGATGGGCGTGCAATTTCCGTTCAATGCGAGGCTCGTGCCGGGCACGTTTCGCGCAAATAGATCGGCAGATTGGTAAAACTGATATGAACAGTCCGCTGTTTGCACTTCCCGGAAATACGCCATTTGACCCGTTGCTACGGCATGTGCCCCGAGATCGAATTTCGTGACTGCATCCTGCATTTGGGTAAGCCCTGAACACCCGGAAAGCACGGACGCGGTCACGATGCAAATCTGCCATCTTCTCAACATGAAATCCCCCATATATAAGGAACCAAAACGTCGCGGAACTAAGCCAAGGCAACTGTCGAATTGACCTGGGCCGGGAAACGGTAGCGAAAAACAGCGTGAAACCCCATCCCTCAAAAGGAGGACTACTTTGGAGGTATTCGGGCTATCGCGGCATGCGGGCAGGTTGCGCACGCTATACGGTAGATGGAGAACGCTCATCGCTGCGCCAGCCCCTGCAGCAACTTGATCTGCGCCGGCAGGCACGCCGATTGAAGATCGTATTTCTCCACCACCGTCCTGCGCGCGTTTTTCCGGATCGAATCGAACGCGGCCGGTTTCTCCAGTGCCGGCATGACCTTTTCGGCAATCTCATCGGGCGAGAAGAAATCGACCAGCAGGCCGTTTTTCCCGTCAGCGACGACTTCTTCCACTGGGGGCGTTCTGGAGCCGATGACCAGACATTCGGCCGCCATTGCCTCGAGCATCGACCAAGAGAGCACGAACGGGTAGGTGAGATAGACATGGGCGCGAGATATCTGGATGGTCTTCAAGTAGATGGAATAGGGGACCTTTCCGAGGAAGTGCACTCGCGAAAGGTCGAGCTCGGCGCCGAGCTCCTGAAGTAACTGTTCCCGAAAGGTCTGCCCCTTGGGCGGTCGAGGCCCGTAGCTGGTGGCGTCTCCGCCGATGATCACGACATGCGCTTTGCGGCGATGTTTAAGGATTGCGGGCAGGCTGCGCATGAAGCTGGGAAAGCCGCGATATGGCTCCAGGTTCCTCGCGACGTAGGTAATGACCTCGTCGGCTGCGGTCAGCTCCTTGCCGGAACCGGGGAGTGGCAGCCTTGCCTCGGGGTTCGGCTTTACGATGTTTGTGTCGATCCCCTCGTGAACCACCCTTAGCATCGGGTGATAGCGCTCGGGATAAAGCGCCTTCTGCCATTGGGTCGCGCACTGGCCGAGGTCGGCGGTGTTCAACGCGATCAAGTTGCCGAAGTTCTTCGTCCGGATCCGGGGGCCGGTGTCGAAGATCCGTGCCTCTTTCGCGTCGAACCCGACGTCCGCGCCGTTTGATTGGTAGAAGAACTCGAAGTAGCCAAGGAGCGGTACGTTGGGGTAGACGTCCTTCAGGTACCAGATCTCGCCCCAGCCGTTGTGGCCGACCATCACGTCCGGCACGAAGCCCGAGCGCTTCAGATCCAGTGCGATGCGCGCCACTTCCTGTGCGTTGAGCACCATCGCTTCGGTGTCCCGCAGGTAATGGTGGATATCTTTCGTGACCGGGCGTCTGGGCTTGTAAACGATCTTCTTTACGCCCGGAAGCGCGGCTGCATCACGCCGCTGCGTGATGAAAACGACCTCGTTCCCTGGTGTGGCACCTAGATGACGTGCGACGTGCAGGTACTGGCCGGGAAAATTCTGATGAACGAAGAGTACCTTCACGATTCCCCGGGATGTCTGCCGTACAAATCCTGCGTTATCGGGCAAAACGATAAAACCTACGTCGGCGTCCGTGGTGTGGGTATCCACCAAAAGAGTTAGCCCGCGTACTAGCCCGAATGGGGGATGCGGCATAACAGATTCTCACCGTCTTGAATCTTCATCGATTCCGCTAGACCGTTTGGTGCTTTAGATGTAGCGTCAAAACGTATTCCATTTGTCCAGCAGCAGCGCGCAAGGGGAGGCTGTGCAAGCCGTCGATCTCATGGACGCGGAGGTTCTGCGCGGGGAGCGCGAGCGTGTCGGCGCGGACGCGGGCGTGTTCTCGATAGAGGATTTTGTCTGGGCGCTGGGCAGTTTCTGCGCGCTCAACCGCAAGCCGTTCGACGCGGCGCTCTTGGTCAAGCAGTTTCCACCGCCCTATACGGCAGATTCCTTCGACCACGCCGCGCGCGCCCTGGGTTTCAAAATCCGCCGCAGCGACTGCGATTTCGCGCAGCTCGCAAAACTCAACCTACCCTGCCTCGCGATCGTGAACGAGGCAGAGGCGCTGAACGGGGAGGCCGCGGGGCAGCGGCGCCGTCGACCGGCGATCGTGGTTCAGGTCGGCGACGAGGCAGTTGTGCTATTCGAGGCCGGCACAAACCGGCCGAATCCTCTGCCGCACATGGACTTCTCTCGCCGCTTCACCGGGGTCGCGTTCCAGCTCGCGCCCGACACCGCGGCGATCAAGGACCCGGACGGGGCGCTTGCGCGGGGAAAGGTGTTCGGCTTTCGCTGGTTCATCCCGGAGTTGCTCAAGCACAAGACGGTGTGGCGGGATGTTCTGATCGCCTCCCTCGTCATTCAACTCCTCGCTCTTGCGACGCCCCTTTTCACGCAGGTCGTGATCGACAAGGTGATCGTGCACCGGACCGAGAGCACCCTGATCGTGATCGGCATCGGGCTGGGCGTCTTCATGCTCTTCTCGACACTCCTGTCCTGGGTGCGCCAGTACCTGGTCCTGCATACCGGCAACCGCGTGGACGCGGTCCTAGGCGCCGAGGTGTTCGAGCACCTCTTCAAGTTGCCGCCGCGTTACTTCGAAGTCCGACCCACAGGGGTCATCGCTGCGCGCCTGCGCGGGGTGGAAACGATCCGCGAGTTCGTCGCGAGCGCCGCGGTGACCCTGGTGCTTGATCTGCCATTTCTCGTGATCTTCATCGGGATCATGCTGTACTACAGCGTCCCGCTCACCTTGATCACGCTTGTAGTCATCGGAACGATCGTGACCCTGAGCCTTGTCATGGCGCCGATCTTCCGCGCTCGGCTCAACGAGCAGTTCCTGTTTGCCGCCCGCAATCAGGCCTTCACCACTGAGTACGTGGCGGGGCTCGAAACGGTCAAGAGCCTGCAGATGGAGCCGCAGCTCAAGGCACGCTACAGCGACTACCTCGCCGAGTACCTGCGCTCGGGGTTCCAGGTCCGGCAGATCGGCAACACCTACAACGTGGCAGCCAACGGCCTGGAGCAGTTGATGACCCTGCTGATCCTCGTAGTCGGCGCCTATACGGTCATGCACGATAGCGACTTTTCCATCGGCATGCTGGTCGCCTTCCAGATGTTCGCGAGCCGCGTCTCCCAGCCGATGCTGCGCCTCGTGGGCCTTTGGCAGCAGTTCCAGCAGGCGAGTCTGTCCGTGCTACGCCTGGGCGACATCATGAATGCGCCCCCCGAGCCCTACTCGATCCTTCCCAACCGGATGCGGGAGGGCAAAGGGAGGATTGAGATCGAAGGTCTGAGCTTCCGCTACGCCGAAGACCGTCCCTTCCTCTACCAGGGCTTCAACCTGACGGTCGAACCGGGGCGGGTGATTGGGATCATGGGTTCCTCGGGCTCAGGGAAAAGCACCCTCGCCAAGCTCCTGCAAGGCTTCTACGCCCCCTCAGGCGGGACAATCAAGATCGATGGCACCGACATCGGGCACCTGTCCGCGAACGAGCTACGCCACTACTTCGGTGTCGTGCCCCAGGAGACGATCCTTTTCTCCGCGACCCTGTATGAGAACCTGCTGATGGCGAACCCTCACGCGACCTTCGAGCAGATCGTGCGCGCATGCAAGATGGCCGAGATCCACGACGCAATCGAGGCGCTCCCCAAGGGCTACCAGACCGAGATCGGCGAGCGTGGCGCAGGGCTTTCTGGTGGTCAGAAACAGCGAATCGCCATCGCTCGGGCGCTTCTCAAGCGACCGCGGATCCTGATTTTCGATGAGGCGACGAGCAGTCTGGATGCTGAGACAGCTGAGCACTTCGCGGTCACTGTGATGCAACTCAAGGGCAAGGTGACGATGCTTTTCATCGCGCATGCACTACCAAAGACGCTAAAAGTGGATGAAATCATCCGAATCGGAGCTGGTGAGAGCGGCGTCAAGAAGGAGTTCGAAGTGGAGATTTCCGTATGAAGTCTACGATGAGTCACATTCTTTTGGGCCCAAAGCGTAAGTCAAACTCGTGCAAACTGGGTCAGTTCATATATCGGTTTTGCGCGAAATTGCGCGAGCTAATGCTCAGCACCATTTGTCGTGGTCTGACATTCTCAATTGGGTCTATCTTCATTTGGTGTGCCGCGTACGCCCAAGACATTCAAGTCGTATATGAGCGATCGATACCAAGTAATTCCGCATATGACATTCATTTCATTACTCTAACTTCTGGCGGCGAGATTCTCTTATGTGGCTCAGGCGGCGGCGGTGGTGCGTGGGTGGGACGGTTTTCACCAGAGGCCAATTTGATCAAAGGCACCGTTGTGGAGAAGCGCTTAGATGGTGCTATGGAAGATTGTTGGACAGTGGTGGCGCGTGATTCCGATAGGACGGTAATTGCGGGAGTAACAAACTCGCACGCTCTTGTTAAGGGCGACCGGGCGAGTGGCGGCAATGCCGAGACATATAGGTCGGCACCAACAGCAGGTCTCCTTGCTCTTCTCTCTGAAGATGGTGCGACGGTATTTAAGAAGGCCTTCGGCAATTTCAAGCCTTACTACCAAAATGGCTTCTACCGAGGAGTTGGTTTGAAGGACGGCTATTTGCTTCTCGGCAATATTGCGAAGGAATGGCCTGCAGATTCGCCGTCCGGCGTGCGTGGTGTGCCCACAATTTGGCTTGTGAAAACTGATACTGCAGGAAACATTATTTGGCAATACGAGTATGCCGAAAACGATGGCGATGTTATGCAGGCTGATTTCCATGGATTCATATCGGATCTGGTTGTACTTAAAGATGCCTCAGTGGTCTTTATTCCGCGTGCTTCTCCGGTGGCTTCGACGATGCGAGACGGGAAGCCTCTTCTCATATTCCGTGGCAAGGTCGAGCCTCGCGGTGATCGTCAGCAACTAATTCTCAAAATTGGCTCTAATGGCAAGGAATTGCAGCGCAGAGCGATTCCGCCAGGATTCGGCGGTGATATTTCGCTATTGCGCGTGGACAATCAATTGGTTCTTATTGACCACCCTACATTGAATCCAAATGACAAGAACAAGAATGTACTAGCTCAAATTCGCGTTAGAAGATTTGACGAAGAATTGAATTTGCGTGATTCCGAGGTGGTTGATCTGCATGGCGATGAATTCATCGTACAAGGAGCGATCGCCGGCGGGCCAGGAAAAATTCTTGTAATTGGCAACTATGTGAAAGATCTGGGGCCCTTACGAAACAAACTTGGCGAGCCCGCGCTTGCTGAGATTTCGCTCGGTGGTAGTTTCAAGATTATTCAAAGATTTGGCTCGGGGCATGTCGCAGGAATAGCCAAGGATGCGAATGGCGATGAATTTGTTGTGGTCCGATTCGGCGGAGTTGGGTTTGGAGAATCTGGGGAAAACAGGAGGATGTTCTTGACGAAATTTCGTTTAGGGCGGTAGCGCAAGTCTTTACAAATTGGAGATATTTATGGACGCAAAACTCGCTGGTCAGTTTTCCCAGATTGCCTATGACCCTCCCCCCTCACTACCTGGTGGGGCGCCATTACCCGACAGCCTCATTGCAGCAGACTGGTATGAAGTTCCCAGTGATGTCGTTGACGGCGTGGCCGGGTCTGGGTATCAGGTAGGCGGGTATGCCGGAGCCTATCGAATATTTGTCAATGACACCTCCAAGCAAATTGTGTTCGCTTTTCAGGGAACTGTTAGTGGCAAGGTTCTCTTCAATGACATTGTAAATCAAGGACAGCAGGTTGTAGCCAACGTCATTCCGCGAGCGAATGCAGATCTTCTTCAAATCGAGCAACAATTTCCAGGCTACCAAATCACCGCAACAGGTCATAGTTTGGGGGGCGCGGAAGCGCAAACATTTGCAGCAATCAATGCGACTAGCGTTGACCCGATTAGCGTCTATTACTTCGACTCCCTGCCCATTGCTCAATCAGTGCTCCAACCAGTTGCCGCTGCACAAGGGGAGTCCGTTGCTGAATTGATTGCAAATTATCAAAGCAAAGCGATCGGAAGCAATCCTACAGTTCAGATAGTCGGGACGTACTATGCGGGGGAGATTGCTGGAGATTTTTATCACACGTTTCCAAACACAATCTATTTGGATCCCAATCCCACGGCGATTCCTTCCAATGTCAATGAAACGGCAACAATTTCTGGTACGGCTGCTTGGCTATTCCCGCCTTTTAAAGCGTTCAAATTCATAGGAAGCCTTTTCGCGTTTATCGGTACTAAGGCGGTTGGACACAACATTATCGTGTTAAACGAAGCAATGGCTCCGTTTGGCGTAAATGTTTCGACTGGTCGCGTCGATGGTTCTGGAGTAGTACAACAACCCGCTCCGGTCGGATCGCCAGATCTGAGTGGTCAGACTTCTGGATTCGACTCAAGCGGTGCGCCAACCTCGGCAAGCTTTAACGATGGATCCGTATTGACGCTGAATCCCGACGGCTCGATCTCAGCTCAAGGGCCGAATGTTACCGCCTTGCTCACCTTCAATCAGTCTGCCAATGGAACGAACAGCGAAGTATTGGTTGTGACTGATTCCAGTACAGCGACGACGAAGACTTTTACGCAATCCAGTGATTCGTCCCTGAGCATTGTCGAAGACACGGCTATTAATAATCTTCCTGCTGAATTTTCGTTTTCTTCGAACATTGATTCGAATAACAATCCTTCCAATCCAACGCAAGCTGATCTTGGTGAAAACTTGGACTTGGCCAAGGCCAAACTTGATAGCCAATCGCTTGACGCCAAGACTGAGGCACAGCAGTTAGTGGCCTATGCTCTTGCGCTCACCGACGCTGAAGTGGCTTTGACTACAGAGTTGGAGGGAGACAATCAGACTATTTTGCAGCAGAACGCAGGCGTAGTTGCTGCGTTCCTCGAGGAAGATTTGGGTCAGGCACTCGCCAACGCCAAGGATGACAACACGAATCCGGTGCAGTTTGCTGATACGAGCATATTCGGCAACACAAAACTCGATTTCTCGACATACAATTCCTACGAAAACGCGCTTGCGGAGGCCGACAACAATCCGCAATACGCTTCGATCAGGCCACTAATCGACCAAACGCTTGCCGTCGTTAATCAGGCTGGCGAGGATCTGGTATTGCGCGCTGTCGCAGGCATGCCGATCGATCCGTTTGGCGATCCGATGTTCGACCCGAACACCGCGCCGACCCCTTCCACCGAGATCAAAGACGAAGGCACCAATACCTACGCGCTATTTCTACCATACGCGACGGGGGAGGGCGGACAGAAAGTTCAGATAGAACTTTCGGGGGACGGCGCCTCAGCTCTGAAGGTGCAGGTGGGGGATCAGCTTGTTACGCCCACTGACGGCACTTTCTACATCTCGGTCGGCCAGGGGGCGACGGAAGCCACTTTTACGCTGCTTGCGGAAGGCGATGTTCAGTCGCAAGAGCAGGTGACGATCAATGCGACACTCGTCGACGCGAATGACCAGCCGACGCACCAGACGCACATGGACGCGACGCTCACAGTCGATGCCGCGCCCGCGCTCCCGGGGGGTTTGCGGCAGGTACTAGGGGGCGGCGATCCGATTAATTTCAGTACGACGGGCAGCACGGAATATCAGTATGACGATCTCGGCAATGTCCTGACGACGAATCCTGGCGGATTCACCCAGGACACGCTCTATGGTGGCAGCCAGAATGTGCACATCGTCGGCGGCGCTGGGCGCGACTCGATTCTCGCTGGTAGCGGCAATGACCTGATTGAGGGCAATGGCAGTGCGGACGTCATCAACGGAGGATCGGGGAATGTGCAGATCTTTGCCGGGAACCAGGTCGACATGGCGCAGGCGATCGAGAATCCGGCGGGCGTTACTGGCGAAAGTTTTCGGGGGAGCTGGATTGACGCGGGGACGGGAAATAGCACCGTCGTCGGCGACGGGAATAACGATGTACTCACCGGAAACGGCAACGACCTGATCATTGCCGGAAACGGGGACAATTTCATACTCGGACACAAGGACTGGCTCGCCTCCAGTTTCGACTGGTCGTACACAATTCAGGATGGAAATTACGTCTTCACGCCCGTCGCCGTGCTATCTACCCCAAATGACTCGACTTCGGACACGATTTACGCGGGCGGCGGGAACAATTTCGTCTCAACGGGCAACGGCGACAATTTCGTCAACGTCGGCGACGGTGCGAACACGATCTACGGAGGAGCGGGAGACAATAATATTCTTGCCGGCAATGGCAATAACAGCATATTTGCCGATTTTGCGTCGAACCTTGCAACCAACGAGAGCCAGGATTACGTCGAGGTAGGCGACGGGAACAACTACGTACAAGTCGGGCAGGGCAGCAGCACGATCATCGTCGGCATAGGCAACAACACCATATTTTCGGGCGCCGGCGACAACGACATCGAAGTGAATGGCGGGACCGGTACCGATTTCATCCAGGCGGGTGACGGCGACAACACGATCGTCGGAGCCGATGGCATCGATAGCATCTCTGCGGGCGATGGCAACAACGAGATCGATCTAGGAGCGGGTACGGATACGGTGGTGCTCGGGGCGGGCGCCAACACGGTAACTGGCGCGGACGGTGCCTATACGGTGCAGACGGGCACCGGCGCAAATGACATCGAGCTAGGAAACGGCAACGATTCAATTAATACGGGCGCCGGAGGAAATAATCCGAGCGTTGGAAAAAATACGATCTTCGCCGGAGGCGGTAACGATACTATTTTCGCGGGCGACGGTGCCAACGACATAGAGGTGGGCTCGGGAACCGACGAAATCGTTGTCGGCGAAGGCAACAACACAATCATCGGGGGCGACGGCAACGATACGATTTTCACCGGGAGCGGCAATAACGATATCGAGCTAGGCGACGGTACTAATACCGTAACGCTCGGCACGGGGGGACAGGACACAATTGATGCCGGTGCAGGCAGCACGCTCGTTCATGGCCAGGGCAGCGCGCTCGTCGACGTTGCCGACGGTGGCACGGCGGCTGCACCACTGAGCGTCACAGTAGATGGCACGGGAAATGACACGATCTACGGCGGCAACGGCGTAGAAGTGCTCCAAGGAGGCAGGGGTAGCAATTCCTTCATTGCAGGCTCGGGTCAAAGCACTCTCATTGGTGGTAGCGGCACGAATACTTATGAGCTGGATGTCGGGTTCGGCGCGGCGCAGATCAATCCGGCGTCGCCATCGGATAAGGTCATCTTTGGAACGGGGATCAGCGCTAATCAGCTCACGGTGACCACCACATTTACCGGTGGAAATCCCGCGCTGCTCATCACGGACACCAACGGCGATGCCCTAACGATCCAGGGCGGGCTTGGTGACTCGCTCGATAACTTTACTTTCACTGACGCTGGCAACACGCTGGATTTGCAACAGCTCGTGACGCAAGCACAACGGGGTGCGAGCCAGCCGGTCTATCTCTCGCAAGTCGAAAGTCAGTATCTTGCGCAAGCGACGGGAAAAATCATTCAAGGCTTGCAGCAGGAGGGCGGCGTCCAGCAAGCCGACGGAAGCTGGTATGTCCCGCCCTTTGACTCGGGCTTCCAAAATGGGGAGGTGGGCACCTCGACGACGACCACGACGTGGAGCTACACGGACATCCACGGCAATCCTCAATCCCAAACATTTACTTCTGCATCCGGAGAATCTTGGAGCGAGACTTTTGGCGGCAACCTGGGCGCTACCGATTCTTCAACCAGTCTGATACAGGGTACTGTCGCCACCAGCGATCCGGTCGTCAATGCTGCAGACACGAGCGGCGTCAGCGTTGGCTACGCGCAAGTTCCCGTGACTTGGACTATTGACCCCAATTCTCTTACGCCGACGTTCTCGTCATTCCAGGCGAACGGGTACGCATATACGGATGGCACGTTCGGGTTTCAGAACGAGCCAGGAGCGATTGCAGCAACGGTAGTTACAACCTCGGTGGGCAGTTCATACGATGCCGTCGCACGTCCCACCTTGTCCCGCGGTGCGGTAGTACTTCAGTCTGGTTCCCCAATAACGCAAGGCGAAGGGTCTTTGCCTTCGACGCTGGTGGTGCCAATCGATCACTTACAGAATACGGTGAACTTGCAGCAGATCAACGTCGGGCCAAGTGACCCGACGATTAACGCGGGCAGTAACACTGTGGTGAATGCAGGCAGCGCCGACAACGTGATTAACGGTGGTGGGTTTGTCAGCACCGACTCGGGGAACGATACGGTCATTAACGCCGACGTTGTGTACGCGGGCTCGGGCGACAACACCATTACTGGGGCCAACACGGTCTACGAAGGTTCGGGCGACAACGTTATCTCCCATTCCAGCGTTATCTTTGGTGGTACTGGAAGTAACTCAATTGAACGTGCCGACACTATTTATGGAGGCGTCGGCAGTGATCTGATCGATGGCAGCGACACCGTCTATGTGGGTGCGGGCGATGACACTGTAAGTAGCAGCAACACCGTGGTTGCGGGATCGGGCAACGATTTTCTCGTATTTGACGGAGACGTGACTGCGGGGAGCGGAAACGACGCCATCATCGGGTACTCCTTCGAGAACACGATTTCCATTGACCCGGCCACAGTCGGGGACGTGTTGATTGGAGGAATAACCGATCCAACACTTGAAAGTGCCATATCCAACGCGTTCAGTTTGAACGCGCAATCGGATGTGCCGTTTTCGAGCACGCTATCTGGGGTCGGAGTCGGCTCCCTTTATGACCAAAATCAGGTATACGCGTCAGCAGTGAGCTTCGGTCCCGGCGTGTCGTCGTCGGATCTTGAGTTTTCCACCAGTCTTGTCATTGGCGCTCAGGTCGGAATTCCGATCGATCCGCAAAATACCTATACGACGCTCAACATGGGATGGGGAACGGGCCAGGAAGTCCAAATCGTCCTGCCCCGAGCTGATGACGCCATTGGCCCGGGCGTCAACGAGTTCGAGTTTGCCGACGGCACCACCTTGACGCTGGCGCAAATGGAGGCTCTGGCGACGGCACAGCTGGGCACCCTTGAGCCGAGCAGTTTTCTCTTTAACCTAAACGATGGTGATGTGACGCTTACTGATTTGAATGGACTGAGCAATGTGCAGTTCGGTCCGTCTATTAATCCAAGCGATGTCACCGTTTCGAGAGATGGAGTTGATCTGCTGTTGACGGATGCTGCAAACGATCAGCTTCGCATCGCGAACTGGTATGCGAACCCGGCGGCGGTGCCGACCATCAGCGTGAACTTTGCGGACGGAACGAGCTTGAGCGCGGCGACGCTTACCGCTGAAGGGCTCGTCGTCCAAGGCGCCGACAATGTCAATCTGACCGCACTCAACGGATTCAGTAACACCTTGATAGCGGGTGCCGGGAATATCTCACTAAGCGCGGGCGACGGTAACGACACGCTAGTTGCTGGCAGTGGGAATGACACGCTTGTTGGGGGCGCCGGCACCGACACGTATGTCATCAATCTCACGAATGGCGTTACGGACCATGTCGTAGATGGCTCAGGCGTTGCCAATACTATTCAATTCGGATCGGGCATTACTCCCAGCATGGTGAGTTTGCAAGAGAACGGAGGCTCGCTTGACGTTAGCGTAGGGCAAGGCTTTCAAACTTTTGTTGACGGCGCTCTCCTTGAAATAGGTCAAAGCGGCGAAACAATCAGCGTCGACAACTTTAATCCGCTAAACGGTCCGCAGCCTGGAGGCAGTGGAGACATAGAGCTAAGTTTTGCAGATGGGACCGTTTGGGACGCAAATCAGCTCAATGCGCACCTCAGCCCGTATTTCTTTGGCTTAGGCGCGCTTGGTCTCGCTCCACAGCAACTAGTCATTTCGGACCCAAGCAGCATCCCCAACATCGAGTTCTATAACAGCAATAATCCCCAATTGACGGTGGAGCGAGACGGTACGGACTTGGTTTTGACAGACGCGTATCAGGATCAACTTCGTTTCGAGGACTGGTATGACCCGTCTCGCGGTGCACCGTCCGTACAGGTGACATCCGATTTTGGCACAGTGTGGGACGGCGCCACCCTAAGCACGCTCGGCCTTATTCAAACCGATTCCGCTGGTTGGTCTGAGCTTACTGCGCTGGATAACTTTGACAATTACTTGATTGGGACGGGTGGCGTTGACACGCTCATTGGTGGGACCGGCAATGACACGCTAGTGGGCGGTAGTAGCAATGACCTCCTTCAAGCCGGGGCTGGGAACGATGAAATCAATGACAACTTCTTAAGCCCCGCATTCATTGCCGGTGGTCAGGGTAATGACCTAATCCTCTCCGGAAACCGTCTTAGCGTCATCGCTTTTAATCGAGGTGACGGCCAGGACACCGTAGAAGCAGCTTTGGATTTCTTTGATAACGCCGTTGCTCTCGGCGGCACGCTTTCGCTTGGCGGCGGGATCACGGCCCAGGACTTGACGCTTGTCAGGGACAACAGCGACCTCATTCTCGATGCAGGGCATGGTGACAGTATTCGGCTTGCGAATTGGTATGGACTTAATTCTCAATACTGGTCGCAAGTTGGTCTTCAAATTGTTTCCTCGAGTGGGGCTCAGCTTTTTAATCTTGCAGCGGCCGTTTCGGAATTCGATTCTTTAGCAGCGCAGAACTCCGCGCTCACTCAATGGACACCCGGAATTACTTGGTCGCAGTTTGCGACCGAAAGTAGCACTGATTCCGCGGTCGGAGGCGCGCTTGCCTACCAGTACGGAACGGCAGGCACCACGAGCGCGTTGGACGCGTCCACTGTTCAGAGCATTCTCACCGATCCGACTTTCGGGCTGCTGCAGCCGATCGCTGTCACCAAGAGTATTTTCCAGTTTTCTCTTGGGGGCGGAGAACAAGTCATTACCGACCCGCTGTCGGTATCGGCGGTTCGGGTTGTCGGTATCGACTCTTCGGAAATCTCCGTATCAAGGGATAACGCAGATCTGGTACTCAGTGACGTTGACGATGGAACAGACTCGCTGCGGGTCAAGAACTGGTATGCCACATCAAATGCCGCTGCGCAGATCAATATGGTGTTCCCAGTTCAAGGGGAGCTTGTTCAAGACGACACGACCGGCGGCAGTGCTCTCTACGCCATCAATGGAAGTATAAATATTCTCGAAAACACCAGCGATGCTCCGGCTGCTGACGATGCGCTATATGCGGGGACGCGCGACGACTCGCTCTATGGTGGATTTGCGAGCGACCTTTTAGAAGGCGGGTCCGGCAACAATCAGCTTGGCGACGGCGAGTTGGCACCCGACTTCATAGCTGCGGGAACCGGTAACTCCCTCATTGATGCCTCCGACAGCTCGGACATTATTGCGTACAACGCGGATGGGGGTTACACGACGGTTCAAAACTGGAACGGCACCGTATTCGGCGGCGGTACGTTGTCCCTCGGTGGTGGAATCACTGCGCAGGATCTCACTTTCATTAAAGATCAAAATGACTTGCTGATTGAAACTGGGGCGAACGGAAGTATTCGAGTTTCAAACTGGTATGACACCGATCCACAATCAAGGCCAACCGTCGATCTGCAGATCATCTCGCGAACGTCAGTTCAATCGTTTGACTTCAACGCCGCGCTTGCAGAATTCGATGTGCTGCAGGCCGAGGATCCGACGCTAACGACATGGCATCCGGGGGCGGCGTTACTAAGCTATGAGAGTGGCACGAGTACCACCGCGGCAATTGGTGGTGTGCTCGCGTATCAGTATGCGGTGACGGGGACTACCAAGGGAGTGGATTTAGCGACGATCCAAGGCGTTCTCACCGATCCCAATTTCGGAACTGCGCCTCAATCCATGGGCCCACTTCAACCCGCCAATGAGTTTGCATACTCCGCAGGATCGGGTTTGCAAACGCTTGGCGATATACCGGGAATTAATACCGTTACATTCGGCCCAGGAATCACGTCTGACATGATCACCTTGGGTCTCGGTTCATTGCTTTTGAGAATAGGCAATTCGGGAGACGAACTGGAACTTACAGATTTCGACCCGAGCAATGCCTTGGGGCCTCATAACATTGAGCACTTTATTTTCTCGGATGGCACCAATATTAGTTACGAACAACTCCTTGCCCGCGGATTCGACATATATGGCACCAGCGGTGATGAAACGCTCAGCGGCACGAATCTGGATAACCGCATCCACGCGGGAACGGGAAACGACCTCCTTATCGGGACCGGCGCGCATGACAGTCTCTATGGCGGCGTTGGCAATGACACCTTGCAGGCGGGGGCGGGCGTTGATCAATTGGTCGGAGGCAGCGGTAATGACACCCTGATCGCAGGCACAGGCGGGGATAGGTTGCTCGGCGGCAGCGGTCGTAACACGTTCGTTCTGAATCTGGGCGATGGACTGGACAGCATCGATGACAGTGCGGATGCTCAGAGCAGTCAGCCGGGCACCGATGTGATCGAATTTGGGACGGGACTTACAGCGACCGATGTCGTGTTTGCGCAGCAGGGCGCAGACGTTTCGGTCACTTATGGATCTCAGGGCGACAGTGCTGTCATCAAGAATTTCACCTTGGGCGGGGCAAGCGGAGCGGTGCCAATTTCGAGCTACCAGTTCGCCGACGGAAGTTCGATTGCTTACTCAGACGACGCGCAGGGTAACTACACGTTCACCTACATGGACGCTAGTGGACACCAGGTTGGCGACCAGTGGGGGCATGCCGATGGAAGTCATGGAAGCGATCGGACGTTGCCTGACGGCAGCACGCTGACTAAGACGGTCAATGCGGACGGTTCGAGCACGACCAGCACTTACACCGCCTCCACGGGGGTGTACGGCTACGACGTGGTGAACGCCGATGGCAGCTCGATCGACTACGCCACGACCTACGACGCCGGGGGCGGCTACCAGCAGAGCTGGACGGCCTCCAACGGCACGAGCGGAGAGAACGACAAGGCGGACGATGGCAGCACGCTGACTAAGACGGTCAATGCGGACGGTTCGAGCACGACCAGCACTTACACCGCCTCCACGGGGGTGTACGGCTACGACGTGGTGAACGCCGACGGGAGCTACATCGACTACCTGACTTCCTACGGTACTGGCAGCGCGTATCAGCAGGGTTGGACTCGGAGCGACGGCACTGCCGGCAGCACCGCGGTCGACGCGAGCGGCGTACAGATCGGGGACAGCTCTCTCACCGCCGCTGGGCTGCAGACGGTTGACGCCGGGGGTAATCAGCTGCTGATTGGTGCCACGAGCGCAGACACGCTCGGAGGCGGAACGGGCGGCGAGCTATTGATCGGTGAAGCCGGCAGCGACGTCATCACGACCGGAACCGGGAACAACGTCATCGCATTCGATGCGGGCGACGGGCAGGATACTGTCGACGCGAACGCCGGGCAAGGCAACACGATCTCGCTCGGTGGAACGCTCTCCTACGCTGACCTCGCATTCCAAGAAAACGGCAACGACCTCATCCTCGATGTCGGTGCGAACGATGCGATCACGCTCAAAGACTGGTACGGCTCGCCTGGCGATCAGAACATCGTGACGCTGCAGGTGGTCGCAGCGGCGATGTCCGATTACGCGCCGGGCTCGGGCAACGTGCTCTCGAACGCGAAGGTCGAGACTTTCGACTTCCAGAGATTGGTAAGCGAGTTCAACCAGGCGCAGGCGGCGAACCCGGGAATGAACGCATGGAGCTTGACCTCCGCACTGCTCGATGCGCACCTTGCAGGCAGCAACACCGCCGCCTTGGGCGGGGACCTCGCTTACGACTACGGGCTCAACGGGAACTTGACCGGCTTTGGCGTGGCGGCGGCGGAATCGACGCTGTCGAATAGCCAGTTCGGCGCGGCCCCGCAGAGCATTTCGCCATCCAGTGCGGGCACCGAGGTGGCGCGGCTCAAATAACGCAAACGGCGGATCTGGTCTTCGGAGCGAATCCGCTTGCAACGCCGGCCCATCTCGCCCGAAGCCGCAGACTTCGCGCCGGGTCTCCTCGCCATCCAGGAGAGCCCGCCAGCACGCCTACCTCGGGTGGTGATGTACAGCGTGAGCGTTCTCTTCGCGGTGCTTCTCGCGTGGGCAATATTCGGGAAACTCGACATCGTTGCGAGCGCCGAAGGGCGGCTCATCCCGCAGTCCTACGTCAAGATCGTGCAGCCTTCCGACGCCGGGATCGTGCAGGAGATTCTGGTGAAAGAGGGCGAATCGGTGTCGGCGGGGCAGGTGCTGATGCGCATGGACACGAAGATTGCGCAAGCGGACCAGAAATCAATCGAGTCGGAACTTGCGCTAAAGCGTTTGCAGTTACGACGGATCGACGCGGAACTATCGGGTCGGCCGCTCAGCGATCGCGCCAACGTGCCGGAGGACCTCTACCGCCAGGTCGAGGCGCAGTATCGCGACCGGCGCCAGACATACTTGGATAGTTTGAACAAGGCCGAAGAAGCGCTA